>WNFC01008316.1_pt1 | contig 11437 bp, 8 predicted proteins | sample 5400541 | NCBI WGS metagenome assembly WNFC01 (sample SAMN13153342, study PRJNA577476) | soil metagenome | isolation source: 120 cm saprolite under Douglas fir tree site 2 hole 2 replicate 1 | place: USA:California | collected 2015-04-18
TCGGCGGACTCGAATTCGTAGGTCGCCGTCTCCCCCGTGTCCAGGATGTGCCGCAGCTTCTCCAAGACGCCCTCGCGGGCGGACTCGGGCAATAGAACGCCGATCTCGCAGCCGATGATTTGCTCGATGGACATGCCGCCGATGTTCCTGTTGATGAACCGGACCCGCAGGCCCGTGTCGACCAACATCAGCGTGTCCGCCGTGTTCGCGGTGGTGGCGCGCAGCAATTCCTCGGATCGCCGCAGACGAACCTCGGAGTCGCGCCGCTGGGTGATGTCTTGGATGACGCCCACCAAGCCGCGCGGCACCCTGTCGCCGTCAAACAAGGGACGCGCAATGGCCTCGTACCATCGGTACCGGCCGTTGCTGGATTTCAGCCTGAATTCCTTCTGGACTTCCAGCTGATATTGAAACGCGTCGTCGATGGCGCGGCTCATCGCATGCCGATCGCCGGGATGCACCTGCGTCATCAGCTTCTTCATGCCGGGGAATACGCTGGGCAAGTGCCCTTTTTGGCCATCGACGACGGCGAACTCGAACACATCTCGCGCCCGATCCCAGCGCCAGGCATGCATGTGCGCCATATTCATCGACAACTTGAGCCACCCGGTACTATTCTCCAGGGCGATCTGCGCCAGCTTTTGCGCCTGCACGTTCTGCACGGAGCCGAAGGCGCGAAACGGGCGGCCGTCCAAGAACTCCAGGTGCCCGATGATCCGCACCCAGATGCGCCGGTTCTTGAAGGTCGTGATTTCGAGCTCGAGGTCGAGTTGCCCGCCGGCGGCTTCGGATCGAGCACAGGCATCCTGGAAGCGCTGCAGCGATTCCGGGCTGCATTGCGCCAGCATCGAGTCCCAGGACACGGCGAACTCCCTTGGGTTCGCCTCATAGATGCGAAACATCTCATCGGTCCAGGTGAGCTCGCGCGTCACGTAGCTGTATTCCCAGCCGCCCATTTTGGCAGTACGTTGGGTTTCAGCCAGGAGGTCGTTGACGCGCTTGATTTCCGACACGTCGACGCAACAGCCGATCGCGCGCACCGGATCGCCGCTGGCGTTGCGCTGAACGAGGCTGCGCTCCAATATGGATCGGTAGCGCCCCCGGACGTCTCGAATGCGATAGGTAGTGGTCCAGCCTCTGCCGTTGAGCAACCCCAGGTGGGTCGCTTTTTTGAGCGTCTCGAAATCGCGCGGATGGACCCGCTCCCACCACGCATCGGCCGTGGGCTCGAGATCGTCGGGCTCGAGTCCCAGCACCTCGAGCACACCCCGGGAGCGGTGCACGAAGCCGCTCGCCACATCCCACTCGTAGATGACCCCGTCCACCGCGTCCGCCGCCAAGCGAAACAATTCCTCGCGCTGGGCAAGCCGGCCCTCCGCCATCTTCCGCTCGGTGATATCGCGCGAATTGACCACCACACCGCCGATCAGCGGATTATCGAGCGCAGATATATAGCTCGATTCCAGCCAGCGGTAGGAGCCGTCCTTGTGCCGAACCCGAAACTGCCATGAATAGCTCTTGATCTCGCCGTCGACCAGCTGTTGGTACTTGGCGCGCAGGGCCTCGTGATCGTCGGGATGCACGTGCTCGAACAGATTGTTCGATTGCCGCTCCTCGGACGTGTAGCCGAGGGAATTTCTGACGCCGCCGCTCATGTACTGTACCGTGCCGTCGGACGCGGCGACCGTGATGATGTCGCGCGCATGCTCGGTGAGCGCCAGCAAGCGGCGGTCGCCGCTGCTCTGCGAGCCGCGCTCGCGCTCGGGAGCTGGAGCAAACGTCAGCATGACCAGACGCTGTCCAGAGGCCATGGCCAGTGGCTTGATATCCGTCATGACGGATATCTCGCCCTCGGCACAACACCATTCAAGAACACAGCGGGTGGGTGAGCCGGGATCCTGCAGCTCAGTCAGCATGGTCTCGATCGACGACGCCGAGGCGCTTCCCAGCCAACGCTGCAACGAGGATTCGATCAGGCCAAACGCATGCGATGCCGGGGACAGGCAGCGGCGCGCCGCCGCATTGGCCAGTACCACCGGCAGATGTTTGTGGCGGGCATCGACGACCACCACGGCATCGCGAAGGCTATCGAGCGCCGTGTCTGCCAAGGCCCGCGTCGAACTGGTCGCGAGCCTTAGATAATCCGGAGATGTTGCCATCCTTTCGTACTCCGGCCCTTCTTCGAAGCCCTAATTTATACACCCTTCGGCTACTAGGAGTATCCCGCACTGTGGCTTGAGGGATTCCCTGAATGTGAACGGGGTGACCCTGAATCTGGACGGAGTGACCCTGGGCGGCTAGCAGCCGGCGCCCCATCCACGCATGCACGCTGTCGGCGATGAGATCGATTTGGCCGCCTTATTTCAGGGCATTTGACAGATACGGCAGCAGCAAGCCTTGCTCGCTGCTGGCGATGAAGGGGTGGCCGGCGGGAAACAAACTTGGGATATTGACCACCTGCAAGAGCACCCACAGTCGCATGAAACGCTCGCGATAGTGCACCCGACTGCCACGCTTTTCCAAAATCGCATTGTTGCCTTTCAAAAAGGGACGCAGCGCAGCGCCCACCGAGCTGTTGTTTTTGAAGCCCGCGAAGCGAATGAAAGACTCGGTAGAGGTCCCGTCATCTTCCCGGATAGCCGTGGCAAAGAGCACGCGCCGCTGTGCGGGAGTGGCCGATTCAAGGATCAGTTCGCCCCGCCGGCTCACTTCGGCGAGCAGTGCCGAAAACGCCCGTTTGAGCTCCTCTTGCCCCAAGCGTCCGGGCGTCGATTGTGTCCACAGGTGATAGGCGAGCTGTTGCTGGTCATTCGGTGACTCGCCGGCCAAGGCAAAAATCGTCTGCACGGTGTCCGCAGCCAGTTCGCGTTTACCGCGCGCAAATTGCTCCTTAAAGAATTTCGTCATGTCTGCCTGGGGGATCGGCCCCACCTCGAGAATCGTCGCGGATTGATAAAAATGACTGCGCTCCGCGGTAAAGAGTTCGAGCATCGAACCCCGGGCACTGCCGGCGAAGAGGTAGGCTACGTGGGTGTGACGCTGGATTTCGGCACGCAGCACCCCGAGCAAGTGACGCGCCTCGCGCTCCTCGAGGTTCTCGACGATCTCCTGAAACTCATCGAAGAACATCACCAGCGGCCGCCAGCGACTCGCTCGCTCGATAGCATCCATGGCGCGAATCACGGTCGACGCCTTTGGTTTACTCCTAGCGCTCACCGATAAAATTCCGTGCAAGCTCACATTCACTTCGCTGATGAAGGCAAGCGCCTCTTTCAGGGGTTCCGGAAAGTGCTTGGTGAGCGCCCGATGCGCATCGAGCGTCGTCGAGAGCCGCAGTAACAGCCGGTCGATGAAGTCCTCGACGGAGTCGAGGCCTCGCAGATCAACCGCCACTAGGATCCGATCCGGGCGGGTGAGCGTGTGCTCGACCAAGCTCGATTTACCCATACGCCGCTCACCCAAGAGCACGATGCGTTGCTGATGGGTGGCCGCCTCGAGTACGCTCGACTCGAGCTGCGGGCGCGAACAAAAGGGTTTACCCGGGACCAGCACCTGGCCATACACAAAGGGATTGGGGATCGCCGCGGCGGTACTCATGGCATCACTTGCTGTGGGTTTTAACACTAGTTAGTGTTAAATTTAACACTAATGTGTATTATTAAGCGACCGACCGTGAGGCAGGCCCATTACTTCTTGAATAGATCGTCCAGCGCCGACTTCGCTCGCGCCAGTTCTGCAGTGTCCTTCGCGACATAGGCACCCGCCTTCGGCTTGAAGTGATCGCAAAAATTCGCCTCGTCCTTTTTGCGCACCTCCTCCGCCGTAGGCTCCTTGCAATGCTTCGCATACGACGTGTCGTACTCCACGCACATCTTGCACACATGCAACTCCGCATTACACGCCTTGCAGACGTCGAGTCTTCGGAGCGGCAAACTGAGCGCGGCGAGAGACGCGCCGCAGCGCCAACAGACTAGGGAGTGGGCCATGGGGAATTAGCTCAATATTTGCGTATTACCATCAGATATACCTATACCCGAATGCGACGAAAGGCGTTACCTATAGCTCGACCTGCTAATTGTAATGTCCTTCAAGTGCGCTGTCCCTGTGGTTGCAGCAAAACATTGAAATTAGCTTTCTATTGAAGCGTTCTTGTACGCGTCAACTTCTACCATCCGCGGAGCTGTGGCTGCCACATCAGGTGCGATACTGCAGCATCGTACGGCTCATTTCTGTGTCCAAATTTTTTCACAGATGATATCGTTAAAGAAGTAATGCCAAGAACAGCAGCGCCGCACAAATCACGTTTCAATGATCCTCTAAAAGAGGCGACAATCGTCGCGCTGAAGCGCGTGGTTGATCCGCTGGTTGACCTGATGTTCGACACCGGTGTAACCGTACGCGAATTTAGTCAAATAGTGAGGGAGAGAGCAGTCCGGACCGCTGCTAGGCGGGTGTCTAAGGAAACCGGCCGTGATAGCAAATCCCGGGTTGCAATAATTACCGGGCTGCCGCGGTCTGAAGTAGCACGGATACTTGGGTCAGATGATGTATCTCTTGGTAAGCGATTCGGACAGCATCCTGCAAGAAATGTCCTGGCTGCCTGGTTCGACAATCCTCGCTTCTTGGCGGCAAACGGGGACCCGGCGGTGTTGCCAATATTTGGCAAACGACGTAGCTTTGAGCAGTTAGTGGCAATGCATAGTCGAGGGATTCCCGTGCGTGCCATGTTAGATGAACTCACGCAAATCGATGCAGTGGAGAGACTTGAGGATCAACGAGTAAAAGTAAAATCCCGCATTCCAATTCTGACGGGAATGACAGACAGTGCGATTACAGCGATAGGAGAGCGGACCAGGAATCTACTTGAGACTCTAACGAACAACCTACGACGCACATCGAAACCGCTCTTTGAGGGGACCGCCCTTGCAGATGAGACCGATCTTGAAATGGTTTCGCTAATTCGTCGGGAGATCGCTGAACAAGGAGCGAACTTTATCAATAGCGCCAATTCGCTATTTAGTCGATCCTCTGTTAAGGCAAAACGATTAATCCCCAAGACGTCGACAAAGTATCGCCTCGGAGTTACGGTTTATTATTTTCAGGATGATATCGAAGGCGCGACGGAATCCAAACTCAAGACAACCTACAGGCGTCGCAAGAACCTTCGGCGACAACGTCGTCCGACTGATAACAAGGGAACCGCCGGCGCAATAAGCCGTTCGGTTGCGAAAGGTCAGCTATGACCAAAAACTCGCGACCTTCTTTTTCGGAACTCGCAAAACAGCAGGGAGCTATGGCCCTGTTAACAGCCACGTTTGCGTTTCTACTTGATAATGACATTTCGAAGAAATTTATTATGGAATCCACGCGACAACAGCGCGGCCGCCGAAAATTGGACAGAAGCGTTCGTGAATACAAGAGACTAGTGCGTGCGTACGAGGACATGGGAATGGTCATGTCTACTTGGTTTACGCTGCCAAGATTTTTGGACCCGGAAAGTCGCCCGTTACCGCTGGCCGTGGGTCGGGGCCCGCAATCTGTCCCAAGCCTCGTGCGATCGTCGCGCGTGAAGATTTCGGCCGCGCTCGCTGTTGAGTTAATGCGACGGTCCCCGAGCGTACGAATCGACGCTCGTGGAAATTTTGTTGCGCTTAAACGAGTATTCGTCCTCCCTGACTTCGAGGTCCCGAGGGCTGCTCTTGTCATTGCGCGATATCTGGATACGTTGCGAAGAAACTCATCGGCGCAGAGAGCTGACACAACTCTGTTGCTAGAAAGAAATTGTCATGTGCCAGAGATAGACCTCAGAAAAATTAATCCAATCCTCCGAGACATAAAGGGACGCGGGACAGCGTTCATGGACTCGGTAGACGGAGATATTGAGGCGCATCGGATCCGCAGATCCAGGCGAAAGGGAGTTGGAGAGTTGGGCGTTCTCATCTTTGCGTGGACTCGACCGTCAAAATCTCGACGATCAAAATCGAATCCCGACGCCAAGATCGGGCGCAAATAGAGACCAGGATTCACGCCTGCAAATGTACGCGAAGCTGTTAGATTATTATGGAAACGGCCGGAAGCGCCGCGACCAACGGGTGTGCGACGCTTCAATTCTCTCTTCCGCCTTGCCGGGTCGGCTGTTCAACCTAGCGAAATAGCGTCAACTCAGGAACGAATCGTTTAGGTTCCTGACGTTCCAACAATCGACGACGTGCCCACAATTGATTTCGGCGCTGCCGACGAAGTACCTACGATCGATGTCGGCGCAGCCTTGGAGGTCCCAACAATTGATGAAGTGCCAACAATCGACGAGGTACCAACTATTGAGGAGGTGCCTACGATCGATGTCGGCGCAGCCTTTGAGGTGCCCACGATCGATGAAGTGCCGACAATCGATGTCGGTGCCGCCTTGGAGGTCCCAACAATTGATGAAGTGCCAACAATCGACGAGGTACCAACGATTGAGGAAGTGCCGACGATCGACGAGGTACCAACGATTGAGGAAGTGCCGACGATCGATGTCGGTGCCACCTTAGAGGTGCCCACGATCGACGAAGTGCCAACGATCGATGTCGGCGCAGCCTTGGAGGTCCCAACAATTGATGAAGTGCCAACAATCGACGAGGTACCAACGATTGAGGAAGTGCCGACGATCGATGTCGGTGCCGCCTTAGAGGTACCCACGATCGACGAAGTGCCGACAATCGATGTCGGCGCAGCCTTGGAGGTCCCAACGATTGAGGAGGTGCCGACGATCGATGTCGGTGCCACCTTAGAGGTGCCCACGATCGACGAAGTGCCAACGATCGATGTCGGCGCAGCCTTGGAGGTCCCAACGATGGATGAGGTGCCGACAATCGACGAGGTACCAACTATTGAGGAAGTGCCGACAATCGATGTCGGTGCCGCCTTAGAGGTCCCAACGATGGATGAGGTGCCGACAATCGACGAGGTACCAACTATTGAGGAAGTGCCGACGATCGATGTCGGCGCAGCCTTGGAGGTCCCAACAATTGATGAAGTGCCAACGATCGACGAGGTACCAACTATTGAGGAGGTGCCCACGATCGACGTAGGTGCCGCCTTCGAGGTGCCCACAATCGATGAAGTGCCGACGATCGATGTCGGCGCAACCTTGGAGGTCCCAACGATTGAGGAGGTGCCAACGATCGACGAGGTACCAACTATTGAGGAAGTGCCCACGATCGACGTAGGTGCCGCCTTTGAGGTGCCCACAATCGATGAAGTGCCGACGATCGATGTCGGTGCAGCCTTGGAGGTCCCAACGATTGACGAAGTGCCAACAATCGACGAGGTACCAACTATTGAGGAGGTGCCGACGATTGAGGAGGTGCCAACAATCGACGAGGTACCAACGATTGAGGAAGTGCCGACGATCGAAGTCGGTGCCGCTTTGGAGGTGCCCACGATCGATGATGTACCGACGATAGAACTAGGTGAAACGCTGCTGGCTAGTAAGAGTCCGCGGGCCGTCGGCCGGATTCCAACAGCCTCAATAACTTGTCCCAGCTCAACTTTAGTAAACTGCGCATCCGCCATAGCCGGAGTGAAGTCGACGCCCAATTCATCCACTTTGGCCCGACCCAATGATTCCTGGATCGAAAGTACCTTAGCCTTGACGAAAACAGTGGTTGCCCCTGCGACGTAGTCTTCTTTCAACCGGCTGACTGAGAGCACAGGCGCGTTGAGTGGACCAGAAATCGCAAGCAAATCGCCAGGCAGGATCATGCGAAGCGCATGGACCTGGTTCTCCACCGGAATACCGTTGTACGAAAAGGTAGTCTCCTTGGCTATGGAGACATGTTGTCCGGCAACCAGGAGCACGCCGTGATTGACGTCGATGCTCTCAACGTCGCCCAGGACTTGCAATTCTGCACCGTACACATTCTTGAGTTGTGCGGCCGTTACTTCCGCACTGGCGGGTGCAACCGCCGCGCAACACATCGTTGTGAATGCACCAATAGCGATGGCACTCGTCATCCCTAACTTCCTGTCCTTCATCCCCATCCCCTTCAACGTGAATTCAAGTCAATGTATCGGTCGTGCAAATTCAATTGCGTCCCGTAACTTCGTGTCGTCGGGAGCTGATTCAACGTATAGAAAGCACTGCAGGCCGGCACGAATATCTGCAACGTCGCCGGCTTTAACACCCATATTTTGAAGATCTACGGCAGCAAAAGTGTCAACGCGCTGCAAAAACTGGCCGCCGACAACTTTTAGATATGCCTGCAACTCGAGCAGTTGGGCGCTGGACAGCGGCGCATCGACGATCATCGTTCGTTCGAAAAGATCTGTGCCGTCTCTTTTGCCACGAGTGTTGTTTTCCAACGTTGACAGCAGCGATTCGACGAGACTGGCCATTCGACCGAGGTTTTCAGGGGAAAGGCTCGGTTCGATATATTCTTGTTTTAATGGTTTCCAAACGTTGAAACCAACTTCCGTCACCGCGCCGACCCGCTTGAGCTCTTGCAGTACAATCTGGGGCGAAACGCCCGCAGCGTGGCGATTCGTCAAATTGGTAACGCTGAGCGGACTATCCTCAAAGGGTAAATCCACCGGGAATCCGTACGGGCCAACGTAATCCCGGTCGTTGTGCCAGCCATGTAAAACACGGGCAAACGGATTCGACACCTCGAGTAGCTCGCTGGAGTTGAACCGCTCTTGCTCGATCAGCACGGCCTTGACTTCCTGGGGTGTCATTCCGGTAAGTGCACATACGGATGAGACAGACGATTTCATTCCCTTCCCTACAAAGTCCTTGGCAGCCGATTCCACGAACGCCATCTGTGCGATAGCAGCAAAATGAGAATATGTAAGACCCTCTCGTAACATAATTCTCACCAGCGGCCTAAGCAGCCGCACAAGCGACATCGACAAGGCAGTTTTTACATTATCCGGCATTTGTGAACGATTTCACACATTTCGCAAACAAATTGGTGTTTTCTCTTAATTAGGGGTCGCTAAGCTTATGTCAAAACTTTGAAAATGTATGCACCAAGCCACTGAAATCACTCGTGTTGCTCTGAAGCCACGCCCACAAGCATTTGAATCGGCGAGAGTTTTGTTGCGATGCGGGATACTTCTGGCTGTCATAGCGGGCGCGGTCGCGTGTACCGGCAATGATCGAAACAATGGGGATAGCGTCTCGTCGCTAGCAAAGAGCGATAAGTTAAATGCAATACGGGTCCTTAGGCGTGGATTGCCTGGCGAACCCCGTACGCTTGATCCTCAATTGGCCGAGGATACTTTTTCGTTTCCAGTTTTGCGTGATCTCTACGAAGGACTTACAGCACAAGACCGTAACGGAAAAATCGTGCCCGGCGCTGCGGAATCCTGGACCATAGATGAGACCGGTACCGTCTACACGTTTCTGCTTCGACCAAAGGCCAAGTGGTCAGATGGCGATCCGACCATCGCGACAGAATTCGTCCAGGGATTCCGGCGTGCTGTTGACCCCCAAACAGCTTCAGGGTCATCTGCATTGTTAGCGGTGATAAAAGGCGCCAGCGACATCATAGCTGGTCGCAAAAAGGTGACTGACCTCGGAGTCACCGCGATCGGCGAGTCCACTGTGCGGATCGAGCTTGAGCACCCGGCTCCTTTTGTGTTGCAGATTCTTTCGGAGCCCATCGCCGCCCCTACGCACAGTCACGCGAATGCGGACATCCGAACCGCGGGATCCGCGGACAAGACCAAGGTCTCCAACGGCGCTTACACGTTGGTAAGTAGGATTCCCGGCTCATATATCGAATTGGCCCGAAACCCAAATTATTGGAATGCATCAAATGTCTTGATTGAACGCGTTCGGTATGTCAACGCAGAGTCCGAAGCAACGGAGATACGGGAATACGTTGCCGGGCAAGTGGACATGACATCCACGATTCCGGCACCCGATCTTGATCGAATTACTCAAGACCACAGTGCTGAGATACAGACGGCGCCAATACTAGGGACGCTATACCTTGCTCTGGATGTCTCCGAGCCACCGCTTCGAGACAACCGTGACCTTCGCCAGGCGCTGTCTATGGCCGTTGACAGAGATTTGATATCCGAGCACGTCACCCTCGGCGTGACACCCGCATATACATTCGTCGCAAAGGGTATTACCGGATACAACCCTCCCGCGTACGAGTGGTCTGAATGGCCACGCGAGCGCCAGATAGCGTATGCGCGAGCCCTATTCGCCCATTCCGGATATTCAGCAAAAAAACCGCTCCACCTAACGCTCTATTTCAATAGCGGTGAAAGCATTCAGCGGATCATGATCGCAATCGCTGCCAGCTGGAAACAAAATCTCGGCGTTTCCACCGATCTCGTCAGTGACGAATTTCGGGTATTTCTGGCCGGCAGAAAGGATCGCAGTCGGTGGGACGTCGCTCGCCTGGGTTGGTATGCGGACTACAATGATCCCGCGAGCTTCCTGGAAGTTTTTTCGAGGAATAACATCCAGAACGATCCGGGTTACATGAGCTCGGAATTCAACACCCTGATTGACGCCGCCCGAATCGAACCAAACCCAGTTCGGCGAATTCTGCTACTGCAAAAATCCGAAGCAGTACTTCTCAATGATTACCCGATAATTCCCGTATATTTTTATACTGCACGCCGGCTGGTGAAGCCGTATTTAGGCGGCGCCGAAATTACGCCATTGAATCACACATACTCAAAGCACTTATATTGGAAAGCTGCGTCCTAAGTAACTCACCGCGCTATCACTTATACATTACCTACGAAGATGCTTGATTGAGTGCGCGTTGGAGCGCCTTCATCCCAACGATCTCAACAGGTCACAACATCGTTGCTGAAAGTCGTGCACCCAAACGCCACAATCATCTCCCACCTCCTCCGCCCCGCCCGCGGCGGAGCAGCCGGTGTCCTCATAGTCTTCGCCGTGCTCCTCTCCATCGCCGCCAAGGCCGGCCTACTGGGCATCCCGCTCGCCGTCATATTGACATCCTGGTTCTTCAAGTACGCATACATCCTGTTTGACCACACGGTTCGCGGTTTCGACGAACCGCCCACTCTCGACATCCAGATGCTGAATCCCCTCGACGAGCAACGCCCCCTCGCCCAGGTGGCGATCTTAGGCCTGATCTATGCCGCCGTGTATTTCGCGCAAGCCAGGATGGGTCCCACCCCAGGACTGGTCATCGCCGTGGCGGCCGCACTGTTCCTGCCCGCCTCCGTAGCCATCCTCGGATTGGAGCGAAATATTTTCAAGGCGGCATATCCCGTGGCCTGGGTCCGCATGGTCTTGGGCTTAGGTCCAATGTACGCCCTCGTCCTCGCGATCATCGGCGGCTACTCATTACTTATAGCCTTGGCAAGCCGGTGGGAACTTTGGTTACCGGTGCAAATCGCGATATATATGTTTTGCATTCTGTCCATTTTCAGCGTTCTCGGCGGCGCGCTGTACGAA
>WNFC01009758.1_pt1 | contig 11437 bp, 9 predicted proteins | sample 5400541 | NCBI WGS metagenome assembly WNFC01 (sample SAMN13153342, study PRJNA577476) | soil metagenome | isolation source: 120 cm saprolite under Douglas fir tree site 2 hole 2 replicate 1 | place: USA:California | collected 2015-04-18
GCGTTGGCGATCTCGACATAGACGCGCTGCTCTTGGTCGGCGATGAAGTCGACCTTGTTGACGTCCGGCACGCGCAGCAACTCGGTGCGCAGTCGTTCGGCGTAGTCATGCAGTTGCGCGGGAGAAAAGCCGTCCCCCTCCAGAGCATAGAGGTCGGTATAGACATCGCCGAACTCGTCGTTGAAGTAAGGTCCCTGAACTCCCGACGGCAGGGTATAGGCGATGTCGCCCACTTTCTTGCGAACCTGGTACCACGTGTCCGGAACCTGCGCCGGCGGCGCCGCATCCTTGATGGTGAAGAACAGCGTCGACTCCCCCGGCCGTGAATAACTGCGCTGAAAGTCGACCTCCGGCGTTTCCTGGAGCTTGCGGGCGATCCGATCGGTCACTTCCTCCTGCACCTGGCGCGCGGTCGCGCCGGGCCAGAGCGTGCGGACCACCATGACTTTGAAGGTGAACGGCGGATCCTCCGACTGCGCCAGCCTGCCGTACGACAACAGGCCGAACAGCGTTATCAGAGCCAGAACGAAAATCACCAACGCCTGATGGCGCAGAGTCCAGCTCGACAGGTTGAAGCCGTCGTTCATCGCGCTTCTGCCGCGTTGATCGGGGTCGCCGCCTCGTTGATCGGGGTCACCGCATTGAGTGCGGCGGCGGGCTCCGCAACGCCGCCGTCCGCTTCGCCGTCGAACAAAGGCCTGGCCTGCTTCACACTCTGGCCCGCGTAAACCGTGTGCACACCGGCCAGCACCACGTTGTCGCCGTCCCTCAAGCCCCCGGTAACGGTGGTGCCGCGCTCGCTATAGCTGCCGACGGTGACGAGCCGCAGCTCGAGGGTCGAATCGGTCGGACGAATGACCCAGACCGCCGGGTCCTTGCCGTGATGGAAAATGGCGGTTGCCGGAACCTTGAACACCGGCGCTTCGCGAGCCGTGTTGCCCGCGGTTGCAACGCGCGACAACGTCGCGTCGCCGGTCATGCCGAATCGAACCGCGGGTCCGGGCTCAGCCAGCGTAAGCTTGACACGATAGGTACGGCTTTGCGGATCGGCCGCAGGCGCCACTTCGCGCACGCGCGCCTCGAAGCGGCGGCCCGGCAACGCCGGAAAAGTCACGCTCGCTGCCTGGCCCACGGCAATCCGGCCCAGGTCGCCCGCGGCAGCATCGAGGATGACGTCTGTGTCCCCCGTCCAAGCGAGTCCGTAGACGGCCTGTCCCGCGGAAACGACCTGACCCGTGTCCGCATTTTCACTGGTGATCAATCCATCGTGGTCGGCGACCAGCGTGTTGTATTGCAGATTGTTGCGCGCCACGACGAGCTGCGCAGCCGACTGCTCATGCTCGGCCAATGCCGCTGCGTAAGCATCCTGTGTTTGTTCCAATTGATTGACGGCGATCAGATTCTGCGCGAATTGCGCTTGATCGCGATCCAGCTGCTGCTTCGCAAAGACCAGCCGATGTTCCGCGGCGTCGAACGCGGCCTTTGCGCTCGCCGCCTGTTTCTGAGCGTCCACGGGGTCGAGACGAGCGACCACCTGTCCCTTGTGAACGGAATCGCCCAGCCGCACGTTGCGCTCGATCAGCTTGCCTGCAACACGGAACGACATGGCGTTCGAGTAGCGCGCGGCCGCTTCCACAGGATAACGAATGCTCTCGCCCGCTCCGATACCGGAATAGGAATGCACGGGCGACGCTAAGACAAGCGCCGGCGGCGCGGCGGACGGTGCCTGCCGATGGCAGGCGCCGAGCGCCAGCAGTGCGAAAACGGCCCAAGGTGCCGTGCGGAGCGAAATAAAGTCACCCGTATATAAAATAGACATGTGTCAACTCCCGACCAAAAAAAACCTCAGCCGGGCCGCGGCTGAGAAACGGTGTTTTGCGCGACCGTACGTATCAGCCCAAATGCGTAGTTGCTGAATTCCGGGATGGCGATTCCGAACCTCGCCAGGTCGCTGCCCTTGGCCATGGCCAGCTGAATAATGCCGTGCGTGAATGCCCACAGAGTGGTCGCGAACAACACCGGCTGACCGATATCGGAGCGAATGCTGCCATCGCGAATACCGGCCTCGATGGCCTGCACGACCACGCCGATGGCTTCATCTCCCGCGGCGCGGCACGCGCCCTCGTGTGATCCCGGATCGATGGAAACCGAATGTGCCTGAAAACGTGTACAGAAGTCGAAATAATGAGGAAATTCATAAGCATAGCCCATATAGGCACGACCGATTGCCTCAACCTTGTCCATCCCTGGTGCATGGCCCGCGGCGGCTTCGATGAAGCGATCGCGCAGCAGGCGCATGGCGCGTTCGCCGATGGCGAATAGCAACGCCTCCTTGTCGCGAAAATAGACGTAGACCAGGGCACGCGACAGACGCGCACTCCGGGCCACCTGGTCAACCGTCAGAGCGTCCCAGCCCTTCTTGGCATATAACGCTTCTGCGGCATCGAGAATCTCGGCGCGACGGCGCTCCTTCTCCTCTCCACGGCGTTCGGTAATGTAGGACATGAACTGAACGATAGATAATTATTGACATTGTGTCAATGAAAACCGCTAATCTCAAGGTACGGCGAGGCGCGGACAGACTTTGACGGCATAGTTTGGCGTCACGTCCCCCGCGCCGCTCATCCGCCGCATATCGGGGTATATACCCGCGCGGGAGCCATCGCTGAATGAATGAATTGAATCCGCCGAAAGGACTGTATCAAAAGTCCTTCATCAAAATCAGTTTCAAGACCCGATGATCCGAAGCGCTGGTCAGGCCGGCTCCCAATCCGAATTCGATGTCGAGCCGTCGAGTGTGTAGATCGACCACCGAGAACAGTTGGTGCGACTGTTTGGACGCGGGAAGAAAATGGCTCACGCGGCCAAAGTCGTCGTACTCCTCGAGCGCCACCTTGAAAATATCGGAGACCTTCATGGCCACGCGAGTAGCGGGAACGAATTCAAAGTTGGAAACTCCGGCGTAAGAATTGTCGACGATGGGGTTGAAAATGAAATCGAAGCGGCCGACGTGAGTACCGATGATCGGGCGGATTTCCGACGTGTAGCGCCGTTCGTTCCAGTGTGCAGTGTTGAAGCTGAATTCGAAATTGACGCCGTAGAAAACGTCGCGATTGGCCGCGTCCGGGGAAACGAAGAGAGCCCTCAGTTTGAATCCATTGTATAGAACGCTGTTGTCGCGAGTCATCGAATACAACGGAAAGTACAACCCCGCTTCGAACCAGGGGGCGACCCCGTAGGCCCATTCGGTCACGCCGTTGAGCGATTTGTCCGGCACGATGGCGCCGGGAAAGCTCGGCGTGCTGCTGCCGCTCGAAATGAAATTGTTGTGCCAGGTTAAATTGAAAACACCCGGCGCAGCGATCTCGGCGTAGTACACCTGAATCTCATCCGTCTGCGCCCGAGCGACGGATGCGTATCCCAACGACAACAGAATTACCGCCAAACTGTTCAGTCGCTGAATGATTCGCATTTCGTCGCGCTCGAATTGTCACAGTGAAAGGCTCCGTATTCTGCCGTGTAAATTTTAAAATCGCTCGTAATAACCAACGCTCAAACCGCTCAGTCGCAGACTGATTCTCATTTACATTCACTCGCATTGACACAGGGACGGGCCTCTCATTCTGCCGCGCAAATTCTAAAACCGCTTGTAAAACCCGACGGACAAGCCGCGCGGTAGAATCTCAACGGAAATCGGTGTACTTCGCGTCGTGCTCCAATATCCGACCGCCGTACCCAGTGCCCAACCCGCGATGACATCCGATTGCCAATGGGCGTGACTCTTCAAGCGTGCCAGTCCGTCGTACACCGGCAGAATTTCGAGAGACCAGACCCAAGGATTTTGCCGCGCGTAATTCGCGATGAAAGGTGTCACGAAACTCGCCTGCAGAGTCACCTCGCCGCTCGGGAAACTTTGGTAATGGCTCCCCTTGAACCATGCATTGGGATTGTCGCCTTGGCTGGGCCGAGCCCGGCCGAATCCGTATTTCAGCAACTGGGCGCCGACGCCTGAAATCACCGAGGAGTCGACCGTCTGCCACAGCGTATGACCGAGCTCGTTGTCGTTCCCAAACCACAAACTCCCGGCCACCTCGAAAGCCACCACGCTGGTCTCGAGTGCGGTCTGATACTTGCGCGCCCAAATACCATTCTGATCGAGCGCCAGCTCATGATCGATCCCGAATGGACCGCCGGCATCAGCACGCTGCGCAAGCAGCGCCACGGCCGCCGCGGCGACGAGTTTCGCGAATGGATTATTCAAGTGTGTCATGCTTACCCCATTTTACTTTGCACTACAAAGTACACGGAGCTGCGGTCGGCGCGCAAGTACCTGCAACTCGTCAGGCGCTGTCTCCCCATCCTGGAGACACGTTTGCAACATCGGTGTTCCGTTCTGCGGACGATCTCGGCCGTGTACTCTATCGCCCCATGCAAACCCACTCACCTTTCGAGGTTCTAAGGGTATTCCTCAAACTGGGTCTCACCTCGTTCGGCGGACCGGTCGCCCATATCGGGTACTTCCGCGAAGAATTCGTCGTTCGCCGCCGCTGGCTGGACGATGCAGCCTTCTCGGATCTCGTCGCGCTATGTCAGTTCCTGCCGGGCCCGGCCAGCAGCCAAGTGGGATTCTCCATCGGGCTGATACGGGCGGGTTATCTAGGAGCACTTGCGGCCTGGACCGGTTTCACATTGCCGTCAGCCGTCGCACTCCTGCTGTTCGCATATGGCGCGGCCACGCTGGGCGGACCCGTCGGCGTGGGGTTATTGCATGGCCTGAAGCTCGTCGCGGTTGCGATCGTGGCGCAAGCCATTTGGGGAATGGCGCGCACCCTGTGCCCCGACCGGCAACGTGCATCCATTGCCGGCATCGCGGCGCTGATCGTCTTATTCAGCGGTTCGTCGGTCGGGCAAATCGCCTCGATTATCTTCGGCGGCATCGCCGGGCTTTGGCTCTGCCGTAGTCCGTCACCCGCGTCAGGCGGCGCCGTCGTCGTTCCCGTTTCACGCAGGGTCGGAATCGCGTCGCTCGTGACGTTCGTTCTCTTACTGGTCGGTCTGCCCCTGCTTCGTGGACTCGGATCGTCCCAGGGCGTGGCGCTGTTCGATGCATTCTATCGCTCCGGAGCACTGGTTTTCGGCGGCGGCCATGTGGTGCTGCCGCTGCTGCGGAGCGCCTTTGTGGAGCCGGGTTGGGTCAGCGACGATACTTTTCTCGCCGGCTACGGCGCCGCGCAAGCAGTCCCCGGACCGCTTTTTGCGTTTGCCGCCTATCTCGGCGCCGTCGCACAACCGTCGCCGCACGGCTCGATGGCAGCCGCACTGGGGCTGATCGGTATCTTTCTTCCCGGCATGTTGATCCTCACCGGCACACTCCCCTTCTGGGAAACATTTCGCGTCCGTGCCGGCGCACGGGCTGCCATGGGCGGCATCAATGCTGCGGTCGTCGGAATTCTCGGCGGCGCCTTCTACGACCCGGTCTGGACCAGCACGATCAAGACGACGGAAGACTTTGGCGTCGCGCTCACCGGCTTCATCCTGCTGCTCATGTGGCGCGCGCCGCCGCTGCTGGTGGTGGTCATCGGCGCTCTCGCCGGCATCGGCTTGGCGCACACCCAGCCCTAAGCCAGCAGGCCGCTGAAAAAAGGCGGATTCTTGCGCGGATGAAGAACGCCATGCTGAGTTGGGCCGGGGATCCATAGCTCTAAAGCGAGTCGGGCCGCGACAGCGGAATGGTCTTTCGTCCGTGGCGACGGTAGATATGGAAGTCTGAATCCAACGATAGTACTAGGCACCGATCATGGATCTCGGCCATTCGAACGAGACAAACATCCGCCAGCGACGCGGGGACGTTGTGATAGCGATCAAAAAGTTTGCGTACCGCGGGAGCCTCCTCGGCCAGATTCATCCCGATTCGCAGCGCGCCGGATTCGACCAACGTCTGGCACCCAATGTTTGCCGCGCGCGCTATCGGTGGGCGCTATCCGCGCCTATATATAAGCGTCGCGTGACCCCGCACTTCACCCGTCGGTGTCGCTTCTTTATCGGACCTTAGCACCAGGTTCCACTCGCCGCGCGGTATGTGCACCCGCTGCGGCAGGGCGGCGAAGTTGAACACGCAGAGCACGTCGCCGTGGACAAATCTCAGCCATCCCGCTTTGGCATCGACGCTCACGGCGGCCTTGGTCCGGCCCCGCCTATCGTGCCGGAGACGAATGAGCTGCCGATACCACTCGTAGATCTCCGCATGCGGCGGCTCCGACAGTTCAGGCCAGTTGAGCTTGGAGCGAGCGAAGGTCTCGAGTTCCTGTGGGTTCGGCACCGCGCCCTGCCAGCGAAAACTGCTGAATTCCTTGGACCGTCCCTCTGCGACCAGTCTTCCTAACTCGGCATTCTCATGATCGGTGAAATAGAGAAAAGGAGTCTGCGCACCCCATTCCTCGCCTTGAAACAACAAGGGCACGAACGGCGACAGCACGGTCAGCGCCGCGATCGCCTTGAGCTGCGGCACACCCAGCATCATGCTCAGGCGCTCTCCCTGCGCGCGATTGCCGATCTGATCGTGATTCTGCGCGCACACCACGATCTGATCCGCACCCACCCCCTTGGGCGGCCGGCCGTGCCGCCGCGCGCGATACGGCGAATACTGCCCCTGGTACACGTATCCCTCGCGCAGCGCCACCGCCACATCGTCGAGGCCCTGGAAATCCGCGTAGTAGCCGTCGGTCTCACCCGTGAAGAATCGGTGCACTGCGTGGTGCAAATCGTCGGCCCAGTGCGCATCCAGACCGTAGCCGCCCCGAGACGCCGGCCACACCAATCGCGGATCGTTGAGATCGCTCTCGGCGATGAGCACGAAGCTGCGGCCGAGTTTCGCGCCCAGTTCCCTGACCGCGATTGCCAGCTCTTCGAGCACATGCACGGCATCGAAACTGAAAATGGCGTGGACCGCGTCGAGGCGCAGGCCGTCGAATCCATAGTCCTGCAGCCACATCAAGGCGTTGTCGATGACGAAACGGCGCACCGGATCGCTGTGCGGCCCATCGTAGTTGATCGCCGCGCCCCAATTGGTCTTATGGCGATCGGTGAAATAGGGACCGTACTGCGCCAGATAATTTCCATCCGGCCCCAGGTGGTTGTAGACCACATCCAGCAGCACGCCGATGCCCCGCGCGTGACACGCTTGCACGAATACGGCGAGCTGCGGCGGCGCGCCGTATGCGGGAAAGGGCGCGTACAGATCCACCCCGTCATATCCCCACCCCCGCCGGCCCGGAAACGTTGCCAGCGGCATGAGTTCCACATGAGTGACGCCGAGCGTCGCCAGGTGCGGGAGCTTTGCCTGCGCTGCTGCGTACGTCCCCTCGGGCGTGAAAGTGCCGACGTGCAGTTCGTAGATCACCGCATCGCGCAGCGGCTTCGCGACAAAGCGCGGCGCGCGTTCCTGCGCGGCATTCAAGCGCTCGATGTCCACGAGGTGGGAGGCGCCATGAACCCCGTCGGGCTGCCATTTCGATCGCGGATCAGGGATCGGCTCACCGCCGTCGATCGAGTATCGATAGCCGTGGGCGAGGACAGAGTCGTCGACTTCGATCTGCCAATATCCCGCCTCCGCACGTCCGGCTGTCCGCGGGTACAGCGGGACTCGCCGCTCCGGCGTCACCAGTTCCACTGACTTCGCCGACGGTGCCCAAACCGCGATATTCATGCCCCATACCGAATCAACAGGGCCACCGGAAACGAATTGAAGAGTGTGTCGGGTATGGCTTCCCGCTGAAGCACGGCGCCGGTAAAGCAGTTGCGCCACGCGCCGCCGGGAAGCGGCAGCCGCGTATCTCCCCATTCGCCGCCCAGCGACATGATGAACCGCGGCACCACGGCAATGAGGTTCTCGCCGCGGCGAAACGCGAAAAGGCGCGCCAAATGCGTTCCCTGCGCGATGAGCGGCTGATACTTGCTTTGATCGGAAAAATCTTCCGCGCGTTCGCGGCGAATCGCCAGCACGCGAGCCGTCATCCACAATTTGGGCAACCCGGAATCCCACTCCGCCGCCACCTCGGCCGCGGATAGCGAGCGCGCGCGGCGCGCAAATGCAGCGCGCAATTCAAAGTCCACCGGACGCCGATTGTCCGGGTCGACCAGACTCAGATCCCACAATTCGGTGCCTTGATAGAAGTCAGGCACGCCGGGCACCACCATTTTGATGAGAGTCTGCGCCAGGCTGTTGATCCTGCCGGGAAGGATCAGCGGGTCGATGAAACGCTCTAGACTTGCGATGAAATCCGGCCTCTGGAATACCCCGTCGACGAAGCCGCGGATCGATTCCTCATAGGCATAGTTGGGCTCGTGCCAGGAGGTCTTGATCTTCGCCTCGCGGCAGGCCTTCAGCATGTACTGCCAACAGCGCTCTTGGTCGATGGGCCACGCGCCAATGAGCGTTTGGTATAGAAGATATTCCGCATGACGGTCCGGCGCGTGATTCTGCCAGACGGGAGCATTCAGATTCGACCAGAGATGCAACGCCTCCGCCCACCGCTCGGGGATTTCCGACAGGATCGAAATGCGCGTGCGCACGTCCTCGCTGCGCTTGTTGTCGTGTGTCGAGGTGGCGAGCAGATTATTGGGCCATCGGTCGCTCAGCGAGTGGCAAAACTCGTGGAATTTTCCCGCCGAGATTCCGATCAGCGACGCCTGTGACCCCACTTCATTGCAGGACACGAGCCGGTCGTAGCAATAGAACGTGGTGTCCTCCACCCCCTTGGCCATGACGGCGGGCGTCAGCTGCTGCCACTTGGCGACGAAGTCCGCCTCGGCCTCGCTCAACCGGGATTTGGTCAGCAGTGCCGTCAAAAAGTCGAAGATCGCGGCATCGATTTCCGGAGCGCCGATTCGCGCGCTTTGAACGGCCTCGGTTATGGTGCGCTTCTCGTCATCATGCAGAGTGTTGAGAGTTCTATATGTCCGATAAACGGGCAATGCGATGATCAAGCGCGCCAGGGCTTCGCGCAGTTGCCGCGGACTCAAGTCCCGGGTTTTCCAATCGGTGCGAGCGATCTCGAGCGCGGCCTCGGTCAATTGTTCATGATCGGCGCAGAAAGTCGATTCGACGATGGCGCGTTTCTTTTCGCGGACCAGGGCGGCGAAGTTCACGGAGTGTCCGGTGAAATCGGAGTACGTCGAGGTCAGCACGTCGGTTCGTGCGTCGTCCATCCAGAGGCGATTCACTTTGGCGAGGAACTCGTAGCCGACGCTGCCGTCGATGGGCCAGTCGTCCTTCAGCCGCTCGTCGTTCTCCAGAATCTTCTCGACATAGATTCGTCCCTTCGGCAGCAACGCGCGCAGGCGCTTGAAATATTCCAGCGGTTCGCGCAGGCCGTCCGGGTGATCGACCCTCAGCCCGGCGATCTCGTCGCGGACAATCATCGCCTCGATGCGCGCATGCGTGGCTGCGAACACCTCCGGCAATTCCATGCGAATGCCGCTCAAGGTACCGATGTCGAAAAAGCGCCGGTAGTTTCCGAGCTCCCCCGCGAGCTTCCAGCCGTGCAGCACGTAGAACTGCCGCTGCAGCACCGCGTTCAGCAGTTCCTTGTCGCCCCGCGTGCGATCCACGGCATCCTGCAGCCGTCCACGTTTGCGCGCATCCGCGAGCGCCTCCCCTGCTTGCGCCGCGTGCGTCGCGTACGCGATCCGATCCTTCGCATCCGGCCCATCGATGAATTGCAATCTTTCGAGCTCGCCGAAGCAGCATTGCGCGTCCGCCGCCGGCGTCGGGGCCGCCGACAGCAGCTTGCCCCAGGAGGCGGGACCCAGCGGCCAGGTGTTCTCGTAGTGGCGAACCCGCGGCCGCCCGTGCGCGATCTCGATCGTGAGCTCGCCCGCCTCGATAGCGTCTCCGTAGGGGCGCGCCAGGGAACATACATGAACACGAAAGGGTTGATGCGGACGAACCCTGAAATCGAAGTACTCGGCAAATTCGCTGAACGGTCCGTGCGCGAGCACGTGATCCCACCACGGATTGTGCTCCGACGCTGACATGTGATTCGGCACGATGTCGAGGAGGATTCGCAGGTCATGGGAACGTGCGCAGTCCACGAAACTGGCCCAGGCGGGTTCGCCGCCGAGGTCTTCGCTGATTCGCGTGGGATCAGTGACATCGTATCCATGCTGACTGCCGGGAACCGCCTGCAGGCAGGGCGAGAGGTAGACATGGCTGATTCCCAAATCGGCCAGGTACGGCAGTACGTGTTCCGCCTCCGCCAAGGGAAATCCCGCATGCAGCTGCAGGCGGTAGGTCGCGATCCATTTACCGCTCATGGCTGAGCACCACGAAGGAGCGCGCGGCGAGACTCACCAAACGATTGCGTTTCACCGCCTCTTTCTCCACGGGCAGCGCGGGGCGCGCCGTATCGAACGCCACCTTCCACCCTGACGGGTAGAGCTCGTGAGAAATGCGAAACGACACGGGTTCATGATAGGCGTTGAGGAGCAGCAAAAGGTCCGCGTCCTGGGCGCACTGTCCGCTGCTGTCGCGTATCTCAGGCGCCACGCCGTTGATGTACATGCCGAGCGTACGCATCCAGCCGCCATCCTCCCAGTCCTTCGCCACCATCCGCTTGCCGTCGGCTCTGAACCAGCTTGCCGTCGGCTCTGAACCATACGATATTCTTGTCGGGGTGAATCGCTTCAGGATCACTGTCGTAGAAGGCATAGCGATGAAAATTCGGATGCTGTTTGCGGTATTGGACCACTCGCCGCGCGAATTCCAGGAATTCCGTGCGCGGCGCGTCCAAATCCCAGTGATACCAGGAAATTTCCGAGTCCTGGCAATAGGCGTTGTTATTGCCTTGCTGAGTGCGGCTCAACTCATCGCCGCCGGAAATCATGGGCGAACCTTGAGCGAACATCAGAGAACACCAGAAATTGCGTTTTTGCCGTTCGCGCAGTTCGTTGGTTCCCGCATCGTCGGTCGGACCTTCCGCGCCGCAGTTCCACGAACCATTGTCGTCGCTGCCGTCGTGGTTTTCCTCGCCGTTTGCCTCGTTGTGCTTCTGCTCATAGCTCACGAGATCCTGCAGCGTGAACCCGTCATGCGCCGTGACGAAATTGACGCTCGCCGAAGGCGGCCGGCGAGTGGTTTCATAGAGATCTGCACTACCGGCGAGGCGAGTCGCGATATCCGAGTGCAGACCCATATCGCCTTTCCAGAACTTACGCACCGTATCTCGATACTTGCCGTTCCACTCCATCCATCCCACCGGAAAGTTGCCGACTTGATATCCGCCCTCGCCGAGATCCCACGGTTCGGCGATCAATTTTACGGGAGCGAGCGTCGGGTCCTGGTAAATCGTGTCGAAGAAGGCGCCCAATTGATCCACGTCGTTGAGTTCCCGGGCGAGCGCGGACGCGAGATCGAAGCGAAACCCGTCCACATGCATCT
>WNFC01013331.1_pt1 | contig 11437 bp, 10 predicted proteins | sample 5400541 | NCBI WGS metagenome assembly WNFC01 (sample SAMN13153342, study PRJNA577476) | soil metagenome | isolation source: 120 cm saprolite under Douglas fir tree site 2 hole 2 replicate 1 | place: USA:California | collected 2015-04-18
TTGGCAGCGGCAACCGCCGAAATCGATCTCGCGCCGCTCGCAGCTCCGGCACGGCTCCGGCAGGAAGTCGGTCCCGCGGAAGGCATTGAAGGCCGGCGACGACGTCCAGATCTCGGCGAGCGAATGCTCGCGCACCGACCAGAACTCCAACCCGGGGATGCTTTCCGCCGCGTGGCAAGGCAGCACGCGGCCGGCCGGCGTGACGTTGAGCGAGCGCCGGCCCCAACCGCCGACGCACGGCTTGGGAAAGCGGGCGTGATAGTCCGGCACGACGGCGTCGATGACGATCCTGCCGTGGTGGCGCGCGCGCAGATCATCGACCGTCTTCACGGCCTGCTCGACCTGCTCGCGCGTCGGCATCAAGGCGGCGCGGTTCTTCAGCGCCCAGCCGTAATACTGCACATGGGCGATCTCGACCCGCGCCGCGCCCATGGCGAGCGCGAGGTCCACCAGCTCGCCGATGCGAGCCACATTGGCGCGATGGATGACGGCGTTCACGGTGAGCGGCAGCTTGAGCGCCACGACCTCGGCGGCAAGCGCCTTCTTTCGCGCATAGGCGCCCTCGTAGCCCGCGATATGGTCGGCGGATTTTTCCTCCGCGTCCTGGATGGAGAGCTGGACGTGATCGAGCCCGGCGTCCGAGAGCGCGCCAAGGAGCTTTGTGGTGACGCCGACGCCCGATGTGATCAGATTGGTGTAGAGCCCGGCCTCGCGCGCCGCCGCGGTGATCTCGACGAGGTCGCGCCGCGCCGCCGGCTCGCCGCCGGAAAGATGCACCTGCAGCACGCCGAGCGCCGCGGCTTCCTTGAACACGCGCGCCCAGGCCGCGGCGTCGAGCTCGTCGGCGCGCGGATCGAGCGCGACCGGATTGGAGCAGTAAGGGCAGCCGAGTGGACAGCGATGGGTGAGCTCGGCGAGAAGGCCGAGCGGCTTCGGCAGTGACGCGCCGTTCGACGCCAACTCAGAGCTCCAGCAGTTTCTTGTCGGCGAGCCCGCGCAGCATCGCCGTAACGTCGGCCAGGATGCGCTCGCGCGGCGCCGCATAGGTCTTTGCCAGATCGTCGACGATCTCGGCGAAGGTCGCCGCGCCGGTGCAGCGCTTGACGATCTCGGCCGCGATCGGATCGGCCTTGAATACGCGCTCGGGCGCGAGCAGCACCCAGCCGCCCTGCGCCTCGTTGTGGGTGAGCCGCACGCCGCGCGGCAGGCGCGGGCGGGCATCGGCACTGATCGCGGCTGCGTCGGTCATGCGCCTCTCCTAGTCCTTCGGCACGAAGGCGCCGGGCGGCGGCAGCTTGGGGTCGACATAGGCGTGGTAGAGCGCATCGAGCATCGCCCACAGCACGTCGCATTTGAATTCGAGCGCCTTGAGCACGGCCTGCTGCTCCGCGGGCGTACGCGCGTTGCGCTTGACGTAATCGAGGGCGAAGTCCGAATCGCGCCGCGCCTGCGGCGGCCGGGCCGAGAAATAGACCAGCGTGTCGGCGGTGACGAAGTCGTAGCTCTTGAGCATGCCGTCGAGGCGCTCGGAGATGATGACGGGCGAGAAAAGCTCGGTGAGCGAGGAGGCGATCGCTTCCAGAAGCGTCTTCTCGCGCACGAAGTGCACGTAGGCCTCGACCGCGAATTTCGTCCCCGGCAGGAGCCCGCGCAGCGACGTCACGTAGTCGCGATCGAGCCCGAGGCCGCCGGTGAGCTTGAGCCAGCGCGCGATGCCGCCGTCGCCCTCCGCGCCGCCGTCGTGATCCACGAGGCGGCTGCGCCATTCGCGCCGGATGCCCGCATCGTCGCAGCGCGCGATCAGGCTCGCGTCCTTCACCGGGATCATCGCCTGATAGTAGTACCGGTTGAGCGCCCAGGCCTGCACCTGCGCCTTGCTGCACTTGCCGCCGTGCAGCAGCTGATGGAAGGGATGCAGGCGGTGATAGCGCCGCGCACCGATGTCGCGCAGCTTGGCTTCCAGATTCTCGGGCGAGAGCAGGTTCATAATTCGATCTTAGTTCCGTCCTCGGCGATCTCCCAGCCCGCGGCGAGGACCTTGCGGCGCTGAGGGGAACCGTCGACCAGGATCGGATTGGTATTGTTGATGTGGACATAGATGCGGCGCGCCGAAAGACCGGTCAGCGCCGCGAGCGATCCGCCCTCCCCGTCGATCGGCATGTGGCCCATGCGCCGCCCGGTCTTGGCGCCAGTTCCCGACGCGATCATCTCGTCGTCCGTGAACAGCGTCCCATCGAACAGGACCACGTCGGCACGTTCGAGCCGTTCCCGCAGCGCCGGCGTGACCGCGGCGCAGCCGGGCACGTAGACGAGCCGGCGGGTGCCGTCGGTCAGGTCGACGCCGACATTCGCCTCGGTCTCGCCCGCAAGCTCCGGATTCTCGCCTTCGAGATAGAGCGGCACCTTGCCGGGCACAGTGAACAGGACGGCTTCCAGATTGCCCGGAAGCCCGATCGGCGCACCGAGCTTGCACCGCGTGCGCGTCCGGTCTGATCGATCTCGGCGCCGGTGAGCACCACCGCGGCGATCGGGGTGCCGCGCACCTCACCGCGCGGACGCAGCGCGGGCGTTGCGGCGACCTGCGCGCGCAGGTCGGGCGATGCGTTGAGGAGGGTCCAGTGCCGCGCGTCGGCGCTGACCGCAAGGCTCGCCTGCGTGCGCGGCGTCACGCGCGGATCGCCGTCCCAGGCCAGCCGGCAAACGGCACAACGACAATTCCATTGCGGAAAGCCACCACCGCCCGCGGCACCGAGGACGATGGCGGTCAGCCCCATGAACGGGGTCGAAAGATCAGACGATCAGGGGAATCAGATTTCGGCCGGAAGATAGCCGTTGATTTCCAGGCCAATGCAGATTTCGACGAGGGTCGGAGTGGTCCACGTCATGGGTCGCCCTTCCTTCACGCAGTTCGCTGTTGGCTCGCCGGAGACGCCAGAAACCTCCACCGGCCGCGCTGACGATCAAAATACGCCCGCGTCACCCCCTGGCGCAAGCGTCGATATTGCACTGCAACACCGGCAACCATGCGCCGCGCTGGAGCGTGAAGGGCGAGTATCTCTACGTCGACCTCGGTCGCGCCAACCACAGCTTCGCTTTCACTGGGCTGCCGACGCTCAACCACTCGGCGCATGTCACGCTCAACGTTGTGCGCGCCGGCGTGAATTTCCGGTTCTAGCGCATGTCCCGGCGAAGTGGTCACCGGTTCGCCGACAAGGACATGCGCCAACTAAAAAGCTAAAACACGCCGAGGTGCTGGCGGAGATCGACATTGCCCTGACGGAACGTCTCCGCCAGGCCGGTCACCGCGACACGTCCCGTGTTGAGGATGACGATGTCGTCGGCGATCTCGAAGACGAGCTTCGGGTTCTGCTCCACCAGCACGATCGAGAGGCCGCTTTCCTTGAGCTTGCGGATGGTCGCCATCACCTCGGCGACGATCTGCGGCGCGAGGCCTTCCGACGGCTCGTCCATCAGGAGCACGCGCGGATTGGCCATCAGCGCGCGGCCGATCGCGAGCATCTGCTGCTCGCCGCCGGAAAGATGCGCCGCCATCTGGCTGCGCCGCTCGGCGAGCCGCGGGAACATGCCGAACACAGTGTCGAGCGTCCAGGCCGCGTGGCTGCCGGGAATCGGCTTGCGCGCCGCCACGATGAGGTTCTCGCGCACGGTCAGGCTCTTGAAGATGCGGCGGCCCTGCGGCACGAGCGCGACCCCGCGCACGGCGATCTGCTCGGGCGGCAGCCGCGTCACGGGCTCGCCAAAAACCTCGACCGCGCCGCGCCGCGCGGTGAGGAGGCCGACCGTGACGTTCATGCAGGTCGACTTGCCCGCGCCGTTGCGGCCGAGCAGGCCGAGCAGCCGCCCCTCGCCCGCCGCGAACGACACCTTCTCGAGGACGTGGCTGTCCCCGTAGAAGGCGTCGACGTCGCTCAGGCGCAGCGCGCTGGTGGCCCGATTCCGAAGTTCGCTCAACGTTTGCGGCATCCTCTCATGCGAACTTCGGAATCAAAAGGGCCACCAGCAACTTTATGATGCTAGTGCCGCTTTTGAACCCGAAGTTCGCAACCGTGCTTGCGGCAGGCATTATGCGAACTTCGGGTTCGCGGCACTAGTGGCCAAGATAGACCTCCCGGGTGCGCGGATCGGCGACCACCTCGGCGCGCGAGCCTTCGACGATCACCTCGCCGAAATGGAGGAGCGTGATGCGCTCGGCGAATTCCAGCGCCACGTCCATGTTGTGCTCGATCATCACGATGGTGACGTCGCGCGGGATCGCGAGCAGCAATTGCTGCACGTCCCGCCGCTCGTCGATCGAAAGCCCGGCGAAGGGCTCGTCGAGCAGCAGCACCTTCGGGTTCTGCGCCAGCGCCATCGCGATCTCGACACGCCGGCGCTCGCCGTAGGAGGTCTGCGACAGGGGCCGCTCCGCGATATGGTCGAGCCCGACGCGCGCGAGCGCCGCGCGCGCCGCTTCGATGAGATGATGCTGCCGGTCGATGTCGATGAATGGATCCCAGCGCAGCTGGGAGAGGCCGAGCAGCGCGAGCGTGACGTTGCGCACGATGGTGTCGCGCCCGAACAGCGTGATGATCTGATAGGTGCGCGCAAGCCCGAGATGCGGCCGCCGGCGGCTCGGCACGCGCGTGATGTCCACGCCGTTGAGGATGATCGCGCCGGAGTCGGGTGTGATCTCGCCGGTGATCAGGTTGAACAGCGTGGTCTTGCCCGCGCCGTTCGGCCCGATGATCAGCCGCCGCTCGCCCGGCGCGACGTCGAGCGTGACGTTCGAGGTCACGCGCAGGCCGCCGAACGACTTGTTGAGGCCTTTCACGCCGAGCGCGGTCATGGTTTGCGCTCCTCGAGCTTGGCGGGCGGCGCGGCGCCTTTCCCGCGCCAGTTCTGCCATCCCATCTTCCAGAGCCGCACCGAGCCCGGCACCAGACCTTCGGGCATGAGGACGATGATCACGACGAAGATGCCCCCGAGCACCATGTTCCATCGTTCGATGTAGGCGCTCACCACGTTTTTCATGATCACCACGATGGCGGCGCCCACGATCGGGCCGAGCAGCGTGGCGGTGCCGCCCGATATCACCATCAGCAGCGCCTCGGCGGACGACTGCAGCGCCGCGACCTGCGGACTGACGAACTGGTTGTAGTAGATGAACAGCAGGCCCGCGACGCCGGTCCAGAACCCCGAAAAGAGGAAGGCGAGAAAGCGGATCAGCCACACATTGTAGCCGAGCGCGTTCATGCGCCGCGCCTGGTCGCGCGTGCCGCGCAGGCTCGCGCCGAACGGCGAGCGCACGAAGAAGGCCATCGAGACGAGGGTCGCCAGGAAGACGACGAGCGTCGCGAAGTAGAACGGTTCGGCGCCGGCCAGGCTGATGCCGAACGGCGCCGGCCGGGTCGTGACGTTGATGCCGTTGTCGCCGTTGGTGAGGCTCGCCCAGCGATAAGCGATGCCCCAGACGATCTGGCCGAGCGCCAGCGTGATCATGAGGAAGCCGATGCCCGTCGAGCGCAACGCCAGGATGCCGAAGACGGCGGAGGCGGCGACCGTGACCGCGACCGCGGCGAGGTCGGCGACGAAATGTCCGTGGCCGGCCTGAAGCACCAGCGCGCCCGCATACCCCGCCATGGCGAACAGCCCGGCATGGCCGAGCGAGACGAGCCCGCCGTACCCGACCAGCACGTTGAGTGCGAGGGCGAACACCGCGAACAGCAGGATCTGGCTCGCCACGTTGATGTAGTAGGGATTGCCAACCCATATCGGGAGCGTGACGAGCAGCAGGAAGGCGACGCCGATCGCCACGCGTCGCGCGTCGAGCCAACTCATGGCACGACCTTCCCGAAGAGTCCCTGCGGCCGCAGCACGAGCACGAGCAGCATCGGCAGAAAGAGGATCACGTAGGCGAGGTCGGGGAACATCGCCTGGCCGAAGTTGTAGAGGAATCCGATGAGGAAGCTGCCGACCAGCGCGCCGAGCAAACTGCCGCTGCCGCCGAGGATGACCACGATCAGGGCCAGCGGCAGCATCTCCGCGTCGAGGCCGGGATAGACCGAGAGATAGGGTGCGCCGATGACGCCGGCGAAGGCGGCGAGCCCGGCGCCGAGCGCGAAGATGAGCGTGAAGAGCTGCGACACCTTGATGCCGACCACGCGCGCGATCGGCGCATCATCGACGCCGGCGCGGATCATGGCGCCGAGCCGCGTCCAGTCGACCATCACCCACAGCGCGATGGCGATCACCACCGCGACACCGACGATCGTCAGCCGATAGAGCGGAAAGAACAGGCCCGCGACCTGGACCGCACCCTGCAGATGGCGGGGCGTCGGCGGTTGCCAGGGATCGCCGGTCCACACCATCAGGCAGATGTCGGCAACGATGAATGAGAAGCCGAGGGTCAGCAGCACCTGGGCGAGCTCCTGCCCGGCGAGCCGGCGCAGGAGAAAGCGTTCGATGAATGCGCCGATCACGGCCATTGCCGCCCCGCTCAGCAGGGCGGCGAGCCAGAAATTCTGACCCTTGTCCAGGAAGGTGACGCCGAAATAGGCCCCCAGCATGAAGAACGAGCCGTGCATCAGGTTGGGGATGCGCATCAGCCCGAAGATGAGCGAGAAGCCGGCCGAGAGCAGGAACAGCAAGCCACCGAGGGCGATGCTGTTCACCGCCAGAGTCAGCCACAAGACCATCTGGATCGCCTTCCGCCCGCTCGCTCCGGCCGTCTCGCGCGCATGGGCTGGCGAAGCCTTTACCGCTTCGCCAGCCCTCGCATGCACGCCTCATACGTCAGCGGCGTCGGTTACTCCAGGTTCTTCGCGGGCGGATAGTCACGGGCGTAGACCGGATTGGCGAGGAACGCCTTCTCCTCGTAGGTCCAGAACTGGCTGACGTTGGGGTAGGTCTTGATGATCGTGTTGACGAGCTGGTTGCCCTTGCGCTCGCATTTGCGGATGAACACGTCGCCGACCACGTTGCCCAGGTGATCGAACTTGACCGGTCCGCGCGGCGTATCGGTCAGCGTCACCTGGTGCAGCGCTTCGGCGAGGGCCTTGCGGTCGTCGGCCTTGCCGCCGATCTTTTGCAGCGCCGCCTCCACGCATTGACCGGCGATGTACATCCCGGCCGAGTATCCGCCCGGCAGCACGCCGTAGTTCTTCTGCATGTCGGCGACAAACTGCTTGTTGCTCGCCGACTGTCCGTCGGCCGAGTACCAGTGCGCCGAGATGACGCCGACCGCTTCGTCGCCGAGGCTCTTGAGCAAGGCGTCGTCCATCGCGGTCCACCCGGCCAAGAGCGGAATCTTGCCCTTGAGGCCGAGATCCGCATAGGCACGCATGAACTTCACCGGATTCGATCCGGCAAAGCCGTTGAACACGCAATCGACGTTGCCGATCTGGGCGATGTAGGGCGTGTAGTCCGGCGTCACCAAGGGCGGCCACAGCTTCTTGACCACCTTGCCGCCATTGTCCTCGAACACGCGCAGGAAGCCCGCCATCTGCTCGTAGCCGAATGCGAAATCCTCCGAGATGGTGACTGCGCGCTTGTACTTGAGCTCCTTCGCCGCATAGTCGCCCATCGGGTGGCAGCACTGGGCGGACGTCGATGAGGGTCGGATGACGAACGGATTGGCCCTCCGTTGCGTGACGTCCTCGGCCGCGGCGAGGCTGATCAGCGGTGTCTGATTGTCGCGCACGTAATCGGTGATGGCGAGCAGCTCGAACGCGGCGAGCGGTCCTAGAATGACGTTGACCTTGTCGCGTTCGATCAGCTCCTGCGCCTTGGTCTTGGTCCCCGCCGGATTGCCGCCGGTGTCGGCCGAGACGAACTCGATCTTGCGTCCACCCAACGTGTTGTTCTTCTGCTTGAGGAAGGTCGCGATGCCCTGCTCCATCTGGATGCCGCCCTGGGCGAGCGGTCCGGTCTTGACCGTGAGCAGGCCGACCTTGAAGGGCGCGCCTTGCGCGATCGCCGGCATGCCGACGGCTGCGGCGGCCGTGCCGGCCGCGGTCCCCGCCAAAAATTTCCGGCGATTGAGCGTAATCGACATAGAAAGTCCTCCTTGGTTCACCCGTTTGCGGGATTTTTTTCTCTCGACATCCTGGCGCCGTGGCGTAACGCCATCATCCGCCAAGGTATTCCGTGATGTAAAGCCCGGCATTGTAATCGGTGCAATACACAATCCCATTGCGGTCGACGAATACGTCGGTGGACTGAATGACGCAGGCGCGGTTCGGCCGGTGATCGACGAGGCGGCGAGGCGCGGGCGGAACGAGCGCGCCGACCTCGACCGGCCGGTACTGATCGCGGATATCGAACACGCGCACGCCCGCGTTCTGATACGTCGCGAAGATCAGCTCCGAGCTCACGAAGCTGCCGGGCCGGTTCTCGTGGATATTGTGCGGACCGAAATGCGCGCCCTTCGCCAGGTAGTCCGCTTCGGCGGGCGTCGGGAAGGTCGAGATGCTCACCGGATTCTCCGGCGCGCGGATGTCGAACAGCCAGATCAGCTTGAGGCCATCCTCCTGGTGATCGAGCACGGCTTCGTCGAGCACGACCAGCAGATCGCGGTCGGGCAACGGCAGGCAGTTGTGCGTGCCGCCGCCGAAGGGCGGGGACCAGTTGCGATGGACGATCAGTCTTGGCGCGCTGCGGTCGGCGACGTCGATCATCACAAGTCCGGCGTCGCGCCATGCGCCGTAGGCGGTGTCGCCGTGGACGATGGCGTGATGCAGACCGTAGCGCCGGGTCGGCGGCCAGCTCGGCGTCTCGCCCGCGGCCTGATTCATGCCGGACAGCCAGTACCGGCCCGCCTCGCGCGGCTTCGCCGGGTCGGCCATGTCGATGGTGACGAAAATGTAATCCGTGAAGCCGTCGATCAGCGCCGACACATAGGCCCAGCGTCCGCCGGTGTACCAGATGCGATGAATGCCGCCGCCCTCTACGGCCATGAAGCCGATGCGCCGCGGCGTGGCGGGCTGCGAAATATCGTAGACCGCGAGTCCCGCCGTCCAATCGCGCGCAAGGCTCGCCGCCTCGGCGGTGCCGACCACCTTGCCGACCTGGCTGCGGTAATAGGCGCGCTCGTCCGCGAACGCGGCCTCCGCGAACATGTCCTTGGCGTTGATGACGAGCAGCAGGTCGCCATGCACCTGCAGATGGATGTTCCAGGTGCCGGGCGGCGCCGCGATGTAGTCGGCGGGCTTCGGGTTGCGCGGATCGCGCACGTCGATCACGCTGAACCCCTTCGAGAACATGTGGCCCACATAGGCGAAGCCGCGCTCCACCATGATCTGCACGCCGTCGGGCCGCCCGCCCTGGTCGGAGTAGCCGATGAGCCGCATGTTGCGGGCGAAGTCGGGTTTCGGGAGATCGGTCGTCATTCATCCTCACAAGACATGCGCGTGCGGCTCTATCGTCCTCTCCCCCGCTTGCGGGGGAGAGACAGAGAGGGGGCGCCGCTTGCGCAGGCGCATGTTGCTTCCCCCTCCCCGCCCTCCCCCGCAGGCGGGGGAGGGAGCGAGAGTCCGTGCAACTCCGCAAAGCATCACGCCGCCAGAAAATTCGGCACCGCGATCCAATCCATCATGGCGCGGTAGTCCTGCAACGTCTTCCACATGGTGCGGTCTTCGTCGGTCTTGAGATCGACGCCCAGATGGGTGCCGAGCCTGCGTCCGTGCAACATGATGCGCTCGGCGATCGGCGCGCGCACCGCCTGGTATTGCGCGAGCGCGTCGTCGATATCGTCGTAGGCCGCGAGCGCATCGGCCAGCACGCGTGCGTCGTCGCCCGCCTTGGCGACGCCAAAACCCATGTGCGGACGCGCGCTCGACGCCGCGTCGCCGAGCAGGATGGTGCGGCCGAACACCAGCTGCGGCGAGGAGAAATCGTAGATCGGCGTGAAGAACGGCCGCTCGATCTTCTTGAACACGTCGAGAAAGGCGGGCGGCAGCTCCTGCGCGGCATCGGCATGCAGGCTCTCGATGAGATCCTTGCGGATGAGCGGCGGCGGCACCGAATACTCGTGCTGGTGGCCGTTCGCGTCGACGCACATCTCGCGCAGCGTGCGCGCATCGCCGACGCGGTACCAGATGAAATTGTAGCGGCGGTGGCCGGGCGTGAGATCGTTGTCGAGCCCGGCGATCGGATAGCCGATGACCTGCTGGCGCTCCGGCAGATAGAATGTGAAGCAGGGAAAGATGCTGGCGAGCGTTTGCGGCGCGAGATCGGATTCGTTCGGCGTGCCCCGCCATATGAAGTAGCCCGCGTAGATCGGCTGCACCTGGGGCGCAAGCTGCCCACGTACGCCGGAGCGAATGCCGTCGGCGCCGATCACGAGGTCGGCGCGCTCGCGCTTGCCCCCGGTGAAGTGCACGATCGCCTCGCTGCCGTCCTGCTCGACGCGCTCGAAATTGCACCCGAGGTGATAGTTCTCCGCCGGCACGGTCTCGCGCAGCAGCCGCTGCAGCCGGTCCCACGAGGTCAATATCTGCGGAAAGTGTTTTTCGGCGATGATGCGGCCCTTGCGGTCGATCGCGATGCGACGCTCGACCGTGATGCCGAGATCGCGCGTGCCGGCGCCGCTCAGCTCCAGCGCCGTCAGCAATTCCGGATGCGAGGTGATGCCGGCGCCGCGTCCGACCAACTCAACCGGCGAGCGCTCATAGACATCGACGTCCCACCCGACCTTGCGCAGGAACGCAGCCGCGAACAGGCCGGACATCGACCCGCCGATCGCAACCGCGCGCCGGTTTCGAACTCCAGCTCGCACGCAGTGACTCCTCACTATTTCATCGCTACCATCTATCAAACGAATTGGACGACCATCAATCGGCCGGGCAGCATGAGACTCGGATGATTGATGGAACGCAATACGCCCTTGCCGCGCTGGTTTGCTATGGTCTGGGCGACTTCATCTACAAGCGCGCGACGGTGGCCGGAGCCGCGCCCCGCCATTTCCTGATGGTGCAGGGCTGGGTCTTCTGCCCGGCGGTCTTCCTCTTTGCCTGGGCGACCAGCACCTTGGAGATCGGCCCGTCGGCCGCATGGGGCGCGCTGGCTGGTCTCTTCATCTTCATCGGATTCTACAATTTCCTGCGCAGCCTTGCTGCCGGATCGGTGAGCGTCAACGCGCCGATCTTCCGGCTCAACTTCGTTATCACGGCGATCCTCGCGATCGCGGTGCTGGGCGAGCGGGTCACCGCCGCGATGCCGGTTGCCCTCGCACTGGCGCTTGCAACCGTCTGGCTCCTTCTGGGCGGGCTCGACCGCGGGCAACCCGAGAAGATCGACCGGCATTCGCTTCGCACGGTACTCATCGCCACTGTGGCCCTTGGCGCGGGCAATTTCTTCCACGCCATGGGCCTGCGGCACGGCAGCCCGCCCGAGACCCTGCTCGTGTCGCAGGCCATCGTCTTCGCCGCCCTGGCAACGG
>WNFC01023804.1_pt1 | contig 11437 bp, 9 predicted proteins | sample 5400541 | NCBI WGS metagenome assembly WNFC01 (sample SAMN13153342, study PRJNA577476) | soil metagenome | isolation source: 120 cm saprolite under Douglas fir tree site 2 hole 2 replicate 1 | place: USA:California | collected 2015-04-18
ATGCCCCAAGTAAGGTGTCGCATACTCTGCATCGACGATCATGAAGACGCCTCGGAGATGATGAAGCTCCTTCTGTCTCAGGAAGACTACGAGGTAGTTACCGCGAAGACTATTAAGGAAGCCATCGAACTCGCGAAGGCTTCCGAGTTTGATCTATATGTACTGGATCGTCATCTTCCTGACGGTAGCGGGCTAGAGTTATGTCAGCAGCTGACTCAGATAAGGCCGGGTGTGCCATGCATCTTTTATAGTGGCGATGCTTATGACATTCACCGCTCGGAAGCTTTGGCTGCCGGGGCCGATGCCTACGTCGCAAAACCGGATATTGATCGTTTGATTGAAAGCGTGCGGCAATTACTGTCTGACCGAGAGTGTGCCGCCGCCAGCTGAGACTTCGTTGTAGGCCGTCGAACCCGGTTTCACTTCTCAGCGCCCGAACTTCATCGCAGTGCAATAAATGCGGCAGGTCATTGCAGCCTGCCGCTTTTCTTATTGACTCTACGCGTCGGCGCTCAGCGAGACGCAGCGCCCGAAGGCAATAACAAGCCGAATTAATTGCCACCGAACCATCAATGCTTATACTTAGTTGGCAGAAGGGAGATTCTCATGAATGAAACAAACACTGTCCTTAAAGGGACATTACTGCTAGCCGCCGCTGTGTTATTTCTTGCCGTTGTCTCAATCGCTATCGCGAAAGCGACCGGGCAGGAGGCTGCAAAAGGAAGCGACACAACTCCGAGTGAGCAGTGGGAGTATCTGGCGGTCGCTGGTCCCAGCACTACCAACCTGACCCCTACGGGTAATCCACGCATGCGCAAGGAACCGAATGTGCCATTTGGACGTGAGGCATTTGTGTTGGAACAGCACCTTGACAAACTTGGCGCGAACGGGTGGGAGTTGGTGTCAGTAGCCGGACCTCCGACTGATCCTGCGTATTATTTCAAACGTCGTAAATAGAAGCGGTTCCACTGCAGTTGTCGCAGTAATCGCAGGTAGTGCTCCGGTAGTGCGTTGATAAGAAGCGACGGTTCGAAGGCAATGAGGTCAGTACCACCACGCGGTAGCGGGTGGGTCTACTCCCGAACAGATCGCTGGGCAAAAACCAGATCCTTTCGGAGTTATTGCTACTCCATCGACTACCCACCCGCTACCGCGTGGTGGTACTGACCTCATTGACTCGCAGAACTCGTAAAGCGGTCGGCTTTTCTTTCTAAGCAACACGCTAGCGCACTATCCGCTGTGTACCTAGCTTGACTTGCGAGTTTACGCACGTATAATTTTCTTCCGCTTGATGGGCCGATAGCTCAGTTGGTAGAGCAGCTGACTCTTAATCAGCGGGTCGCAGGTTCGAGCCCTGCTCGGCTCACCATCTCCAAAGAAAATTGCGGCAGGTTCCAATGATAGATGGGCCTGCCGCTTTTTCGTGTTGATGTTCTTCGTTGAACGAGCCGGAAGTGTAATGAGGAGATGGAATCCTAAGCGCTCAGCGCATAAAGACAGCACGCCTACGTTCAAAGGCGGCGATGTCGTCTGCAAAAAGCAATGTCAAAGCAATGTCGTCGAGACCCTCCATCAAGCATTGCCTTTGGAAGTCATCAATGCCAAAGGACGTCGAGAAGTTTTTATCATCTGTAACGCGACGTTGTTCGAGGTCTATGGTTAACTCGTATTCATCCAGCGAACGAGCGTTTTCCATGATAGCGGCTACCTCTTCTTCATTCAGGACCACCGGTAGCAACCCGTTCTTCAGACAGTTGTTCGCAAAGATGTCGGCAAATGAGGAGGCGATGATCGCGCGAAAGCCAAAGTCAGCCAGGGCCCAGGGCGCATGCTCGCGAGAAGAGCCGCAACCGAAATTCTTGCCCGCCACCAGAATCGAAGCGCCCGAATAACGCGGCTCGTTTAATACAAAAGACGAATCAAGTTCCCCGCTCGGCCTAAACCGCCAGTCATAAAACAAGAATTCGCCAAAGCCGGTACGCTCAATACGCTTGAGGAATTGTTTCGGAATGATTTGATCGGTGTCGACGTTCGCGCGATCGAGAGGAACGACTAAACCGGTGTGGCTGTGAAAAGGTGTCATTGGGTTGCCTATTTGAATTTCCACTCTCTAACATCAGTGAAGCGTCCGGTTATCGCAGCCGCCGCGGCCATCATTGGGCTGACCAGATGCGTTCGTCCACCGCGCCCTTGCCGGCCTTCGAAGTTTCGATTGCTGGTCGAGGCGCAGCGTTCTCCAGGCGCGAGGATATCAGCGTTCATGCCCAGACACATCGAGCAGCCGGCTTCGCGCCATTCGAAGCCGGATTCCAGAAAGATGCGATCGAGGCCTTCGCTTTCCGCAGCTCGCTTTACCGCTTGTGAACCGGGCACGACCATCGCGTTTACCGAATCGCTGGTGTGATAACCCTTAACCACCCGCGCCGCTGCACGCAAATCCTCAATGCGGGCATTGGTGCACGAGCCAATGAACACGCGATCAATCTGAATGTCCTGAATCCTGGTACGCGGCGCCAGCGCCATGTAATGCAGCGCGCGTTCCGAGGCGCGGCGATCGGCTTCGCTCTTTGCGCCGGCCGGATCAGGTACGGAACCAGTGACTGGCACGACCATGCCGGGACTTGTGCCCCAGGTTACGTGCGGTTCCAAAGCAGATGCGTCGAGCTCAACTGTGCGATCAAATGTGGCATCGCTGTCAGTTTGAAGCGTTTCCCAGTAGGACAACGATTGCGTCCATGCCCTGGCTTTTGGTGAGAATCTCCTGCCATACAAATACGCGAAGGTGATTTCATCGGGAGCAATCATGCCGGCTCGCGCTCCGGCCTCGATGCTCATGTTACAGAGCGTCATGCGGGCTTCCATCGAAAGTTCGCGCACCGCTTCGCCTGCAAATTCGATTGCGTGGCCGGTCGCGCCGTCTGTGCCTATCTGTCCGATGATGCCCAGCGCAAGATCCTTGGCGGTGACACCTGGCGGCAACGAACCACGAATATGGACCAACATCGTGCGCGGTTTGTTTTGCGGCAGACACTGCGTGGCGAGTACGTGCTCAACTTCACTGGTGCCGATGCCAAATGCCAGGGTTCCGAACGCTCCGTGCGTGCTGGTATGACTATCACCGCAAACGATTGTCATGCCCGGCTGGGTCAATCCCAACTCAGGACCGATGACATGCACTATGCCCTGGTCAGCGGAATCGATGTCGTAAAGTTGAATTCCAAAATCAAGACAGTTTCGCCGCAGCGTGTCTAACTGTTTCCTGCCCGTGGGATCAAAAATCGAAAAACGCCGATCAGTCGTAGGTACATTGTGATCCATAGTGGCCACGGTAAGGTCTGGCCGCCGCACAGGACGATTCGCGACGCGCAGTCCCTCAAATGCCTGGGGTGAAGTTACCTCGTGGACCAGATGGAGATCGATATAAAGAAGTGCAGGTTGGTCTTCGGCCTCGCGCACGACATGAGTGTCCCATAGTTTTTCAAATAATGTACGAGCCATATTCTTTAACAGAGGTCAGAGGTCGGAGATCAGAGGTCAGAAAAACCCTGCGAACAAACAGGCTTCTGACTTCTGACCTCTGACTTCTGACCTCTGACCTCCGACCTCCGACCTCCGACCTAAACCGCATGATATGCGTAGCGCGCGTCGGCAATCTCAGCAACAGCTTCGGCGACGAGTTGGCCAATTTCGGATGTAGTCGACACGTAACTGATACTGTCGGTAGCGATGTCGCGGGTGCGAAACCCGGCACCGAGCACGGACTGGATTGCCTCATCAATGTCATTCGCTTCACGCTCGAGTCCAGCACCATGGCGCAAAAGCATCGCAGCGGAAGCTATCGCGCCAAACGGGTTAGCCACGCCGCAACCGGCAATGTCGGGTGCCGAGCCATGCACCGGTTCAAAAAGGCCGACGTCGCCGCCAATGGTTGCCGACGCCAGCATCCCCAGCGAGCCGGTAATTACTGCCGCTTCGTCTGAAAGAATGTCGCCAAAAAGATTTTCAGTCAGTAGTACATCGAAACGTCGCGGGTTCGTGATCAGATGCATGGCACAGGCATCAACGTACAAGTGTTCGAGTGTGATACCAGGATATTCGCGACCGATGCGCGAAACCGTTGCCCGCCACAGTTGTGACGTCTCAAGCACGTTAGCCTTGTCGACCGAAGTAACCTTCCGGGCTCGCTTTAGTGCGACCTCAAAAGCGACCCGTGCGACTCGTTCGATTTCCGAAACAGAATAACTCATTGTGTTAACGGCGACGGAATTGCCGTTTTCACCTGATAGACCGCGCGGCTCGCCAAAATAGAGGCCACCCAGCAACTCGCGCACGATCAAGATGTTTGCGCCGCGGGTGACCTCAGGTTTCAAGGGAGAAGTTGCCGCAAGTGCATCGTATGAGATCGCCGGTCGCAAGTTTGCATAACCGCCGAGCGCGCGCCGAAGCAATAGCAATCCAGCTTCAGGCCGTTCGGAAGGCGGCAGCGCATCGAAGTCCGGCGAACCAACGGCGCCGAGTAACACGGCATCACTTTCCAGGCAGGCATCTAACGTTGCGCTCGGCAATGGCGAACCCGTCTCTTTAATCGCTGCTCCGCCGATCAGTTTTGTCTGAAAACTGAAATCGTGATTGTGGAGAGTGGCTATCATGCGCAGTACTCGCACGGCCTCGCGCGTTACTTCCGGGCCAATCCCATCACCCTCAAGTATTGTGATCTTCAGTTTCATTTAGTCTCTTGATTGCCCAGGCGTTTTAACTTGCGGTATAGGTTGGCGCCCAACCGCTAACGGCGTTCGCGCTTTCCGGCGCGATTCTCTCCGCTGCTTCCGGCTTGAGTTGAAGGAGTGAAATCAAATCCTGATCGTAGATATTCTTCTTGCGATCGGCGAGCACCGTAAAGCGCTCGTATACTGCATCAATTTCCGCGGGTTGCATTGAGTAGCCAAGATCTTCGTACCGTAGTGCCAGCGCATGTCGTCCCGAATGTTTGCCCAGCACCAGATTGCTCGCGGGCACACCTACCGATTCCGGCGTCATGATCTCGTAACAGAGCGGATTGCTGATCACGCCGTGCTGGTGTATTCCGGCTTCATGAGCAAAAGCATTGCGTCCCACAATCGCCTTATTCGGTTGGACCGCACAGCCAATGATCGAAGAAAGCAGTTGGCTCGTTGGGTAGAGCTGCGTGGTTTGAATGCCAGTCTCAAAAGGCAACTTGTCGGCGCGTACCTTCAAGGCCATTGCGATCTCTTCGAGCGAGGCGTTACCGGCGCGTTCGCCAATGCCGTTTATGGTGCATTCAATCTGGCGCGCACCCGCCTCAATCGCCGCCAGGCTGTTGGCTACCGCCAGTCCAAGATCATTATGACAATGCACACTGATGGTGACGTCGCGTTCGCCCACTACTTGTTCACGTATCCGGCGGACAAGTTGGGAAAATTCAAGCGGCATGGTGTAACCAACTGTGTCAGGAACATTAATGATCGTGGCTCCGGCTTCGATCGCGGTGGCGAACACTTCACACAGGTAGTCAACGTCGCTTCGCGTTGCATCCTCAGCGGAAAATTCAACTTCCTCGGCGCATTCGCGAGCAAGCGTGACCGCCTGTCGTGTCATCTCGATCACCTCTGAGCGAGATTTTTTCAGTTTGTATTCGAGATGCAGGTCGGACGTAGCCACAAAGGTGTGGATGCGCGGATGGACAGCATCTTCCAGCGCCCTCGCTGCTTTCAAGACATCTTGTTCCGACGTTCTGCAAAGAGCCGCGACTGTTACCTCGCGACATTCGGCGGCCACCGCTCGGACCGCAGCAAAGTCGCCTTCCGAAGCAATCGGGAAGCCCGCCTCGATCACATCAACGCCGAGAGCTTCCAATTGTTGCGCCAGGCGAACTTTCTCAGCGAGGTTCATGGAACAGCCGGGCGATTGCTCGCCGTCGCGCAGCGTGGTGTCAAATACGGCAATTCGTTGTACAGCCATTCGTCAGCCTCCTACCAAAAGGAACTCATGTTAGGGAAAACCTGGCTGAATAGTCAAAGTTATAATATTTATAGAACTATAATCTCTTGTGATAGCATAACCGCGCCTTTTCTGACGATAAGCGAGGAAAACACGGAAGAATGGACATAAATCAACTCGAAGTCCTCATTGCGGTCGCGCAGGAGAAGAGCTTTTCCCGCGCCGCGGAGAGACTTAACCGTACACAGCCGGCGATAAGTCAGGCCATTCGACGGTTGGAAACGGAGCTCGGCGAGGCGCTCTTCGATCGCTCATCGAAGGACGGGACGATGACGGCTGCGGGACGTGTGCTCTTTAATCACGCGCAGCAGATGCTCAATCTGCGGCACAGCGCGCATGCGGCAATAAAGGAGCTGAAAGGTCTGCATCGCGGCAAGCTGAGCCTGAGCGCAAACGAATATACGGTCATGTACTTGTTGCCTATCTTACCTGTATTTCGCGCGCGTCATCCGCACATCAAGATCGAAGTGAAACGAAGCCTTGCAAGTCGCATCTCATCGGAAATCCTGACACGCGAGACCGAGATCGGAATAATCTCCTTCAAGCCAGGCGATTCGGCGATTTCTTCGGTCGCGGTGCTGACGGATGAGTTGGCGCTGATTGTGCCGGTCAATCATCCACTGGCAGCGAAGGAGGTTGTTTCGGTGCGCGATCTGGGCGCTGAATCCTTCATCGCGCACAACGTTCCCTCGCCTTATCGAGAACGAGTCGTGCGAACCTTCGAGAAGTATCGAACTCCGCTGAACATTTCACTGGAGATGCCAACTCTGGAAGCGATCAAGCGATTCGTCGAGGCGGGAATGGGAGTAGCACTGGTGCCGCGATTAACGACGCAAGCTGAGATTGCGCGCGGCCAGGTATCGGCCACGCGGTTTATGTAATTAAACCAGGACGCAATAAGTGTGATTTGAAGAATGCCTCGATCATCGAAGCCCACTGCTCTAAGACGCTCGTGATGCTGGCGGCCGATACCAGTTGCATCGTGCGTCAATTCGGTGACGTAATCCAGCATCGTTCTATCCTGCCCAGAAATGGCAGCAGTCTTATAGTCCTCCTGTAATGCCTTAACCAATGCTTCATCCAGAGTGACGCGACGCAGAAACTCTGCGTGGGATTCGATTCAATAATGACAACGGTTGGTGACAGAGACTACGGTTGTGATCATTTCATGTTGCCGTCTGGTGAGTGGCAAATCCGGCGACATCAAGGCGCCGAAAGTGGAGAACGCGTGATGAAGAGCATCAGGTATCAGACTGTGTGAAGCGACAATCTCGGAAGTCTGTCTGTCGGCAGTCGGGTGCATGGGTACGGCATATTCTGCCGGGTACAATTCATGCTGCGCTTCAATCGCACGTCGCACCTTGTCGTCAGCCTGTGGCGAAACTGTTTTGATCCAGGTCATGCAAGACGATTCCTCTATTTGAGATACGCGAATTCAAGTTGGAAGTGCAACCATTGCAGAACCGAGAGCGGTAGCGACCGGATGCTAGCATCAATGTTGAAGGCCGCTCGAATGCTTCATATCATCGTCGAGGGTAGCATCCGGTCGCTACCGCTCTCGGTTCTGCATTGAGTGTTCCTGTCTTGCTGCCAGCATCAGTCTTGGGTGCGCTATTGTTGTTGACCTAATACCGGTTACACTTCCAACTTGAATCCACCATATCAGAAAACCCTTTCAATTGATCCGAATTGTCTGCAAGCTGCCATCGTCGGTAAGTGTCGCGACCCTCGGTGCGCCGTTTGCACTCTTGACGATGAAACTTAGCCTACGACTTCCGGGTTGATAAATTCCCTGCGGCGCGCTTTTAGTAACAACATAGCCAGCGCCAAGTCGTCGTACATTTACAGTTGTGCGGCGAAAGGCTCCCTGCCGGTACGCATTACTAACGCCATCATCTTCGTAAAGGGTCATTGATGCCGAACCCTTGTCGTCAGGATAAATGTTGAATGTAATTGGATCCCAGGGCTTCTCGCCTATGTAATTCATCTCCGGCGCGGTGGGTATGATTGCGCCTGCGCGGACGAACACTGGCACCGTCTCGAGTGGCGCGTCGGCGGAGATCATCGTGCCGCCTTCAAACTTTTTGTTGGTCCAGTAGTCGTACCAAATGCCCTTCGGCAGATAAACCAAACGGCGCATGACATCGGGTTTGACTACTGGCGCGACCAACAGATCGTCTCCAATCATGAACTCGTCGTCGAGATTGTAAGTGTTTGCATCATCCTGATAGTTCAAAACGAGCGGGCGGAACAGGGGCACCCCGGTTTGATTCGCCTCCTCCAGTGTGGTGTAAAGAAAGGGCAGCAACTGATAGCGCAATTTCAAGTACTTGCGGATGATGTCTTCGTAATATTTGCCAAAACGCCACGGCTCCTGATCATAACCGTCAATAACTTTGTGATTGCGGCAGAACGGCGCCAGAAAACTGACCTGATAAGCGCGCGTCAGTAGTTCACCGCTGCCACGACCAATGAAGCCGCCCACATCGCTGCCAACAAAAGGCTCGCCCGATAAACCGAGAGTGGTGAACATGGGAATGTTCATCGCCAGCGCTTCCCAGGTGCTGTTGGTATCGCCGGTCCACATGGTCGAATACCTTTGGATGCCGGCGTAGCCGGCACGCGTGATTACATACGGGCGCTCCTGAGGTCGTAATCGTTCGAGACCTTCGTAGGTTGCGCGGGCCATCAACAGCGCAAACACGTTGCGATTCTTCGCGTGCGATGATTTCTCACCTTCATCATAGCTGACAACATCGATCTGGTTCTTGCCTGTCTGATCGACGAAGTCGGAAGGCTCGTTCATGTCGTTCCAGATTCCCGCCACGCCATTGTCGGTGTAGGCGCGATGTAAACTGCCCCACCACTCACGCGCAGCGGGCAGCGTGAAGTCAACAAAGACGCTTTCACCGGGCCACACTCTTGGAATAAACAAGTCGCCATTCTGACGCCGTTGAAAATAGTTCTTTTCCAAACCTGCATCGAAGACGTAATAGCGCTGCTGCTGTGGCTCGAGCCCCGGGGTCACCGAGGTAACGAGCCCTGCGCTCTTCGGAACTGGCTGATACTTAACGCCGGGATCGACGATGGTAATTAACTTAACGCCTTGCCTCGCCAGTTTTTCAGTCAACGCTTTCGGATTCGGAAAGCGATCCCGGTCCCAGGTGAACACGCGATAGCTCTGCATGTAATCGATGTCGAGATGGAGCACATCGAGTGGCAGGTCACGTTTGCGATACTGACTTACAACTTCTTCGGCCATCGCGTCGGGATAATAGCTCCAGCGACTTTGTTGATTACCGAGCGCCCAGAGCGGCGGCAGTGGCATGTGACCTGTTAGGTCGGCATACCGGCTGAGGATTTTTTTAAGCGAGGGACCGTAGAAGAAGTAGTAATTCATCTCGCCGCCTTCGGCGCCGAACCACGTGCGTTGCTGCGACGACTTACCAAAATCAAAATAGCTGCGATAGCTGTTGTCGAAAAATATGCCGTACGCGTTGCCGTTTTGCAGGCCAGTGTAAAACGGAACGGTTTGATAGATTGGATCTCTGCCTTCGCTGTAGCCCGGTGTGTCGGAATTCCAGTTAACAAACGAACTGCGACGCTTGTCGAGGCGCGCGGCTTTTTCTCCGAGCCCGTAAAAGTGTTCGTCGAAACCCATCTTCTTTGCAGCCGCAACGAAAGGCCCCGCCTGCGGATCAAACATCAGGTCTTTCAATAAACCTTTGGGGTCATAGGCCATCGGTTGCTCGTCCGCGTTGATAATGGAATGTGTTTTCGCGTCGCGAAATTCAATCAGCAGCGGTGAGCGATGAACAATCACTTCGAGTTCGTCGGTCGTGATCAGGACGGAGTCTGCATTTTCGGACACACTCCAACGCGGCGTCCCCCACACTGTTTTTGCAATGGCCCATGAATGGTCCTTCGCGGGAATTGGTTTAGCGAAAGACGCGCGGACGCGCACAAGATCGGCGGCTAGTAGTGTTACTTGAACCTGGGAACTGTCCTGGCAGTTAAAGACGATCGACCTTTCTGATTTTGTGAAATTGACGACGGGACCAATCTTTTCCAGCCTGGTGATGTCCTGCGCCCCGGCGATGGTAATGAGACCGAGAGTGCAAGAAAGGATTGCGACGCATCGTTTCATAAAGGCTTTTAGATTGGTTGGCCTTAGAGACTTCTCAACCAGGATTCTTTCCTCGGCTTGCCCCCACTAGTTCATCAAAAGCCAGGCGCGCCGCGCCAAGCAAACCGGCATCGTCCCCACATTGAGCACGCACGATCTTGACGCGCCGCGCCGGTATGGGAAACGCGCGTTCCATAATTTGCTGGTGCATGTGCTGCTCAAAAAGTTCCCAGCCGTTTGATAGACCGCCACCAATAATGACGATTTCCGGATTAAGAACATTAATCAGACTGGCGAGGCCGATTCCCAAATAAACTCCCATGCGGCGGAACACTTCAATCGCAAGTTCGTCGCCTTCCTTGCCGGCTCGATAAATCTTTTCCGAGGTTAAGTCTTCGGTGTTATGCAGCACTGAATTTGGATAGCGTGGTCTGGCCTCGCGGGTCATGCGCACAATGGCCGTGGCTGATGCATAGACCTCAAGGCAGCCACGACTACCACACATGCAAGGGACATCTCCGAACGGATCAACGCCAATATGGCCAATCTCCCCGGCTGATCCATCGGCGCCGCGCCACAGTTTTCCATCGAGAATGATGCCGCCACCTACGCCAGTGCCAAGCGTGACGCAAATGAGGGTTCGGTATCCTTGCCCCGCGCCTTGCCACATCTCGCCGACAGCCGCCGCGTTCGCGTCATTCTCCAAAGTCACGGGCCAGTCAAGCTCGCTCTCTAGCGCAGCGCCCAAGCGAAACCCATCCAGACACGGCAAGTTGGGAGCCTTGACGACAACACCTTCAGCAACGTTAACGGTACCCGGCACTGCTATCGAAACAGCCGAAATCCCGCCCCCCAGCGCAACAACCTCACGTTCACATTTATGAACGGCATCAATCAGCGCGCGCACAATCTCGTTTGGCTTCTCGGCTTGCGGCGTTGACTGCATTTGCCGGCAGGAGATCGCGCCCGTGCGATCTACGGTAGCCACACGCAGATGAGTGCCGCCGAGATCTGCTGCAAAAACAAACTCTTTTTTATTTGTACCAGACTTGGTTGTTGAATGAGCTGTCAATTGTTTGCTGAGCCTTTCGAATATCTGGCCAACGTTGTATCAGGAGTCTCGACATTATGTCCCTGTTTGATGTTGATTGCGAGACGGATGAATTGGGCCATGGACCACGCCAGCGGAGTGGCGGAGCCGGTACCTTTCCCAAAACGAAATTCGCCGACCGGACTTTCGCTTCGATCCCAAACCTGTTCCGGTATCATTCCTCCTTCGTTAGCAAAACCTAT
>WNFC01025260.1_pt1 | contig 11437 bp, 7 predicted proteins | sample 5400541 | NCBI WGS metagenome assembly WNFC01 (sample SAMN13153342, study PRJNA577476) | soil metagenome | isolation source: 120 cm saprolite under Douglas fir tree site 2 hole 2 replicate 1 | place: USA:California | collected 2015-04-18
GCTCGACCAGAAAAGTTATCACCTGGTTAAGACCTTCAAGTTTGGCGCAGCACCGGGCAGTACCCGGGAATATTTCGACTACATAACTGTTGATTCGCCAACCCGGCGCGTCTATGTTTCGCATGGGACGGAGATAAAAGTGCTCGACGCGGACAATGGTTCCGTAATCGGCACTATCTCTGGCCTGAAGCAGGCTCACGGCGTAGCGTTGGCACCTGAGTTCAATCGCGGCTTTATCAGCGACGGCGCTGCGGCCAAAGTCATAATTTTCGACCTGAAAACGTTGAAGGCCGTTGGGGAAGCAAAAGCGGACAAAGATGCCGATTCGATCATTTATGATCCAGCCACGAAACGCGTTTTCGTCATGAATGGAGACCCGAACAGCGCCACTGTTATTAATGCAAAAGATGGGACAGCGGCTGGCACTGTTGCTCTTGGAGGCGCCCCTGAGTTCGCCGTCGCCGATGGCAAGGGCAAAGTGTTTGTGAATCTGGAAGACAAGAATGAAGTGGTCGCCATTGATTCACAATCTCTCGCGGTGAAATCACGGTGGCCTGTCGCGCCGGCCGGCGGCCCAACTGCCCTGGCTCTCGATCAGGAACACCAGAGATTGTTCAGCGCTGGACGCGCGCCTCAGATGCTGGTCATGATGGACGCAAATGACGGGCGCGTGATTCAATCGGCGCCAATTTCGTCCGGGGCAGATGCTGCTGTTTATGAACCCGAGACGGGAATGATTTTCGTCTCGACACGCGAGGGTCTAATCCACGTGTTCCATGAAGATTCACCAGCCAAGTTCAGCACTCTGGCAACTATCAATACCCAATTCGGCGCAAAAACGATGGGCCTGGATATAAAAACTCACAAGATCTTTGTTGATACCGCAGACTTTGGCGCGCCTGCAAAGCCGACCAAGGAAAGGCCGCGTCCGCAGCGTGTTGCGATTCCGGGAACGTTTCGCGTGATGGTTTACGCTCAATGACAGAATAGGTTTAGCTATCTCACAGAAGGAAAGGTCCCAATGCGTTTTACAAAGCCATCAATAACAATCGCAATTTGCTGCCTCATTGGCCTTACGGGTACGGCCATGTCGCAGGAGAAGCCGGTCAAAAAAGCGGACCTCCCTTCAGCCGTACAGAAAACTGCCGACGAGCAAGCCAAAGGCGCTACAGTCCGCGGATACTCTGTGGAAGTTGAAAAGGGACAGAAGGCTTATGAAGTGAAGCTGGTAGCTAATCACCATACCAAAGACGTGCTCATCGACTCACGAGGCAATGTGTTAGAGGTCGAAGAGGAGCAAGGAATCGATTCTCTACCAGCAGACGTGAACGAAGGCCTCCAAGCCGGAGCAGGCAAAGGTCGAATCGTGAAGGTTGAATCTCTCACCAAACATGATCAACTCGTCGCCTATGAAGCCGTTGTCCAGCAGGGCAAGAAGAAAAAAGAAATTCAGGTGGGACCCCATGGAGAGCGCCTGACTCACCCCGAATAAAGGATCACGACCGGAAGGATTGTCTAGAAGCAGGTCCAGCCTTTCAGCAACTTAACGGCGGCCCGTTGAAGCTTAACGATGGCCCTTTGAAGACGTGGAGACAGCAGCATTAAAGCCGCTTCTTCCACTCAGTTTAGAAGATCAGCTTCAAGCCAGACTGCATCTGGCGCGACGGAGTTGATGTTGCAGCACGCCGGCGTTGGGGCCAGGGGGGAACCTGGAAGCCCGCAATAAAGATGTGACCGAAAACTCCAGGGACGGCCTGATTTGTTTCCCACCCTTTCCCGGAAGCTGAAGAACAAGATCCGGCTTCCGCGAAAGAGTGGGGCACCCCGCACCCGCTACTTAGGCAGCGACCGGCTTGACGGCGCGCATCCCCTGGATCGTCGAGTGCAGAACCTCAGTCGTCTCCACTGTCGGTGTACCGACCATTACGTTTTCCAACATCTTCTGCACATCTTTGTACCCTTTGCTGGCATACGTCTCTGCGTTTTTCTGCGTGTCCCACAGGCTGATTGCAAGTACGTTTGTACTTCCGGGCATCGCAAATGTGATTTCGTCTTGGAATCCCTGCTGTTTGCGAAGCAAGGGAATGACTTCTTTCTCAAAGATGCTCGTAAATTCGGCGAGCATTTCGGGCTTCAGTTGAATTGAAACTTTGCGTGCGAACATGACTAAACCTCCTCGGTTACGGTGAGGCTAAGGTATTTGGAAGGCTCAGATGAGCTGACTTAGTTCAGGGGATCTGAAAAGAGAGGAAGAATACTCCCTCTATCTCCACCCTACGCTTGGTTGGAGACTGAAGTCAACGCTCCTGAAATGTGCAGCGGATTGTACAGAAAAACGGCTCAGTTCAGGCTGTCCCTTTTCCTCTTTTATCCCACTCTATGCTGCGCAAAGAGTGGGGCACCCGGCCATAACTCGGGAGACGAAACCAGTCCGCGTTTCACCGGATTGTAATGGATGTAGTCGAGCTTCTCCACATACTTGCCTTGGTGCCCACGTTGAAATCGTAAAAGCGTGCCTGCCAGAACGCGCGGCAGTTCGCTGGTGATGAGTTTGAGCTGCTTGTTGCGCTTCTCGCTTTCGCGGCCGGCACTTGCGCGCGACACGCTGCTTGAGAACTTGCATGACAATAGACGGGTTCTTGATTGTCGTCTCGCCGATCGACAGATGAAAATGCTCGGGCATGACGACGTAACCGGCCACAAAAATCTGGTACTTCTTTCGGGTTTCTTCCAGAATCTTCAGGAACAAGTCACGCCGGAGCGCTGAACCGAGGAAGGGCAAACGGTGATAGCAGGAACACGTGATGTAAATGCCAGTCTCCCTGACCGAAAATTTGGATGAGGCGTTTCGGCAGGGGCTGATCTTACAACCCACCCTTTGGTCCTGAACGAATCTCGCGGAAAAAACCACCCGCGAGATTCAATCCCAAAGAGTGGGGCACCCGGCGCTAAAAAATATCAGAAAACGTCCCCGTCTGTCCCCGGTTTATCAGTTTCCTCGCATCCGCTTGCGCACTTGCTCCACTAAGCTACCCTGCTTAGTCGCTGCGCCCTGTCCCTCGATGAGAACACACATTGGAAAGCGTCTCTTCGTTATTATCACCGCTATACGAAATGGAGGCAGTACAACGCCGAAGCAGCGAAGAACCTGGGAGTACGGGATATCAGCTTCGATATATTGTTGTACATGTAAGGTTTGCTCTTTCGCGTGAATCTTGGCTCCAAAAACTACCATTGGAATTAAATACAGCAGAAAAAAAAAGCTCATCAACATCACTCCAATGAGAAAGTCTTCTTGCCTTACTCTGTTTAACTGTTTGTAAGCAAGCCACATTCCGGTAAACATCAAACAGTAGGCGAACGCTTTGCGTAACATCATATTTGTATAACTCTTAGCTCTTCAGTCCTTACACACCAGAAACACAAAAGTAGGGCTAACGGCGCCACTCACGCCCGCTCTTGAGCCGGCCCCCGCCCCAAGGGTAACACTAGCTCCGTTAGTGTTTACGTCAATAGCCACCGGGCCAGACGAGCCACTCACTCCGGCGCTGGGCCCCCCTAAACCGGGGACGTACTTTGGGGACATAAATAACTGCGCACCGGCTTGAACTGCGATTCCAATAGTCCAGCCCGGCTTGTTTGTAAGTATGGCCGGAAAATTCAAGCTTGGTGTGTTGATCAGGATCGCAGGCTGGCCACTTTGATCCATGGCATACAACCCTGAAACTGACGTTCCAGTGCCAATGCTGAGATCTTCGCTGAAACCAAAACCAGCCCCCCCACTGACTCCAACGCCAACTCCCACCGTGTTTGTTTCTGTGCCGTGAAAGAGATCTTCGATCGCGGCGAGGAACAGTGCGGCATAGAGAGCATCCTCTATTTTCCGAGCAATCGCAGGAAGCTTTGAATGGGGGGTACATCCTTTGGTAACAAAAGCGCTACCTTTCGATCCGCCTGCATTTTCTTTTCCGTCCCCAGGCAGGTTTGGTAAAGCAAATTCTATTGGCTCGCATCCAGTCAGGCTACCGACCTCTCCAGGACCACCTTCCACTCCACTACACATTTCCAACAATCCAAGCGGGTCGACCAAATTGATGGGGTTGTTTTGGACGTAAGCATACCGGTTCCAGCTCTGGGGATTTTGCGAATCACCACTGACCAAATCGGGAGCGCCGAATCGTCCATTCCGAGCCGCGTAGTACCTAGCAAAGGCATAGTCATTATCGGTCTCAGAATCCCTGATGTAGTTGGTGAATATCGTTGTGGTTCCACCCGGGGCGTACCAAGTTTCACCAAACGGAAAGTGTCCCTGCTGACCCAGCACTGCTCCTGTCGAGCTCGTGATTAGCCGATCTGACAGACTATCTCCGTGGTGGTATTTCAGCGTTCCTGCCTCATATGTGGCCATCAACAGATTGCCCTTATAGACATATTCTTTCGCAAGGCTCGTCCCACCGGTATACTCTGCAATGGGTTTCCCTCCGGAATAGATATAGGTGGTGGAAACGCCTGCGGCTGTTTTGGTGCCACGAAGGCCCTTTGCGTCATACGCATACTGCGCCGCGGTGGCATTCGCACTGATCAGATTCCCTGCTGCATCAAACACATAGGTATTGAGCCCGTCGTTGAGCACATTCCCACTGGCGTCGTAGCTCCAGGTATCAACGCGGTTCGTAGCCGTGGCGGCAAAGTTGAGTGAATTCGATCCGGCGCTGCCGGCAGTCACATTTTGACTGCGGCGGTTTCCAAACTCATCGTAATTCCACCCCAAACCCCATTGAGGATACGAAGCTGAGCCTGCAGTTTGCGCCGTCGCGATGCGGTGGAGAGTGTCATATCCAAGCGTCAGTGTACGCCCTGCATCCACGAGATCATTGATTTGTGCGATTTGTCCGTTGTTCGCCCCGGACTGATTGAAGGAGTAGTTGAGCCCAAAGAGCGTTTGGGCACCCTTTACATAAGAGAGGCTGGTCAACTGCTGGCGGTCCGGCGAGTACCCGAAGTTCGCCGCAACGCCGTTGCCATAATTAAACGACGTGATTTGTCCGGCAGGGTTATATCCGAACTGGGTCGCGTGTGTGGTAGCCACTGAGCCAAGCACATCTGAGACGCTATTCGATCGCCCGACAGCATCATACCCCTGCTGCACGACGCGACCTGAAGGGTAAGTCGTCGAGATCATTTCTCCGTCGAGGTTGTAGCCATAACCGGTGTTGTACTGGATGCCATTGATGATCCGGGCACAGTTGGTGACGCGGCCCATGATGTCATACGAGTACGTTTCCGAGCCGAGCCCGTCTGTCTCGGTCAACAGTCTTCCGTTATTGTTCTGCGTTGCGTTTGTTCCGTACGTATACGTGATAGTTGGCGACGAGGGCACGCCGGTTGTACCGACGGTATAGCTTATCTGGTGAAGCCGGCTCTGATCGTCATACCCGTAGGTGGTGATTACACCGCGAGCGTCGGTTACCTGGCTTAGCTGGCCGAGAGAATTAAATTGACGCTGCACCAGCCCGGCCTCTGGGAGAGTGGAGGAGGTAAGGCGCGAGAGTGCGTCATAAGAGTAGGTACGGATTCTCCACTGGGAAGACGGAAGGCTGTACCCGTGCTGTTCGACACGAGTGAGGTTGTTTAGACCATCATAGTTGTAGAGCGTAATCGCCGGATTATTGTCTATCGCCGCGACCGGCGTCTGGCCGCCGGTCAGGTTCGCACCCGAAGTATTTGTGGTGAATGAAGGCGAGGAGAAGTAGGTGGTTTGCGTGTCAACACTGGTGGCGCTGAGAGAAAAGTTGTTGCCGCTTCCGGCAGAAGTTGCAACAAAAGTTACAGTGGAGGTTCCCCCGGTGCCTGCCGTTACAAGGGACGACGGGTCATTGTTGAATGCATTCGCGATCCCCGCCGCTATGGAGATGTTGGTATCGCTCTGGCCATAATTCACAGTCTTGGCCAGGCCATGAAGCGTGACCGTTACCTGGCCCGTGTCGTACACAGTCGTGCCAGGGATGAGGTCATGGCCGCCGGTGAGAGTCGATCCGGAAGCACTCGCGCTGAAAGAACCAGCCTTGGAAGTTGCTGATGCAGAAAGAGTGTAGTTGGTGGCTGCCCCAGTTGCTATGGCTGTGAGTCGAAGAATCCCGTTCGAGCAGGTCCCATCATCGCACGAGGCGTTAACCAGTCTCGCTCCATCCGCTTGAATAGTGCTTTTCATATTGGAAGCAATGGTGGCGGGCGTGCTTGCTCCCTGCGTGGTACCGCCATATGCCTTACCGTTGACTGTGACTGTAACGTCCCAGTATCCGGCGTACAGCGAATCCCGCAAATAATTTCCTCAACCCCACTAAAAGTTACGCTTCCGGTTCCTGATGTAGCCGGAGCACCGCCGTTCGTAACACTCTTATCAGTATTTCCGACGATAGAGACCGAGCCCTGCGCAGTTCCTGCCGGTACCCCCGCCAAAGCAGGTTCGTCCACGCGTGTCAGGCGGCCGAAGGCATCGGCATACTGGCGGGTTTGCCGGCCTGTCTGATCTGTAATTGTGGTGATGTTCACTGAATAAGAAGCCCCAATGTAGTTGGCGGTGACAGTTCCATCTGGAGGAATGGTCTGAGTTACACGCCCGAGCGCGTCATAAACGGTCTGGGTCCAATACTGCGGGGTAAGGCCGGCCCAAACCGTCATAAAGAGTAGAGCTGATAGCCGTGTCCGTCCCTTGTATGGGAGTCTTGGACGTGAATTTGCGGTTTATATCGTCGAAGGTATTGATGATATGCGCATTGTCAGGCCGTTTGGTATCGATCAGCCGCCCAAATTGATCGTAACTTAATGTGGTGACCTGGCCGTTGGGATCGGTAATGGTCTGCGCCGCGCCAGTATACGAATTGTACGTAAAGTTGGTGGCAAGCGGACTTGCTGCATTTGGGAACGCTGTGACTCTGTCTGGCAGAGCAAAAGCGGTAGTGTTTGAAAATGTCGATTTAGATTGCACCACTCCGTTTAAATCTGCCTTAACCGGGTTGCCAAACCAATCATATGTGACATGCTGCGGGATGCCGCCGCCCGGGGTTACGGCATCCGAATAATTGGTTGTAGTGGTGGGAAGGCCATGCCCGACGATGGAGCATGGCAAACTATCATCGTGGTGAACAATCCCAGCCGGACACGTTGCGTCAAAATACGCAGGCTCATCATAGGTGATATCTGTGCGTGCGATCGGCGTGCCTGTTGCGCTACTGCCCTGATAAACAGTGCGCCGGGTTACCAGCGAGAGGAGATTTCTGGGCGTGTAAGTGGGATCAGTTGAGTAGGTAATGTGAGTTGTCCGCGTGGGGACAGACGGCGTGGCGCCGGTAAACCAATCAAATTCCCGAACTTCGATCACGTTGTCATTCGCATCGTAATCGGTTTCCTGGCGCGTCTTGGTGACGCCATCCTCCAGGCTTGTCGTGTTCGATGCTGGCCTGCCATTGCTATCGAACGTTGGAACCATGGTTCGCAGCGTCTGACCGTTGCAGGTGCGAGCGGTACCATTGGCTGATCCGCTGCAAGCGAACTCCTGGGTTGTTATTACTCCGTTTCCGAACACGAACAGGCGTGAATTGCCGTCAGGGCTCGATTCGGTGGTAGCAATTGCATCGCCAGAACGGGAGTACAACCAGGTGGCCGGCACACCATCACTCGTGATGGTTTTTTGAATCTCCGCATCTGTGCCATCGCAGAACGATGAATCATTGGGTTTGGTATACGCGTATTGGTAAACCGCCCCTGTAGGAACAGTAACTTGATTCACGCGGCCGGTATAAGAACCAGCGACTCCAGGGGTCGGCTCATAGGAAAAGGAATACTGTGTTCCATTCGGCAGAAGGATGGCTGTCGGCAGTTGGGCGGTGCCGGAGTATTCCACAATGGTCACCGGGCACGAAAAAGCTGTATGGATAGGGAAAGTGCCAAGCAGCACACGAACCTGCTGGTAGTTGCCATTTATATCCAGAAATTGAAAATCGGTTTCTGATGCCAACTTGACGATTTTCAACGAGGTTCGCCCGACGCTGTCAACATAATCGGTCTCTGCCGGGTTTCCAGGCGCAGCCTGTCGTTGAATGTAGTTGCCATGTACATCTGTGAGGAGCCCGGAAATCGTATCGATCTTGGTTCCGTTTCGGCCATAGACAACAGGATGATCAAGATTGGTGGCATCCATGTAAAGGCCGCTGTGGTCGCTGGCGAATGCCGTGTAAACGCCTGTCAGCCCATTGCATCCCTGTTGCGCGTGAATACCCAAGAACTGATGTGTAGTGCCTTGAGGGTCTCGGTAGACATAGCCTGAATAGGTTACCGTTCCTGTCACAACAAGATTACCGCTGCCGTCAGGGCATTTTGTCTGGCCATTGGTCACGCCGTGCTTAATGTCACCGAGAACATTGTCAATCTTCCAGCCCCAGGTCGGATTGTTTGCGGAATCGAGGACTGGAGTCCACTGAACGGTTCCAGTGGTTTGTTCTTTCCACATCAGCGAGTCATAAACGATGGCAGAGGGAACAGAAATCCCTCGTCCATGAACGGAGGTAATTGGGACAGAGAAGTTCACGTTCAGATTTGCACGGTCAATATGGTCAAAACTGCCGTTGGAAAAAGAGCCGAAAGGCGGAAAACCGGTTACAGGATCTGGATCTTGCGCGGAAGCAGATGCTACGCCCAGAAGCAACAGAGCGACTATCCGAAGTACAGGCAGAGTTTTCCTGAAATTTGCGCTTTGACCCACGTTTGCCCTCCGAGAGTTCGTGTCAACTGGATATCTAAGGAACAAATCTTTATGCCCGACCCGGAAGGCGAGCAGTGTCAAGGGGGAAGTGAAAAAGAAATTACCAGAGCTGGATATGTCGTGACAAGAAATATTTAGTTTCAACCAAGAAAAACTTGTTACTTGAGATACATGCAGATACCGACTGCAAATTATTAAGACGTTACATTTATATCCAGCGAAGGATCAAACATGCGGAGGAAAGGAAAGAGTATGAAACAAATTCGAATGTTCACCATGCTGGTTGCGGCGTTGTTTCTGACAAACATGCTTGCGGCAAACATGTTGGCGCAAGGGAGCCACGGGTTGCCGCCGGTTAAAGAACAGTTGAAGATGCTGAGCGACAAGCTCAGCCTTAGTAGCGGCCAGCAAGCCAAAGTGGAACCCATCCTGCGGGAGCTGCATGACGCTACGGAAAAGCTGATGCAGGATGCGAGCTTATCGCAGGAAGAGCGCCTGGACCGGGTACGGCCTTTACGGCTGAATGCGGACAAAAAGCTCGGGGAAATCCTGAACGACGACCAGAAGAAGAAGCTGGATGCGTACGAGCAGGGGCCGCACCCGGAAATGCATGGCGACCTGCACGGGCAGGCGCAGCCACCAAAGCTGTGAAAGTGGGGCCCCCGGCGCTAAAGCGCAGTCATGTAGGAGATCTTTTCACGGCCATAAATGGCGTTCTTCCACCAAGACCTGCGAATTGCATTTGCGCAAATTCGTGCAGAGCTCTTCCTGTACAGAGACTCTTGCGGTGAGCAAACTTTAGATCAGTTGCTTCCCTGGGCCACATGAGGCATAGTGAGGCAGCCTAGCAAGATTGAGTAATCGGGTAATTTGGTAATCGGGTAATTGAAAACGCTGGAACTACCACACTGATGTTCACAAATAGGACAGATAAGAACTTTTTGCCGCAGATATACGCGGATAAACGACTGATCAGCAACAGCAAATGGCAATTGGCAATAGCATTTGGCGACGGCATAGAGCAAAACGGCATCGCCTGGGGTATTGTGAGCTAAGTCCTTTAGATCTTGGGATGAAGGGGGAGGGGTAGCCGCTGAAATCGCTGAGATCGGGTGCTCGCACGACATCGCCCGTGATCGGAAAACCAAGTCCACCACTGATCAGCACAGATGACACTGATCTGAAACACAGTGAAACCGTTACCGCTGATTAACGCAGATGGTCGCGGATCAAGTTACCAAGAAACCGAGGCTAGGATGTGTTCTATAAGTCCTTTAGATCTTGCGATGGCTGGGATGACCGGGAGGGGGTAGGTGGAAGTCGCCAATATCGGGTGATCGGACCACATCGCCGTGATCGGAAGGAGAAAGTAAAAGAGCGCAGATTCTTACATCTGCGCTCGGAGAAAAATGCTTACAGTACGATTAGCCTTGCTGCTACTGCACGCTCACTGCCTTCTGCAAACCGTTGGACGACGTTGCTGCCGGCGGCTCTGCAAAGAAGTTGTGGTCATACAGGTTGCGATAGAACTTGCCGGTAATCTCCGCGGCCTTGGGACCGTAGGTGGGGCGTCCGCCGCGCAGGAAGATCACGGTAACAATGTGGCCGTACTGGGTGTTGGCATATGAGGTAAACCAGCCAAAGCGCGTTCCGGCTTTGGAGCAGGTGCCGGTCTTGCCCAGAATCTGCTCTTCGCTGAAGTTGGTACGCAGGCGGCGAGCGGTACCGTACTGCACGGCACCAGTCATGCCGTCAGACAATTCAGGAATCACGTCTGCAATTTCAAGCTGGCGCTTGATCCTGGGCTGGAAGTTGACTGCTTCTTCCGGCGAGGTGGGATGTTGGAGGTAGTACAGCGTGCCTCCGTTGGCGATGGCTGAAACCAGCGCGCCCAGTTGCAGCGGCGTCATGGAAATGCCTTCACCAAAGGAGCACATTTTGCCCACGCCGCCCAGCTTGGGATCAATTTCCTGTGTGGGATAGGTGCCCAGGTGCTCGCCAGGAATGTGGTAACCGGCCAGCTCGCCCAATCCAAACTGGTGGGCGTAGTAGCTGACCTTGGCAAAGCCGAGCTGCCGTCCTACCTCTTCAAAGTAGGCGTTGTTGGAGCGGGCAAGGGCTTCAGTGAGAGTCATTTGTGAGCGGCCACCCAGTGATACTTCGGTTTCGCGCGAGATCACGCCTTCACTCAGCGCAGCCAGGGCCACGGAAACCTTGATGGTCGAGCACGGCTGCGCGCCTTCTGAAAGCGCCAGCTTCTGGTTGACCATGGCCAGGATGCGTCCGCTGCTGGGATCAATGGCGACGACGGTGCCATTCATATTGCCCAGAGCGTCGATGGCGGCCTGACGTACGACAGCGTCTTCACCGCGGACATCGTCGCCGTCGGCGGTGGCGGTGGCGTAAGAGCTGGTATAGAACTGTTCAACGTAGTGGCTGCGGCGGCGACGGAGTCGCGCCGAGCGTGCGGACTTGGTCGTGCTTAAAGAAGCCGTGCTCCTGGCCCTTCGTGCGCGATGGGCGACGGCGCGTCTGTGGCGCAAACGAGCCATGTGTCTCTGGGCCCGCGCGCTTTCGGCAATGCGTCCTTCTTTCTTCTTATTTTTTGACGTGGTGGCTGAGGTGGCGGCAAATGAAACTGTGGCGAGTACGAACGTGGCGAAAATCAGGAATATA
>WNFC01008317.1_pt1 | contig 11436 bp, 9 predicted proteins | sample 5400541 | NCBI WGS metagenome assembly WNFC01 (sample SAMN13153342, study PRJNA577476) | soil metagenome | isolation source: 120 cm saprolite under Douglas fir tree site 2 hole 2 replicate 1 | place: USA:California | collected 2015-04-18
CCTTACCGGGGAAGCGGAATCGGGCGAACGCGTAGCCGGCCAGCGACGACGAGAGAACCACGCCCGTGGTGGCGACGACGGTCAGGAAGACGCTGTTCGCGACCCAGTTCGGGAAGAAGCGTGTGTTCCACACATCCGCATAGTTCACCCATTGTGGGATGGCCGGCCACCAGACAAGGGGGATCTGGCGCACCTCGATCAGCCGCTTCAGCGAGCCGATGACTGCCCAGTAGAAGGGCAACATCAGCACGATCCCCAGCACCACGGCGATTGCGTGCAAGCCAAACCGACGCGCCAGCCGTGTGCCCAGCATCCGGACATCGCGCGATGCGTGCGGGATCGCCGCTCCGGCGCGTACGGAGGCTGCGTGCTCGACCATCAGCGTCCCTCCGCGGCGTAATACACCCAGTTCCGAGCGGATCGGAATTGGAGGAAGGTAAACACGCTCAAGGCCAGAAACAGGATCCATGCCAGGGTCGAGGCGTAGCCCATGTCGAAGAACTCAAACGAAGTGCGGTAGATGTGCAGGCTGTAGAGCCAGGTCGCGTACGCCGGCCCACCCTTGGTGCCGATGAAGGCGGTCTCGAACGTTTGGAAAGCGGCGATCAAAGCCAGAATGCCGTTGAAGAAGAGCGTGGGCGAAATCATTGGCAGCGTGACGTGCCAGAAGCGGTCGCGCGCCTGAGCACCGTCGATGGAGGCCGCTTCGTAGAGCTCCTGTGGAATGCCCTGCAGACCGGCCAGGAAGATCACCATCATGTTGCCGCCGATGGCGGCCCACAGGGCCACAAGCATCAGTGCCGGTAGGGCCCAGGTCGGGTCGCTGAACCAGCCCGGCCCTTTGAATCCGGTACCGGTGAGGAAGACGCCGATCTGCCAGATGACCTCATCCAGCAGTCCATACTGGGGATTCAGCAGCCACAGCCAGATGAACGTCGCCGCGACGACCGGGGTCAGATGCGGCATGAAGAAGATCGTGCGATAGAACGTCGTGGCGCGCAGCCGCTGATTCAGCAGGACCGCGATCATCAACGCGCCGAAAACGCTCAGTGGAACGACGAACGCGGTGTACAGAAACGTGCGGCCGATCGACGGCCAGAACAGCTCGTCCTGGGTGAACGCCTTGATCCAGTTGTCGAGGCCGACGAAGGTCGCTTCACGACCGAGCGTGTAGTTGAAAAAGCTCAGTCCCAACGAGAACAGGATCGGCCCGAGGATGAAAACCACGAGGCCGATCATCCACGGCAGCAAGAACACGTAGGCCCAGAAGACCTGTTCGCGCTGCAGCTTGCCGGCGCCGCGCGAGGTGATCGGCCTGGCAACTGTCGCTGCATGTGTGACCACTGCAGTCCCTCCGTCGTTGACCAGCTAGCGGTTGAGGTAGGGCGACCTCGCCTGGCTTCGCCCTATACCCCTGGTTTGTCCAGGATCGCCTGGATCTGTTTGGCCGTATCGTCGGCGTACTGGTTCACGTCGAGCTGACCCAGGGTGACCTTGACGAACTCGTTGAGGAGGATCGGCTCCGTTTCCTGGTAGCGCCCGTTGGCGGGGTGGTGCCAGGGCAGCATGTCCGGCGCCGGCGGCAACACCATGACTTTGGCAATGTTCTGGAGCTTGGGCGCTGCCTTGCGGAACTCGTCGCTGTCCCAAACGTCGAAGCGGCTGCCGGGGCTGCCGAGGCCGTTGGCGAAGCGCTCGATGCCGTGACGCTGGCCGGTGTACAGCTGCGACAGGACGATCCAGGCCTTGTCGGCGTTCTTGCTGGCCATGCTGACGCCCTTGCCGTCGGAGGAGACCTGCGTGGCGTGCTTCCCTGAGGAACCCAGCGGATTGGGGAAGACGTCCATCTCGAACGGCTCGGGTCGCTGAGCGATCTGACCTGGCCAGGCCGAGGCGGCGAAGCTGGTTTGGATCACCATGGCGACCTTCTGGCTCTGGAACAGCTCTGGCCGCTGCGTCTCGATATCGGGCTGCCAGGGCATCGCCGAGCCCGCCTTATACAGGTCGGCCAGGGCCTTGAGGCCGGCCTTGGACTCGGGTGTGTTGAGCAGGCATTTCTTACCGTCGGCGTCGAAGAGGTCGCCGCCGAAGGCACGCAGAAAGCCGACCATGCCTTCGTTGGTAGACGTTTCACCAACAGGTGTGATGATGCCGTACACGGTGGTCCGACCGCCCTCGCTCTTGGTCAAGCCCTTGGTGAGGGTGAGCATGTCGTCGAAGGTCCAGTTGCCATCGGCCGGTGGCATCTTGAGGCCGAGCTTCTGGACCATGGTCGTGTTGACGTAGTACTGGACTGAGCCCGGGTGGCCAACTATTGGCAGGCCCCACAGCTTGCCCTGACGGGTGTAGGTGGCCAGGTTGCCCTTCCAGAACTGCTTCAGGTCGTTGGCAACCCATTGCTGGTCACCCTCATAGAGTGAGTTGAGATCGTGCAGGACGCCCTTGAGCTGCAGCTCGGAGACGAGCGGCGCGACATTGATCCGAACCGTGTCGCCAATCTGGCCGGTCGCGGCGAGCGCCAGTTGTTTGGCGTGCATCTCCGCGCGTGGGATCCATTCGCGCTGGATCTGAATGTCGGGATGTGCGGCTTCGAATTTGGCGATGAACCCGTCGTACCAGTCGCCTTGTGCGCCCGGGGTGCCCTGGGTCCAATCGTGGTCGCGAATCGTTACTCGCTGCCCAGTCGCCGCTGGCTTTGTCGCGGCTTGTGGCGCCGCGGTTGGGGCAGCGGCGGCCGCGGGAGCCGTGGTCGCGGCAGGTGCCGCAGGCTTGGTCGTTGCCGCGGGTGCCGCTGGGGCAGTCGTCGCCACCGCGGGCGCCGGCGAAGCGCCGCCACCACAGGCTGCCAGAATCGCCGCGCCCGGAATAGTGCCGAGCACCAGAGCGGCGCCCCGCAACATCTGGCGGCGTGAGAGCCGCCTTGTTTCAGCCGTGTTCATTCTCAGCTCTCTCCCCGTCCCGATGCGCAAATTGCGCCGCAGCAGAACGGTACGTGCGCATCAGGGAAGTGTCAACTTCCCCGTTTGGGGAAAAGCTGCAAGACATTGAGGCCGAGGATGCGGTCGAGGTCGGCGCGCCCGAGCCAGCCCTCGGCTAACGTCGGCAGGTAGTCGAGCGACTGGCGGTAGGTGCAGTTGCGCTCGACGTTGGGCATGTCCGAGCCCCAGACCAATCGCTCCGAACCGACGTGCTTGTTCAGTGTCTCGACAGCCGTTCGCAGCTCGGGAAACGGGTATGGATGCGTGCGCGCCCAATAGATCGGGTACAGGATCTCGACCAGGAGCTGCTCTGTGTGGAGGAGCTCCTCGAGCTGCGCGGGCATACGGTCTAGAAGCTCGGGCGAAAAGCCGTGGGTCCACACGCCACGGATAGTCGGCCAGCGCTCCATGAAGCGGTTCAAGCGGTCGATTTCGCGCAGGAAGTGGTCTTCGTTGCCCGGGTCGGGCGCGCCAAAAATCTCCCAGAACACCGGAATCCCGAGCCCGCGCACCTCCTCCCAGAACGGATCGAACATCGGGTCGTCGAACATGTGGGCGTACCCGTTGGTGAAGAGCGCCCGATTGGCGTAGTACAGGCCGCGCAGCCCCAGCTGGTTCACCGCTTTGCGCAGCTTGTCTATTTCGAGAAGCGTGTGCGCATTGGCCTCATCCACATCGGCCAGCCCAATGAACTTGTCGGGGTATTTGCTTATGGCATCTGCAAAGTATTCGTTCAGCCGGCCATAAGGGCGGGCGTTCTGCAAGACCGCGCGTTGAACTCCCGCGCGGGCCATCTGCTGGAGCATGAACTCAGCCGGACTCTCCATGGCCTGCAAGCTGGGCGGAAAGAACTGCAGGTACAGGTCGGCGCCATTGGCGGTCCACTCGAAGCGACCGAAGCTTCCGACGCGGAAGTCAACATCGCACAGACTCGACGGATCGGTCAGCCGACCGTCGTGCAGCGACTGTTCCACGACTTGCGTGTGGTCGGTCAAACGACGGACTGGCTCGCCATGGGTGGCCATGTACAGCTGTTGGAACTGACGGTGCTCGGCTTCGGATGCAAAGCCCGAGGCCTGAGCCAGGTGGGGAAAGATGTGGACGTGTGAGTCGACGATTGGCGCCACACCCCGAGCGTACCCTGGCCGCGGGCGGGTTAAGATCGGCGCAGTGCTCCAGAGTCAAACGCTCGAGCGCGTGGCCGCGCCGCTTACGCCAGAGCAGATCCGCCAGCGGTATCTTGAGGCTGAAGTGCCGCGCGTCCCGCTGGCCACCTTGCCGACGCCGCTGCACGATGCGCCGCGGCTGGCGCGTGAGCTGGGCATCGGTCGGCTGCTGCTCAAGCGCGACGACCTGACTGGCCTCGCCTTCGGCGGCAACAAAGCGCGCAACCTGGAGTTCCGCATGGCCGAGGCGGTCCAGCAAGGCGCCGACGTGTTCATCGCTGGCCTCGAAGCGCAGTCCAATTCGGCGCGCATGAGCACCGCGGCGGCCAACCTGCTGGGCATGCACACCATCCTGCTGCTGCGCGCCGAGGAGAACTTGAAGTGGCAGGGCAACCTGCTGATCGATCGGCTGCTCGGGGCGGAGGTGCGCTTCATCACCACGAGCGATCGCGCGACCGCCAGCGCCGAGATGGACCGCGCGCTGCGCGACACGGCTGATGAAGTGCGGCGCGCTGGCAAACGGCCGTACGTCATGAACCATTCGAGCGCGTTCGCGGTCGGTTCCGCGTTGGCGTACGTGCTGTGCAGTCTGGAAATTGTCGAGCAGGCGGCCGCGCTCGGCGCCGAGCCGACCCACCTGTACATGGCCTCCGGCAACAAGGGCCACGCTGGCCTGATTGTTGGCCGCAAGCTGCTCGGCCGTGCCTACCGCACCATCGCCATCAGCCAGCACTACGCCAACGACCGCGTGTCGGGTGCGCTCGACGGCGCCCGCGAGGCGTTAGCACTGCTTGGCTGGCAGATGGACCTGGATGAATCGGACGTCGAGAGTTATGACGAGTACGTCGAGACGGCGTACGGCGAGCCGAGCCTGCGCGGCCTGCAAGCCATGGCCCTGGCCGCCCGGACGGAAGGTCTGATCCTGGATCCGATCTACACCGCCAAGGCGATGGCCGGCCTGATCGACCAGGCCCGCCGCGGCCTACTTGGCCCGCATGACACGGTCGTCTTCATCCACACCGGCGGCCTGCCCGCCCTGTTCGCTTTCAGCGACGCGATCATCGAGAGCCTGGGCGGGTAGCGTCGTCGCGGCGGCGCCAGACAGTGCCGCCCAGGCCTAGAGCGTAGACCAGGCGATCGTCGGCGTAGCTCGGTGTGGTTTCCAAAGCAACGGTACGCACGGGGTTGAGTCCTTCGCTCCAGGGTTCGTAGGTGTCGCCGCTATCGCGCGAGACGAAGACGCCGGCGTTGGTCGCGGCGAAGAGCGTTCTGTCCTCGGCGAAGGTGGGCGAGGTTCCCAAAGCGGTGACGGCCAGTGCACCCTCGCCGACAGCGGTGCCGCGCCAAACGGGGCGCCGTTTGCCCGAGCGGACTTCGCGCGCGTGCGCCAGCGGCTTGAGCACGCGTCCGCCCAGGCCGACGAAGACGAGCTCGTCTTCGTCGTAATTGGGCGAGAGAGCTAGCGCGAGGGTGTCGCTCCGCCCGGGCTCGACCAGCCACTCGTGCCAGCGCTGGCCGCCGCTGGTCGAACGCCATACGACCACTTCATCGAGCGTGGTGGTGGCGACGAAGATGGTCCGATCGTGTTTGTAGGCGGGCGAGACCGCCAGGGCGATGATCGCGGCGTTTTTGAACTCAGTACTTTGGGTCCGCCAGGTCGCTGCGCCGTCGTCGGAGATGAGCAGCGCCCCGTCTGACAGCGCCGCCAGCACGACGGGTGGCGCACCAGCGGCCATTGGTGCAGATACGACTGCCTTCACCGGGGCGGACGATGCCGTGACCGCCTGCCAGGTCGCGCCGGCGTCGCGACTGACCTGAATCCCGCCGGGGGTGGCGGCGCACAGAGTGCGGTCCTCGGCATAGTTGGGCGAGATCGCCAGCCCAAGCGCGGCTGCATCGGCTGGCCAGCCGGGGCAGTCTGCCCAGGTGGTGCCGCCGTCATGAGAGGCGCTTACCCCGTCCTGGAGGCTGGCGATGAACAGCGTCTGGTCGCTCGCGAAGTCGGGTGAGAGCGCCAGGCCGACTTGCAGGCTGGCGCGCAGGCCGTCGTTCGCTGGGGTCCAGGTGGCCCCGTCGTCCGCGGAACGGACCACGCCGTGGCGATGCAATCCGGCGAGCAGGGTTTCGGCGCCGTCCGCGGCCGTGACGCTGATCAGGCTGAGCACTTCGTTTGGTTCGGGGCTGTTGATCTGCCATGTCTCGCCTTCATCGTGCGAAACGGCGACGCCTTCCTCCGTAGCGGCTGCAACTGTCCGCTGCCCGTGGGCGCCAAAGGCCAGCGCGGTGATCGAGCGCCCCGCGAAAGATGGCGGCACCTCCCAGGTCGCGCCGCCGTCAGTCGATCTGAGCAGGCCGTCCGCTTCGGTCCCGGCAAGCACCAGGCCGTCTTCGGCAAAGTTCGGCGACACCGCCACGCATTGCACCGCTGGATCGTCCAGGCCTGTGTCGACCTCGCGCCAGGAGCGAGCGCCGTTGCGCGTCCGATAGAGGCCCGAGGCGGTCCCCGCAAATCCCGTGCGATCTGCTGCAAAACCGGGCGACAAGGCCAGCGCGATCACGGTCAGGTCGACCAGGCCGGCGTTTGCGCCCGTCCAGCTCCGGCCGCTGTCCTCGGAGCGCAGAACGCCGTCGGTGTCCGTTCCGGCCAACACCGTTGAGCCGTCGCCGCCGGAGTCCGCGGCGGTCGCCACGCTGAACATGCGACTGCCGACCAGAACTGGCGCCCACGATTCACCTGCGTCCGAGGAGCGGTACAGGCCGTCCGCGGCGCACACGAAGAGCGTCCGATCCTGCGCAAAGCGCGGCGACGGCGCGACGACCTCCGCGAAAGGAACGCTCGCGCCCGTCGCGGCCAGGGTCCAGGACTGACCGCCGTCGGTGGACTGATAGACGCCGACGGCCGTAGCCGCGAAGATGATCGGGCCGCCATCCGTTGAAGCCACGACCAGCCCCGCGACATCGCCGCCGGGCCTATCCGCCAGCTGCTCCCAGCGGCTTTCGCTCGCCGACCTAGGCGCCATTGATCACGGGGCGACCGCCCGAGGCGCGTTCTTGCGGCGGATCAGCACCTCGGCGGATAGGGCCAGCCTGGCCATGCTCACGCTGGTCTCCAGCGCGGCCTGGACCACTGACAGCGGATCGACGATGCCGGTACTCCAGGGATCCACCCAGTCCTGGCGAAGGACGTCAAATACCTGGGGTCGTTCGCCTGCCCGGGCCACCCCTAGCGCCTGCGCAACAATCGGCTCCGCTTCGCCCCCGGCGTTGCGGACAATCGCGCGGAGCGGCTCCGCCAGCGCGTGGGCCAAAGCGGCGACCCCGACGCGCTCGTCGCCGCCAATGTCCATGGCCTCGAGCGCCGGCACACACGCCAGCAATGCCAGCCCGCCGCCAGCCACCACTCCTTCTGAGACAGCCGCGCGCGCCGAGCGCACCGCCGCCTCGACGCGCAGTTTCAAATCTTGTTGTTCAGCCCTAGTCGCCGCGCCGACGTGGATCGTCACCGCCGTGCCGGCCAGCTTGCCAATCCGCTCCTGGATCTTCGACGTGGTGTATGCGTCGTCGCGGTCCGCCGCGCGCAGCTCTGCGCGGGCTTCGCTGATCCGCTGGCGGATCGCGGCCTTGCTGCCCTGCCCGCCCAGGATGCCGAAGGCGAAGCGGGTCGCCCACGCCTGGCGGGCCTTGCCCAGGTCGGCGATGGTCACGTCGGCAAGACGGTCCTGCCTTTCTTGATTAATACAGCGGCCGCCGGTGATGACCGCCAGGTCTTCGAGGATGTGCGCCCGCTGATGGCCGACGGACGGCGCGCGAACGGCGACCACTTCGTCGAGCAGCCCCCGCTCGCGATTGGCGACCAACAGGCCAACTGCCGAGTCCTTGATCTCAGGCGCGACCACGAACAAGCCGCGCTCGCCAGCGGCGACGCATGCCTCCAGGGTCGGCAGCAATTGCTCGGCGTGCTCGAGGGACCAATCGGTAATCAGCACGCGTGGGTTCATGACCCGTGTGGTCGTGGCCTCGTCCGAGCGCAGCAAGAAGGAAGAGACGAAGCCTTCGTTCCAGCGCACGCCGTCCATGTACTCGTGGACGGTGTCGGTGCCCTGCGCGTCTTCGACAAGAATCGCGCCGTCTGCGCCGACCGCGTCGACGACCTCGCCGAGCATCTCGGCCAGGTCCGCGCGATGGACGATCCCGGCGACGACATTGGCGATCTCGGCTGGCCCGTCGATAGTGCGCGCGTGTCGTCGCAGCTCCGCCGTGGCCACCGCCAGACCGCACTGCATGCCGGCGATCACCGACACCGGATTGCCGCCAGCGGCAATGTATCGCGCGCCCGCCCGCGCGAGGGCCTGGCCCAGCACCGCGGCAGAAGCCGAGCCGTCGCCGACGCGGTCGAAGACGCGCCAGGCCAGGTGGCGGACGAGCATGCCGCCCATGTCCTCGAACGGATCGGCGAGCTGGATCGTGCGGCGGGCAATGACCGCGCCGCTGTCCAGGATCTCGGGCGGTTGGCTGCCGAGGATTGGGCTGATGGCCACCGTCCGTGGCACAGGCCCGAGCGTCGGCCGCAGCAAACTGGCCATCTGGTCGATGCCGCGCAGCAGCGCCGCGCGCGCCGAGCCGCCGTAGCGGATGCGCCGACTCACGGCGCCGTCGGCTGCGCGCGGGCGAGCAGTTCGGCCCACAACTGTTCGGGGTGGGCCGAGAAGAGCATCTCGACCGAGGCGTGACCGAGCAGCCAGCCATCGCGCGCGACTTCCGCTTCGAGCTGACCGCGACCCCACACACACAGGCCCACAAAGAGTCGGGAACGCACGATGCGACCGTCGAGCGGCCCGGGGTGCTCCGCCACGGCGATGAGCCCGACGTCGGGCAAGACGAATGGGCGGCGCTGCTCGATCGGCAGGTGGAACCACTCCAGTCCGTCGACGTCGCTGAACTGGGCCACGACCGCGGGATCGCTGCCCATCGGTCCGCCCCAGAACGCGTGCGCGTCGGGTTCGGGCACGAACAGCAGCGCCAGCGCCGATGAGTCGATGACGCGCTGCGCAAGCGGGCGGTTGATCGCCAGCGCGGTGGTGATGCCGTTCGGTTCGCGATCGACGATCAGCGCCACCGTGCGGGCAAAGACCGCATCGTCGGCATGCGACGGCGGCGCGATGAGCAGCGTGCCAGGTGAGAGGTCGGAGGGATCGATGCGGGCGATGGTACGGCGGGGAGGGATTAGGGGCTCGGGTTTGGCGGTTAGCCAACGGTCAATCGCCGTTGGACGACCCCTAGCCCCTAACCCCTGTCAGACCATCCTTGGTTCGCTGGGCGGCGCACCCGTGGGCGTTGTCGGTCGCTCTTCCGCGAGCGCGTCGACCTCGGCCCGTGCTCGGGCGACGATATCGCGCAGCTTCTGCAACCGCTCGGGGTCATGGAGCGCGCCCTTGGCGCCGTGGCGGAACAATGCTCGCGCGAGCTGTTGCAGCTCGTGCATCAGGTCGGACACTTCGGGGCGTTGGGCGGCGTCCCAGCCGGCGGTAATGCGGCTGCGGATGTCGTCGATGGTCGAGGCTTGCTCGGTCAGGTAGCGCCGACCTTCCTCGGTGATCGAATAGACCTTCTTGCCTTCCTGCTGGCTGGAGGTGACGTAGCCCAGGTCCTCGAGCATCTGCAGCGTCGGATAGACCGACCCGGGGCTGGGGCGGTAGCGGCCGCGCATGCGCTCTTCGAGCGCGCGGATGATGTCGTAGCCGTGGCGCGGCTGGTCCTTGAGCAGGTCGAGGATGACGTACTTCAGGTCGCCCCGACCGAAGAAGCGTTCCTGGCCGAAGTCGCCGAAGCCGCCGCCCCAGCGGCGTCCCCAGCGGCCGAAAGGCCAGTCGCCGCCATCAGAGTCGGCCCAGCGGCGGGGTCCGAAAAGGCCGAAGCCGAAGTGTGGCCGGCGGTGGTGATCGTGTGGTCCAAACATGAGTGTTTCCTCCTTAGCGATATATCGTTGATATATCGGTACCGTACGCCGCGGACTGGTGGCTGTCAAGAATTAGCTGTTAGTTCTTAGCTGTTAGCTGTTAGCTGTTAGCTGTTAGCCGTCAGCCGTCAGGAGTTGCGGCCGATCGCTGGGCCACTGGTCGCTGATGGCTGAACGCCAGTGGCTGATGGCTGACAGCTAATGGCTAATTGCTAATGGCTCGCTCGCTACCATTGGTCACGGTGATGCGCCGCGCCGTTCCGCTCCTCCTCGGGTTTGCACTGCTGGCATCGGTCGTCGCGCACGCCGACCAACCCAGCGTGCCCGGGTCCGAAGACGAAGTGCTGCACGGCGATCCGAACGTGGCCAATATGGCCCTGGTGTTCAACGTCGGCGCGGGATACGAGCCGGCGACCGGCATTCTCGATACGCTCGCCGAGCGCCAGCTGCACGCCACGTTCTTCGTCATGGGCTGGTGGGCCGACCGCCACCCCGACGTCCTGCGCCAGATCGCCGACGGCGGACACGAAATCGCCAGTCATGGACACTCCATCTTTGATCTGACGCAAGCCAGCGACGATCAGGTGCGTGCGGATCTGGAATCCGCCGATCTGTCGATCAGCGCAGTCATCGGCAAGACCACGAGGCCGCTGTGGAGTCCATCAGCCGGCTACCGCAACGCGCGCGTTCGTGGCATCGCCGCAAGTTTGGGCTACCGCCCGATTTTGTGGACGGTCGACAGCGGCGATTGGACGCTCGAGGCGACCGTTGAAAGCGTCTACAGCCACGTCGTCAATGGCGCCGCGAATGGCACCATCGTGGTGCTGCACTTTGATAGTCCCAAGACGCGCGAGACGACCGCCGAGGTCCTGCCCGCCGTCATCGACACCCTCCGCGGCGCGGGCTACCGCCTGATGACCATCACCGAACTGCTCACTACTTCCATGGCCGCGAGCTGATTTGGGTCGGGGGCGCTGCGCCCCCCGCCGCCAGTCGTTGCTCCGCTCGTACCTCGCTGCGCACTCCTTCCCGCGGCGACCCCCCGCGTACGAGCTGTCCGCCGTCGGAATGTCGGTGGACGTCGATATGGTTGACGCCGAAACATCAGGATTTGCGCCGTCGACCACCGCTTCGGAATGTGGGAGGTGCGAATCGGTTCGGAGGGAGGTAGGCCCGCATCTGGCGAAGCCCCATCATGCACGCGTGATGCAGAAATAGGCGGGAGGGACTACCGGGAAGGTGCCCACATGAGCTACTACCGGTAGGGCGTGTGCAACCAGACAACCGGCGGCGAGCGCCGATGTGGACACCTTCCTGGTGACAGTCTATTGCCTGA
>WNFC01008320.1_pt1 | contig 11434 bp, 10 predicted proteins | sample 5400541 | NCBI WGS metagenome assembly WNFC01 (sample SAMN13153342, study PRJNA577476) | soil metagenome | isolation source: 120 cm saprolite under Douglas fir tree site 2 hole 2 replicate 1 | place: USA:California | collected 2015-04-18
AGCTTGCAGCGCTAGGAGTAACCCGTATGCGATCGAACCTTCCCCTTCTTCGCACAAGCTCTGTCCCTTCTGCTCGTGCGCCGATCCTGCGCTACGGAGTGGCGATCCTTAAGCTTGGCTCTGATTCCCAGCGCTGTTCCTCGTCAATGTCGTCGAAAGCCGGTTGGCAGTTTTTGGTGTGGCTGTATTGGTGTGGCTGTAATGGTGAGCAGTACGCGCGAATTATGTGGACGACATTTGGGACTGGGGACTGGTCACCCCCAGAAAACCAGTTGGAATCGGAAGGACATTTCACTACACCGAGAGCAAGCTCACCAAGCTCACGGAGAGAGCCGAACGAACGGGAGTGCCGGTCGAGGGAGGGCTTCATTTCCGTGTCAACGGACTGCATGAGAACGAGGTTGGAGCAACTGTGTGCAGACTTAACGTGTTAACTCCGAGCGGTGCAGTCAGCGCTGACATTCTCGGCAAGAGGAACTTAACCGCAGTGAGAGGCGCTGAGTTTCTGAAACCTCCTTTCGCGAGAACCCATTCCTGAGACACGCTCAAGAAGTTGCATCGGCAGCCACGCAGTATCGAATAGGGGATGATTTGTGATGGCCTTTCGGATAATAGCGTCGGCCGTGATGGTGCGGATCGCAGACCTTGGGGGCGGCCCAGATGGAACATGGTTCAACCGATGGATCGTGGCTCAGGCGAGTCCTTTCCCAAGGAGAGATGGGTTCTGGAACGGTGATAATACTGGAAATACGAACCAAGGATACGACGCAGGGAGGTTCCGTTGAACACGATTACGTGGTCGAGACACTCGCGCCGAATTGAGCCAATCACGCGCTCGACATAGGCCCTCTGCCAAGGGGATCGAGGTGCGGAGAGGACTTCGTGGATGCCCAGGTTTGTTACCTGAGTACGGAAATCAGCCCCGAAGATGGCATTACGATCGCGGAGCATGTAGCGCGGGAGTTGGTCAAAAGGAAAAGCCTCTCGCAGTTGCTGCCCGCTCCATTCCGCGGTGGGATGTGCGGTCGCATTGAAGTGGACAATACGACGCCGGTCATGAGCCAACACCAGAAAAACGTAAAGGACCTGGAAACGAATGGTGGGCACAGTAAAGGTCGATGGAGACCAGTTGCTTGACGTGGTTCTCCAGGAAGGTGCGCCAATTCTGAGAGGGTGGCTTGGGGTGGCGCACCATGTACTTGGCGACAGTTGCCTGCGAGAGATCGATGCCGAGTTTGATCAATTCGCCGTGAATGCGAAGTGCGCCCCAGAGTGGATTAGCCAAACTCATTCTACGAATCAAATCCCGCACATCTTCAGACATGCCAGGTTGACCAACCCGAACTCTACTTTTCCACGTCCAGTAAAGTCGAAACCCCCGGCGATGCCAGGCGATGACGGTTTCGGGCTTCACCATCAGTAGAGCAGATCGCCACCCGGACCAGAGCAGGCGGTCAGAAGTCTGGAGGCGAAGCCGCCGGCTTCCAGTCGACCGCCTCAGCACCAAGACTTGATGACGCAAGGCCAGGATTTCGAGCTGTAGAGCGGCTCGAGTTCGAAGACAGCCGAGGAGGCCACAAGAGCAGGGAAGAGACGAGCGTGAACATTCCACGGCAGACTACAGCCGTACGTGTGCAAATTCAATCCTGGCAATCAGAATAGAATTCTTAGCAGGCACAGGCGGGGTGGGTGTTTGAGAATTCTGACCAGGGAGGAATTTCGGATTTTGGAACAGAGGCCAAGAAATAAATTGAGGTTTTGACTTCCGCGGGTACTCTGCTTTGTTAAAGGGGTAGTGCGCAGTGGGGAGGGGGCTACTCGTTTCCGAGGGGTAGTGGATCACTATGCCCGGTAAGGCAGGTCAGAATGGCGCACTGCGTGTCAGCCCAACGGATCAGCGGGGGCGACCGATCAGCCCTCCCGTGCTCAGCGCGGCTGAAGAAGTAAGGCGACGCGCAATTCGGCACGGCCAACGGATGTTCGTTGATCCGGCATTGGCAGCCAATCTGCTTGAAGAAGCGGCGGCAGCGGTATCCCGGGCCCTTAAGGCGAGGAACACCCATGTACGGCCCGTACGAGATCTCGAATCATATCTCTTTCGCGCATTTCTCCGGCGGTTAAATAGAACCAAGAAGCGGCAATCGCTCTTAGCAGAAGCGGTGGAGCTCCAGGCTTTTCTTTCGCGCATATCGTGGGACCCCGAGAGAGAGCTTGAAATGGAAATTTTCATCGATGAATTCCTGATGCAGTGTGATCCTATAATGCGCGACGTGCTCTGTCGGCGCATGGAGGGTTGTTCGTGGAAGGAGATAGGGTGGGCATATCGAATATCGAGCCATGCCGCGGAGTCTAAGTTCAGCCAAGCACTTCAGAAGGTCAGGAAAAAGCTTGGTCTGAAATGAGTTGGCGGTATTCGCTGGCGGGTTTAACAATGGCAAGCGGGACTGGAAAACGTCGCGTCTTTGAGGGGGAACAGGATCTCCTGGATTTTGCCCGTTCCTATCTCTCTGAGGCTTTTCCTAATCCCGAGCGCCAGGGCTGCCCACCCGATGACGCGCTCAGGAGTTTGGCACGCCGACCGACGCAGAGCCACGAGTCCATAAGCGATCATCTGACCTGCTGTTCGCCATGTTTCAAGGCGTACATGGCTCATCTCGCTGAGGCGAGCGGGAGAATTCGCCGGATTACCTGGATCAAGCGTTCTGCAGCTGCTCTCGGCGCGGCAGCCATTTTGGCACTTTTTGCTTACTTATTCATTACCAAGCGTTGGACTGCGCCGACCGTCGCCCCGCGGACGCCAGCGCCAATTACCGCGCCAGGAAAGCCTGAGCTAGCTCAGGCAACTGCCACCGATGTTGCAGTTGTAATTGATCTCAGTAACGTGTCTCCGACACGCGGCTCTAACCAGAGCACCACCCGCAATGTCCCGCAAAGAATCCCCTCGGCCTCACCGCTAGACTTGACGCTGCGCTTGCCCCTCGGGAGTGAAGAGCGCCCATACTTGATAACTTTGAGGTCGGGACGACATACCGTGTGGTTGGAGTCAGCCAGAGCACGTCGGGAAAATGGTGACACGCTTTTGCGCGTTCACGCTGACTTCAGGGCCATCCCCCCAGGGAGTTACAACCTGAAGGTTTCGTCAATTGGGAGGCATCTTACAGTGGCAGTCTCGATAGAGAGTGCGTTGCGCGAAAGCACGGAACCAAAACGATGAGTCAGAAGCAGATGATGAAGGGGTCATCGAATCAACGGCTAATGTTAGGGCGCAGAATTGTTGCCGCACTAATTTGCTTCCTCGTCGCAACGGTGTCTAACTTCCCGCTATTTGCTCAGGACACGCCAGAAACCCTTTTGCAGCGCGGACTTTATTTCTCCGACTTGTACAACTGGGTCGCTGCTCGCCCCTACCTGGTCAAGGCCAAGCAATTGTTTGAAACAAGTGGCGACAAAAGGAATGCTTTATACGCTGAGCTGGCGGCAATCGGAGCCGGTGCGGTGCGACTTCCGCTCCCGGAACTCTCGTACAAGCTTGCGCAAGAACTCGCGGCGAACCCCATGCTGCAATCTGACAAAGAGCTCCGGATGTTTTGCCTAGCCGTCAAAGGCGAGATCGATGGAGATATTGACAGCGTTGCGATGCGGCGCGATTGGACCGAGGTCAGCTCGCTGGCGCAAGAACTGGGCAATGCCAAGTGGCAATACCGCGCGTTAGGTCAACTAGGTTTCGCAGATTTTTATGACGGTAATCTTCCCGGTGCCCAGAAGAACGTTGCAGAGGCTCTGATCGGAGCCACGACGATTAAGGACATCGGTGCCCAAATCTTCTACTTATCGACGACGGCGACGGGGCTGGTCACCCAAGGCATGAATGACCAGGCGCTACAGTATGCCGATCGAGCTATCGCCCTCGCCGATGCGACTCCGGATGCAGGGTTTCCCATAATTGCCGAGGAAGCGCGGCTCATGGCGACGGTCAATCTGGGCCGGACTGATGAGGCAAAGGCAGAATTGAAGAAGGTGCTTGCTCGGGCTGAGGTGCAAAACACCCACACGCAGATGGCAGAGTTGAACGCAACCGCAGCAAAAATCGCCCGACTCCAGAACGACATCCCAGGCGCCATTCCCTATATGAACGAAGCCCTCCGGCATGCGCTGGCTGTTGACGCCAGAAACGATATACCTGGTTACCAGAGCGAGCTCTCAGATCTGTACCGCTTGAGTGGGAACCTGTCCAAAGCCGAAACGCTTGCTAACGAAGCCGCCACTTCCGCTCAGAGCGTTGGCTTGGTGCCTCTGATCCCGAAAGTGCTGCACATTTTGGCTGAGGTCCAGATCGATCAGCATAAGTACACTGAAGCCGACCATACATACGACCGAGCTGCGGCGATTCAGGACCTAATGATCGGGAATGCCAATAGCGAGCTTGGGAAGACGGCCCTGATCAAGGGTGCGGGTGACTTGTACGCAAAGCATTTTGCCCTCATAGCCGAGCACAGCGACAATACGGCAAGAGGTTTCGCTATCCTCGAACAGGTTCGCGGGCGCATCATGACAGATCTCCTGACCTCTGGAGCCGAGACTTCACCCGACGCTGTTGCCGCCGAGAAGAAAATTGCAGAGCTCCGTCTAAAACTCATGGCTGCACATTCGGATCGGGATATCGAACAGCTCCGCGACGCCATCTTTTTGGTCGAGCAATCAAGGTCGATCAACCCCGAGATCAGCATACTAAAAGCGAAAGAGCATCAGACCATCACACTCCCACAACTCCAGGGAAGCCTCTCCCCTCTAGAGGTTGTGCTTGAATACGTCGTTGATGACCCTGCGTCGTACTGCTTGATCATTACTCGAAAGGACTACAGAATCGCGAAGTTAGCCGGAAAGCGGACAATCTCACCTGCTGTGGCTGCGTACTTGAGGGAGGTAAAGGCTAAACACGCTGCGCGCGCTGAGGCCCACAAGTTGTACCAGTTGCTGCTGGACTCAATTCCCGAAGCACAAAACAAAGAGCAACTCGTCATAGTTCGCGATGGGCAACTTCACCTGGTGCCGTTCGACGCACTCGTAGATATCCATGACCGTTATGTGGTCGAATCCAAAACGGTAGTTTACGCACCTTCTGCAACCAGCTTTTTCTTGTTGCGTACGGCAGCGCGGCCTAAGAATCCGAACCCCGGCCTTATCGCAGTTGGGGGCGTTCCGTATGACCATAGCGGTTTGAAGCAATCCGCTGTGACTCGAGGCTTCAGTGACGCGCACCTTTCTGATCTGCCCGGCTCGAGGGATGAAGCACGCGCTGCGGTCGAGGCTCTGCCGAACAGATTCAATACGTTGCTCGTTGACAACAAAGCGACAGAGACCGCATTCAAGAAGGCGATCAATCACCGCATGTTCCATCTTGCTGTCCACGCCATTGTGAACGAGGCGCGGCCGGATCGCGCAGCTCTTGTGCTGCTGAGCGATCCGCTGAATGGCGAAGACGGATTCCTGCAAACTTCCGAAATCGTGCAGCTGCCGTTGAATGCAGACTTGGTCGTCTTATCAGCGTGCGACACAGCCGTGGGACCCGTGGGAGGAGAGGAGGGGATTTCGACCCTTTCTCGTGCCTTCCTGCTAGCGGGCGCTCGCACCGTGGTGTCGACTCTTTGGTCCATTGATGACGACACAACGCTCTATTTGATGAAACGCTTCTACGCCGAACTGGCCCGGAAAAGGCCCGTGCCATACGCGTTGAGAATCGCAAAAAAGAGCATGTTGAACACCTTCGGCCCCACCAAAGCACTTCCTTATTATTGGGCGGGATTTACCCTAGAGGGACTTGCCCCAACACCGGTTGAAGAATGAATGAAATTCAACCCGCTGCGCGTCTCAGAATCATCTCTCGAATCAAGAGGCTGGTGCTGAAACACCACTTCAATGTCGGGAATATCGATCTCGCCGGGTGGTGTAAAGAGGTCGATGAGCGAACCCCCGCGCTAATCGAAGCAGAAGACAACAATGCTTTCGAGGAGGGCATCCAGGATCTTTTGGGAAAGCTGAAATCGAGTCATACGGACTTTTACTGCTGTGACAGAAATCCCATCAAACCTGAGCACGCCATCGGCGCTACACTGCGTTCAGTAACCTTTCTCGACACGCAACAGTGGATGTTTCTGGACGTATTCGAGGATAGTCCGGCTGCACGGGCCGGGGTGAGTCCGGGTCATCTGCTTCTAAGCGTAAATGGGGTCGCTGCCGCTCCTCCAGCGTATCCCGACTTTCGCTTCGGAGAGGAACACGAGCTGACCGTAGAACTGCCAAACAGCGCGGAACCCAGGAACTTCATCGTGATGGTTCCTCAAAGGAAAGCCACGAGGCCGCGGCTCCCATTCGTCGAGCCAAGGAGCATCGGCTATAGGATGCTCACAAAACGAGTGGGTATAGTGAAAATCGCGTACTTCCCAGGGATGTTTGGCATCCGCTTCTCAGAGGTTCTCGATGCAGCGATCGACTCGCTGAAAGCACAGGGTTGCGACCGCCTGATCATCGATCTGCGGGGCTGCCTTGGCGGGAGTCTAGGCTTCGCGCATCTCGTCAGCTATATGTGCCCCGGCCGAATTCCCATCGGCTACGACGTCACCGGAAAACGGCAGCAACGAGGATACAGTGCCGCCCAGCTTCCCCGAGTTAGGATGCCGGATACCAGGCTGGGACTTCTATGCCGACTTGTCCAGTTTTCAGTCCGAGACAGGTCACTAATGCTGCTTACGCAGGGACTGGGCAGACAGCCCTTCCACGGTCAAGTGGCCGTGCTGATAAACGAAAAGACCAGCTCTGCGGGCGAAATGGCTGCTCAGTTTGCGAAGGACACGAAACTCGCAACTGTTATCGGCCAAAGGACGGCGGGCCTAGTGCTTGGTTCGGACATGTTCGACGTAGGAAATGGCTATACTCTCTACCTGCCTGTATTCGGCTGGTATAGCCCTGGTGGAAACCACACTGAAGGATCAGGAGTAGAGCCTGACGTGTCCATAGACATTGATCCAGTGCGTTTGGCTGAGGGAAACGACATTCAGCTCAACAAAGCGCTTGAGATACTCCAATGAAGCATTCGAGTTCTTTGGCATCCCTCTGTTTGTAATCACGATGGGTATCCGCTGCCCGGTCCCGTGGCAATACAGCAACCAATACTTTCCCGCCGACATGGTCGCAATCTCCTTGGACGTCCTAGCCAGGTCGGAATTTGCCAATAATTCTCAGTGTCCGGTATGGCGGGCACACGTCGAAATGAGCCGGATGTCAGGACTCTCCAAACGCAGTACCAATCTTCTCCATGATCAAAACTTTGGATCTTATCGTGTTGAGGTTTTTTAGTTTCCTAGCCTCTTTCCTTACGTAAGGACAATTCTCCCGACCGAAGCAAGTTTCGACGAATTCGCCCGCCACACGTCTACACGGAGTCACATATCTGTCGGTAGAAGCCGCTCACAGTTTCGGTCTACCAGCAGCGAAAGTGGTCGCCATGTCATTGAGGTTCCTTTATTAGGTAATGGAAATTTCGAGATCGTGGGGTGCCGGAAAAACGCCCAACCAATACCCAAAGATGAGTGATCGCCGTGAAGCATGAACAAGGAGCGTATAAAGCTGCAGTCGCTGTGCTTGGATTGCCGTCGCAAGGACAGGCGTAGCAGTTGGGGCAGACGAGTGTGGCAGGGGGTCTGCTATGGAAAGGCATGGGGATGCTCAGAAAAAGGCTTACCAATCTGTATGGTTGCCAGAAATGGATCGCCTGTTGCTGGTCGGTATGAAGCACGGTCCGGAGGGAATCCGCCTGGCAAGAAAGCAACTGAGGCAACTCGTGCCCACACTTACCCCCGGCGAGATCTGGAAACGGATGCGTCACCTCCGCGAAACCGGGAGCAATGGGCACCGCGATCCCAGTCAGTGGCCGCAGGAACTCCTCCAGCTTCTGAAGGAAGGGTATGAGGATGGCGGCGCACGAAAGAAAGCGGCTCTCCAGATCTGCAGAGAGCGATATCCAGGTGTTCCCAGCTACGTGATCTCCAGATTCGCTCACAACAATGGCTGGTTACGAAACGGTGCAAATCCTGTGGTCCGGAAGATACAGCGCCCGTGGAGCAAACATGAAGATGAACTGTTGTGGAGGCTAGCGGGTTACGACTCGGTGCGGCAGATTTCGCAGAAACTGAGGCGGACAGAAAGTGCGGTTCGGTATCGGCTCAAGGCGCGGGGCTTGAGTGGAAAGGTGAAGGATGGCATTTCGCTGAGAGCCTTTCAAGAGATGTTCCACATTGGTCATCGAAAAAGTTATGCCCTTATTGCAAAAGGGATGCTGAGGGTCCGCGATGCGCGAATAGCGCGGTCGTCGCTGGCCGAATTCTGCCAAAGACATGGCACTCGCCCCGAGATCCCCGTCATCAGCAATTCGCATGGAGCTGCAGGTCTGTCGTGGGAAAGAGTGGCGGGCCTGTTGGGGATTTCCCTCCATGAAGTACAAGTCTTACTTGCGACGCAGGAACTCAAAGTAGTCGATACGTTCGTGACGGAAAAGGCAATGGAAGAATTTTGCCGGAGCTGTGGGAAGAATGGCGGCCCGAAATTGAATTATCAACTGCTTGATCCCAAGATCGTCGATTGGCTCGCGGACTTCGGGATGCAGGTCCCAATCTCCGAAGCGAAACCAGCGGTCACCGCTTTTGAGAAACAGGCCCTCGTGACGAGAGCTTGCGGAAAGTGCGGGAAGGAATTTCGCGGCAACGTGTATTTCGCCCACATTAAAGGATGTAAGGGCGAAGGTGAGGGCCGTCGGATCCTCACAGGCGAAACTGTGGGAAAGCTGACTCAGTCCACGCCAAGATCTACGTATCGATCGGCATCGTGACGCCAAGACTCAAATGAGGGATACGGGACTGGGAGAGCGGAGGCCCAACGGTCGTCACAATGCTCCCAGTATTCCATCGTCCGAATGGCTTGTGGATGATCGCGAACTGAAATCACAATGGCGTCAAACCAGCTGTCCCTTTTGGCGTCGAGGAAAAAATGGTCGCCGATCCAGGCCATAAGCCTGTGCCAGTCTTGTTCAATGAGCGAATCTTCACCACGCGCCTTTTCGTTCAACTCAAGAAATCCCGGACATCGACACTGAAGTTCGGAGGCAACAACTTCTGGGAGTGGAATCCCACGTTCAAGCGCCGGCCGACACCAGTAGGCAAAGGCTTCCCAATCGATGTAGCGAGTGACGGTCTGATCGAGAATTTCGGGGTCGACCAATTTGAAAGATTGTCTTTCTCTTCGAATCTCGGGTACTAGATTCGCTGTGTCGTCACACTTAGCGGCCTCCGCGAGCCATTCCTCAAATGACGGATACCGAATGGGCCGCGCCTTTCTCCAGCGATCCACAGATTGAGACCAGCAAACTGAAGCCCGCTGACACCGTCGCTCGCGGACAGCATAATAAGCAATCGCATTAAACCAGCCCCCTTTCCTGGCAAACCCGAAAACGTGCTCGTCGATCCAGAAACCGAGTCTGACCGGCATGAGGAACCCCTCGTCGGAGTGTTCCGCAGAGTACCGTTTGTCCTCGTCGAGGAAGCCTGGGCACCGATCCTCGATTCGCGCCGCCAGCCACGTGGGAACAGTTCCTTCGCTCTCCATTACAGAACGCACCCAAAAATAAAACTCTTGCCAGTCGACGTAATGGCCGCTCGCTTCCTGCAAGAGCTGCCAGGGAATGCGTCGCGCTTCTTCATCAGCCTGATCACGAGCCTGCTGCTGGATGTTGAATGCTACTTTGTGAGATCCCAAACGCTTTCTCATTTGCCACTCGCGTTCTGCGTAGTCCAATCCAACGTCACCGCGGCCGTTCAACAAAACGCGCCCACAGTTTAATCAAATCAAGACAAGAAGCAAGTGGGGCCAAGAAGCAGATGGAACTTGGAACTACATTCTGGCAATGGCAGATGTCTGCCTAGGCGTAAATGAAATCGTCGGTCGGTAGTTGCCAATTTCCGTGTTGCCGTCATCCGTCATCTTGGCCATTGGCGGCGTGTTCACACCTGGAACAATGTTGCAATAATCGGCCCCACGGGCAAAGCCGTTTTGGGCAAAAAGAGTACGCCCCAATCAAGCACAGAACCGCGGCTCGTGCCTGACGCCGACTATTCTCTGCACACTCTTTCGAAAGCCAATAGCCTCTACGGACTCCCTAGGCCGTTTTAAGTCTGCGCGGCAATGTGATCGCGATGGAGTCAGAATCCGAGTCCCGGGCGTTCTGGGTTACGCGGAAGATGATCTTAATGACCTCGGTGTCGATGTCGATTTGCTGCACGAGCGTCCGAATGATTTCTCGTCTTCGTTGCCAGTTCGCGCCTGCTAGTTCCGGGCCAATGGCTGCGGCTAGCTCACGAAATCGGCTTGTTGCAAGTCGAAGGCGTTCGAGTTGATCGACATCGCCTGCATTCTCCCTGATCCTTGCGTCCAGATCTGCGATGCGGTGTTTGGTTCGATCCATCCGTGACGTGAATTGTCCTTTTTCGATTAAGCCCTCGGTGAAGCTGTCGATCAGCCTTTCCACTGCGTGCTGTAGCTTGGTTCTCTGAGATCTTAGAATTTTGAGATTGCCTAGCAAGGTACGAGCCTTACTGCTTTCCTGGTGCTGCAGTTCGATCCTCTCAGGGTTCATGAGAAGACTGGAAACTTCGCGCCACACCGTCGTTTCCAGAAATGCGCCCTGAACCTGCGAGCTGCTGCAAATCCGCTCGCCACCAAACCGGTAACCGTCCGAGCCGCTGCATCGGTAGTAGACGAAATCCCTCATTTGACGGCCAGCCCCTAGTTGTCGGATCGTCTTGCCGTAGTAGGCATATCCACATTTTGCGCAGCACGTCAGTCCCTGTAATAGGTATCCCGGCCTCCGTCGTCCTTGCCGAGAGCGGCTTCTGTTCTCCTCGAGTTGAGCGTGAGCCGCGCGAAAGAGCGCCTTGTCAACCAAGGCCGGGACCGGTACGAATACCCAATCCTCTGGAGCAGCCGCGATTGGCACATTGCTTCGCCGAGGTTCCGCTGGCCGTCCTCGCGCCGCCCGTTGTCGAGACTTCTTTCCGCGCGGCATCATGTGTGTTCCGTATGCCGCTTGGCCTTGATACGCGGGATTCTGGAGAACGTGCCACACAGCCTCACGGGACCAGATTCGCTTGCCGGTGGCGGTCGGTGTACCGGCCTTCTGAAGTCGACGGCAGACTTCTGCAAGGCTGCAGCGGTCTCGGCCGATCCACGAGAAGATCTGCTGGACTACCCGTGCGTGCTCGGCCACCGGCTCAAATCGCGCTTGACCGCCGCCTTCACTGACAGTCACATAGCGATATCCGAACGGCGCGCCGGACATCACGTTAAGCGACCCACTCTGAGCAGCATGCTTCTTCCCGCGCCGACTCCG
>WNFC01008321.1_pt1 | contig 11434 bp, 10 predicted proteins | sample 5400541 | NCBI WGS metagenome assembly WNFC01 (sample SAMN13153342, study PRJNA577476) | soil metagenome | isolation source: 120 cm saprolite under Douglas fir tree site 2 hole 2 replicate 1 | place: USA:California | collected 2015-04-18
CATCCCCTCGAGGATCGACGCGACCTGCTTGAGATCCGCTTCTGGCAGCGGGTAGCCGGCCAGTTCGGCCACGTGCTTGGGCGGCGGCAACGTCATCAGTACCACCCCCTGGTTGTTTTGGCCCCGAGCATCTCATCGTAGACGTCGGTGCGGCGGTCGCGGAGCACCTAGTTGTACTCGGTCCAGTTGCGCTTGCGGCGCGCGTCGGCGAGGTTGGCCTCGGCGTAGAGGATTTCCTCCGTGTCGGGGCTGGCGGGGCCGGCGATGGGCCAGCCGGTATACGACGCGATGAGGCTCTGGCCGATGAAGGGCTCCCCCCGCTCAGTGCCGACCCGGTCGGCGGCGGCGACGAAGACGGAGTTGGCGTGGGCGGCGGCCATGACGAGGATGTTGGCCATCGCCTCTCGGTTCTTCGCCAGCGCAGGGATGGGGACCCAGTTGGTGGGGATGCAGACGATATCGGCGCCCTGCAGAGCGCAGAGCCGATAGCTCTCGGGGAACCAGCCGTCGTAGCAGATGAAGGTCCCGATACGAGCTATTGGCGTCTTGAAGACGGGGAAGCCGAGGTTGCCCGGCTCGAAGAAGAGGTTCTCCTCGTTCCAGAGGTGGTTCTTCCGGAACTTGCCGACGAAGCCTGATGGCCCGATGATGACGGCGGCGTTGTAGAGGACCTGCCCGTACCGCTCGGCGATGCCGGCGACCAGGTGAAGACCGTGCTTGCGGGCGACCTCGATCCAGGCCTGGCAGGTGGGGCCGTCCGGGATCTCCTCGGCCAGCGCGAAGGCCTCCTCGCGGGACTCGAACACGTATCCCGTATTGCACAGCTCGGGCAGCACGATCAGGCCGGCGCCCGCGCCGACGGCCTCCTCGATCCGCTCGACGCTCCGGCGGACGTTCCGCTCCTTCTCGCCGACGACCGGCGCTATCTGGACGCAGGCGATCTTCACGACCGCCTCGTCGTGTCCCTTTCGTCGCTCATAGACACCCCCACCGGTCGCATTGTCGCCGAAACGGAGCTATAGTGTGCCACTTTGATGGCCGCTCGGTGGCAAGGCATACTCACCGTCACAACGCTCCTAGCCGCGGCCTTGGCCGCGAGCCCGTTTCTTCTCGATGATTACTCGCAGCAGATCCTCGCCCAGGCGTTCTTCTTCGCGATCGCGGCGATCACGGTCGACCTCCTCTGGGGCTATACGGGCGTCCTGACGTTCGGCCAGTCGGCGTTCTTCGGCATCGGCGTCTACACGGTGGCCCTCGCGCTCGCCTACTACGTCGAGGGGCCGCTCGCGACGGCGGGGGCGATCGTTGTGGCGATGGCGGCGGCGGCGCTGGTGGGCGCAGGGGTCGGGTGGCTCGCCTTCTTCGACCGCGCGTCGCCGATCTACGTGGCGATCGTGACGCTGGCGCTCCCGGTGGTCTTCACGCAGATCATCCTCTCCGGCGGCGCGTACACGGGATCGAGCAGCGGGCTGCCGATCGCGGCGCCGTTCCTCTCGGTCGAGCAGTGGTTCTGGATCTCGGGGGGGCTTCTCCTCGTCGTGGCGGTCGGCGCCTATGTGCTCGTCACGAGCGACGCGGGGCGGATCCTGGTCGCGATCCGCGAGAATGAGGACCGCTGCCGGTACCTGGGGCTCCAGACCTCGCGCCTCAAGATCGGCCTCATGGCGGTCTGCAGCGCGGTCGCGGCGCTGGCCGGCGCCTTCTACGTGCTCTTCGCGACCGCCGCGGCTCACAACTACGGAGACTTCAGCTTCGGGACGGAGATGGTCGTCTGGACGGCGCTGGGCGGCCGCGGGACGCTGGCCGGCCCGATCCTCGGCACGATCGGCATCAACTACGTCTCGGCGGTCCTCGGCGGCAACCTCCCTTTCGTCTGGCTTCTCTTCGTCGGTTTCGCGTTCGTGCTGGTCGTCGTCTACCTCCCACAGGGGGTCGTGCCGGCGCTCGTCAGTGGCATGTCGCGGCTGGTCCGTTCGCTCGCGGAGACGCGGAGGCGGGTTCTCGCGCGTTCGGCGGCGCACGCCGCCTCGCTGCGCGCCCTTCCCAGCGCGAACGGCGCGGCCACCACCGCGAGCGAGGACGGGCCGGTCCTCGAATTGCGTGGCGTGTCGAAGCGGTTCGGGAGTCTGCAGGTGCTCGAAGGGGTGAACCTCGAGGCGAGACGGGGCGAGGTCGTGGGGATCGTCGGGCCGAACGGCGCCGGCAAGACCACACTCCTCCGCTGCATCGCGGACGGCCGCGAGCAGTCGAGCGGCGAGGTGCGGGTGGGCGGCCGCCGGATCGACGGCCTGCCGCCGCAAGAGTGCGTGGCGCTGGGCGTGAGCCGGAAGTTCCAGACGCCGAACGTCTTCGACGCCCTGACGGTCCTCGACTGCCTGCGCGTGGCGCGCGCCTACCGGACGCCGGCGTCGCCCTGGCGACGCTCCCGGACGCTGGAGCTGCCGGAGCCGGCCCTCCACGCGGTCGAGATCTCGGGGCTCCTGCCGCTCCTGAACGAGCCGGCCGGCCACCTCTCGCACGGGGCGAAGCAGGCCCTGGAGCTTGCGATGGTGCTCGCGCTCGAGCCGACGGTGCTCCTGCTCGACGAGCCGACGGCGGGGCTCACGCGCGACGAGCGGGCGGCGATCGGCAGCGTGCTGCGGGAGCTGGCCCGGAGCCACCGGCTCTGCCTGCTCCTCATCGAGCACGACCTCGACTTCGTCCGCGAGATCAGCACGCGGCTCGTGGTGCTTCACCAGGGGAAGATCCTCCTCGATGGCCCGCTCGCGGAGGTGGCCGACTCGGAGCTGGTCCGGACGATCTACATCGGCGGTAGGCCATGATCGCCATCCAGGCCCTCGAGGGAGGCTACGGCGAGTCGCCGGTTCTCCGCGGCGTCGCCCTCGACGTTTCGCCGGGAGAGATCTTCGCCATCCTCGGGAAGAACGGGATGGGGAAGACGACGCTCCTCAAGACGATCATGGGGCTCCTGCCGGTCAAGAAAGGCCGCGTGGAGCTTCTCCGGCAGGACGTCACCGGATGGCCGCCCTACCGCATCACGCGCCTCGGGGTGAGCTACGTCCCCCAGGAGAAGTCGATCTTCCAGGACCTGACGGTGGAGGAGAACCTCCGCCTCGCGCTTCGAGACGGGGTCAGTTTCGCCGCCCGGCTCGAGACGATCGCGAGCTCGTTCCCGGTGTTGAAGGCGCGGCTGCAACAGCGCGCGGGGACGCTCTCAGGGGGAGAGCAGAAGATGCTTCTCATCGGACGGGCGCTCCTCACCCGCCCGCGTCTGGTCCTCGTGGACGAGATCACTGAAGGGCTTCAACCCGCCATGATCACGAAGCTCACAGAGGTTCTGGCGGAGGAGCGGCGCGCGCACGGCCTCACGGTCGTGCTCGTGGAGCAGAACGTCGGGTTCGCGCTGGCGCTGGCGGACCGCTATGCCGTCCTAAAGGGGGGGGCGGTCGTCGAGAGCGGGCGCGCCAGCGATGCCGGCGCGCGGGAGCACGTCGAACGACACCTGGTCATCTAGAACCGTAAGGGGGAACAGCCATGCGGAAGAGTTCGAGAACACTCGTGGCTCTGGAACTGATGCTGGGGCTCGCCATGCTATCGGGTGGCGCGGCGCAGTCGGCCGAGAAGCAGCCAATCGTCATCGCCGTGCCGGTCGGCCTCTCCGGCGTAAACAGCGTCGTGGCGCCGGCCGTCGTGCAGTCGGCGGAACTGGCGGTCGAGGAGCTGAACGCCAAGGGCGGCATCATGGGGCGGCCGGTGAAGCTGATGCCGCTCGACGACGAAAGCGGACCGGCCGGTGCCGTGAAAGCGTTCAACACGGCGATCCGGCAGCACAAGGCCGACGTGATCATCACCATGGAGACGAGCGCGGCGCGCAACGCGGGCGCCCCGATCGCCGACCGCGGGAAGACGCTCTTCATCTATACCTCCTTCTACGAGGGGCGTGCCTGCGGGAAGTACCTCTACGTCAACGCCTGGGTGCCCGAGCAGATCGTGTCGCCGCTTGTGAAGTTCATGACCAACGAGAAGAAAGTCAAGAAGTGGTTCGTGCTCGGTAGCGACTACGCCTTCGGGCGCGGGTTGATCGAGCCGGCCAAGAAGATGATTACGCAACTGGGCGGCACGATCCTCGGCGAGGAGTACCAGCCGCTCCAGCAGTCCGACTGGACGGCGATCATCAGCAAGATCCGCGCGGCCAACCCGGACGGCATCATGTACGCCACCTCGGGCGGCGGGCCGAACATCGACTTCATGAAGCAGTTCAAGGCGGCCGGCTTGAAGATGCCGGTCGGGAGCCTTTCGATCGACGAGCTGACGGCCGAGCAGGGCGGCAACGCGGCCGAGGGGGTCTATTACACCGCCGACTACTTCACCAGCATCGACAACGCCGAGAACAAGACCTTCCTCGAGGCGATGAAGAAGAAGTTCGGGGCCAATCTCAAGACACCGAACTCGCTCTCCGAGCCCGAGTACGACGGCATCCATGCGTACGCCATGGCGGTCGAGAAGGCGAAGAGCACCGACGCGGACAAGGTAGCGGCGGTGCTGCCGACGATCGTCTTCAAGGGGCCGCGGGGAGCGGTGCAGATGAACAAGGAGCACCACGCGCCGCTGCCGGTCTACCTCGCCCAGGTGCAGGCGGACGGGAAGACCAAGATCATCCAGAGCTTCGGGCTCGTCGATCCGGGCAACCAGTGCCCGAACCTCAAGTAAACGGAAAGAGCTGACCCCAGGAGGCCGATCGCCATGTACACCACGCAGCTGCTCGACGTCGTCACGACGGCCGGCGTGCTGTACATCGTGGCGGTCGGCCTCCTCGTCGTCTATGGGGTCCTCAAGATCATCAACCTCGCCCACGGGGCGTTCCTCGCCATGGGCGCCTATGCGGGGGTCCTCACGACCTGGGCCGGCTGGAACCCCTGGACGGCGCTGCTTCTGGCGGCGGTCATGGGCGTGGCGGTCGCGGCGCTGGTCGAGTGGCGGGTCCTGCGCGCGCTCTACGCGCGGCCGCTCGATACGATCCTCGCCACTTGGGGCCTCAACATCATCGCCGTGCAGATCCTCACGCTCTACTTCGGGCGCGAGATCCACTTCGTCGAGAGCGCGATCGCGCAGCCGATCAGCGTGGCCGGCGCAACCTACTCCCAGTACCGGCTCGTCCTCCTCCTGATCGCGGTGGCCCTCGGCGTCCTCGTCTGGCTCGTGATGCAACGGACGCAGATCGGGGTCGTCGCCCAGGCGGTGATCATGAACGAGGAGTTGGCGCAAGCGCTCGGCATCAACACGCGACTCGTCCGGTTCGTCACTTTCTGCCTCGGCGCGGGCCTGGCGAGCCTGGCCGGCGCGCTCCTCACCCCACTCGTGAGCGTGCACCCTAACCTCGGCGTCCCCTGGCTCATCAACGCCTTCATGCTCGTCCTGGTGGCGGGGGTGTCGCTCGGCAACCTCGCGCTCGCCGCGCTGGTCCTGGGCGGCGCGCAGGTGCTGGTCAGCTCCTACGGGAACCCGGTCCTCGGCAGTCTCACCATCGTCATCCTCGCCGTCATCATCCTTCGGTTCCGGACGATCACCATCTAAGGGACGCGCCGATACAGGGTCATGAACGACAAGGGCTTCGGAGATCTTCACCGGAGCCCTTGCTGCTCTTGGTTGACAGCCGCCTGACGAGTGCTCTTTTGATTCGCCCAAACGCGTCGGTGGCATCCCATACGCGTGACCCTGGGTCGCCCTTCTAGGACCGTTCTAAAACGAGATTCGCGAGGCGCGCCGGGTCGGCCAGGAGCTCGGCGCTCGGGCCGTGGTGCACGATGCGGCCGCGGTTGAGGACCAGCACTTGCTGCGTCACTTCCAGCGCCAGCTTGGCCGACTGCTCCACCAGCACCACGGTGAGGGCGTCGTCGCGGATGAGGCAGCGCATAGCGTCCAGCAGCGCGTCGACAATGATGGGAGCGAGGCCTTCGAGAGGCTCGTCCAGCAGGAGCAGCGACGGCTCGCCGACCAGCGCGCGGGCGATCGACAGCATCTGCTGCTCGCCGCCCGACAGCGCACCTCCGAGCTGCCGCCGGCGCGCCGCCAGCCGCGGAAACAGCTCGTAGACGCGCTCGAGCGTCCAGCGCCCGGGACGCGCGGCGACGCTGAGGTTCTCCTCGAGCGTCAGCGACGGAAAGACGTCGCGCGTCTGGGGGACGTACCCGATGCCCAGCCGCGAGCGCTCGTACACGGGCAGGCGCGCGATCGGGCGACCGCGGTAGTCGATCCGGCCGGCGTGGAACGTCGTGTGCCCCATGATGGTGGCGAGCAGGGTGGTCTTGCCCACACCGTTGCGGCCGAGCACGGCCAGCGAGCCGCGCTCGGCCAGCGACAACGCGATGTCCTCCAGCACCACGGTGGCTCCATAGCCCGCCCGCACGTCACTGAGCGTGAGCGCGTCAGCCATGCCGCTCGCCGAGGTACACTCGCCGCACGCGCGGGTCGTCGGCGATCTCCGCGGGGGCGCCCTCACACAGCACCTCGCCCTGGACGAGGACGGTGATGCGCTGCGCGAAGCGGAAGACGAGATCCATGTCGTGCTCGATGATCAGGATGGCGATGTTCGCCGGCAGGCGCTCGAGGGCCCCCAGAATGCGATGGGATTCGAGCGACGGCACGCCCGCGGCCGGCTCATCGAGCAACAACACGGTCGGCTTGAGCCCCAGCGCGATGGCGATCTCGACCAGGCGCTGCTTGCCGTAGGGAAGGTCGAGGACGCGCCGGCTGGCGTCTTCCTCCAGTCCGAACGTCGCGAGCAGCTCCAACGCCTCCGCGCGCACCTGAGCATGGGCGCCCGCAGGCCTCCACAAGCGTCCGCCGACGCCGTCGCGCTCGGCCACCCCGAGCGCCACGTTGTCGAGCACGGTCATGTCCCCGAACAGGGTGTTGATCTGGAACGTGCGCCCGAGCCCGCGCTTCACGCGCGCCGCCTGCGAAAGGCGGGTAACGTCCTCGCCGGCCAGCAGCACCTGACCGGCCGACGGGGCGAGGCGGCCGGTGATCATGTTGACGAGCGTGGTCTTGCCGGCGCCGTTGGGGCCGATGAGCGCGTGACGGACGCCCGCTTCGAGGCGGAAGTCGACGCGGTCGGCGACGGTGAGGGCGCCGAAGCTCTTGCAAAGTCCCCGGGTTTCGAGCGCGACCATGTTCCGCATCAGAGGGGGCGAGGCGCCCCCGCCGGCGGTGCGTCCGGCCCGACGCGCCGCAGGCGGGCGACGAGCGCGTCAGCGATCCCGAGCAGCCCGCCGCGGGCGAAGAGCACGACCAGCACCAGGATCAGACCGATGCCGAGGTACCAGTACTGGGGGAACTGCTTGGCGAGGACGTCCTGGGCGATGAGGTAGACGAGCGGTCCCACGAACGCGCCGTAGAGGCGCCCGACACCGCCGAGGATCAACATCACCAGCAGCTCGCCCGACGGCTCGAACCCGAGCACGTTGAGCCCCACGAACTGATTGGTCTGGGTGAGGAGCGCGCCGGCGATCCCGGCGATCGTCGCGGCCAGCGTGTAGACCGTGAGCAGGCGGCGGTAGACGGGCGCACCGATCGCGTGCATGCGAACGGGGTTCTCTCGGATCCCCGTCAGCGTGGCGCCGAACGGCGAGCAGATCAGCCGGCGCACGAGCCACCAGATGCCGAACAGCATGAGCAGGCACCAGAGATAGGCGGTCTTGCCGAAGAGGTCGAACCTGAACAGGCCGAGGATCGGCGCGATGGTCACTCCGCTGAGACCGTCGGCGCCGCCCGTGAGCGGCGTCGCCTTATTGGCGATCTCCAGACACACCGCCGCGATGGCCAGCGTGAGCATCAGTTGCGTGAGGCCCCGGGTTCTCAAGATCACGGCGCCCGTGGTGATGCCGAGCACCGCGGCGGTACAGGCGGCGGCCCCCAGGAGCACGATCGGGTCGTTGAGCCCGAGCTTGGCGGCGAGGATGCCGGCGGTGTAGGCGCCGAGGCCGAAGAAGGCGCTGTGGCCGAGGGTGACGATGCCAGCGTAGCCGAGAATCAGGTCCAGCGACAGCGCGAACAGGATGTACGTCAGAATCCGGGCGCCGAGCGAGAGATACTCCGGCAGCAGGAAGAAAGCAGCGAGCGCCGCCAGCCACGGCAGCCATTCCGTCCAGCGAATCTGCGGATCGGCACCGTAGCCCGCCGAACGCTTCATGCGCGCGTCCCGAACAGTCCTGCCGGCCGCCACAGCAAGAGCGCGATGGTCGCCGCATAGATGAAGAACGCGCCGAACTGGGGCAGCCAGTACTTGCAGGCGGTGTCGCTGATGCCGATCAGCAGCGCGGCCACGAACGGGCCGCGGAGACTGCCCAACCCGCCGACGGACACGACGATCAGGAAGTAGACGAGGTGCTCGAAGGGGTAGGTCGGCTGGATGGCGATGATCTCGGCGCCGAGCGCGCCGCCGAGCCCCGCGAGGCCGCTCCCCAGCGCGAACGTGATGGCAAACAGGCGCCGGGTGTCGATCCCGACCGATTGCGCCATGGCCCGGTTGTCGACGGCGGCCCGCACCATGGCCCCCCACAGCGTCCGCTCGACGCCAAACCACAAGACCGCGATCATCGCGGCGCTGAACGCGATGAGGAACACGCGGTATGCGGGGAAGTCCCGGCCCAGGAGCTGGAACTGGCCCTTCAGGGCTGCGGGCAGGCGTACCGGCTGCTGCAGCGTGCCGAAGACGATCTGGGCGATCGCCACGGCTATGAAGATGAGGCCGATGGTGAACAGCACCTGCTCAAGCTCGCCGGCCTCGTAGAGGCGTGCATACAGGCCCCGCTCGAGCACTACGCTGCTGCCCGCCACCACGACGAAGGCGAGGGCCAGCGCCACGGGGAAAGGCAGGGCGAAGCGCTCCAGCGAGGACGTCAGGACGTAGCCCCCCGCCATGGCGAAGACGCCGTGGGCAAGGTTGGTGAATCCCATCAGCCCCATCGTCACCGACAGGCCTACGGAGATCACGTACAGGATCATCCCATAGGCGACGCCGTGGAAGGCGACGCTGATCAGCGACGAAAGGAAGGCGTCCAGGTTATTTCTTCTTGTTGAATTCCTTCCACGGATCCTTCAGCGCGGTGGCGAGCGTCTCGATCTCGACGTTGGCGAGCTGACCGCCCACTTTGCGCACCTCGCGGAGGTACTCGTTCTGGACGACGTCGCGGGTGTCGGGGTCGATGGCGATCGGGCCGCGCGGGCTGTTTGGGTTCTTGTACTGCTTGAGCAGCTCCATGGTCTTGTCCGGGTCGATCTTGCCCTTCTGCTCACGGATGACGTGGAAGATTGCCTCCATGGCGTCGTACGCGCCCACCACGAGGAAGCCCGGGTACAGCTTCTCGCCGTACTCCTTCTTGTAGGCGGCGACGAACGCCTTGTTGGCGGGCCGGTCGGCCGCAGCCGAATAGTGGTGGGCGGTGATGACGCCGAGCGCGACATCGCCCATCCCCTGCAGCTCCTCGTCGGTGGTGAGGTCACCGGGGCCGATAAATTTGATCCCGGCTTTGTCGAGGCCCAAGTCGCCGTAAGCCTTCATGATCGCGGTCGCCTGCTTGCCGGCGGGGATGAAGGAAAAGACCGCCTCCGGCTTCGCGTCCTTCACGCGCTGCATGTAGGGCACGAAGTCGGGGTTGGCGAGCGGAATCCGGACGCTTGCGACGATCTCGCCTCCACCTTCCTTGAAGGCCTTAATGAAGGCATCCTCCGCTTCGTGGCCAGGGGCGAAGTCGCTCACGGCAGTGTAGACGCGCTTGTACTTCTTCGCCGCCCACTGCCCGAGGGGATAGCACGACTGCCAGAGCGTGAACGACACCCGCGCGAAGTACGGCGACATGTAGGGGACGTCCACGCCCGCCGCGTTGGCGCTGATGAACGGCACCTTGGCCTCGGCGGTGAGCGGCGCGATCGCACGGGCGTTCGGCGTCCAGATCACGCCGGTGATGAATTGCACCTTGTCCCGCACGATCAGCTCCTGCGCGACGCGCTTGCCGTTGTCGGGGTTGGGGCCCGTGTCGTCGCGGACAATGAGCTCCACCTTGACGCCGGGCGGCAGCTTGTCGCCGTTCAGCTTCATGAACAGCTTCAAGCCCTTGTCGAACTGGTCACCCTGCGGGGCGCCCGGGCCGCTGTACGTGCCGATGAAGCCGACCTTCACGGTCTGGGCCGCCGCCGGACCAGCCCACAGCAGCGCTGCGCCCACGAAGGCGGCGAGGGCCCGAATCGCTTTCGTCTGTCTCATGAGTTCTCCTCCCTCCGGACGAGCAGCTTACCGGATTTCGCCCAAACCGGGATTCTCGATATGGACCCATGTCTGCCCTCCGTCGTGGCGTTGAACGGGCGGATCACCCCGTCGCTCAGCTCGCTCATCCTTTCCGGCACGTTGAGGGAAGTCATGCTCGCCGACGCATGGACCGTCCGCGCCCCCGCGCTTGTGAGTGTGGTCACTCCGATCCTGTTCAGAGACACCTCCGCCGCTGCTTCGAGCCCCGCTCCTCATCGCCCCGCTCCGGTGTGGGCTCTCGATCACGTCGGATGCCACGCGAGCCGCTCGATGCGCCGGAGGATCTGCCCAAACAGGCGCCGAGTCAACTGGCTTTCGGCTAACTGCAGGATGAGGTATTGGGCATGACGGAGGAGGCGCCCGCCGGCTGCTGGAACAACACCTCTTCGGATCTCCCGCGGGTGGAGGTTCTCATCGCCCCGGATCACCCGCGTTGACGCCATAGATGTGCGCTGAGCCTATGGATCGGATCGGCCGACCTCAGGCCGCTTGAGATGGTCACACCCTTCCCAGATCAGCAGATTGCCGAGAAATCCAGTCCGATTCCCATATTCCCAGGTCATTCCCACATCAATTCCCAGCGAACTCCCAGACACCGAAGGCTGCGAGAGAGTATTGGCGTCGGCGTGGGGCCTGTCAGGTGAGGTCAACCTCGAAGATCACGCAGTTCGATTGCGATGATTGCGGGCCCCTGCAACGATCGAAATCGACCGCACGCCGACCTTCAGATTCCCGTTTCAAGGGGTCCGAGACCTCAGAGGGGCGTGGTCCACGAAATGGCTTTGGGGTATTCCACGCTGAGGTCGCCGGCGGCCGGCTCAATGATCCCGTCAACACCGGGGAAGTGCACCCCCGGGGCGCCGATCCACGACGCTACGTGAGGCTCGTGTCACCCCCAATTAGTCCCCTTGCGGGACCGACGCGGGGCGGTCGCTCGACCGTCGCTCGACCCTCGCTCGACCCTCGCTGGGCCGCCGCGCTAGCGCTGAATCAGCGCTGAACTAGCCCTGAATTTTTGACCGCCGCGAGCCGCGCCGGCACCGGACGAGCATGCGCGCCCGGGTGATCACCATGCTGAGACCCCGAGGCTGCTGCTAAGCTAAGGCAGCTAATGTGCAAGGATACCCG
>WNFC01025729.1_pt1 | contig 11434 bp, 10 predicted proteins | sample 5400541 | NCBI WGS metagenome assembly WNFC01 (sample SAMN13153342, study PRJNA577476) | soil metagenome | isolation source: 120 cm saprolite under Douglas fir tree site 2 hole 2 replicate 1 | place: USA:California | collected 2015-04-18
GCGCAAAGCTCCGAGCCGCCAGCATTGAATGCTCATACTCCAACCGACGACAACGCGAGCACATTCTCGGCGCATCGGACTATCATCGGATTGTCGGAATTCGCAAGCGCGACGCCGACTATCCCCACCTGCTGATCCCGCATCTCACGGTGTGTTTACTACGCCCGACTCAAAGTCTCAACGGAGGCCGCCCCGGGCGCCTGCCAGGCGCCCGATCGCGGGGCAATGACGGCAACGCGCTGGTCAGCGTCGATCTCGCCGAAATCAACCATGCCCCTCTGCCGGCCAGGTTACCGGCCGGCCACAAGCCGGTCATCTCCCTGAAGGCCAAAATCGAAACGTTGCAGGCCGAACCCGCAAAGCTGCCTAGAGTTCACAGCAGAGCATTGAATCGGCTCTAGCCGTGCGCCGGATGTTGTCCATGCGAAATGTTGATTTGCATGTCTTCAGATACTTCGGCACTTCCGTTCGTGGCAAAGCTGACGTAACCGCTGGCTTGACGAAGGTTCGCGCTTGAGGGAAGAGCGGACATTGTTCTCGGCCCGAGGTCTGCTTGTGATCCGCGAGCCAAGCCAACGACACGCATTGAGCAGCGAACCCTGGCGAAACATCATGAGTTTCTTCGAGCGACTAAAGACAGCGGCATCCGCCGAGTGGCGGGCCTACACCGAGCACCCCTTCACCAACGGGTTGGCGGATGGTTCGCTCACTGAGGCGGCGTTTCGCCACTACCTCGTTCAGGACTACCTGTTCCTCATCGAGTTTGCTCGCGCCTACGCGCTCGCCGTCTATAAGTCGCCCAGGCTCGCCGACATGCGCGAAGCGGCGGCCGGCCTCTCGGCCATTCTCGACATCGAGATGAACCTGCACGTGAAGCTCTGCGCCGGCTGGGGCCTGTCGCCCGGCGATCTCGAACAAACCCCTCCGGCGGTCGAGATGCTGGCCTATACACGCTACGTGCTCGACGCCGGAATGCGCGGCGATCTGCTGGCGCTCAAGGTGGCGCTTGCGCCTTGCGTGATCGGCTACGCCGAGATCGCGACACGCCTCGCCTCGCGACCCAAAGCGCAGGCTGCAACGAACCCCTATCGCGTCTGGATCGCCGAATATGCCGGTGCACCATACCAGGAGGTCGCGGCGAAAGCGCGGGCGCACCTGGAAGCTCTCGCCGATCTCTACGCCACGCCGGCCCGCGAGGCAGAGCTGATCGCGATCTTCAAGGAAGCCACCCGGCTCGAAGCCGACTTCTGGGAAATGGGCTGGCGTGCGGGCCAGCGTGTTGATTAGTCACTGACCGCGTACCGAATCCGAAAGCATGCGATACGTCACCGCCCACCGAACAAATCGCCGCAGCATCAGTTGAGGGGGTTGGAGTTGCCGTCCGCACGTCTGATATCGCGGGGCGTGCTGCCATAGATTTTCCGGAAGCAGCGACCGAAATAGGAGAGGTCGCTAAAGCCGGCGTAACCGGCGATTTTTCCGATGTCCCAGTGGCCATATTGCGGCCTGCAAAGCATACGATAAGCGCACGCGACGCGGTAATCGAGAAGAAAAGTTGAAAACGTGGTGCCGGCGCTCTCAAACAGCCTCTGGACGTGGCGGTTGCTCACTCCCAGATGCTTGGCAACGTCGGCAACCGAAAGATTCTGACGGCCGCTGTTCTCCATCACGTAAGCCTTGGCCGCATGCAGGCGGGCGGCTGGAACACCGCGACCTTCTGCGATATGAGCGGCATCCCGCGTGGCGCGAAGCGTGAGCGCGACGAGATCAGTGATTTGACTGACGATCAGGTGTCGAAGCTCGGGCGGCGATGCCAACGGGGCATCGGTCAACAACGCGTTCGCATAGCCAAGCAGAAGTTTAAGAGTGTTCGTTTCGCCGGGGATAGGTCGCATCGCGATGTCATCGATGTCGATCACAAGCGCCGACAGGATCGAGCGTGGAATTCGAACGACGGTAGAGCCTCCGAAAGTGGGACGATCGAACGCGCTTACTTCCGCAGCATTCGTCAGAACGGCCCCGCAAGCATAATCGATTTTGCGGCCTGCGGCCGCCACAGTCGCGGCGCCACTGGTGTTGATGCGAAGAATGAAATCGTCGTTGCCGTCCTCAGCGATAAGCCGGCGGGTGCGGATCATGCGGCCAGGCGAGTAGAGTCCTGATAGCAGTTGCAACCCGGGCAGCGAACGCGCCGCCATATCGACCTTCACCGGTGTATTCGGAGGCGGCGGCTCGATTTCGACCTTGAACACGGAGGGGCCAAAACGCTCGCGCCAAATTGCGGTGCGATCCTTCTTCGGCAGATCGTCGGTTGAAAAACGGACGACTGAAAAATCGTTTCGATCGGTCGTCATGCGGATCGATGTTTCTTCCTTGATATGCCTCGGCCTCTCGCGGCTCGAGACGGCGCATGAGGGCGTCGCCACAGTGTCCGCCCCACACATGCGCGCATAGCAAATGGGCGCAACTCGTACAACCGTCCGCTTATTCGTAGCCGGCCGTGAATTGCTGTGTAGCGGATTTGCCACGTCGCGCCGAAATCCACGCGGATGTCGTTATGGTCAGATGAATTGTCGTTATTGGACGAAGTTGCAGTCGCGCGATGTTCGTTCGGAGGAGGTGCGGTTTTAAGAAATTTTCTAGATATCGAATCCCAGGCGTCGCCGCGAAATAGAGCAGAGGAATTGGAATGGTTGGGCAAGTTGTTAGAGGCCAGATGGCGGGCCTCGCGTTGGGGAAGTTTGCTATCAGCAAGCCGGCCAAACCGGCGTGACCACCTACCGTGGCCGTATCGGCTTGAACTACAAGATCGATTGAGACGTCTCATCATGTCGCGATGCTGGTCTCCGCCGACTTCCACGTCGACCCCTGAGGAAACAGGCTGAGAAGCCGACTACACATGGAAAGTATGAAATGACAAAATACGGATGGACGGGTTGTTTCGCGGCTGCCGCAATGCTGGCCGGAATTGCATGCGCCCCTGCCATGGCTGACGAGACAGTCAGTATCGGCGGTTCGCGTGCGGTGCTGATCAAGCCGAAGGCCGCACATGCGAGTGTGATTCTGATGCCGGGCGCCGACGGCAACATCCGTCCGGGCGACCAGGGCGATATCCACGGTCTCACCGGCAACCAGTTGGTTCGGACACGGCATGCCTATGCAGCGCGCGGATTGGCGGTGCTTGTCGTCGATGCGGGCACCGATCTCAGTAGCGCGGTTGAATATATGGCGGCGATCAAGCGGCCCGTGACGGTCATCGGCACCAGCCTTGGCACGATACGCGCCGCACAAGGAATTGCGCGGGGAGCCCGGCCGGATGCGCTGGTGCTGACATCTGGATTTCTCAGCTTCGATTCGGGCAGCAGCCAAAATGTCATGTCGATCCTCGGCTCACCGGCGTCGTTGCCGCGCACCCTTGTCATCCATCACAGCCAGGATAGCTGCAGGGTGACATTGCCGGCGGGCGTTGATCCGTTCATCAAATGGTCGGCCGGTCGCGCGCGCGTGACCTGGATAAGCGGCGGCCGGAGCGAGGGCGACCCATGTGAGGCATTTGCGCACCATGGTTTCAACGGCCAGGATGGCCAGATCGTGGGGATTGCGGCGGGCTTCCATTGAGCCTTAAGAGCGCGTTTCGCTTCGATGAACCAGGCGAGAGCGGAATGCGAAATATCCTGTAGCCCGCGATGTCGGGAAACCACTCGGCCGCTTCCGGAGACACCAGGGTCAAAATCGCCGCCGGCACTTCGCCGGCGATCAGCCGATCGATCGTTTTCGCATGCCCCTCGTTAAGCTGGACTTCAACGGCGCCAGCCGCGGCGATCGCGGTCCGAATAGACGCGCTGGAGACGGATTGCTGGTCCCCTATCGCAACGTCCTTGCCGGTGAGATCGGACACCGATTTGATCTCCGGACGCGCCATGAGAACGGCAACCAGATTGTCCGCGTTGCTCGTCGGCGCAGATGCCGTCTGCCCGGTATCGCCGGGCTGGGCGGCTTCGGTACGACCGGAAGTTTCGGCATTATTCGCTTCCGGTTGTGGCACGGGGGCCGCGCTCGCAATCGTCGCGTGCTCCGCGAGCGCCGTCGCGGCCGCGACCTGCTCCTGTACCGTTCTGGCAGCGGAAATGGCAGCCTCGCCGCCTGAGGAGCGCGAAGCCGCCACGTTGGCTCCCGCCGCTTCGGAAGCGGCAGCGGCGTTACCTGCGGGCTGCGGCCCCTCGATCTTTGCGGGCGGCATCGGTACCGCCTGTCTTGCGATACCGGCGTTCGCCCCGGGCTTTGAGCTTTCTCGATGCATCGTTGTCGCACGGTGAACTGCGCCGTACGACGAACGACGCGCAGGTTTCTCCGGTGCGGGCGGCTCGGCCGTGGACGACCTTTTCTGCCGGGACCAGGCCATATAGGACTGGCAAGCGCTGTTACACGGCAGTCCATCGATATACACGATATCGGGCGAGTCCAATGGATGGGCCTGCAAGGCTCCCACAGAACCCAGGAACACCAGGCCGGTCAGCATCCTCCAATTCTTCGACATGACTACTCCATTTTGGCGCATATGCTCGATTTTGGCGCATATGCTCGCGACGTGGTTAAGGGTGGTCGCGCACGACGGAAACTTTGCGATGTCGTGCGGCTGACAGCCGCGGAACCGCGGCATAAGCAGTTCCACCAGAGGTACGGGCGCGGCGCGATAGCGTTTCAGAAAAGTCCGGCGCTCGGATCGGATCCAAGGCCGCAAGTTTTCCCCGCTAATTACCGTGTTTCCACGGGAACTGTACCCCGGAACTCAACGACCGAGACATTATAACAACAGCCGTCGTCAAAATTTCGAAAAAAGACGATCCAACCATATAGTTGAGAAGCATTAACTCATTCATGGCGATATAATCGCACTGATGATTCCGGCTGAGGAGTTCTCGATGGCGAAGTTTGCGATTGGCGAGAAGGTCGATAATGCGGCCGACGACCATGAGGTGGGCACGGTCGTCGCCGTGTTTCCGACAGTTGACGGCAGCTTCAGGTACGCCGTTGACACCGAAGGGTACGGTCGGTTGTCGCGACGACATAGAAACTGTGGCGGCGCGGGCCGATGTGCCTTGCGCGAAGGCAAGGCCGGACCTCGGCGCAATTCGGGGGTCCAGGGGTTTACTTTTGCCTTCGGCGTTCCCACATGTTGGCTATGGCACAATGGCAAAAATCATACACGCGCGAGCCGACCAGGACCAAGGCTGAGCTGCGCGAGATGCTGACCGAGGCTGTCCGCAATACGCAACAACCCAGTTCAGGCCACGGGCCGAAGCGGCTGCCAAAGGCCAAAACGAACGCGGCTGGGGCGGCCCACGTCGAATAGACGTGCCGTCAGTCGCCTGATTTTGCGCGCCTCCACCGCGACCGCCAGCGCGCGTTCAGACAAGATCGTCACCGCTCCCAAAATCTTCACCGCTCTCATGACGCGCGATCATCAGGCCGGGATGATCTCATCCAGCTCATCGTGCATTTCTTCGTGAGTGCGGCCCTTCAAAAATCATGACAACCGCCAGCGTCAGCAGGATGATGACGATCACCATCACCACGCCGCGAGGCGTAACCATCGGCGCGGGTTTGCGGATGGGTAACGGCCCGGGTTGCGTGATATCGGCTGGTTCAGCGATATCGGCTCGGCGTTCGACCATCGGGAGCTGCGGTGGTTCGATATCCACCCAGCGATTGACCCACGATTTCTGCACAGGCTCTTCATTGGGTGGCATCTTCGACATCGAGTCATGCCACCTGGGCTGATCGACTTGCCGCTGAGCTTTGCGCTGAAGTTGCCGCTGAACTTTTCGGATCTGATGGTATCGACGCGGCGGCGTCGCGTCCCAGCAATGACCCTTGCCATGCCAATAGATGTAGACCGTGCCAAAATGCTGGCGCGCTTCCGTCCTGCTCATGCAGGACTTTGAAGCTTCCGATGGCGTGGCCGCCACCAACATCGACACCACAATCAACGCGACACGCATGGGGTCGTTCGTCTTAGTTGCCCCCGCCCAAGGATCCCCTGGGACTCAGCCTCCAAAAGCCGAAGATTGCAAGTTATTCCCGGTTTTAAAGGGCAATATCGATTTCAAAAATTAACCATGTTCACCCCCGACGCTGCCGGGCATCGCATCGAGCCCCGCGTCCGTGGTGACCGCGTCGCAAGGCTGACGGGCGCATCGCGGCAACTCAGGGCGAATTGCAGCCCTCCGGTTGCATCTCCCGATGGCGCGGTGAAAGCAGCCGGATGCTGGCATACAGGATGCAAACAGTATGCAAATAATCGCAGTATGCAAATAGTCGCATCGCGCAGCAGTCCGGCCCGGCGCTTGCGACCTCATCTGCCGTCGCTATGATCGATGCCAGAGAGGTGCATCAAGCGCCCGCCACAACATCAGGGAGTGACTTATGAACGTGACCCAGGGGCTGCGCAGGGTGCTGCAGACCAACCCGGAGGGGATCGCGACCATCGACGGCGAGCGCCGCCGCAGCTGGCGCGAAATCGGCGAGCGCGTCGCAAGGCTCGCCGGCGGACTGCTTGAGCTCGGCGTGAAGCGCGGCGACCGGGTCGCGGTGCTGATGCTGAACTCCGACCGCTATCTCGAACTCTATCTCGGCATCGCCTGGGCAGGTGCTGTGATCGTCCCCACCAACATCCGCTGGAGCCACGCCGAGATCGAGGACTCGCTGCGCGACTGCCGCGCCTCGGCGCTTGTCGTGGACAAGGCGTTCGCTGCGATGGGCGTCGAACTGGCAAAAGCCGTTTCGCTTGACTTGATTTATGCCGACGACGATGCCGGCCCCGCCGAAGCGCGGGACTACGAGAAATTGATCGCCGCCAGCCAGCCGGTGCCGGACGCGATGTCCGCGCGCGAGGAACTGGCCGGCATCTTCTACACCGGCGGCACCACCGGCCGCTCCAAGGGCGTGATGCTGAGCCACGCCAACATCGTCAGCAACGCGCTGCATATGCTGAGCGAAGGCCTGTTGCCGGACGGCACGATCTATCTCAACGCCGCGCCGATGTTTCACCTCGCCAATGGCGGCGCGATGTTTGCCTCGCTGATCGGCGGCGGCACCAACGTGATCGTCAAGACCTTCAATCCGGAACTGGTGATGACCGCCATCGAACAGGAGAAAGTCACGGCCACCTTGATCGTGCCGACCATGATCCAGATGCTGGTCGATCATCCCCTGTTCCAGACCGCCGACCTGTCGTCGCTGATGCGGATCATGTATGGCGCCTCCCCGATCAGCGAAGCGCTGCTGAACCGCGCCATGTGGGGATTGCCCGGCACCGCGTTTCATCAGCTCTACGGCATGACCGAACTTTCTCCCCTGGCGACGCATCTGCCGTGGGACCAGCACACCGGCGAGAACGCGGCGAAGAAAAACCGGCAGCGCGCCTGTGGCCGCGCCGCGATCGGCTGCGAGGTCAGGATCGTCGATGCCGACCGCAAACCGGTCGCACCGGGCGTGGTCGGCGAAGTCGCGGTGCGCGGCCAGAACGTCATGATGGGTTATTGGGAACGGCCGGAGGAAACCGCCAACGCTGTCATCGACGGCTGGATGCACACCGGCGACGGCGGTTACATGGACGAGGAAGGCTATGTCTATCTGGTCGATCGCGTGAAGGACATGATCATTACCGGCGGCGAGAACGTCTATTCCATGGAAGTGGAAAACGTCATCGCGCAGCATCCAGCGGTGTCGCAATGCGCCGTGATCGGCGTTCCCAGCGAGCGATGGGGCGAGACCGTCCATGCCTTCGTGATTCCGAACGCGGGTTCGAACGTCAACGCCGCTGAGATCATCGCGTTCTGCAAGGAGATGATCGCCGGCTACAAATGTCCACGCAGCGTGGATGTCAGAACCGAACCGTTTCCGCTCTCGGGCGCCGGCAAGGTGCTCAAGCGCGAATTGCGCCGCACCTACGCCGAAAATGGCAGCGCACCCCTCGCGCAGCAGGTGAAGGCGGGGTGAGCGTTCCCGGCAAGTCTCAATGGTGAACCGGCTCGAGCGTCTTCAACAGTTCCGACGGCATCATCCCGAACATGTCGCGGAACGCGGCGCTGAAATGCGCCGAACTCGCAAAACCCGCGGCGTGCGCCGCTTCGGTCAGGGACATTCCGTCATGGACCGCCCCGACCACAGCACCCATGCGATTCCATAATCGGTAGCGCCGCAGCGGCACGCCGGTCTCCGCCTTGAAGAGATGAAGAAATCGCGACGCGGAAAGCCCCGCACCCGCTCCCAATTCCGTCAACGAATGCGATCGATGCGGCTCATCGCGCATCTGCCGCAGCGCTGCGACAATACGAACGTCCGTGTCCGCGCGCGTGCCGATCCCGAGCAATTCTCCGAGCGCTTGCCGGGCGTCGCGAACGGCGATGCGGCCTTCACCAAGGCCGGTCAAAACCTCGATGACGGCAGTCTCATCGATCAGGTTGAATGCGGCGCGCGGCGTGAGGTCCAGCATCCGCGCGCGCAACGCGTCAAGATCGCGACTGAGCGGGTCGACATAGAGGAACGCCATCGATCCGCCGCCGATACGAAGGTGATGCAGGGTGTTCGGCGGAATGAGGACACTGCGAACGCAACGGTATGCCCCGTTGGGGTCGGAAGGATCGTCGGCAACCTCCAGCTCCCCGTCGAGCGCCACCGCCAGCACCGCGGTCGCGTTGCGGTGCGGCGTTAATCCCAGCGCCGGCCCGAGATAAAGCACCCGCGCCCCCCAGCCTATCAATCTTGCATTCACGACCATGCGGGTAGCCAGTTTCTGAAAGCGCCGGATGCTGGGGATCGTCTATGTCGCATGATCGATCACGGAGGATGAGCAGTCGATGCCAAATTCCACTTTAGCAGCCGGCAACGCCCCGGTCGCCGAATCAATCCGGCGCACGGTGTCCGGCTATGCGGCGGCATGGCTGGCCGGTGACCGCCAGGCCATGCTGGCAAGCTATCATGACGATTTCACGTTGCACTATTTCGGTCGCAATCCACTCGCCGGGATTCACCGGGGCAAGCCGGCGGCGCTCGCCATCCTCGCTGAAGTCACCCGCCGCAGCAATCGAAAGCTATCAGGCATTGTCGACGTCATGGCCGGACCCGAACGCGGCGCGCTGCTGGTCCGCGAAATCTTCCAGCGTGACGGCAAGACGGCGGAGGCGGAGCGCTTGCTGGTCTACGCGGTTCGCGACGAATTGCTCTGGCAATGCTGGGTCTACGACCAGGATCAGGCGCTCGTCGACGCGTTTCTCGCCTAGAGCGGGATGAGTTCAGGTTGAAGCGGAGCGGATCACTTCTCCCTCGCCCCGCTTGCGGGGCGAGGTGATCCGAGCACTCGCGCCGAGGCGTCAGGCCGCGCCGACCTCAAACACGTCGCCGTCGTAGCCGGCCTCGAGCGGGATACGAAGCTGACGGCCGCCGTTGAGTTTCGTCATCACGGGCATCACGGTGACGACCGGTTTGCCCCTGGAGTCGTCGAGCGCGGCCTTTACGCCTGGCTGCTTGCCTAGCCTGATCAGGTTGCGCGTGGTCGGAAACGGCAGCTTGAACCGCCCGCTCTCGCCGCCTTCGAGCGCCTCGCGCGGCGACACCCAGATCGAGTCCGTGGACTCCTTGCCGTCGTGGGCGCCGACCTGCTCCGGCGGCGCCGCCGCGAGGAAGAACCAGGTGTCGAACCGCTTCGGCATGCCTTCGGGCGTGATCCAGTGCGCATAGGGCACCAGTTCGTCGAGCGCCAGCAGCATTCCGTGATCGGTGAGAACCTCAGGGAACGTCGTCTTGCTCTCGCACAAGGCGGCGCGGCTGGCGGCTTCGATTTCGCTGGCGCGCCTTGCATCGACCAGCGCCTTCGATCCCTGTGGACGGGCCAAGAGAATGCCGCTTTCCTCAAAGGTTTCGCGGATCGCCGCGATCCGGAAGCTTAGAGCGCTCGCATCGAGCCCCTCGCCGCCGGAATAAAGCGCAGGGTTGGCGATGATCTCCTGATCGCCCGCATCGACACTGCCGCCGGGAAACACCAGCGCGCCCGAGTTAAAATCGATCTCATAATGGCGCACCATCATGAAGACCTCGATCTCGTCGCGGCTCTTGCCGTCGGCGCCTTTTCTGTTGGCGCTGTCGCGCAACAGCAGGATGGTCGACGCCGGACGCGGGTTTACGGCTTCGGCCATCAGATCATTCCGCCGCACTTGATTGCGGCTGCAGGTTGGCGCGCTTGTCGACCCGCGCGACGCGCGAGAGCAGATACTCCACCTCGGCCTTCGCGGCCGGTGTGATGCTCGAGCCCGGCTTGCGTTGCGCGCTGGAGGCGATCACGCCGCGCTTTTGCAGCACATATTTCCGCACCGCCAATCCCGCACCTGGCTGCTGCTCGTAGCGGATCAGCGGCAGATGGGCGTCGAACAGATCGTGCGCGGCGTCGCGCTTGCCTGCCTTGGACAATTTCACCACGTCGATCAGCAATTCGGGGAAAGCATAGCCGGTCATCGCGCCGTCGGCGCCACGCTCCATCTCGAAATCCAGAAACAGCCCGCCATTGCCGGTCAGGATCGACAGCGGCCGCAACGAGCCGTCCTTCTGGAAGGCGCGGAGCGCGGAAATTTTTTCCAGCCCCGGCCAGTCCTCGTGCTTGAGCATCACGCAGGACGGGCTGTCCATCACGATCTTCCGGATCACCGCAGGCGTCATGACCACCGTCAGCGTCAGCGGATAATCCTGCAAGACCCAGGGAATGTCGTCGCCGATCGCTTCCACCGCCTGCTTGAAATAACCTGTGACCTGATCGTCGGTGCGCAGATGCGACGGCGGCGCGATCATCACCCCGGCAGCACCGGCATCCATCGAGGCGCGCGCCAGCGAGCGCATCGCGGCGAACCCCGGCGCCGAGACGCCGACGATGATCTGCATGTTCTTGGCGCGCTTCACAAAGCGGATCGCCACCTGTTCCGCCTCGGCGGCGTCGAGCTTCGGTGCCTCACCCAGAATGCCCAGCACGGTCACGCCATCGCACCCGACTTCGGCGTAGAAGTCGGTCAGCCGATCAATCGATTTGTCGTCGATGCGGCCGTCGTCGTGGAACGGCGTCGGCGCGATCGCGAACGTCCCTGCGGCCTTGTGGGTGAGTTTTGTCATTGGTGCCTCTCGACCTTGTTTGCCTTCATTCCGGGATGGTCCGCAGGACCAGACCTAAGATGTGCAATTGCACATCGGGGAATCTCGAGATTCCGGGTTCGCGCTGACGCGCGCCCCGGAATGACAGCGTGTCATAACCGCCGCGCGCCCATCTTGATCTCTTCCTCGGAGAAGAAAATCTCCTTGGCGTGCTCGACGACATCCTGGGCCTTCCAGTTTTCACCCGGCGGCTTCCAGCCGGGCTTTTCCATCATCCGCATCTCGCGCACGCCCCGCG
>WNFC01056304.1_pt1 | contig 11434 bp, 10 predicted proteins | sample 5400541 | NCBI WGS metagenome assembly WNFC01 (sample SAMN13153342, study PRJNA577476) | soil metagenome | isolation source: 120 cm saprolite under Douglas fir tree site 2 hole 2 replicate 1 | place: USA:California | collected 2015-04-18
ATTACCCGCGCTGAACGATGCAGAAGTCACTGCGCTACTTGGCGAACCAGCGACTCCCGCCGCCGCTCCGGCCCCGGCAGCAGCAGCTTCCGCCGCGAGACCGGCAGCTCCGGCTGCGGCCCGACCCGCGGCTGCGCAAGCGACAGTGGCATCTGCGAGTGCGCGCGGCACCGAAGCAAACACATACGTCGGCACGCCCGCGGTAGGAACTTCAAAAGCTGCTGCCGCAGGAGGCGTGGCCTCGGTTGGACCCGATGACAGCGACGTCAATCAGGGACGACGCCGTTTTGTGTGGACTGCCGTCGCCGCCTTCCTGATGGCGTGGTTCATCGCTTTCTTCCGCTTCTTCCTGCCGCGCACGTTGTTCGAGCCCGCAACCAGTTTCAAAATTGGTTATCCTGCGGATTACGGACTCGGTGTGGATACAAAATGGCAACAAAAATATCGTATCTGGGTCGATCGCACACCCGATCGCATGTTCGTGATCTACGCGCGCTGCACGCATCTTGGCTGCACTCCCGACTGGAAGCCCAGTGAGAACAAATTCAAATGCCCGTGCCATGGCAGCGGATATGACAGCGAAGGCGTGAACTTCGAAGGACCGGCGCCGCGTCCCATGGACCGGGCGCATGTCGACATCGCCCCCGACGGTCAGATTCTGGTGGACGTCTCGCGGCTCTACCAATGGCCCAAGGGACAGCCCAGCCGCTTTAACGACCCCGGAGCTTACTTGCCGGTTTAAAAGAGGATGTGATGGCTGAAGAAAATCAGAACGGAAAGAATGGCAATCGAGTCAGCCTGCTGCAAAGAGTGAAGGCGGGCATGAAGGAAGATGTTGAGTCTCTCAAGACTGATCTGCCCGCGAAAGCCAAAGAGCAAATCGACGGGCTCAAAGACCCGACCAAGACCCAGGTCTACACCTCAATCTTCCGCCACAAGCATGACGACACCCCGCGCAACCGGGCTCTGGGTGTGCTTTCGAACGTATTCCTTCACCTTCATCCCGCGAAAATTAATCGCGACGCCGTGCGTTACAGCTACACCTGGGGCATGGGCGGAATCACTTTCTACCTGTTCATCGTCCTTACCTTCACCGGCGTCTTGCTGATGTTCTATTACCACCCTAGCAAGATTCAGGCGTTTCGCGACGTCTTGTACCTCGAACACGATGTACCCTTCGGCAAACTGTTGCGCAACATGCATCGCTGGGCGGCGCACCTGATGGTGATTGCGGTATGGCTACACATGTTCCGCGTTTTCCTGACCGGGTCGTACAAGAAGCCGCGTGAGTTCAACTGGAACGTGGGTGTAATCCTACTCGTCCTGACCCTGCTGCTCTCCTTCACTGGCTACTTGTTGCCAGACGATCAGCTTGGATTCTGGGCAGTCACAGTAGGAACCAACATGGCCCGCGCTACTCCGTTGCTTGGACATGAAGGCCCATTCGGCCCGCTGCTTCACATGACGCCATACAACGACGTTCGATTTGGATTGCTGGGCGGTTCAATCGTGGATGCCAACGCACTGCTGCGCTCTTACATCTGGCACTGCATCGGCATTCCCATCGTGGCTTCGATTTTTATGATCGTGCACTTCTGGCGCGTGAGAAAAGATGGCGGCATTTCCGGCCCAGCGCCGGTGATGCTTGCTTCGGAAGTAAAAGAGAAACGCTGAGTAGCGCCGGCGCTACACGCAGGAGCATTTATGGATTGGCGTCAACTCTGGGATATCGCTTCCGCGCCGGACAATGTCCCCATTGTCGGCCTCATGCCATTGCTGGCTTTCTACATCTACCTGGGATGGAAGCAGGCCAGAGCCACCGACGCACTCATCGGCGAACTGGAAACCAGTCCCGCCATGGCTAAAACTCATCATCGCAAAACCTGGCCTTTCCGCCCCGGCTGGCAGAAAGAAGTACATGTCTGGCCCTTTCTTCTGCGAATCGAATTTCTCGCCGCCATCATTGTCACCATTGTTCTGATGATCTGGTCCATCACGTTGAACGCACCGCTCGAAGAGCCGGCCAATCCCAACCTGACGATGAATCCGGCGAAAGCGCCGTGGTACTTTTTGGGCCTCCAGGAAATGCTGGTGTATTTCGATCCCTGGATCGCCGGCGTAGTGATGCCCACGCTGATCATCATCGGCCTGATGGTGATTCCTTATATCGATACCAATCCGCTGGGCAGCGGCTATTACACCTGGAAACAGCGCAAGTTTGCGATTGGCACTTTTTTGTTCGGCTTCATCATCTTGTGGGTGGCGATGATCATCATCGGCACATTCATCCGCGGCCCCGGCTGGCAATGGTTCTGGCCCGGACAAACCTGGGACCACAATCGCCTGATTTACGAGGTGAACCGCGACTTACCAGATCTTTTTGGAATCACTTCCAATCTGGCGAAAGCAATTTTCGGAGCCGTCATCGTCGGAGGATATTACCTGCTCGGAGGCTTTATCCTCCACGCCCTGTTCCGGCGCTACAACCCGAAGGACTACCAGCGCATGAGCCTGCTTCAGTACTCCATCATGATGTTTTTTCTGCTCACCATGGTGGCGCTGCCGTTGAAAATGCTTTTGCGTCTGGCATGGCACATCAAGTACGTATGGATAACACCGTGGTTTAACGTGTAAGTACGTCGTTGGTCCTTGGGTCGTTGGTCCTTAGCCAACGACATACGACCAACGACCAAAGACTGATCTGGAGGTTTTTTGCCCGAACTGCCCGAGAACGATCCGGTCGTAAGCAAGTCTTACGCGTTGCATTACGCGGTGGCTATGGTGTTGCTCATAGCCTCGCTGTTCTGGGCGTTATGGGACGAAGGATGGGCACAGCGTCCCTGGATTGCTTATCAGAAACAATGGAAGGAGCGCTACGGCGCGTTCCTGAAAACTGCCAAGTCCAAGTCTGCGCGCTCAGTCAGTGATCTTGAGAAGGATTCCGACTACCAGAAGCTCGAACAGGCTGCCAGGCAAGCGGATGCTGAAGCCAAGCCACACAGAGACGCACTTCAGAAGCAGATCATCGATCTCAACGCCAAAATACTAGCCGTCCAGAACGTTTTCACCGACAAGCGCGCTTACGCCAACGCGATCACTTACGAGATTGAGACCGACCCCAGCGCATCGGGTAAGAAAAGCAAGCAGAAGGATCTCGATGAGTACAAAAAGAAAGTCTGGACGGTCGAGTATCCGGACGGCCATAAAGAAAAATATGATTTCCGCCAGCTTGAAGAAAAATACAACGAACTAAAAGACGAGCGAACCAAAGTCAGCGCGGAATTGGCCGACGTCCTGAAGCCGGTCACCGAAGCCAACAATAAAGTCACGGAGTACGTCAGCGCGCACCTGGTCGATCTCACGCCGAGTCAGATCGAGGGCTTACAAAAGAAGACCAGCGAATGGGATCCCACAATCCAGCAGATCAATGTGGCCGAGGCCAACATTGTGGACCGCTGCGAATCTTGCCACATGGGAATTCGCGAGCCGCTCAAGCTCACCGCGGCATCGATGACTCCCAAGGGACAGAAGCGGCCGGATGAATATGCTCAAGCCTTCGTCAGCCATCCCGAACCCGAACTCTTGAAGATTCACGATCCGGACAAATTTGGTTGCTCTCCCTGTCACCAGGGCAATGGCCGTGCCACTACCAGCGTCGAGAAAGGCCATGGAAATTACGAACACTGGCTGTGGCCACTCTTCCCCAAACAAAATACCGAAGCCGGCTGTCAGACCTGTCACGCAGCTGACATGGTGCTGGTCGGCGGCGATGTGGGATGGAACATCAGCGAAGGCAAGGATCTCTTCCGGCAAAGAGGATGCCTCGGCTGCCATCGTTACGAAGGCTACGACAAGGAACCCGAAGACCTGAATTCCGTCGGCCAGCAGATCAAGCAACTCGAAACCGAAAAAGCACAAAATTCCAAGCAAGCTGCTGAACTGATGAAGCAGGCCGACACGGCTCAGTCCAACGAAGAAGCCAATCGGCTGAACGATAAGGCCATCGCGCTGAAAGTTTCCAACAGCAAGATTGACGGCCACATACAACAACTCGATTTCCAGTCGCACAGCTTGCTGCAAGACGTAAAAAAAGTGGGACCGAATCTGAAAGACGTCCGTTTGAAACTGAACCGGAACTGGATTCCGGTGTGGCTCAAGAAACCGACGGATTTCCGGCCCACCACCAAAATGCCGAACTTCCGCTTGAGTGATCAGCAGATCCGCGCCATCTCAGCTTATATCTGGCAGTCCGGCTTCAAGGATCCGCTACCCAAGCAGAATCCTGGAAACGCCCGATTACCTGGTGCGATGGGTGCACAATGCGCGCCAACGCACGCGACCCTACTGTCCGCTGGAAAAGAAAGATATTGGTCCCGAGGATTACGCGAAAAAAGGTCTGCCCTACGTCTTCGATCTGGAGCACAGCCAGTGCCCTAACGACGGCCACGAACTCCAGGTGCAGAACATGACGGTCATGCCCAGCCTTCGCCTGAGTGTGCCCGACGCCCAGGACATTGCCACTTATCTAATCTCGCAGAAACAGCAGGAACCGTCATCGTACCCGGATGCTGCATTTATGGAAGATCCCAACCTGCGCGAGGAAGGCAAAAAATGGGTTCGGCACTTTGGTTGCGCCGGATGTCACGAAATTTCTGGCTTTGAAGATGAAGGCCGCATCGGCACGGAACTTACCGCAGAAGGAAGCAAGCCGATCGAGCGCCTCGATTTCGCTCTTTATACCGAACCCGCACAGCGCGGCACAGGCAAAGATCCGATCACGAATCCAGAAGATCTCCAGCGCTTGCCGGAAGGCCCGGCCAAAGGCCAGTGGTACGACCACAAAGGATTTTTCGAGCACAAACTGGCCGAGCCAGATGTTTACGACAAGGGCAAGATCAAGTCTGAAACTGAAGTCTTGCGCATGCCCAATCCACATCTGACCAAGGATCAGATTCGCTCATTGACGACGTTGCTCCTGGGCAGCGAGGAGACTTCCCTGCCCGCCAGCTACCAGTACAAACCTGGAGACGCTCGTCACGACATCCAAGAGGGCTGGTGGATCGTAAAGAAATACAACTGCATGGCATGCCACCAGTTCATTCCCGGCCAGTCCACCACGCTGATGGGTATGACGCGCTATCAGGATCCCGACTGGAAGGAACAACTCCCTCCCAAACTCCTGACGGAGGGCGCGCGTGTGGATCCTGAGTGGCTGCGCCGTTTCTTATCGAATCCGTCGTTGAGCGAGAATGACACGAACCGGAATGGCGTACGTTCCTACTTAAAAGTTCGCATGCCGACTTTCTCGTTCTCGGAAAACGAATTGCGCAAGCTGGTACGGTTCTTCCAGGCACTGTCACAGCAACCAATGCCTTACATTCCGGAACGTGTGCCTACGCTCACCGCCAAAGAGAACGACATGGCTCGCAGTTTGTTCTCAAGCACAGCCGCGCCCTGTCTGAAGTGCCACGCCACTGGCGATCCGCAACATGACAAAATTGCCACCGCGCCCAACTTCCTGTTGGCGAAAGAGCGTCTAAAGCCGGACTGGGTGGAGCGCTGGATCGTTGATCCGCAGGCAATCAGTCCGGGCACGTCCATGCCTTCGGGACTGTTCAAGCGGGAAAATAATCACTGGGTATTTGCCGGACCGACTCCGCCCTCATTCCAGGGATATGAAGCGGACCACACTAAGCTCCTGGTGGATTACATATTCCAGCTCACGCCGGAAGAACAGCGTCGTGTGGCCGCGGCTATGGGACACACACGAGCTTCCAGCAATCCACCTGCGGGAAAACGCAAGGCAACCGCAACCAGCAGTTCCGCTTCACAGCGAACAGCGCCGGGCGGTGGTTCGCGGTAAAATATTTGCTCTCTTCGGAGCAGAAGCCGCACTTGGCAATCCGCAATGGCCCGGACTGGCTAAATGCTAAGTGCCAAGTGCGAATTGCTGGACTCTCTAATGTTTTCAAACCTTCTTCAAGAAAGGGACATCATGAATATGAAGACCTGGGTAGCAATGCTCGGACTCTGCCTTCTTGGGTTGTTACTGCTGACCGGATGCAACAAGAAAGAAAATACCAATGAAGAGCAGGGCACCTCTCCCACTTCCGGATCGAAACCTTCGCAAACCTCTGCTCCGATTGATCAGAGTACAGCAGCCAAGGTAAGCGGCACCGTCACATTCGGTGGCGCTGCTCCCAAACCCGCCAAGATTGATATGAGTCAAGACGGGGAGATCGCACCTTCGATGTTCCCAGCGACAAAATCACTCTCGACCAGAATGGCTGCCGTTATCATCCGCACGTGCTCGGCGTAATGGCGGGCCAGACCATTGAAATCAAGAACAGCGATCCCACCACTCACAATATTCATCCCACACCGAAGGATAACCGTGAGTGGAACGAGTCTCAACCGCCCAACGCTGTTCCCCTGGAGAAGACCTTCGCTCGCGAAGAGATCATGTTGCCGGTGAAGTGCAACCAGCATCCGTGGATGAAAATGTTCATCAACGTCTCCAAGACCCCCTTCTACGCTGTCACTGGCGCGGACGGGAAGTATGAGATCAAAGGACTGCCGCCCGGGGATTACACTCTGGCTTTCGTGCATGAGAAGCTGGGCGAACAGGACCAGAAAGTTACGCTCGCGGCCAAGGACAGCAAAACCGTCGATCAGGGTTTCAAGCAATAGAACCTTTGATAGAATGACCGCGTTGCGAAAACTGCAATCTGAGTGAGGACGGGTCTCAAGCCCGTCCTCGCGATCAAATATTTCAAGCAATCTTTGTCCTCAATAGACCCAAGGGAGCCGCGTCTGAAGTCCGTTTCCACACCGTACAATCGTGCGCTACACCGTTTCGCTCTATTCACAGCTGCGGCCACGTTCATGCTCATCATTGCCGGAGCCTTGGTCACCAGCAACGATGCGGGTCTCTCCGTTCCCGATTGGCCGACTTCTTTCGGTTCCCTCTACAAGATGCCGCACATGGTGGGCGGAGTCCGGTTCGAGCACACTCATCGCATGGTGGCAGAGTTTGTGGGTCTGCTCACCATTGTTCTCGCCATCTGGACATGGCGATCCGATCGCCGCCGCTGGATAAGAATTCTGGGAGTTGCCGCTCTGGGCACCGTGGTCGCACAAGGCATTCTGGGCGGAATCACCGTGCTCTACTATCTTCCACCGGCTATCTCGTCAGCCCATGCCGCACTGGCGCAAACCTTTTTTTGTATCTCGGTTGCGATCGCGCTTTTTACCGGTCGCAAATGGGTGGAAGAAGTGCCTCAGGTTGACTTCGACACCCGGCGTCCTAGTTTAATCACGCTGACTCTGCTATCTATTTTTGTGCTCTACGTTCAACTTTTTTTGGGTGCGATGTTCCGCCACAAAGGGATGAGTTGGTGGCCGCACGTTTTGAATGCGGCGGTCGTCGCCGTGGTGCTGTCCTGGACCGCAATCCGCGCCCTGACGCAATATTCCAGGATCGAAGCCGTTCGTCGTCCCGCAATTACCATGCTTTCGCTCATGATCGCGCAACTCGGCCTCGGTTTCCTGGCCTTTCAAACTCGTCTAGCCTGGGGTCACGACGCGATCCAGCCTGAATTGCCCATGGTAATTTCCACTGTAGCGCACGTTGCAGTTGGAGACTTGCTGCTGGCCACGGCTGTTATTCTCAGTATTCAAGTTTGGAGGCATGTACCCGTCGCCTTCCAAGAACGCATCCCAGATAGAGAACGAAAGCCGGTAGCCGCATGAGCACTGCGATACAGCCCTTGGTGGTGCCGCGTAATGGCGTCATGACGCGAGCGCGCGATTATGCTGAACTGGCCAAGCTGCGCGTTACATCGCTGATCGTGATGACGGCATGGTGCGGGTTTTACTTTGGAGCGCAGAAGTCCGGAGTTTCTTCGTTTTCATGGGGTCTGTTCCATACGCTGATGGGAATTGCCTTGGTGTCCGCTGGAACGGCGGCGCTCAACGAGGTAATGGAGCGCGAAACGGATGGCCGCATGCGTCGCACCGCTCAACGCCCATTGCCCGCCGGTCGCATGAGTCTTTTGCATGCCACGATTGCAGGCGCGGCGATGAGCATTGCCGGAGCGCTCTATCTTGGATGGATGCTGAATCCTCTGACCGGATGGCTGTCGCTGGCTACCGCCGCGGTTTATCTCGCAGCGTATACGCCGTTGAAAAAAGTTCATCCCATCTGCACATTTATTGGAGCGTTCCCGGGGGCGATGCCCGGTGTTCTGGGTTGGACAGCCGCGCGCGGGCGATTGGAATGGGGCGCACTGGTAATGTTCGCCATTGTCTTCTTCTGGCAGTTCCCGCACTTCTTCTCCATCGCATGGCTGTACCGTGAAGACTACGAGAGCGGCGGTGTCCGCATGTTGCCGGTAGTGGAACAGGATGGCAGGTCCACGGCGCGACAAATTCTGCTCTACTCGATTGGCTTGATTCCGATTAGCCTGCTTCCCGCGTTTCTTGGCATGGCAGGCAAAATTTATTTTGTGGGCGCGCTACTGATGAGTTTGGGACTCCTTTACTTCGGGTTCCGCCTGGCAACATTCAAGATGGCTCCGAACACCGCGAGGTCCAAGCAACGGGCGCGCCAGCTTTTGCAGGCTACAGTCATTTACTTGCCTCTCTTGTTTGCTCTGATGATGCTCAACACCGTCTCGTCGTAGAATAGCCTGTGGTTCCCAATATGTCCGCATACGCCGTTGCTGGCTCCGACCCCGAGATAGCTGTCGCCACCTCTTCCGTAATCTCGGTTCAGGATCTCGTGCATCGCTACGGGGATCGCACCGCTTTGAATGGCGTTTCTTTTGACGTGCGGCCAGCCGAGTTGTTCGGACTGTTGGGACCAAACGGCAGCGGCAAGACTACGCTGTTTCGCATTCTTTCCACCTTGATGATCCCGGTCGCCGGCCGCGCTCTCATCCTGGGGTTCGATGCCGCCCGAGATCCAAATGATTTAAGACGCCACATTGGAGTCGTCTTCCAGGCACAAAGTATCGACATCAAGCTCACGGCAGCCGAGAACCTGCGTCATCAGGGACATCTTTATGGATTGCATGGAGGTGCACTGAAATCGCGCATAAAAGAAATGCTGGCGCGAGTTGGCCTGGCGGATCGTGCCCGCGAGAAGGCAGAAACGTTTTCCGGCGGGATGCAGCGTCGTCTGGAATTGGCCAAGGGACTACTCCATCACCCGTCGGTCTTGCTTCTGGATGAACCTACCACCGGACTGGATCCTGGAGCTCGCCGCGATCTCTGGCAATACCTGCAAATCTTGCGGGATGAAGAAAAAGTCACCGTGATCGTGACCACTCATCTCATGGAAGAAGCTGAGCATTGCGATCGTCTGGCTATCCTGAATGAAGGCAAGCTGGTGGCTCTCGGCACTCCTGCGGAACTAAAACACGAAATTGGCGGAGATGTGATTCTGCTCGACACGCGAGACCCAGAAGCGCTTGCCGAGAAGATTCGCTCGCGCTTCGAGGTGGATGCGCAAGTGCTCGATGGTCAGGTTCGCCTCGAACGTGAGAACGGTCATCGCTTTATTACTGACGTGGTAGAAACTTTTCCTGGCGAAATCGAAGCTATCTCGGTCAGCACGTAGCGCCGGCGTCCCGCCGGCTCTCCGACGGTAACGTATATAGCGCTGAGCGCAACAAAAGCCGGCGGGACGCCGGCGCTACAAACATGGTCACCCAAATCACAACATTGCCGGCCCAGTCCTCTTCACTGTCGAATGAACTGCTGTTGCCTGCATTTACGCTCTGGTGGAGGGAAATAGTACGGTTCTACCGTCAACGGACTCGGGTTATCGGCGTCATCGCCTCACCGCTGGTGTTCTGGCTGGTCATCGGCTCCGGCTTCGGCACATCGTTCCGCTCGGGCGATTCGGCTGGACAGCAGCATTATCTGGACTATTTCTATCCCGGCGCGCTGATCATGATCGTGCTATTCACCTCCATCTTCACCATGATGTCGGTAATCGAAGACCGCAAAGAAGGTTTCTTATTGTCGGTGCTGGTAGCGCCCGTGCCCCGGTCCGCTATTGTGTTGGGAAAAGTATTAGGCGGAACCACGCTGGCAACCATTCAAGGCCTGATCTTCCTCGCCCTTGGACCATTCCTCGGCATCCATCTGAGCCTCGCCCAACTACTGCTGGTTGTGCTAACGGTTTTCCTGGTCTCATTCGCTTTGACCGCCCTTGGATTTGCCATCGCCTGGCCAATGGATTCCACACAAGCCTTCCACGCCATCATTAATTTGTTTCTGATTCCACTGTGGCTGCTATCGGGAGCATTGTTTCCTTTGGCGGGAGCGTCGGGCTGGATACGGGTACTGATGCGAGTCAATCCATTGACCTATGGGGTGGACGCCCTGCGCAGCTTGCTATATCCGGCCACTCCCGAAAGCTTTTCTTTATTCTCCTCACTGGCCACGCTGATTTTGTTCTCCGGCTTCATGTTCGGACTCGCCTTTGTAATGGTGAACCGGCGCACCACCAGGCCGGCCGCATGATGTCCGACCCAGCCCAGTACGCAATCTTCCCCGTCATCAATGCCACGCTGAACGGTACCAGCGCCGTGCTGCTGCTGGTTGGACACAGCTTTATCAAGCGCGGACGCATGGCGGCCCATCGCGCCGTCATGATTTCAGCCGTGGTGACGTCGAGCCTGTTTCTGACTTCTTACTTGTACTATCACTATCATGTGGGTTCAGTGCGCTTTCCAGGAAAAGGCTTGTGGCGTCAGGTTTACTACACCATCTTGATCTCTCACACTTTACTCGCCATCACGATCGTGCCGCTGGTGATCATTACTTTGATCCGAGCCTTGCGTGAACGCTTCGACCGCCATGCCGCAATCGCCCGCTGGACATATCCTCTCTGGCTCTATGTGTCTGTCACCGGCGTGGTGATTTATTTCATGCTCTATCATTTGTTTGCCGCCTAGCGTATGCCGACCGTGAAATTGAAAATCGACGTTTCCGGTACGGTGGGCGACGAGGTGTGGCGCGAACTGAAACAGTATGACGAGATCCAAAGCGCCGATTTCGGTCCGCAGTTTGGCAGCGGAGGCCGGTGCAACCATCCCCTCAACGCGCCTCACGGAAAAGGAGAATGGATCGGTGCCGAAATCCGGGTGCAAACGCCGCTTCTGGCCCAGTACGCCGTCTCGCATTACCTGGAGCAAGAGCGCGTGATGGACGGGGATGTGATTGATTAGTGTATATTCCTCTCCCTGCGTCGGAAATCCCGACTGAATTCGCTCCTTCCCCGAGGCCTGAACAGGAACCCAAGGATCGTTCGCTGGCGGGAAAAAAGCGCCGGCTTCTTGCCGCTTTCGTGTCAGGCCTGATCCCAGGCACAGGTCAACTGCTATTACGTCAGCGTCGGATAGCAACTTTTTTCCTGCTCGCG
>WNFC01009028.1_pt1 | contig 11433 bp, 8 predicted proteins | sample 5400541 | NCBI WGS metagenome assembly WNFC01 (sample SAMN13153342, study PRJNA577476) | soil metagenome | isolation source: 120 cm saprolite under Douglas fir tree site 2 hole 2 replicate 1 | place: USA:California | collected 2015-04-18
CCTATTCGTGTGTATCGCCCTCCGCCAGCTCGCGCTCGCCGTGGGGCGAGGCCTGGCGGCGGAGATCGCCGACGAGGGCCTGTACATTGTCGGCTGGGTGGCCATGTGGCGGCCCCTGGAGGTTTTCCTCTACGACTGGCGGCCGATCCGGCACCGCGCGCGACTCTATGCCAAGCTGGCTCGGATCCCTGTCATTGTGCGCCCGACCTGAGGCGGTGCTCCGCTCCCGAAAGTGAGGCGAGTCGATTTCGGTAGAATGTTGCGGTCTGAAACGCTGATCCTGATCTCTCGTACCGTCGTCCGGCTTGATTAGCAGGTCTAAGGGGGTCCACTGCCTCGTGAGCTGATGTTGATGGGGACCACCCCATCGCCCTGAATCCTCTCCCGCCACGAATCCCTGCCCGATCGGGCTCGGCTTGTGACCGCGCGAGCGGGAAGCGCACCGCGCTCAGAAGCGCTCGCAGAGTGTGCCGCAACGTCAGCCGCCGTCCGCGGGCAGGACAAGGACTCGCGTCCGCCGGACCGTGAGGCCCTCATCCTCGGCGAGATTGGGTCGCGCGATGACCAAGCGGGCCCCGTGGCGCGCCGTCACCAGGACCAAGTCGGCCTGGTGAGGGCGCACGTACCAGGCACGCACCCAGAGGCCGAGACCCACGAGGAGCAGTGCCAGCCCGGCCGCTGGCCCTGCCAATCCCCGCCCCAGGACCGCGCCGCCGAGGCACCAGAGACCGGCCCATGCGACGCATGCATCCAGCCAGCGGAGCCAGCGCACGCGCGCCATCCAGCGGGCGACAAGCGCTGGGACCGGGTTCATCGGCGTCGTCATAGTCGTGCAGCCGCGTGGCCTGCCGCCGCCGCGCCGAAGGGCATGTGCCGATTGTCGCACTCGTCCGCAGGAGTAGGGGTGAGCATTGACAAGGGCGGGATCACCGCCGAGACTATCGACCCACGGAGGACACTATGCGAGCCGCTGACGACCATGCCCTCGTCCCCACGCTGAAGCGCCAGCTCGTCGAGGGCCAGATCGACCGTCGTGAGTTCGTCCGCTACGCAACCCTGCTCGGCATGGCGGCGCCAGCCGCCTATGCCTTCGTGGCCCGTGTCACGCGCGAGAGGCTGGTCGCCCCGGCGGAGGCCCAGGCCACCTTGCCCAAGGGCGGAACCTTGCGCATCGCCATGCGCTGCCAGGACCTCAAGAGCCCCCACACCTACAGCTGGATCGAATCCGCCAACTCCGCCCGTCAGGTGCTCGACTATCTGACGGTGACCGGCGTGGACAATGTCACTCGTCCGAGCCTGATCGAGAAGTGGGAGCCGAGCCCCGACCTCAAGACCTGGACCCTTCGCGTGCGCAAGAGCGTCAAGTGGCACAACGGACGCCAGTTCACCGCGGACGACGTCGTCTGGAATCTCAAGCGAGTGCTCGACCCCAAGACGGGTTCATCGGTGCTGGGCCTGATGAAGGGCTTTCTCCTGGAGGACTACGAGACCGGCGAGAAGGACGACAAGGGAAACCCGAAAAAGGCATCCCGCCTGTGGGATGCCAACGCCATCCAGAAGGTCGACGACTTCACCGTACGGCTGAACGGCAAGACGCCGCAGCTCGCGGTGCCCGAGCAGCTTTTCCACTATCCGCTGCTCATCCTCGATCCCGCGGAGAACGGCGAGTTCAAGGTGGGCTCGAACGGGACCGGCGCCTTCACGCTGGTCGAAAACGAGGTCGGCCGCCGGCAGGTGCTGAAGGCGCACAAGCCAAGCTATTGGGGCGGCGGACCGTACCTCGATCAGCTCGAGTTCATCGATCTGGGCGACGACCCGGCGGCCTCCGTGGCCGCGCTGGCCTCCAAGCAGGTGGATGGGCTCTATGGCGCCGACATCGTCCAGCTGGAAGCCCTCCAGAAGATCCCGCACGTGCAGATGTACCAGGTCACGACCGCCTATACGGCGACTGCGCGCATGCAGCCGGTGAAGCCCTTCGACGACAAGCGGGTGCGCCAGGCGATGCGCTACGCCATCGACTCCAACGCCGTCCTGCAGATCGCCCATCGCGGCCTTGGTCAGCCCGGCGAGCATCATCACGTCAGCCCCGTCCATCCCGAGTATGCGAAGCTCGCCCCGCCGCAGCGTGATGTCGCCCGGGCCAAGAAGCTGCTCTCGGAGGCCGGGTACCCGAACGGTATCGACGTCGAGATCATCTGCCGGCCGCAGCCCGCCTGGGAGCTGCTCGCGGTGCAGGCCATGGTTGAGCAGTGGAAGGAGGCCGGCATCCGCGTCAAGATCAACGTGATGCCGTCGACCCAGTACTGGGAGGTGTGGACCAAGGTCCCCTTCGGGTTCACAACCTGGGCCCATCGTCCGCTCGGTATCATGAGCCTGGCCCTGGCGTATCGCTCGGGTGGGCCGTGGAACGAATCCAAGTACTCCAATCCGGAATTCGACCGCCTCCTGACCCAGGCGGAAGGCTCCCTCGACGTCGCCGCGCGGCGCGAGATCATGGCGAGGCTCGAGACCATCCTCCAGGAGGACGGGCCGATCGTGCAGCCGGTGTGGCGGGCCATCTTCACCTTCCACGACAAACGCGTGCAGGGCTTCAAGCCGCACCCGGCGCTCTACATCTTTGGCCACCAGCTGGCGATCCAGGCGTGATGGCCACACGGGCGCGCGCGACCGGAGGCAAGCGGAGCCCGCGAGCCAACAAGACCCGCACGCCCCGGCCCCAGCCGCGCGGATTGCTCGAACAGCTCGCCGAGGGTCCGGTCATCTGCGCCGAAGGGTACCTGTTCGAGTTCGAGCGTCGCGGCTATCTCCAGGCGGGGGCCTACGTGCCGGAGATCGTCCTCGAGCGGCCGGATCTGGTCGAAGCGCTCCACCGCGAGTTCGTCCACGCTGGATCGGACGTGGTCGAGGCATTCACCTACTATGCCCATCGCGCCAAGCTCAAGATGGTCGGCCGTGAGCGAGACCTCGCCACGATCAACCACACGGCGCTCCGCATCGCCAAGAAGGTGGCTCGCAGCACCGGGACGCTGCTGGCCGGCGATATCTGCAATACCACTATCTACGATCCCGGCGACCCCAAGGCGCAGAAGCAGGCGCGCCGCATCTTCGACGAGCAGATCGGGTGGGCGGTCGAGGCCGGCGTCGATTTCATCGTGGCCGAGACCTACGCATTCGGGAGCGAGGCCCTGCTGGCGCTCGAGGCGATCAGGCGCTCTGGCCGGTCGGCCGTTGTCACGCTCGCCATCCCCCGCGACGGCACCACGCGAGAGGGCTGGACCGCCGCTGATGCCTGCCGGCGGCTGGAGGCCGCTGGCGCCGCCGTCGTTGGACTCAATTGCGCTCGGGGACCCGCCACGATGCTGCCCCTGCTCCGGGAGATTCGCGCCGCGGTCACGTGCCACGTGGCGGCGCTGCCCGTGCCGTACCGGACCACTCCGGCGGAGCCGGTGTTCCAGAGCCTCAGCGACGCGTCCCGTCCGCACAATCGCGCCTTTCCAACCGCGTTGGATCCGTTCCTCTGCAGTCGCGACGAGATCGCGGAGTTCGCGACGGAGGCCCGGGCGCTCGACGTGCGGTATCTCGGCGTCTGCTGCGGCGCGGGGCCGCATCACATCCGGAGTCTGGCCGAAGCGCTGGGCCGCCGGCCGCCGGCGAGCCGGTTCTCGCCTGATATGTCCAAACACATCTTGTTCGGGTCCGACAAGCGCCTCTGGCAGACGAACCTGGAGTACGGTCGGCAGACATACGGCGCGGCCGGCTCCGCCTCACGGTAGCCGCGCTCGATGGCGCGACCGCGTGGCGCAGCGGTGGTCATCATCGGCGGGGGAGTCACCGGCCTCAGCGCGGGATGGTGGTTGGCCCGCTCGGGCGTCGATGTGCTCGTGCTGGAGAAGGGCATCGTGGGATGGGAGGCCTCCGGGCGCAACGGCGGCGGGGCCACGCACGTCTATAGCCCCTTCGGCCTCGAAGAGCAGCGCCTCTGGCCGCACATGGACGAGCTGCTCGGATATCCCACCGAACACCAGCCGTACCGAATCGGCATCGCGCTGAGCGACGCGCAGCTCGCGTTGGCCCGGCGCTGGGCCGAGATCGGCGAGGCGCGGGGATTCCGCTGGGAGCGGCTCGATCGCCAGCAGCTCAAGGAGCTCGTGCCTATCGCCGGCGACAACGCCATCGGGGGCACCTACCTGCACTTCGGCGGCCACGCCAATCCCCAGCGCACGGTTCAAGGATATGCCTGGGCGCTGCAGGACCACGGCGGCCAGATCCTCCAGCACACGACCGTCACCGGACTCACGAGGCGCGGCGGTCGCATCACCGCCGTCGAGACCACGCGCGGGTCATTCGGGGCCGACACCGTGATCATCGCGGCGGGGCCGCAGACGGGACTCTTCGCAGACATGCTCGGCGTGGCGCTGCCGCTGGCCCCTGCGCGCGTCGAGATGATCGCGACGGAGCCCCTCCCGCTCATGCGTCACGGCGGCGTGGCGGGCAATGGCCTCTACGGCCGACAGACCCTGCGGGGCAATCTCGTCTATGGCGGCGGCCCGCACGAGTGGATCAATGTGCCTGACATGGCCACACTCGGTCACCCGAATACGCCGCTGGTGAGAAACCTCGCCCGCCGGCTCGCCGAGCTGTTGCCCGGCGCCGCGCATCTCCGCGTGATTCGATCCTGGGGCGGCATCGTCGAAAACACGCCCGACGGGCTCCCCGTCATCGATCGGCTCGCCTCCCCCGACAACGCGATCCTCGCGACCATGTCCAGCGTCGGATTCGGCCTGTCCCCCGCCGTCGGCAAGGCGCTCAGCGAACTGGTGCTGCACGGGCGCTGCCTCTTCGCTGATCTGTCGGCGCTGGCCCTGAGCCGCTTCGCCGACACGCCGCCGGACTGGCGCGAGCGGGTCGGATGGATCCCCGCGGGCCCCGCCGTCATCGAGGCGGCGGCCGGAGGATCGAGGTGACGCGCGAGATCGATGCGCGGTCCGTCGCCGACAAGGCGCCGCGGCCCGAGCGCCACGTCGCCGTGGTGGTGGTGGGAGCCGGCGCGGCCGGCGTCGCCGCGGCGATCGCGGCGGCCCGAGGGGGCGCGGAGGTGCTGCTCGTCGACGAGAATCCGATCGACCACGACATGATGGCCATGGACGTGCCGCTCTACTTCGGCCAGCGCATGCAGCCGACGGTCCGAAACCGCACCCTGATGATGGAGCGCATGGTGCAGGCGAATCCCGCGCTGGCGGAGGCGCACGAGGCCGGCGTCGACGTCCAGCTCGCCACCTCGATCTGGGGCGCCTTCGTCAACGGGCCGACCGTGCGCGAGCTTCAAGGACCCATGCTTGGTCTCGCCGACGACCGCCGCTCCTGGCTCATCGGCTATGACCGCCTGATCGTCGCCGCCGGCGCCCGCGACGTGGTCATGGGCTTCCGTGGCTGGGAGCGGGCCGGCGCGATGGGAGCAAACGGGGCCTTCTCCCTCCTCACCCGCTATCGCGCGCTCGCCTCGCAGCGTATGGTCATCCTGGGATCGGGGAGCCTGGGCCTCGGCACGGCGGCGCTCGCGCTCCAGCACGGCGTCAACGTCGCCGGCATCGTGGAGGTTGACGAGGCGGTGCGTGGCGAGGCCGAGGCCGCCGCGAGGCTCGCCGACCGCGGGGTGCCGATCTACACCTCCCACACCCTGCGGGAAGCGCGCGGCGCGGTCGGCGAGGTCGAGTCCGTGGTCATAGTCCAGGTGGACGCCACGCGCAAGCCCATCCCCGGCAGCGAGCGTGAGATCGGGTGCGACACCATCTGTCTCGCCCTTGGGCTCGCGCCGAATGTCGAGCTCTTCCACCAGGTCGGCGCCCGACTCGACTTCGTCTCGGCCCGCGGCGGATGGGTGCCCCAGCTCACCGAGGTGATGCAGACCAGCGTTCCGGCGGTTTTCGCCGCGGGCGACTGTGCGGGAGTGCACGACGCCATGCTCACGGACCCGGACATCGCACGCGGGCAGGGACGCGCGGCCGGAATGGCCGCGGCCGAGTCCCTCCGCGTGAATCGTGTCCCGGTTCCTCCTCGAGGGAGCGGGCTGAGTGAGGGGGCGGACGTCTACGCCTACTGGCACGCCTGGTTCCAGTCGCTGATCCACGCCGGGGGCTGGGAGATCAATATCTGCCAGTGCGAAGAAGTCACGAGACGCGAGCTGGTCGAGGTCAAGCCGCCGCGCTATCTCAAATGGGAGTCTCCGCAGATGGCGGCCCGGAGTCTCGACACCCTGCGGCGCGACGGCCCGGTCAACCAGGACCAGATCAAGCGGCTCACCCGCGCCGGCATGGGACCCTGCCAGGGTCGCCGGTGCCGCGAGCAAGTCGCCCTGCTCCTGGCCCATACCGCGGGTCTCGCCATCGATCGGATCCCGCTGCCGAGCTTCCGTCCGCCGCTCCGACCTCTCCCCTTGAATGTGCTCTGGCCGGCGGACGAGCCGGCGGCGATGCGCGAGCAATGGGTGAGCTGGTTCGGGATCCCGACCCAATTCAGCCCGCACTGGGAGGCGGGCATGGCCATCGCCGAGCCCACGGCGCAGACGCCCCTCATCCTGAGTGACGAGTGAGCCAAGAGACCCTCGCTAACCCGGCGCGCTGGAGTTCCATGAGCTCCTCGGCCGGAATGTGGCAGACGATCCGATGGCCGCTCGAGACCTGCCGCGTGGGCGGCGGCGTTTCGTCACAGATCGCCCCGATCCGGCGGGGACAGCGGCCGGTGAACGGACAGCCGCGTGGGATCTCGGTGGCGCTCGGAAGGGACCCCTCAAGGACGATACGGGTGCCCTGGGCGTCCGGGTCGGGCACGGGGACGGCCGAGAGAAGCGCTTCCGTGTACGGGTGAAACGGCGGCGCGAAGACGTCGGCGGCCTGACCCAGCTCGACGATGGCGCCCAGATACATCACCGCGACCTGATCGGCGAGGTAGCGCACCACGGAAAGATCGTGGGAGATGAAGAGCAGCGTGGCGCCACGCTCGGCCTGGATGTCGTTCAGCAGGTTGAGGATGGACGCCTGCACGGACACGTCGAGGGCTGAGACGGGTTCGTCGGCCACGATCACGTCGGGATCGCCGGCGAGCGCGCGGGCAAGGGCCACCCGCTGCTTCTGGCCGCCCGAGAGCCGCTCCGGCCTGCGGCCCGCGAGATCGACCCGGAGCTTGACCATCTCGAGGAGACGCGTGACTTCGCGGGCCACCGCACCTCCTGCCATCCGCCGCAGGCGCCGGACCGCCCGCCCGATCGCATAGCCCGCGCTGTGGCTCGGGTTCAACGTGCTGTCGGGGTTCTGGAACACCATCTGGATGGTGCGTCGGAGCGTGAGCGACCGTGACTCGACGCGCACCGAAGCGACCTCGATCCCGCCGATCTCGACGCGACCGGCGCTCGCCGTCTCGAGCCCGGTGAGCACCTTCGCCAGCGTCGACTTGCCGCAGCCGGACTCACCGACAATGGCCAGGGTCTCGCCCTTCGTGACGAGGAGATCGATACCGTTCAGCGCGCGAACCGGTGCGCGCCCCGATCCAAAGAGACTGCGCGGCGGGCGATAGAGCTTCTCGAGACCGTCGACTCTCACCGCGACCTCGCCCGAGCGCCGCTCGGCCGTGGCACCCGCCACGACCCGCCGTCGCTCCCACGGTGGAAGCTCGGCGGCGCGCACGCATTGCGCCGCGTGTCCAGGCTCGCCGGCCACCGACCGGACGGGAATCGCCTGAGACGTACACCGGCCGGGCTCGACATGGGCGCAGCGCGCGGCAAAGCCACAGCCGACGGGTCGCACGAGCGCGGAAGCCACCTGCCCGGGAATAGGCACGAGCGGCGTCTGCCGTTTGTCGCGTCCGAGCGATGGAAGACACTCCAGCAGTCCGCGCGTGTAGGGGTGACGCGGGTTCGCGAAGACGTGCCGGATCGACCCTTCCTCGACGAGCTCGCCGGCGTACATGACCCCGATCCGATCGCACACGCGCACGACCGTGCCGAGGTTGTGGCTGATGAAGAGCACGGACGTGCCGTGGCGCTGACGCAGCTCGCGGACCAGGTCGAGCACCGCGGCCTCCACCGTCACGTCGAGACCGGTGGTGGGCTCATCCATGATCAAGAGCGCCGGCTCGGCCATGAGGGCCATCGCGATCACGATGCGTTGCTGCTGGCCGCCCGAGAGCTGATGCGGGTAGCGCGCCAGCATGCTCCGGCCGTCGAGCAGCTTGACCTCCGCGAGCATGGCGAGGGCCCGCGCGCGGGCCGCCCCCGCCTCGAGGCCCTCGTGGAGCATCGGCACTTCCATGAGCTGGCGCCCTACGGTCATCACCGGGTTGAGGCTCGCCATCGGGTCCTGGTACACCATCGCGACGCGGCGGCCACGCATGGCCCGGAGCTCGTCAGGGGTCAAGCCGGCGACGTCGCGTCCCTCGAAGAGGATTCGACCGCTCACGATCCGGCCGGCTCGGCCGAGATAGCGGACGATGGCGAGCGCCACCGTCGACTTGCCGCATCCGGACTCGCCGACCAACCCCATCGCCTCCCCTGGCGCGAGGGCGAAGGTCAGGTCGGGGATCACATTCACCTCGCCGGCGCGGGTGAAGTACGAGATGCGGGCCCTGTCCAGCGCGAGAATGGGCGAGTCAGTCACGGAGCCCGATCTCACGGAGGCCGACGGCCAGCAGGTTGAAGCCGATCACGAGTGAGGAGATCGCCGCGCAAGGGAAGAGCGCCATGTGTGGCCAGACGGACATCATGCCGTACGTGTCCTTGACCATGCCGCCCCAGTCGGGATCGGGCGGCGGCAGGCCGATGCCCAGAAAGCCGAGCGCGCCGTTGATCACGACGTTGTATCCGGTGCGCAGGCACATGTCCACGATCAAGGGTCCGCGCGCATTGGGCAGGATCTCCACGAGCATGATGTAGAGCGGCGACTCACCGCGCATCTTCGCCGCGGCGACGTACTCGCGCTCGCGCAGCTCGATGGTGAGGCCGCGGACGATGCGCGTGATGATCGGAGCTTTGGTCAGCGTGAGCACGACGATGATGTTCAACGCCGAGGAACCGAAGTGGGCGAGGATGATCATGTAGAGGATGATTACCGGGAACGACAGCACGATGTCGCACGCCCGGACGATCACGAGATCGATCCAGCCGCGGTAGTAGCCGGCGGTGAGCCCGAGGAGTGAGCCCAGAATGGCCGCGCCCAGCACCGCCAGGGGCGCCACCGTCAGCACCGTCCGCGCGCCCCACATGATGCGGGAGAGAATGTCCCGGCCGAGATGATCGGTTCCGAGCCAGTGGGTCGCCGACGGCGTCGGATGCGCCACCGCAGCCAGATGGTTGGCATTGGGCGGATACGGCGCGACCACCGGCGCCAGCACGGCCGCCAGCACCCAGAAGAGCACGATGCCGGTGCCGATGAGAGCCGGCTTCGACTCGGCGAGGAGGCCGAGGCGGCGTGCCCACGCCCGCGCGAGCCCGAGACGCACGGGCGCGGAAACCGCGGGAAGACGGTCGGCCGTGGTCGGAAGCGTCATCCAGGCCTCACGTCCGGATGCGCGGGTCGAGCAGCCGGTAGGCGAGATCGCCCGCGATCTGGGTCAGGACCGCGACGCCCACGGCGACGAGCGCCCCAACCTCCACGAGGGCGATGTCCTTGAAGAGTGCCGCCTCGAGCATCATCCGGCCGAAGCCCGGATACGCGAACACCGTCTCGACGACCACCACGCCCGAGATCAAGTAGTTGATCTGCAGCAGGATGACGGTGATGGGGTTGATCATCGCGTTTCGCAGGGCGTGGCGGACCACCACCTCGCGAAAGGTCAGGCCCTTCAGGATCGCCGTACGGATGTACGGACGCTGCATCACCTCGATCATCGACGCGCGGATCATGCTGACGACATACCCGGCGTCGAACAGCACGATCACGGCAACGGGCAAGACGAGTTGCGAGGCCACGGACCAGCTGCCGCCCGCCACCAGCGTCGCCGTGCCCGGCAGCCAGCCCAGCGCCACCACGAAGACGCTCGCCAGGAAGACGCCGAGAGCGAACTCGGGGACCGAGGCGACGACCGTGCTGAACATCAGAATCGCGCGGTCGAGGGTCGACGATTCGCGCATGCCGGCCACGATGCCAAGGAGCATCGACAGCGGCACGATGCAGGCGAAGGCAAGCGCGGCGAGAAAGGCGGTATTGGCGAGCCGGCTCCAAATGATGTCTTTGACGGGCACCTTGAAACGAGTCGACGTGCCGAGATCGCCCGCGGCGAGCCTGCAGAGGAACTCGCCGTAGCGAACCAGGACCGGTCGGTTCAGTCCCATCTCCCGCGTGAGGATGTCGACCTGCTCCTGGGTCGCGTAGGCCCCCAGGACCTTCCGGGCCACGTCACCGGGAGAGAATTCGTTGAGCGTGAAGACCAGAAAGGACACCACGAGGAGCGTGAGGAGCAGGAACGCGCCATGCTTGAGGAGAAATCGCGTCACGGTGAGCGTCACCCTACCCCGGCCCGCAAGCGGCGTCAACGCAGCCGCTCGCGCAACTCGCGAAGGAGATAACGAGGGAGGCCGCCGCGCCGGGTGGCCCGATCGTGAAGCTGTCCCAGGCTGTTTCGAGCCTTGACCGCCCGCCGACCCGGGTCTAGGCTTGCCCTCGCGGCTCCAGATCCCGATCACCGATCCGATCGCGAGGGGAGGGTGCCATGAAAGAGGGACTGCGCTTCGTGGACTCCGACATGCATGTGATGGAGCCGCCCGACCTCTTCGATCGGTACTTGGACCCAATGTTCAAGCAGCGCGTCAGCGTCCAGGTGGGCGCCGATGGGCGCCCGTGCCGCGGCCCAGCCGGCTTGACCCTGGTCGACGGGCTGCCCACCGCGGACTCCGACCTGCAACAACACCGCAAGCGCGTCCGGCGCGGCCCGACGCAGAGCACCCAGCCCCTCTCGGGGTCGCGCCTCGCCGACACCGGCCGGCTGACTTTGCGGTCGAGCGCGACTACGACCCGGAAGCCCAGGTGATGGGCATGGAGATGGAAGGGGTCGACATCGCGGTGCTGTATCCCACGAGCGGGCTGAGCCTCATCGCGCGCGACAACCTCGACCCCCGGCTTTCGCTCGCGCTATGCCAGGCCTACAACAATTGGATCCACGACTTCTGCCGCCATAGCCCTGCCCGCCTGAAGTTCGTGGCGATGCTGCCGGTGCATGACGTGCACCTGGCCTGTCGGGAGCTCGTGCGCGGCGTGCGGGAACTGGGCGCGGTCGGGTCGTTCATCCGGCCGAACCTGGTGAACGGCCACTACTGGCACTCGAACTATTGGGACCCGCTCTACCGCCTGCACGAAGAGCTCGACGTGACGTGGGGGTTCCACGAGGGCGTGAGCGCGGTGTACTCGCGGATGATCCCGCTGTACGGCGAGAACCGGTTCTACCGGC
>WNFC01025229.1_pt1 | contig 11430 bp, 13 predicted proteins | sample 5400541 | NCBI WGS metagenome assembly WNFC01 (sample SAMN13153342, study PRJNA577476) | soil metagenome | isolation source: 120 cm saprolite under Douglas fir tree site 2 hole 2 replicate 1 | place: USA:California | collected 2015-04-18
AGGCTGCCGCCAGCTCCTGCACGGGGTCGCGCTTGAACGGCGTCGCTTTGACGATGGAGTACTGCGTGACCCGCGAGTCGAACATGCAGAAGCCGTCGTGGTGTTTGGCGGTGATGACCAGGTACTTCGCCCCGGCCCGGGCCGCCAGTGACGCCCACGCGTCGGCGTCAAAGCGGACCGGATTGAATCGCTCGGCGAGGCGTTCGTACTCGGCGACCGGGATGCGCGCGCGGAGCATGATCCACTCGCCAATGCCCGCGATCGCCTGGCCTTGCCATTCGCCTGCTGGAATGGCGTATAGCCCCCAGTGGATGAACATGCCGAAGCGCGCGTCGCGAAACCAGTCCAGGCGCGCGTCGTGGCGTGCGTCGGGTCGCTGATCGGCGCCGGTTCGAATCGCGCCTTCGTCGGTGGTCGTCATGATGAGTGTTTTTTTACCTTCCTCCAAAGCCGGTGAGTGCGATGCCTTCGACAAAGTAGCGCTGTGCCACGGCGAAGATCAGTAGCGTCGGCAAGAGCGTTACCGTCGCCGCGGCCATGAGCAGATGCCACTCGGTGCCGTACTGGCCGGTGAACAGCGTCAGTCCGACCGACAGCGTGCGCATGTCCGGCGAGGTCGTCGCGATCAGCGGCCACAAGAATGCGTTCCATTCGCGGATGAACGTGAATACCCCGAGGGTCGCCAGGGCGGGTCTGGACAGCGGCAAGATGATCCGCCACAGGATCCGTAGTCGTCCGGCGCCGTCGATCAGAGCGGACTCCTCCAGTTCACGCGGGATGGTCATGAAAAATTGGCGCAACAAGAACACGCCCAGGGCGTGAAACGCCGACGGCAGGATCAGCGCCCAGAAGGTGTCCAGCCAGCCGACCTCGCGCATCATCAAAAACAGCGGGACCACAGTGACCTGCTGCGGGATCATCAGCGTTCCGAGGTACAGCAGGAACAACACTTCGCGCCCACGGAAACGCAGTCGGGCGAAGGCGTACGCGGCCAGGACCGATGTCACGAGATGGACCGCGGTACCGCCGCTGGCGACGATAATCGAGTTGGTCAGGAAGCGCGCGAAGGGGAAGAACGTGAACGCTCTGGGGAAATTTTCCCAGGCCAGCGTCGACGGTAGCCAGGTGCGGCTGAAGACCTCGTTGGCGGGCTTGAGTGCCGTCAGCGCCATCCACACGAAGGGCACCAGACACGCCGCCGCCAGCACCGTCAGGACGGTGTAGCTGATCGGCGCAAACAGGCGCCTACTCATACTGGACCCAGCGGCCCTGGAGTCGCATCTGGAACAGGGTGAAGATGAAAATCACCCCGAACAGCACCCAGGCGATGGCCGATGCGTAGCCCATGCGGAAGAACTGGAAGCCGTTCTGGTAGATGTACAGCACGATCGTGTTGGTCGCGCCCGCCGGACCGCCGTTGGTCATCACATAGGCCTGGTCGAACACCTGGAACGAGCTGATGACGGTCAGCACGACCGCCAGAAACACCATCGGGCTCAATAACGGCAAAGTGATCTTCCAGAACCGCTGCCAGGCGCTGGCACCGTCGATCATCGCCGCTTCGTAAAGCGACACCGGGATGCCCTGCAGTCCGGCCAGGAAGAGCACCATGTTGTAACCGAAGCCCTTCCAGACGCTCATGATGATGATCGCCGGCATTGCCCATTGCGGATCACCCAGCCAGGTAGGGCCTGGCAGGCCAACCATGCGCAAAACGGTGTCGATGATCCCGGCCCGCGGCTCGTACATCCAGCGCCAGATCAGCGCGACAGCGACCGTGACGGTAACGACGGGCAAAAAGAATGCGCTGCGGTACAGCACCAGTCCCCGCAGGCGGGTATTCAGCCACAGCGCCAGGCCGAGGGAGACGACCAGGTTGAGCGGCACCAACCCGAAGGTGTAATAGACGGTATTGACGACAACATCTCTGAACACGCGGTCGGTCAAGAGCGTGCTGAAGTTCTTTAACCCGACAAATTGCGGCGGCGTGAGCAGCTCCCAGTCGTAGAAGCTAATGCCTAACGACGCCACCATCGGGACGACCAGAAACACCACAAATCCCAGCAAGCTGGGCAGAATGAACAGATAACCAATCAGCTCTTCCTGGCGTGCCAGTGTCCATCGCGGCCGCCCGGCCACCTTCGCCTTGAGCTGGGCTGTCGCCGGAACTTCCTTGCGCAGGAGCGCCACCCGGCTAGAGGGGCGGCCCAAAAAGGCGTCCTGGCAGAGTCATCCCCGCCCCTCTAGCCGTGAGACTGCCCGGAGTTCGGCCGCTGCAACCTTGTCGGACATCACTTCTGGCCGAACTCCTACGCCTGCGAACCCTTGTCGAGCAGGTCCTGATACGCCGCCTCGGCTGCTTTGGTCACCTCGGCCACGGGCTTGTTGCTGACGATGATCGGGTCGACGAAGTCTCGCTGGAGTTGGACGCTGATCTCCTGCCAGGTGCTGTTGGTGCGAAACGCTTTGGCCGTTTCGGCTTGCTTGGCAATCAACTGCTGGTGTTCAGGCGGCACGTCGGTGCGGTAGAACGCCGGCACCGACGAGATTCGGCCAGGGTAGCCGCGGCCGGCCTTGGCCACTTTGTTCAGGCCTTCGGTGCTGGTGATGTACTTGAGCACCTGCCAGGCTTCACTCTTGAACTTGGTCGTGTTGGCAATGCCGAAACCGGAGCCGGCGACCCACGAGACACTGCCGGCCTTGCCCTTCGGCAGCAACGCGACGTCCCAGGTGTCCTTGACCTTGGAGCGGGCGTTCACGAAGTTCCACGGGCCGGTGGTCCACATCGCCGCGCGACCGGAGTAGAACTGCTCGCTGCCCCAGTTGGTATTGCCGGGATCGTCGACGATCGCCGCGACTTTCTGCTTGTGGATCAGATCGGCGTACCACTGGATGGCGTCGATGGTCTCGGGCTTGCTGAGCTGCGATTTCTTGAAGTCGGCGTCGACGTAGTCCCCGCCGTTTGAGAAAACGAAGGGCACCATCGCGTTGAAATCGTTGGGCGCTGAAAAGCCAGTGACCGGCTTGCCGTCGATGTCGCGGGTCAACGCCCTGGCGGTTTGAATGAAGTCGTCCCAGTTCCAGTCGTCCTTGGGAATGGGCACGCCGGCTTTGTCGAAGTGCGACTTGTTGTAGTACACGACGTACGGGCCGAAGTCGTAGGACAATGCGTACATCTTGCCCCGATACGATAGGCCTTCACGGATGCCGCTGCTGAAGTCGTCGACTTTGACGTCTTTGTCGGCGGCAATGAGCTCGTCCAGGGCCATATAGATGTTGCGCGAGGCAAACGTGCCTTGTTTGAGGCAACCATGGTCGGCAGCCTCAACCAGTAATTGGCAAAAGTATCGGTCTCGAACTTGACGTCGACGTTGGGTACTTTCTGCATGGCGTCGGCCGCCAGGCTCTCCCAGAACTGACGCTCTTCTTCGGTGCCCGTCCAGAAGAACCAGCGCAGCGACACCTTCTGGCCGGTGGCCGCCGCCGGGGCCTGCTGCGCTGGTTGGGCAGCGGCCGTGGGTGCGGCTTGTGGGGCGGCGGGTGTGGGTGCCGCTTGTGGCGCGGCTGGTTTGACCGCGGCCGCGGTGGGCTGGGCCGCGGGTGGGCTGGTCTGGGGCGCCGCACAGGCGGCGACCAGGGTCAGGCCGGCGCCCGCCGCGACGAAACGCAGTGCCGCGCGTCGAGTGATTCGCTGCGAACTCGCTTGGAAGTCCATGGCCATGCCACCTCCGCCGAGATACGCCTGGTTGATAGCGCTACCACAACACTATCGCCAGTCATCGAGGCCGTCAAATAGACGGACGACTCGTAGCTGCCGAAGCTGGCCGTGGCCCCGCCTGCGACCGCAGAGGCGATGGCTTTGCCGCCCAGCCATCAGTTGGCTGCGGACAACAGCCCCTGAACCCGCGCGGCGACGGCCTTCATATCTGCCTTCCCGCGCAATCGAGCCGAGAGCAAACTCATTACTTTACCCTGGTCGCGCAAAGTCGTGGCACCGCTTTCGGCGATGGCAGCCTGGATGGCTTGCTCGATGGCGGTCTCGTCCAACTGGGGCAGGTACGCCGCGTCCACCGCCATTTGGGCCTCCTCGACCTGTAACAGATCGGCGCGCTTGCCCTTCTTGAAGGCATCGATCGACTGGCGGTGCTGGACTACGCGCCGAACCAGCACGGCCTGCACCTCGGCCTCGGTGAGGTCGCTGTTCGCGCGCACTGAGACGATCTCCGCTTCCTGTTCGGGCGAAAGCACCTGACCACCGTCCTCTTCGGCGTCAAGCCCGAGCAGCAAGCCGCGTTCGTCGAGGGCGCGCGTCAGCTTTGCCTGTTGCTCGGCTTTGATCTGAGACAACAAACTGCGGATCTCATCGCGCCGCACCGTATCCGCCGCGCGCATCGCGTCCTTCAAATCGGCGGTGAGTTGCTCGAGCAGCGAAGGCATCGCCCAGAATTATTGCAGCCGCGCCGCGCGGGCCGTATTATCTAGAACGCATGTTCGATACGTACGAGCGTCTGGCGTCCTCGTCACCAGTCCCTGTTCCCAGGGCGCCGGCGGCGGCTTCGCTCGAACACCTCCTCGCCCGAACCGTCGAAGGGCCGGCGGGTTGCTTGCTGTGGCAGGGCTCATTTGCCCGCAAGTATGGGACAGTGAAGTTTCGAGGGCGCGGGTGGGGAGCACACCGCGTCGCATACGAGCTCGCTTTTGGTCCGATCCCCGCCGGGCTGGACGTCATGCATCTGTGCGATGTGGCCGCCTGCATCAACCCTGATCACCTGGAAGCCGGCAGCCGTCGACAGAACATGCTGCACTTTCGCGACGTACAACGCGGGCTTGTCGTTGTCCCCAATCCGGCACTCGCACAACGCCGATTTGCGCGGACGACCCACGAAATTGAAGCCACAATGCCTATAGGTCGCTTCTGGCGACGCGTCGATCGCTCAGGCGAATGCTGGGAATGGCGTGGCCAACGTCAGCGACAAGGCTATGGACAAGTGGGCTGGGCAGGAAAGCGGTACGCCGCGCATCGCTTCGCTTGGCTCCTTGTCAATGGACTGATCCCCGATGGGCTACTCGTGTGTCATCGATGCGATAACCCCGGCTGCGTTCGGCCCGATCATCTCTTCCTGGGAACTACAGCCGAAAATGCGCGAGATCGGGAGAGCAAGGGCCGAGGTAAGTCGAACATTGGGAAGTTGATGGAGCACGCTCCAAGGCTGCGCGGTGAGCGAAATCCAATGGCCAAGCTGACGCTCGAACAGGTCAGGCAAATCCGGCAACGATACGTACCCCGCCAGGTCTCGATGAAACGCCTAGCGGATGAGTATGGCGTCAATCCGGCGACGGTGTTCTATGTCGTGCACGGAGCGACCTGGAAGTCCATTGATGAGGGCGCGCGTCTATGACTTCGACTTCGAGTCCCACCACAGAGGGCGATCACGTGGCCACATACGAAAAATTGTCCGAGCGTTTCGAGACAACTTTTACCGACGTCCGGGGTGGAGTCGAAGTCACGTTCATTTCAGGCGAACAGGTTGTGCGCCGGCTGAATGAGGTGCTGGGCGTGGCTGGCTGGAGCTTTCGGATCTTGCGGCACGACATCAATCCGGAGGCGGATGAGGCGTGGGCCCTGGGTGAGTTGGTGGCGGAGATCGGCGAACGGACGGTGGTGCGCCAGCAGTTCGGCTCGCAAAAGATCCGCCGCTCGCGCAGCACCGGCGCACCGCTGGACCTGGGCTTCGATCTGAAGGGCGCCTCGACTGACGCGATGAAAAAGTGCGCCAGCTTGCTCGGCGTGGGCCTGTATCTCAGTCGCAAGGAGGCCACCCGGCCTATGGTCAATCACCACTGACACATCCAGGCGGGTGGCGCCTGGTCTAGTCATATACTGCGCGCGGTGCCTGGGCAGATGTACGACCCGGCGGTGCAGCGGGCGGTCCTCGAGAAACTCGCGCGCTGGCGGCACCTGCCCGAGGGTGACCTGATCGCGATGCTCAGCCCCGTCGAGCGGTTGCGCTTCCGACCCGAGGCGCTGGACGACCTGGTCTGGGACGGCCTGATCGTGGCGCGCGACGCCGGCGACGAGCGCGTCGTCAGCATCACCGAGGCTGGCGAAGACTGGCTGCGCCACGCGCGGAACGGCGAGGTGGGCGAGTGAGCGAGGGCGAACGCGACTTCCAAGCGGAAGCGGACGCTGTGCTCGCCCAGCTTACGAATGGCCGCGCGCCGGTCGAAGCATCGATGGCTCTCGCGGTCCTGGCCAATCGGGCTGCCGCGCGACTGCACACGCTCAGTCGCCACGAGGCGGCCGAACGCAAAGACCAGCCCGACTGGCCGGCCTGGGCCCAGCTGCAGAACGCCGCGCGCACGATGGTGCTCCAGGCGAGCACCTGCCGCGACCTGGCCGCGCGCCTGCTCGGCCACAAGCTGTGAGCACCCTCGCCGGGACCTCACCGGTCGGCAAGACGTGAGCATCCTGGTCTGGATCGCCCTCGGCCTGCTCGGCGGCGCGGCGGTCGGTTGGCTGCGCCGGCGGCGCGGCCGAGTGCTCCTGGGCGACATGGTCGTCGGCGTGCTCGGCGCGATTCTGGGCGGCTTCATGGCCAGCGTCACCCTCGGCCTCGACATCTCCGGGATCGACTGGATCAGCGTCCTGGTCGCCGCGGTCGGCGCCGCGCTGCTCATCGCCATTCTGAACGCCCTGCCGGCGACCGAAATCTACGAATAACCTCGGTCAGCCCGCCGAGGAGCGTCTGCGTTTGCGCAATGCCGCCAGGCGGTTCTTGAACACGCGCACAGTCGCGCGCCGATCACGCGCCGTCCGCCGCGCGCTGGCCTCGAACACCGCGATAGCCCGCAGCAAGACTCGCTCAGCCTCGTCAAATGCCGCGCGCCGTTCGTAAATCGCCACCAGCCGCCCGTAGGGCAAGTCGCCTACGAACCCTTCGGCCACGTTGCGCTCGTACAGCGCGATGGCCTCGTCCAGGTTGCCGGACTGTTCCGCGGCCAGCCCTTCCAGGTTCAGTGCCGTCTGCGCCTCGAGCAGCCAGCGCTCCTCGAGCGTCTCTGCAGCTTCAGTCGATCGCCGAGGCATTTACGCCCACTGGTGCCACCACAAACAACGCCTCGACGGGTCGGGGAGAGAGGATTTGAACCTCCGGCCCCCACGTCCCAAACGTGGTGCTCTGCCTAGCTGAGCTACTCCCCGGAATTGGCTGCCTGAGTGTAGCAAGTCTCGGCTTGAAACTAGACATGCTGGCCCGATCTGCTAGCGTGGAGAGGAGAATGGCGCTCCTTCAGAACGCGCCTGCCCAACCCGCGGGCTTAATTCCACTGATTTCCGCGGCGCGCCGGCCCTGGCTGCCGCGTCTGCTCGAAATCCTGCCGACCGCCACGGTGTGGTTGATCATCACCGCGCCGGTCTGGGCGGCCATCATCGCCCCAGCCGCGCTCGGTTTTGGGATGATTCTGTTCAGCGTCTATTGGCTGTGGAAATCGCTCGGCTTCGCCAGCGGCGTGCTGATCGGTTTCTGGCGGCTGCACAGGGCTCAGCAGCGCGACTGGATCGCCGCTTCCCGCGACCTGCCCGGCTACGAACAGCTGCGCCACCTGGTCATCGTCCCGACCTGTGGCGAAAGCGATGAGATCGTCGCCGACACCCTCCACTACCTCACCTCGCAGGACGTCCCGCTCGAACGTGTCACGGTTGTGCTGGCGTTCGAGGAGCGCGATCCTATCGCGCGGACCCGCGCGGCCAGATTGAGCGCGCGTTTCGCTCCACTGTTTCAGCATTTCCTCACGACGTACCACCCCGACCTGCCCGGCGAAGTCAGAGGCAAATCCTCGAACCTCACCTGGGCGGCGCGCTGCGTCGAAGCCGAGCTGGTCGACACCGGTCGGCTCGATCCCGAGCACCTGATTGTCACGGTGTGCGACGCCGACTCGCGCCTGCACCGCCGCTACCTGGCCGCGCTTGCCCACGACGTGCTGAGCCATCCACACGGCCAGCTGCACATCTTCCAGCCGGCGATCCTGTTCTATGCCAACCACTGGCGGCTGATCGCGCCGCTGCGCGCCTTGAACAGCATCTACTCGTTGTGGGAGCTGGCGCGCATGGTGCCCAGCCACCGGCTGGTCACCCAATCGACCTACTCGTTGAGCTGGACCGCGGTGCGCGCCGTGGACTTCTGGGATGTCGACGTCATCCCCGAAGACTCGCACATGTGCTTCAAGGTCCTGTTCCACTACGGCCAACGCGTCAAGGTCAGACCGATTTTTCTGCCTGTCTATGCCGACGCGGCCGAGGGCGCCACGCTGCGGCGCACCTTCGAGAATCAGTACCACCAGATTTTGCGCTGGGCGTGGGGCATTTCCGACATTCCCTACGTGGTGATGGGCGCACTGCGCGCCCGCGATCTGCCCTGGCACCTCAAGATCATGCGCGTCACCTGGTATGTCGAAGAGCACATCATGTGGCCCTCGCACTGGTTCCTGCTGACCCTGGGTGGGTTGGTCCCGGCGCTGGTCAACCCGACCTACGCGCACAGTGCGCTCGGGCTGTGGCAGTCGAGTTTGATCTCGGCGATCATGGGCCTGTGCCTGCCGTGCTTGCTGCTGGTCATCGTGGCCGATTGGCGCCTGCGTCCAGAGCACCCTGAAGGTGAAGATCCGATCGACGTCTTGATCGGCTGGGCGTCGTTTGGCCTCCTGCCACTATTTGGTCTGCTGTTGTGCGCCCTGCCGGCGCTCGACGCGCACACCCGACTGCTGCTCGGACGACGCCTGGAGTACCGCGTGACCGAAAAAGTGCCGGCCCAAGCGCGCTTCCGGGATCAGCAGGGTGCGCCGCTGCCGAAGCCCATGCGCGATCCGGCGCTGCTACGGCACCCCCGATTCGATCAGCTGCCGCAATATCGGGCGTATGCGCCTGGCAGCACGACCGCGGTGACTGATTCGGTCCTTCTCGTCTACCGCGACCTCCGCTAGCGTGCGGCGTAAGCGCGGGATGTAGAAGATCGGGTCATAGCCGAAGCCACCGCTGCCCGCGGGTGCGAGCGCGATCTGGCCGCGGACTTCGCCGCGCACCTGCCACAGCCGGCCGTCGGGATGTCTGAGGACAGCCACACACGCGTAGCGGCACGCCCGCGCCGCGCCGCTCTTGCCTTCGAGCAACCGAATCAAAAGAGCATTCTTGTGCGCGTAGTCCGGGCCCGCCCACCTCGCCGAGTGCGCGCCTGGCGCACCACCCAGCGCCGCCACGCACAGTCCCGAATCCTCGGCCAGCGTCAGGAGCTGGCTCGCCTGACCATATGCTTCGGCTTTGAGGACCGCGTTCTGCGCGAACGTCGTGCCGGTTTCTTCGACGTCGAAGTCGATGCTGGCGTCGGCCAGGCTGAGCAGATCCAGCGGCAGGTCGCCCAAAAGTGCCTGCCATTCGCGCAGTTTGCCAGCGCTGGTCGTCGCCACCAGTAGCCGCGCGGAGGGCATGTGCCACTAACGTTACCGTTCAGATGGCTAGCGACGGACTCGCCCAGGCGCTCCAGGCACTGCCGCCCGACTGGCGCGGGCACTACTTCGACGTCGCCGACAGCACCCAGGACGAAGCGCGCGCCGCCGCCCGACTCGGTGCGCCGAGTCGCTCGATCTTCGTCGCCGACTACCAGCGTATGGCTGGCCGGACCCGGGGACGCGCTGATGCTCTCGATCATCTTCAGAGAGCGCGCGACACCGCCCATTCCCTGGCGCTGGACGAGCCTCGCGTCCGTCGCCCTTGTTGAAGCTTTCCAGGAGTTGCTGCCCACGCTCGCGCCCGCCATCAAGTGGCCCAACGACGTCTTGCTCGACGATCGCAAAGTCGCCGGCATTCTGGCCGAAACGACATCAGACGGTCAGCAGCTGGTCGCTGTCGTCGGCATCGGCGTCAACGTCAATTCCGCGGCGTCCAGTCTCGCCACGGTCGGCAGCCCCGCCACCAGTTTGCGCATCGCCGCTGGCCGGCCCGTTGATCGTGGCCGTCTGTTGGTTACGTTCCTGCGCCGCATGAACACGTGGTACGCCCGGCCGTGGCCTGAACTGCACGCCGCCTGGCAAGCTCGCCTGTGGGGTCGCGGCCAGCGCCTGCGCCTGCTCGATCTGGGCCGCGAAGAAGAAGTTGTGGTGCTCGGCGCCGAACTGGACGGCTCGCTCCGCGTCCGGCTGGCCGACGGGACTGAACACCACACCACTACAGGCGAGCTGATCCTGTGACGGAACGGACGACCATGATCGGCTGGATGCGCTCGCGCGCGTTCGTCATCGGCCTCGCGGTGGCCCTACTGGCCGGCCTGGCGCTGCGCCTGGCGGTCATTGCCAGTCCGCTGGGCGAGCTCGACGGCGACGAAGCGGTCGTCGGCCTCATGGCCCGCCACATCGCCTTTCTCGGCGACCGGCCCGTGTTCTACTACGGCCAACCATACCTGGGCAGCCTCGAGGCGTTTTCGGCGGCACCCCTTTTTCGTCTCCTCGGTTCCAGCACGGTGCTGCTCAAACTCGTGCCGACCGCCTATAGCCTGGGTTTCCTCGCGTTGAGCGCTGTTTTGGCCCGGCGCCTGTTCGACACCGGCGCGGCCCTGGCGACGGCGGCCTATCTGGCGGTGCCGCCCTCGATGTGGGCGGTCTGGAGCACGAAGGCGCGCGGTGGCTACGCCGAGCTGCTGTTCCTCGGCCAGGCGCTGCTCCTGGTCACGCTGGCTCTGGCGCACTCCCCCAGCCGCCGACTGGCATTCCTCTGGGGCATCCTGGCCGGCCTGGCGTTCTGGACCCACCTGCTGGCCGTCGTCTACCTGCTGCCCGTCGCCATTTTTTTGTCGCTCGGCCGCCGCGCCAGGTGGTCCGCTTCAGAATTGGGCTTGGCGGTGACGGGCGCCGTGCTCGGCATGGCCCCGCTCATCTTCGACAACTTTGCCCACGGCTTTCTCACTCTGGCCGCGTTGCTTCAACCGGCGGACCTGCCGCTCGACCAGTGGGCGCAGTTGCTGCGCGTTTTCCGAGTCGGTGTGCCGGTGCTCCTCGGCCTGGGCCAGCCGACCACCTCCGAGACGATGTTCGACCAGGATTGGCTGCAGCGGCCAGCCGGCCACCTGTGGGTCGTGCTGTTGGCGCTGCTGGTCCTCGGAGCGGCGCTGGCAGTCCACGCGCCGTCACTGCGCCGACTCGTCCGATGTGGCGCCAGCCACCTGTCCGAGCCCGCGCTGCTGCTGGTGGTCGCTCTGGCCGTGCCGCCCGTGGTGGCGCTGACGCGATTCGGCTTTTTCGTCTCGGAGCCACGCTACGCGTTGCCCCTGTACGGCGCCGTGCCCTTGCTGGCGGGTGCTCTCTGGCGTATCCGCGTGCCCTGGCCGGGGCTGACAAGAGGGTCGGTAGTGGCAGCCGTCTTGACACTCAACGTGTGGAGCCTGC
>WNFC01027461.1_pt1 | contig 11430 bp, 8 predicted proteins | sample 5400541 | NCBI WGS metagenome assembly WNFC01 (sample SAMN13153342, study PRJNA577476) | soil metagenome | isolation source: 120 cm saprolite under Douglas fir tree site 2 hole 2 replicate 1 | place: USA:California | collected 2015-04-18
CAACCGCATGGTGAAACGCTTCTATCTCCAGGCCATGGTCTTCATACCAGAGGCTGGCACGGATGTGCAATGCGTTCACCTGGCTTTCCGCATCTCCTGGAGAGGAGGCGATGCTCTGGTGGAGTCGCTGCCGCAGCAACTCCGCAAAGAGCTGGTGATAGCGGTACCACCGCCGCTCGTTGTCCAGCGGGACGATGAACAGGTTGGCGTGTTCGAGATATTCCAGGGTTGCTTGCCCGGAAGCAGAGGAGTCGAGCAGAACGGCATCGCACAGGGGGCCGCACAGGCGGTCGAGGATAGATGTGCGCAGCAAGAATGTCTGGACGCTTTCGGACTGCTGTTGCAGGACTTCTTCCACCAGATAGTCCAGCACGAAATGGTGGCTGCCAGTGAACGAGGTGATGAAGCTGGTGGGGTCAAGATGTCCCTGCATGGAAATCGCGGCTAATTGCAGGCCGGCAATCCAGCCTTCGGTGCGCCTTTCTAGTGCGTCGATGTTTTCCGCTGAGAGGGTGAGGCCCATCACCTGGTTGAGAAAAGCGGCGGCTTCGGAGGGGGTAAAACGCAAGTCGGTGACGCGCACTTCGGTCAAGTGCCCCCCGGCGCGTAACCGGGCCAATGGCAGTTGTGGATCCTCACGGGTGGCGATGACCAGGTGCATGTGTGGTGGCAGATGATCGAGCAGAAAGGTGAGGGCATGGTCAACCGGTTTGGCATCAATCACGTGATAGTCGTCAAAGACGAGGACGAAATGGTCCGAGATGGTGGTAATGTCATTGAGCAGGGCCGTCAGAATCGCGTCGGTTGGCGGCGGCTGAGGGGATTGGAGCACCCCCAACACCCCTTCTCCAATATTGGCCGCAATCGTCTGCAAAGCAGCGACGAGGTACGTCAGAAAGCGTGCGGGGTCGTTCTCCCCTTCGTCCAGCGACAGCCAGGCTGCCGGTCGCTCGATTCCCTCGACCCATTGACTGACTAGCGTGGTTTTCCCAAAGCCGGCGGGGGCAGAGATGAGGATCAGTTTGCGGTGCAGACCCTCGTTCAGCCGCTCGATCAGGCGGGGGCGGCTGACAACGTGAGGCCGAAGCCGAGGGATATACAGTTTCGTGGCGAGAAGTGGCGTAGGCATAGGAAAGTAACCTCTTCAACAAAGAGCTGCTGGTTGGTGAGGCGTCTCATGCTCTCTTTCAACCCGGCTTGTCCAGACAAGAGGTGGACGCCGCCATGCGCGAGTGCCAGGATGTGTTGACTATCCTCTGAGTCAGTATGCTGCTTATTATAGCATCAATGAGATTTCATTGACAATAATACCTAATCACAAGAATGGCTCTGATGTAATTACATTACCAGGTTACATTACCAAGCCACCGGGGCGATGCTGGCACCAATCCGTCTCACCTGGCACGTATCCGTCCTGGCAACGAGGCTGCGCCTCTGAACTAATCCAGCGTGCCAACGCTACTGCGTAGCTAGCGCTTCGCGCTCAGGCACGCTGCAAGGCATAGCGTGCGCGCTCAGCCAGGACGAAAGGAGCAACGCTGGTTCTTGCCCGTCTCGGCTGGCACCTATCCGTCTCGCCAACGCGGCTGCGCCGCTACTGCTGCGCAGTCAGGCGAGACGCAAGGCATACCGTGCGCGGTCAGCCGAGACGCAAGGCACTGCGCTGCGGGTCAGGTGAGACGCAAGGAGAAGCATCCCCACCCCCCGTCCGCACCTCTCCCGCCCCTACGCGGTTTATAGAGCGGGCCGCAAATCCGTATCAAATGTAGAGAGATGTATGTCGATGGTTGTTAGCATAGGGGAGAAGCGGGGTAATGTCAATGGCGGAATTATTTTAAAGGTATCGCTTGATGCAGAAATGAAGGCGAGAAGGACGGGCCATGACCCGTCCTTCGTTACATCCATCCAGGTTCCTGTGAAGCGGCTATGTCATTGGCAACAACCTGCCGCTTTTCACGTCGTTAAGCGGTATCTCCATCATCATCGTTGTCCTGGAAGAACTCACCATTGCGCTCGTGTCCAATCTCAGCAAAGATGGTTGTCGAGGTATTCGCCGGGTCGGAGACGAATTTGAAATCCTGCCTTCGTGCCGACCAGCGGATGGTTGCATTGTCCTCAATGACACGAGCGTCGAACTCGTTCTGCTCATCGTGAAGATGGACCCGGTTCTTCACGCCACTCCAACGGACGTGGAAGGAGACATCTGCCGGTACCGAGGGACCATGCATCAGGGAGTTCACAATCGTGCCAAAGTCCCTGACCTCTACGTCGTTAAGGTCCATCGATGCCGTTGCATCTTCGAGGTCGACCTCTACGCTTTCGTCAGGAACGCGTATCGTCCAAAACAGGCCGCTTGCAGCAATACCGGGGTTGAAATCGTGGATCTGATTCGCAGGGACAACCTGCCCCTTATAGAGGTCCAGTCAAATGAAGGCGAAGGTGCCGTTGTGCGTTTCATTATCCATCCCAATGTAGACACCTTGCATGAAACGCATATCGACGTCGAAGACGAGGGAGGAAGTGGTGCCGGTGTCTGTGTGTGTGGCTGTCCCCGTCCCCTGGATCTCAGCGGCTCCAATTGAGCCATGAAAATCGGTGATTGTCGATGGTTCGACGCCAGGAGCGATCGGGAAGACATGGAAAACCTCTGTTCCTGGGCCAAATGGCTGGATACCGCCGGGAATGGGTCTCGGCGCGTTGCCATGCGCTGACGCCAGGCCTGGCATCCAGAGTCCTGAGCCGAGAACGACACCTGTAGCGCCAGCCGCGACCGTCATGAACTGGCGGCGAGACAGCAGGGCGCGTTCCCAAAAGTGTGTGTGGCCAACGTAATGAAGGCCGTTGCGAGATTGCCCATTTAATGGGAAATCTCTCTGCCTGGTACTCAACTTGCTCTCCTTTCCAGGCACTTGTGCTGAACTATAAATACAACCTACAACGCCTATAGCCAGAGTAAGACCGCGTTCGCCGATCGCATCTCAGTCTCAGTGACTGGGCAAAAACAGGTACCAGACAAGGGGAATGACTCACGCTCTGCCATCCCCCAACGGTCGGAACGCGACTCTTCAAACCGAACTACCCTCGATAGAAGGTCGTTTGTGAGACGTATTACGAAGGACAATGGTACAGAAATAGATATTGCTGCAATTGTGACGAGGATTCGTTAAAAATAACAAGTGTGGCTCTCAGGTAGTTACGTTACCAGGTTACACTACCACGTGTTCGGTAGGATCTGTATGCTTTCGGGGGACGGCAGGCGACCATAAAGGCCCTCCCATCCACGCTTCACCACCCTCGCCCCTACGGGAGGGTATTTGGATCTGCATGCTTTCGGGGGACGGCGGGCGACCATCAAGGCCTTGTAAAGATACCCCGTATCTTTCTTGCCCAGCCACGCTTCACCACCCTCGCCCCTACGGGAAAGGGTTTGTCCCCGCACATAGAGAGCCATTCGGTACCGGTTTTTGACAACATAAGCAGAATGAGGTAAAGTACAAGTGTTTCAAAAAGTGACAGGCACAAATACAAGCAGGGGTAAAATCCATGTCAACGCCCGCCCGTAAACAATATTTGCAGATGAAGAGCCAGTATCCCGACGCCGTCCTTTTATACCAGGTCGGGGATTTCTACGAGACCTTTGATGAAGATGCTTTTATCGCCTCGCGCGAGCTACAGATTGTGCTGACGAGTCGCTCCTATGGCGATGAGAGGGTGCCCCTGGCTGGCATACCATTGCATGCGCTGGAAAATTATGTGGGCAAGCTGATCCGGGGCGGCTACAAAGTGGCGATCTGCGACCAGGTGGGCGAGGTTGTCAAAGGGCATCAGCCTGTTGAGCGCGCGGTGACGCGTATCCTCACTGCGGGCACGCTTTCAGAGCCAAACCTGCTCCCGACGCGGCAGAACAATTACCTGGCGGCGATAGCGCCGGGACGCATGCAAACCGGGTTGGCAGCAGTGGATGTCAGCACGGGTGAATTTAGTGTCACCTGGTTTACCCCGGACGAGTTACCCGCTGCCCTGGAAGCAGAATTACAGCGGCTGGTACCCTCAGAATGCCTGCTCGTAGAAGGAAGCCGCCCGGATGCCTACCATTTCCCCTCTGAGACCGCGACCATCACCCGTTGCCCGCCCTATTTCTTTGAGCAAGAGGCAGCGCGAGCCAGGCTATGCCGGCTCTTTGGCGTACAATCGCTCGATGCTTATGGCTGCTCCCATGTTCCTCAAGCAGTTGCAGCGGCGGGCGCAATTGCTATGTACCTTGAAAAGATGAATGCCAGGCTGCTCTCGCTCTTGACGGGACTGCGCTCATATCGCACCACCAGTTTTATGGTGCTGGATGCGCATACGCAGCGCAATCTCGACCTGTTGCAGGGTGCGCGCAGCGGCGCCGCACAGGGCAGTTTGCTGGGTGTCATGGATCGCACTATTACCCCTATGGGCGCGCGCCAACTGCGGCGAACGATCACGCAGCCGCTGCTCGACCTGGCGCAACTCGAAGCTCGCCTGCAGAGCGTGGAAGAACTTTACGAAAGCCCCGCGATGCGCAGCCGCTTCACCATCTGTTTGCAAAGATTTGGCGACCTGGAGCGTGTCGCTGGCCGTATACGCCAGGGAACTGCCGTACCACGCGAGGTGTTAGCCCTGGGCGCATATCTCCTGGTGGTTCCGCAGTTATACGAACTGCTGCGCGGCTGCGATTCTCCCCTCTTGCTAGAACTCGCAGACCGGCTTGATAGCTGCCCACCGGTAATAGAATTGATAGATCGGGCGCTTACGCGCACGGGTGAAGAGGACGAGCAGGAGAATGACGGGCGTCTAATCCGCGCAGGCTTTCGCGCCGAGCTAGATGAACTCATTGCTTCTATTCGCGATTCGCGCCGCTGGATTGCCTCTTTAGAGGCTCACGAGCGCGAACGTACCGGTATCAACAAGCTGCTCAAAGTAGGCTATAACAAAGTCTTTGGCTACTACATCGAGGTCAGCAACAGCAAACTGGGCCAGGTTCCGGCTGATTATATACGCAAACAGACGCTCGTCAATGCAGAGCGCTATATTACTCCCGATCTCAAAGAGCACGAAGCACGCATTCTGAGCGCGGAGGAACGTATCGAGGAGATGGAGCGTAGTATTTACGCCGACGTGTTACGCCAGTTGAGCGTCTACTATCCGCAGTTGATGGCAACGGCTTCGGCCATGGCCCACGTCGATGTACTGCTGAGTTTCGCGGAAGTGGCGGCGCATCAAGGCTATGTGCGCCCGGTGCTGCAGCAGGAGAGCAGCATCGAGATTAGCGGCGGGCGGCACCCGGTTGTCGAATATACACTGGATGGGGATGTCTTCATTCCCAATGATACACAGCTCGAGGCGGATACGGAGCACGGGGCGCGTATCCTCTTGCTGACCGGACCAAACATGGCGGGTAAGTCAACCTACCTGCGCCAGGTTGCGCTGATCACGCTCTTAGCGCAGATTGGCAGCTTTGTGCCGGCCCGCAGTGCGCGCATTGGGCTGGTGGACCGCATTTTTACCCGCGTCGGCGCTGAGGATGACATTGCGTCCGGTAAAAGCACGTTCATGGTGGAGATGGAGGAAACTGCCGCTATCCTGCATCATGCCACGCGGCATAGCTTGATTGTCCTGGATGAGATCGGCAGGGGCACGAGCACGTACGATGGCCTGGCGATTGCGCGGGCTGTTGTCGAGCACCTGCATAACCTCACAGCAGCCCGGACGCTCTTCGCCACTCACTATCACGAACTGACATTGATGGCGGAGGAACTGCCGCACCTGCACGTGTATACGATGGCCATCAGCGAAGATGAACAGGGCGAGATCGTTTTCCTGCATCGCGTGACGCCGGGTTCTCTCGGGCGCAGCTATGGTATCCATGTAGCAAAAATGGCCGGCATGCCCCTGAGCATCGTCCGGCGCGCCGGAGAAGTCCTCAAAGGCCTCGAAGCCGCGACGGACGGCAAAGGAACTGGCGTTCTGGTAGCTCACAATGGACAGATCCATAGCAGGTCGCTGGTCGCAGATGCAAATGGCAGGTACGACGTAGAGGCGCAATTTAGAGTATATGAATGGCAAAGCGAAGAAGCTCGCCTGGCCGCTCAAAGACTGGAACAGGCTGATGGAACACAGGCTGATCTGGAATCCATCGATGTATGCGCGATCACGCCGCTCGATGCACTGAATCTGATGTTTTTGCTGCAGAGGAAAAGAAGGTCGCACCTGCTGTTATCCAACGGAGACACATCTTAATGCCAACAACGCGGACTGCACGCACCCCCATTCTTACCCTTCCGCCTGACGTAGCGGAACGTATCGCTGCCGGTGAGGTGATTGAACGTCCCGTCTCAGTCGTTAAGGAACTGGTGGAGAATGCCATTGATGCGGACGCGCATGAAATACGTGTAGAGATACGCGGCGGTGGGCTGCGCCTGATCCGCGTCACGGATGATGGCTATGGTATCCCCGAAGACGAACTGGAACGAGCCTGCGCACGCCACAGCACGAGCAAAATCAGCAGCGTCGAAGACCTCAGCCACCTGCACACGTTGGGGTTTCGCGGGGAAGCCCTGGCCAGCATCGCAATCGTATCAGAGCTGACACTGCTCAGCCAGGCCATCGAAACCGAGGAGATGGGCAAGGAACACGCAGCAACCTTGATAACTTTCCGCAACGGTGAGGTCACGCAACGGGCGCGCAGGGCGCGTTTACATGGTACAACTGTCACGGTGCGCGACCTGTTTTACAACGTGCCCGCTCGCCTCAAGTTCATGCGCGATCCGCGCACCGAGGGCGGGCATATCACGCAATTGATGCGGCGTTTTGCCGTTGGCTATCCGGGAATACGCTTTCATCTTACCATCGAAGAGCGCCAGGTCTTACAAACGAGCGGTACGGGCAACCTGGCTACGACGCTGGCTGAACTCTATCACCTGCCCCTGGCTGAGATGCTCAATGCGCTCTCTTTTCGCTCCTCTGAAGAAGGCGGTGCGCAATCCTTTGAGTTGAACGGCTATATAGGTAACAGGGCTTTAGCCCAGGCCAGCCGGCAGCATATAACGCTCTTCATCAATGGGCGGCTGGTGCAGTCGCGCCCATTGCAAAATGCGCTGGAGGCGGGCTATGCTGGACTCTTGCCAAAAGGAAAGCATCCACTGCTGGTGCTGCGCATCGATCTGCCGGCTGAGGAGTTAGATGCCAATGTCCACCCGGCTAAGACCGAGGTCAAGCTGGCACGAGAAGCTGGTGTAGCGGCGGCGGTGACAAAAACGATACGCGCGGTGCTGGAACGCAGCCCGGCCTTACCTGAGGATATGCAATTGCCCGGCCCTGCGCTTGTCTACCAGCGGCGCCTGCATGTGCCGTATCGCCGGGGCCTGCGAGTTGCAGAATCGGCGCACGAATACCCGGCCAGCCCAGGGGCGGCTGAAGTGCTGGCGACGCTGCGGCCTCTTGCCCAGTTGCAGCAGGCTGTGATTCTTGCCGAAGCGCCCGATGGCAGCCTGTATTTAATCGATCAGCACCGGGCACACGAGCGTGTGATTTATGAGCACCTGCGCCGCGTATACACCGGTGCGGGTGTGCAGCCAGGCGAGCAGGAGGAGCAGTGGGCCGAATCTCATCTCTTGCTGGAACCTGTGGTTATCGAGTTGAAACGTCACGAGGCTGAACTATTTGAGCAGCGTTTGCCCATCTTACGCGGCCTGGGCCTAGAATGCGAGCGTTTCGGCGGGCGCAGTTTCCTTGTACGCTCCGTGCCCAACAGCGCCGGGCAGGAACAGCTTGTAGGATATCTGCCCGAGCTTGCACGCATAGCCTCGGAGGATAGCAACGAGTGGCAGGATCGCTTGTTGATTGGCCTGGCATGTCGTTCGGCTCTCCGTCGTGGACGTGAACTCGGTATAGATGAACAACGCTCGTTAATCAGTGCGCTTGCGAGCGCATCGGCTCCGGCGGTCTGTCCCCACGGCAGCCCTATTCTGCTACACTATAGCCGGACGTTCCTGGTCGATAAATTCGATTGGTGATGAAGGCCTTTTCAAATGGTTACGCGAACACACGGGAGTGAGAGCAGCACGCGCCTTTGAGCAACTGCAATGCCGGATGCCAACCGCCCAAGAAGCCGCATTGCTCAATATTGCGCGTGGTCAACCAGTGGTTGATCTTAACCGCTGGGTATGGGCCGACGATGATACGTTGTTCGAGTACACTCATATCGTTGCCAATGGCGCTTTACATGAGTTTACCTATACCTATGAGCTGGACGAGGAGGCCAGTACATGATGCACCTGGACGAATCCACCCGTGCCGAACTCGTACGCGAGATCGCACTGACCCTGGCGAAAACACAGCGGCTCGCTTTTGCCTCAGACTTTCACGCCTTCGCAGAGGGAAGACAATTAACACTTGCAGGAGTCACCTTTGAAACCTTTGCCAAAGGACCGAACACCAGGCGCAGCGATGGCGACGTGGTAGCCCATGCCATTGTGATGGCCCTGGTCGCTGCCGTCAACCAGGGGGATATCGATGATTGGTTCCCTGATACAGGAGAGACAGGCATCCGGTCAATTGAGTATTTACCAAGTATGCGCCAGCGGCTGCTTGAGCCGGAGCATCTCGTGTTGGGAACTGTCGATGTGACGATTCTCTGTGGCGAGCAACCACGCATGAAGCGGCGCCTGCCAGAGATGCAGCGCAACATTGCAGAGGGACTTGGCATCGACCTCGAGCAGGTGCATGTGAAAGTCAGCAGTATGGATGGCCAGGATGAGATCGCTCGTTTAGAGGGCATTGAAGCACGAGTACTCATCAGTCTGTGGCAGGGGTTGTAGCATACTACCGTGATTCAGCGTGCATGTTTTGCAAGGGAAGCAGTCGCTTAGGTCACATAATGTGAGAGTCGTGCATCTTATTCCATCAACGCTCTCGTGAGGAGTAGATAAACGGCTGCAACACATCCTCGTAGTCAAAAAGTTCTTCGGATGTGAAGAAGCGTTCAATCTCGACCGCGGCGGTTTCTAGTGAGTCGGAAGCGTGTACCAGGTTGGCCTGTACGCTCATCGCCAGTTCGCCGCGTATTGTGCCAGGCTCGGCTTCGCGAGCTTTGGTAATGCCACATAGCAGGCGTACCGTGTTGACGCAATCAACACCTTCCCAGACGCAGGCAATGACTGGTGTGCTGCGCATGAACGTTTTGATCTCGGCAAAAAAGTCACGTCCACTGAGGTGGCTATAATGTTCATTCAATAACTCGTCGGCTAATGTCATCATTTTTATACCAACTAGCTTCAGGCCTTTGCGTTCAAACCAGGTCTCTTTGAATAGCATCGGGTTTGATAAGCACTAATGTGCGTTCCATAGATTAAATTTCCTCTCTTTTAGTCTTTCTCAGACTCTATGACGAATAAAGTAATGTAGCGCATTTGGCAATCTACTAGCAAGCGAGAGAAGCCGATAATGAAATTTACCAACCACAACCGGTACTGTCATGCTGAGTGCAGCGAAGCATCTCTCTGCCCATCGGGCCAGACCCTTCGCTGCGCTCAGGGTGACAGCACCTGACCGATCTTGTTCGTTAAACTGCATTATCGGCGGTGGGCGCGATAATGCAGATTCACTTTTTCATGCGGACATCATCACATCCACCGAGGGCCGATAAATCGGCGATGGGCGCGATAAATCGCAATACTGTTCAACTAAGAAGAGGAGGTCCAGATATGACATACTATTCTGTATGGAAAAAGATAGACATGTCAGTTTCAAGGAGCCTCCTTATGCCTTATAGAGTACGCCAAATCGCCCCGGAGAGCAAAATGTGCCAGCACGTGTCGCTGGATATGCTGCATCAAATCCTCCCTGTAGCACGAGTGCTCGATGTCTTGGAGCGCGAACAGGCCTTTGAAGTGCGTGAGCGGCGCATGAACCAGCTCATGACCATCTACATCCTGATCGCGCAGGCGCTGTTTCCGCTCAAGAACCTGCGCGAGGTGATGGCGACGTTGCTGCATGCCCTGCGCATGCTCTGGCCGCAGCAGCCTGCAGCGGACACCCAGGTGCCGGTGGGCAGTGCGTTGAGCTATCGGCGCGCGCAGTTGGGCAGTCGTCCCTTGCAGGCGCTCTTTGAGCAGGTGTGCCAGCCCCTGGCCACCACCGAGCACGAGATGCCGTGGGCCTTTGCCTTTGGCCGACGCGTGCTGGCCATCGACAGCACGCTGGAAGCCGTGCCCGCGACACAAGCCAATGCCGGGGTCTTTGGCTATTTGTCCGGCGGCAAGGGTCGGTGTGCCTATCCCTTGGTGCGCGGCATCTACTTGATCGAGTGTGGTACCCATGCCATCATCGATGCGCAGTTCCGGCCGTGTCGGCCCAACGAGCAGCGTGCCGGCTACCACTTGCTGCACACCGTGGGACCGGGCATGCTCGTGACGCTCGATAGCGGCTTTCGCGGCTATCCCTTCCTCTCGGCCGTGCTGGCCAGCGGGGCCGACCTCCTGGTGCGCTTGCAAAGCCGGGATCAGCCCCAGATCCTCCAGGGGCTTGCCGATGGCAGCGCCCTGGTGGACCTCTGGCCCTCCGATCGCCAGCTGCGCAAGCAGGGGCAGCCGCTGCGCTTGCGCATGCTCAGCTACACCATCACCAATCCGACCTTGCCGGGCTACGGGCAGACCCATCGGCTGTTGACCAGCATCCTGGATCCCGCGCAAGCCAGTGCCCTGGATCTGATCTGTACCTATCATGAGCGCTGGGAAATCGAAGTCGCCATCGATGAGCTCGATACGCATCAGCGCCTCTGCCAACGCACGCTGCGCAGTCGCACGCCGCTCTTGATCATCCAAGAACTGTATGGCATCAGGCTTTCTTATTATGCCGTGCGTGCCCTCATGCTCCAAGCCGCCCAGCAGCACGACCTGGATCCCGACCGGCTCAGTTTTACGCATGCGGTGCAGGTGCTGACCTTGGTGCTGCCCGATTTCCAACGCGCCCAGCCAGCCGAGTGGCCCTGGCTGCAGCAGTGGCTGCTGCAGGAGCTCGGCACCGTCGTGCTGCCTGAGCGCCACTTGCGCAGCAACCCGCGTGTGGTCAAGCGCCGCGCCTCCAAGTTTAAGAGCAAAAAGCCCAACGCGCCACCTACGCCCCAACCCGCCAAGGACCTGACCTTCCGGCAGGTGCTTGAGCTGATCCCTCTGCAGCCGGGTGCCGCCCAGCCACCACGGGCCGATCCTCTGGCTCAACTGGAGCATGTCGTTCTCCTTATTTGAACAGTATTGCGATAAATCGGCCCCTACTGCTGATCGAATGAATGTGTCAATGTGCATCATCGGCCCCTACGGCTTCCTGACGAACAATTTTATACACTCGCAAGCTGAAGAATGAGCTACCCTGGCAACATCATACAGTATATTGCTATAAGGCGCAATT
>WNFC01008327.1_pt1 | contig 11429 bp, 10 predicted proteins | sample 5400541 | NCBI WGS metagenome assembly WNFC01 (sample SAMN13153342, study PRJNA577476) | soil metagenome | isolation source: 120 cm saprolite under Douglas fir tree site 2 hole 2 replicate 1 | place: USA:California | collected 2015-04-18
GAGTCAAACATACCGCGCGACGCGGTAAAGGCCGCCCTTGCGCTTGTCGATAGCGTTGCTTGCAAAATGCCGGGCAATGGATGATGCTAAGGTCGAACCCGCCGCCGTCCGCGTCGATGAGCATACGATCGTCCTCAATCCCCAGGGCGAGCAGGTCATCCCCCTGATGGTCGAAAATCTGCACGAGGGCGAGAAGATTACCGTTGAGGGCAAGAAAAGCAAACGTGGTGTAATCGATGCCGATTGCGTAATGTTGTCGTAGGAGCTGCTGAAAAGTGGAAGGGTGATATGAAAGGAGTGAACGTGGTATAACAGAGACAGCGCCGATTGGAGGTGCTTATGACTGTGATCTCCACCTGAACATCGATAGGTAAAGGAAGCAAATGCATGCAAGATCTTATAGAAGACCTGCTCGGTCAGATGACCATGCAGGAAAGAGTGGAAAGGAGGCATTCACTGTTATTGTCGTAACGTTCTTTCTTTAGAACATCGTTTCTAAACACTATTTTCTACGTACTATTTTTTAGGAGGAACTTGAGATGGAAGACACAGAACTCTGGAAAAAAACCGTTAGTCGTCGTGGATTTCTCGCTGGAACAGCTGCCGTCCTCGCCGGAGGCAGCCTTCTAGAAGCATGTGGAGGCAGCACCTCAACTGGAGGCAGCACCTCGACCCCGGGCACTAGCTCAACGAACTACACTTTTGTACTGATACAAGGCGTCAAGGGCGATCCCTTCTACGTCACAATGCAGAAAGGCGCGCAGGCGATGGCGGATAAACTCGGGGTGAAGCTCCTCGTGGATGGACCCGCTCAGTTCAGCGCTACCCTCCAGGCCCCTATCGTTGATGCCTATATCGCAAAGAAGGTGGACGTGATGATTATCGCGGCATGCGATAAGCAAGCCATGATCGCGCCATTGCAGCGTGCGAATGACGCGGGCATCAAGGTCATTTCCGTCGATACCTTTATTGGCAATGGCAACTATACAAGTGGTCCTGTGACCTTCCCGCTATCCTACATTGGCTCCGATAATGTCCAAGGAGGAAAGATCGCCGGGGAGGCCCTTATCAAAGCCATCGGCAATAAAGGCGGCATTTACATTGAAAATGTGACTCCTGGTATCAGTACCACCGATCAGCGGCAACAGGGATGTGAGCAGGCGATTCAAGCTACCAATGGGGTGGTGACGCTCGTTGGCTCGAATTATGACAACGATAGCGCTGCAACCGCCTCACAGCAAGTTTCGGCGTTGTTGTCCAGCAGCAAGGGAGCACAAGTCAGTGGCATCTTTGGCACCAACCTGTTCAGCGCTGAGGGAGCAGCCCAGGCCGTCAAGAATGCCAATAAGCAGGGGCAGATCAAGATCGCGAATTTTGATGCGCCTCAGGAGGCTATCACTGATCTCAATAACGGCGCGGTCGACCTGGTCATTGCCCAGAAACCGGCTGACATGGGTAGCACCGCCGTTCAATACGGAGTGTACGCTCTGACTGGTAAAACGAGTTCCATTATGAAGCGTGTCCCCACAGGCTATGTCGTCATTGACAAGACCAACGTGAACGACCCGGCTTCGCAGGCCGCCATCTATAAGAGTTAGCTAGTTATCTTGCCGGTGGCATCTTGCCACCGGCACAGGAGGAAACTATGAATGTAGCTACACCGGATGTAAACCAGAGCAAGCCAGTGAAGGCACCTCTGAGACCACTTGATATCCTAAGTCGAGGGTGGTCGTGGCTGTTCCTGCTCCTGCTGGTTATCTTCTTCTCGATCTTCGGGCAAGGCTTCCTGGACGTTTACAACTTCCAAACGATCGGGGCGGATATGGCGCTGGTGCTGATTATGGCATTGGGTCAGACCTTCGTCATTATCTCAGGAGGGATCGATCTCTCGCAGGGCTTTGTGATGGGCATGGCGTCAGTCGCTGCGGCCCTGGTCATGAGCAACCTGGGTAGCCGAGCGCCACTGCCCATTGTGGTGCTGGCAGGCGCGGCTGCTGGCCTGGGCATTGGCCTCATTCCTGGCCTGATAAACGGCGTAATCATTGCCAGGCTGCGTGTGCCGTCTTTCATTGTCACGCTGGGTATGTACGGTATAGCTCGTGGTGCGGGCTTTATTCTCTCCGGTGGACAACCTGTCAGCATAAACACAAACGGCGTCGGCCAGATCGGCAATGGGTATCTGCTCTACCTCCTGCCCGATGGACGTGTGAGCTTCTTCCACCTGCCCTCAAACCTGCAGGGAGTACGTCCCAGTCAGATTATTCAATTGCTTCCCTTTCCCTTGATTTTTCTGGTCATCGTGGTCCTTATCTGTGCCTGGCTGCTGTCACAGACGCGCTTTGGAAGACATACATACGCGGTCGGTGGGAGCGAAGAGGCTTCGCGGCGCGCGGGTGTCCCCGTGGTTCGTCATACCATTCTGATCTACGTACTTTCGGCGTTCATGGCAGCTCTGGCAGGTGTGGTCTACACGTTGCGCTTCAGCAACGGAGCCGCAGATGTGGGTGACCCACTCCTGCTTACCTCCATCGCGGCGGTGATTATCGGTGGCGCTTCTCTCCTGGGTGGTGAGGGAACCATCATCGGCACGGTGATCGGCGCGCTGATTATCGCGATTATCCAGAATGGCCTGATCTTCCTTGGTATTAATCCGTTCTGGCAGTTCATTGCCGTGGGTACAGTGATTATCCTGGCTGTTCTTGTCGATCAGACGAAAAAACAGCTGGTGTAGCGCAGTGAATGGGAACAGGAGAAACATATGAAAGCCGATGTAAAACCTATCTTACAAGTCAAAGAGCTCTATAAACGCTTCGGTGGTCTGGTCGCGGTAGATCATGTCAGCCTGGACATTTACCCCGGCGAAGTGGTTGGACTCCTCGGAGACAACGGTGCGGGAAAGTCAACGCTCATTAAAATGGTCTCTGGCGCCTATAAACCCGACGGCGGTCAGATTCTTCTCGATGGTGAAGTGGTATCGTTCGCTACGCCGCTGGAAGCACGGCGGCGTGGGATAGAAACCATCTACCAGGATCTGGCTCTGTGCGAAAATCTCGATGCCAGTGCAAACATCTTCCTGGGCCGAGAGAGAATGCGCCATCAACTCGGCATACTGAGAGTACTTCATCGCTCCTATATGCTTCGCGAGTCAAGCCAGGTCCTCGATCAGCTTGATATCCGCATTCCTGAGTTGCGTACTCCGATCCGCCAACTCTCTGGTGGTCAGCGCCAGGCGGTTTCCATTGCTCGTGCTGTGTACTGGAAAGCCCATTTAATGATCATGGATGAGCCAACCGCTGCACTTGGTGTCCCAGAGCAACTCAAAGTGCTGGAACTGATACGCACGTTACGCAGCCAGGCTGTTCCCGTCATCCTGATTAGTCACAATATGCAGGATGTCTTTGCTGTAGCGGACCGTGCGATCGTCATGCGACGTGGAAGCAAAGCAGGTGAAGTCAAGATCAGCGATGCCACTGAGAACGAAGTGGTGAGTTTGATGGTTGGTGCTGAATACACTCGAGAGATCAAACAGTTACATGACGCACCAGAAGAGGTGCATATTACGACACACGACGAAAACGAAACGGATATCCGGTAGGGTAGACAGCACAATCTGAGGAGGTAGAGAGACCTTTGTGGTTTCCCTCTTGAAGTCATTTTGTGCCTAAGAGGAGGTATCGGTTATGTTAACGCAAAGTCAGGTGCGACAGATGCAAGAGTGGGTGACACAGACATTGGCTCAGGCTGGTATTGTGTTGACACCGCAAGAACAGACACAGATTGAGGTGGTGGACTTTGGCTTGAACGAATTGGAACGCACAGGCCTGCAACTTGTCGTATATATCAACAACGATCGTTATTGCGCTAAAGAGCTTATCATGGTACCGCGTCAAACCTGTGCACAGCATCGTCATCCACCGCTCAGCGAGACCAATCCAGGCAAGCAGGAGACCTTTCGCTGCCGTTGGGGTAAGGTCTGGCTCTACGTAGAAGGCGAGCCGAGCCAGTCGATTCAGGCACATGTACCGGAAGGCAGCGAACCATACTACACGGTCTTTCACGAGATCGAACTGCATGCCGGAGACCAGTACACGATCCCGCCGAACACCTGGCACTGGTTCCAATCGGGAGACGAAGGGGCCATCGTCTCTGAATTTTCGAGTCCTAGCTATGACGAGTTTGACCAGTTCGTTGATCCTCGTATCTATCGTTTCACCAAAGTCGCTGAATAGGAGATATATCTCGCGGTTTGCGCAGTTTTCTCTTTTCATTCCATTGCAGGGGCAATGTACTTCAAAAGCTTGGTAGAATAGAAGAAGCTCAGCAAGCTTATGAAAGAGGAAAGCAACTAGAAAAGCATTAGAGGGAAGGACTGCTATAAATAGCAGTCCTTCCCAAACTCGATTAATGTTCCAGGTCACTTTATGACATCATATCACCGATAACGTTTGCCCATCGGTCATGGCTTGAGGGCCGGCATGTAGCGCACCGCCACCACCATCGAAAGGCGTACCGGGGATGTTGGGATTGTTCAACACCTGGCGGGCGAATCTCACGCCATCGAACCACATACCGACGTGCTCTAACTGGATGCCAGAGGCGTCACCTGACTGATCGGCTGAAGTCACGGTTGATTTGCGTGCATCAGCTGCGAAGGCAACGAATGTAATCAGATGAAAGATCGATTCACCGCTGCCATCACCACGTGTGATTACGTCTCCAACATATTCTGCATGCCCAAAGGGTTTGGCGGACAGTTCTGTTAAGAAAACTGTAAACTTTACATTGGGCGGCATCTTTTGCACATCAACAATCATAGTGTCAAAGTCGTTGGTTTGCGGATTGCCCTGAATGACTGTGACGAGGCCTGTAGCATTTGGGAAAAGCGTTTTGATACTGGCCGGGGCGAGCGGGAACTGGACAATCAAGGAAGGGTCAGCCGATGCCAGCACTTTGACGGTCGGCGCAACCTGTCCAGGGGTTCCAAATGCAGGTGTGCGCAAAGCCAGCGCTGTAGTTGGGAAAGCAGGTGAGCCACTACTTGTGGTTGTGGTGCTGGTCGTGCTCGGCGTGGGCGTGCCGGATGAAAATGGGCCGGAGCAGGCAGACAGGAGGATGGCCAGTAACATGATACCCAGGACGGAGATCATGTAGCCCTCGCCCAAGAATCTGGATCTCGCACCAGGGCGACGCAAGCGTCCCCACCCCTCGTCTACACCACCCCCGCCCCTACGCGGTCGGGGGGAGGTCACATGACCCCGTTCGATACGCGGGTTCAAAAATTTGGCTCTATACATTTCTATGCTCCTTCTAGAATACCGGGGCGGTCTGGCCATCGGTCATGGCCTGGGGGCCTGCGTGTAAGGGTGGATTTCCGCCGTCGAAGATGGTGCCTTTGAGGGTATCATCGTTCAATACCTTCTGCGCATCTTGCAACTGGGAGAACCACATGCCAAGGTGCTCAAGGTTTGTGCCTGAAGTCTCGCCCTCCTGTCCATCTTGTGATGTGCCCGGATTGCGTGCATCCATGGCGAAGGCTACAAATGCGATATTCTGGAAGATGGTCTCGCCGCTTCCATCACCGCGAGTGGTCAGATCAGCGACGTATTCTACGTTGCCGAAGGGCTTGCTTGCAAACTCGATGAAGAAGATGGTGAAAGTGATGTTCGGCGGCATATTTTGAACGTCAACTGTGACCGTATCGGAGAAAGCGTTGTCGCGGTTTCCACGCACGATCGTCACCAGGCCAGTCGCCTGTGGGAAGGCCGTCTTGATGCCACTGGGTACCAGCGGAAATTGGACGATAGTGGTTGGCGGCAGCGAATTGAGCACATGCACAGTTGGCGCAAGGCGACCAGCGCGTACCAACCGGTGTAAAAGTTCAACATTTGAATTTGAAGAGCGACTCACACTGACTCCGTGAACCATAGTGAGCTGATTGACTTTGGCCGGAGCTGCTGCCGCTACACCTACCCACATGGTTGTGATGAGCAATAGAGCCAGTAGCAGCGAGCCGCTTAGAGAAATTTTGCGTAATAGTTGCATTGCATTCCTCCTAGAATACTGGCGCGGTTTGTCCATCGGTCATGGCCTGTGGGCCAGCATGCAGAGGTGGATTACCTCCGTCGAAAATGGTGCCTTTGAGCGTGTTATCGTTCAGGGCTTTTTGCGCATCTTGTAGCGACGAGAACCACATACCGAGATGCTCTAGCTGAATGCCTGAGGCTTCGCCGCTCTGATCCTGTGAAGTGACTGGAGTACGATTGTCGGCAGCAAAGGCTACCAGTGTGATTGCCTGGAAAGAAGCTTCACCCGAACCGTCATCACGGGTGTGTAGATCGGCGACATACTCAACATGTCCGAATGGCTTGTTCGCCAGTTCGATGTAGAAGATGGTGAATGTGGTGTCAGGTGGCATGTTGGAGACATCGACTGTCACTGAATCGTAAAGGCTTACCGCGGGGTTGCCCTGCACAATCGTAACCACGCCAGTAGCTTTGGGAAACGCCTTCTTCACGCCACTAGGGAAGAGCGGAAACTGAAGAATGACGCTCGGCGGCTGCGAGGAGAGCACTTGAACCGTCGAGGCCAGTTGATGAGCCTGAATCATTTGTTGCAATGTTTTGGACTGAAAACTGTGATTACGTATCTGCCTACCTGCACCGGCACTTGAGCTTGCGCCGATAGTGCTTGCGAATACGGTGGCAGTGATCAGTATTGCAAGTAAGAGTAAGCCGGTAAAGGCAAAACGCCTGGGAAAAGCAATTCTTTTCATAGTAGCTCCTGCTTTAAAACTACGCATACATTTGTATATGGAGATCAACAAGTAGCGAGATGAGCTTTTGATGCCAACGCCGGGCGAAGTTTACAGGTTGCTCACCTGGAATTGGCTCCTCCGCTACTCCTGTAGGAAGAATACTTGAAAAGTGAAGGTGAACATATGCGCAAGATTACCCATTTTTGGATTTGGATATAAATCTCAGGTATGGGTAATCAGTACCCTAAATGCCATTTTTATGCTGTTTTAACGACCTGTTCTGCTACACTGATGCAAGGAAATACATTATGAAACATGTGGGGAGAGATAATGGTAGAACGATTCTCATATGTCGTTGTTGGTAATGGCATTGCAGGGATAACTGCGGCAGAAACGCTGAGAGCCGAGGATGCTTTAGCAGACATTGCCGTCATCGCCGACAACCCTTTACCCGTGTACAATCGCCCTATGCTCAAGAATTTCCTGGCAGGGAGAGTATCTGAAGAAAAACTCTGGATGCGACCGAGGAGTTTTTACCAGCATCACCAGATACGCTTCTTTATGGAGCGTGTGGTAGATATCGATGTTGATCAACATAACATCCATTTGCAGAGCGGGCAGCAGGTTGGTTACCACCGCTTGCTGCTTGCCACAGGCGCACGCGCCAGACACCTTTCCTGTCCTGGCGCAAACCTGGCGGGCGTAACAACGTTGCGCACTGTGGCCGATTATCAGAGAGTTCTCAATTATCTCGGTTATGTGCGGCGTGTCGTGGTAATCGGTGGTGGTCCACTGGCATTGGAAAGTGTTGAGGTTTTGTATCAGAGAGGATTTCAGGTCTCTCATCTGCTGCGCCATAGCACGCTCTGGTCAGAGGTGTTGGATAAGACAGCTTCCGACCTTGTGCTCCAGCAAGAACGGCGAGATGGCGTGGATGTGCGCATTGAGGAAGATATCGCTGAGATTGTTGGCAAGAATGGGCATGTGACAGGGGTCATGACCACAAAGGGAGCGCTTATTCCCTGTGAGATGGTAGTAATTGCCATTGGCATCGAGCCTGAACTCGATTACATACAAGAGAGCGGTATTGCCATTGGGCATGGAGTGAAAGTCGATGGCTCTATGAGAACCAATGCACCCGATATTTATGCAGCGGGAGACGTTGCGGAAGTAACCAGCGCGGAAAGCGGTCAAACACACGTTATCGGGCAATGGTATCCAGCTTTACAGCAGGGGCGAGCTGCTGCCTATAGTATGCTTGATATGCTCGATACAAGCCGTTTGGCTCATGCTGAGACAGGCAGCGGAGCATATGTAAATGCTGTTACTACGATGTCTTTATATAGAATCGATTTCGCTGCTGTTGGATCCACTAAAATGCCACAAGATGGGCAGGATTATCAGGAAATTGTAGCAGGCCCCAAAGCATATGCCTATCGCAAAGTCTTACTCAAAGATGGCATACCCGCCGGAATGTTTTCGCTTGGTGAACACACGGATGTGCTTGCATTTAAACGCGCAATAGATCACCGCGTGAACCTGATACCTATTGCAACACACTTGTTTGCTGATGATTTCAAGCTCACGGATTGGCTTGACCGGCAGAAAGTTCCCACTCCTATCCTGGCCGTAAGCAAAGTGAGAAGCGCCGCCAGAACCAAACCGCTGGCTCTCGCACGTAATTCTATTACAAAGGGCCAATTCATCCAGATGAGAAATAGTAAGGAACAGTTTAATGAGCAGGAAGAGCGAAAAACTTCAACCACGGGAGCAAGCATAAATCCCTATACCCTGCCAATTGTTTCAATATCCTGGCCTGCAGAGACCAACCCTACTAAAGCCTTCCTTGTACCGGTGTTCCCTGCTACTCATATTGGAGATGACCAGACAGGCGAAGTAACAAGGCATGAATATAGTGATCCTTTACAGGTGGAAACACCTCTCAGCCCAACAAAGGTTCTGACTATTGGCCGCGAACCGAATGCCGCGTTGTTCATCAACCATCATGCTGTTTCACGACGCCACGCTGAGATTACACATGCCAATGGATGTTTTCTGTTACGCGACCTTGGAAGCAGGAACGGTACCTTTCTGAATGACAATCGCCTCGAGCCTCATAGCGCGCATATCCTCAAACTACATGACCAGATACGTATCGGTACAGTGATGGTCTACAGATTGCAGGTTCGGTCAGTCGATGTAACAGGAGAAGTATTACAGCACCCCAAAAATGGGTAATCTTACGCAGGAGATTGGTATTACCTGTGTAGTATACTACCATTAAGCCAGAGATATACTGAACTATACAAACCTTTCTGGAGTTTGGCAATGGTAGAGCAATCCGCTTTCGATAGGTTAATCGGGGCAACACTAGGAAACTATTTCCTGGAAGAACTCATTGAGCAGAGCGAAGCAAGTTCCGTTTTCAAAGCACGTAACACTGCAGCAGGAGCATTGTTCCGGCTACGGGTATTTGTTGTACCTCCCAACTTGAAGCCGGAAGATCGCATTGTTTACCTTGGACACTTCCAGCAAGAAGCAAACCAGGTCGCTTCTCTGCAACATATGTATATCCTTCCACTTGTTGACTATGCGATGCATAGCGCTGCGGGCGACCCTAAAGGAACATCCTGGCCTTATCTGGTATCACCTTATCTCCCTATGAAACCACTAAGCACTCAACTTGCGCGAAAAGGGCCAATCGATGCCATACTCGCCAGTCGCTACCTGGATCAAATTGCTGCTGCGCTTGAGTATGCCCATCAGCAGGCAGTATTACATCGTAATCTTACGACGAACTGTATCTTCATCAATCAGGATGGCAAATTGCTTGTCGCGGATTTCGGAGTCATACACATGCTTGATGCGGGCGCTCGATTCAACACACTCGATATCAGAAAAGGTGTATATGGTATGAACGAGGCCAGCGCTCCAGCACCGGAGCAAATTCTCGGTCAGGCCGTTGATACATACACAGACGTTTATGCCCTTGGGGCTGTGCTCTATCGGATGCTCACAGGCCATCGCGTGTTCAGAGGCAGAACACGCGAAGAGATTATTCAACTGCATTTGCAGGCTCCCATTCCATCTCTCACTCTATGGCGTGGTGATCTTCCTAAGGCGTTAGACAATGTTATTGCCAGGGCTATGGCAAAGGAACCAGCACAGCGTTTCCGCCAGCCTGGAGAGGTTGCCAATGCGTATCACCAGATTGTTGCCCCTCATGATACGCAACGAGTGCCGTTTCTTGCAGCAACAGCATTTACAACATTATCCGGACAATCACAAGAGGTAAATTCAGGTTCAGCGCAGGGCGGGGGAGTGCGACCGGGCGGGGGTAAACCCCGTCCCAACGTTATAGGAAGCGTGGGGGACGGACGAAGCCCGCAATCGGCACGGATTTCGCGTCGCCGCGCTTTAACCTTTATTGCTGCTGGCGGTGGTGCGGCGGCTGTCCTGGCGGTGGCAGTATTTGGCAGAAACTACCTTGCGGGTAATACCTCTCCTGTCAATACTACCCTTGCAAATACACCGGTTGCGAATACGCCAGTTGCGAATGCAACACGGACATCATCGCATGGGAAGGTTTTGGGCCACACTTCCGATCTACCGATCAACAGTGCAAAAACATTCCCCATTTCTGGCCAAAGTAATCCTGGTCTAATCGTCCATTTAGCGGATGGACACTTCGTGGCCTTTGATTCTACATGCACTCATGCTGGATGCGCTGTTAACTATAATCAACAGGACAAATTACTGGAATGTCCCTGTCATGGTGCGATTTTCGATCCTGCTAAAAATGCTGCTGTAGTGCAGGGACCGGCACAAACTCCACTTGCATCAATAAAAATTACAGTCAATGCGGATGGTACGATCACATAAGGGCGAATACGTTGAGGTTTTGATATGCCTGAAAATACTTCTTACCTGATTATTGGCAATGGTATTGCTGGAGTTACTGCTTCCGAAATGTTACGTAATGAAGACCCGGCGGCAGATATCACTGTTATTGCTGATGATCCCTTTCCGGTTTACTACCGGCCAGCACTGAAGGATTACCTGGCAGGACGCGTGCGCGAAGATAAACTCTGGGCACGTCCCAACAGTTTTTACCAGGATCACCGCATTCGCTTCTTGTCTGACCGTGTGGTAGGCATACGGGCAGGTCAGCATACCATCCAGATGCAGAGTGGTCGCGAGGTCGCGTATGATCGCTTGCTGCTCGCCAACGGCGCTCGTGCCAGTCGCCTCGCCTGCCCTGGTACAGACCTGGCGGGTGTTACCACATTGCGTACCGTTGCAGATTATCAGGCAGTCGTGAGCCATCTGAGTACGGCCCGGCGTATCGTAGTCAGCGGCAGTGGCACGTTGGCCATGGAAACCATCGAAACGCTACGTCACAGGGGCTACCAGGTTACCCACCTCTTGCGACGGCGCACGCTCTGGTCAGAAGTGCTAGATGCAACCGCATCCGACCTCGTGCTGCAACAAGAACGGCGCGATGGTGTCGATGTACGCCTCGAGGAAGAGATTGCTGAGGTGATGGGTAAAAATGGAAAGGTTTCTGGAGTGATAACCACGAGCGGGGCGCGTATTCCCTGCGATATGGTGATTATAGCCATTGGTGTCGAGCCAATTATCGACTTCATTAAAAGCAGTGGTATCCCTTGTGGGC
>WNFC01014342.1_pt1 | contig 11428 bp, 11 predicted proteins | sample 5400541 | NCBI WGS metagenome assembly WNFC01 (sample SAMN13153342, study PRJNA577476) | soil metagenome | isolation source: 120 cm saprolite under Douglas fir tree site 2 hole 2 replicate 1 | place: USA:California | collected 2015-04-18
GTGGCCATTCTGGCGACTAATCTCCGCAAGAATATGGATAACGCTTTCATGAGGAGACTTCAGTTCGCGGTGGAATTTCCCGCGCCGACTTACGACCAGCGGCTGCGGATTTGGCGCGGAGTTTGGCCGAGCGCAGCGGAAGTTGCCCCCGACGTGGACCTTGAATTCATGGCAAGGAATTTTGAAATGACAGGCGGCCACATCCGAAATATTGCATTGATGTCCGCATTCCTGGCGGCGCAAGAAGGCCATGCGATCTCAATGGCCTATGTGGTGCAGGCGACTCACAGGGAGTTTCAAAAACTGGGCCGGCTTTGCATTGAGTCAGAGTTCGGTGGCTACAAACACTTGCTGAGGCACTGAATAGAGCCATGATACGCGATCTCGATTCTTCGTTCAAAGGAATGTTGATTGGCGAAGCCACGCCAGGGTCGGAACTCGCCAATGCAACGATTTCATTCGCTGCTCCCGACAAAACCTGGCAAGGCCAGGGGAAAGGATTGGAGTTGGATGTCTACATGTACCGAGTCTTGGATAATCGCGAGCTGCGTTCAAATGCACGAAGGCCAAAATACAACGGCGACGGAACGGTGACCGAAGAACTGTTTCCAGCGCGAATCGAGTGCTCCTACATCATCAGCGCCTGGAACAAGAGTACGGACATGCCCGGGCAAGACAAGGAACTTCAGGAGCATCGTCTTCTGAGTCAGGTTTTATACGTACTCTGGCGCAATCCGACCATGCCTCCGAACTATCTGGTGGGATTGTTAGCGAACGCGGAGATCGCGCTGCCATTGATTGCCGCGGAAAACGAGGACATGTCTGCCAAGCCGGATTTCTGGAGCGCGCTGGAGATTTACGTCAAGCCGGCAATCACATGCCGGATAACCATTGCGCTGGATCTCAAACTGAATGTGACCGGGCCCATAGTGACGAGCATGGAAACAAGTTTTCTGCTGGACAACACGATGTACGCCATCGGGGGCACAGTGCGAAGCGCGCTATCGTCGGGAACCACAATACCCCAGGCATGGATCCGGTTGGATGCCTCGTCGCGAACTTATGCGACGGATGAGCAAGGGAATTTCATAATCGATCAGATTGTCCCGGGTCTGCATCAGCTGACAGTGCGGGCCGTGGGATTTAAGGAAGGGAACAGGCAGGTTCAAGTTCCCGACCCGACCGGCATTTACGACGTCAGCCTAACTCCTTTGTGAGGTGGAAAAAGTCATGCCGAACTATACAACTCCAGGCGTTTATATCGAAGAAATCCTGACCATCGGTCCGATCCAGCCGGCGGGAACGAGCACACCGGCATTTATCGGGCCTGCGTTGGGCGGGCCTACAAACACGCCCGTGAAGATCACGAACTGGTCGCAGTTTAAAGACAAGTTCGGTGGCTACATGGTCGGGCCACCCCGGTTCTTCATGGCCTATGCGGTGAAAGGCTTTTTTGATAACCGAGGCTCAGTCGCCTACATCGTGCGAGTGGGAACGGGGGTGCGAGCATGGCTGGAGTTGGATGATCGCGCGTTGGTCGCCGGCAAAGCCTTACGCATCGAGGCGCAACAGGAAGGGCCGGCCGGCAATGGCATCACCGTTGCCGTGCAGGACGCACAGATCGTCCCCCTCGCGAACAATTCCAAGGCGCACAAAGACCGCGCGGCGATCAATTCGGGAGCAGCAAACCTAATCGTGCTGACAAATCTGGCGGATGCGGCGCGGTTCCGTCCAGGCGATACGGTAACTATCGAGACCACGGCGGAACGAGCGGTGATAGATCACATCGTTGGTCCGGACCTGTTTCTGCAAACCAATCTGGCCGCCGCGCACGCCGCGGGATCGTTCGTGCGGATTGCGGACCTGGCCATCAATCAAACGACGTTCAGAGTCGACAACAATGCGGGGCTCGAACCGGGGAGCGCGATCGCACTCACCCAGAATGTCGTTACCGAGAACCAGGTGATTTCGGGGATTTCCGGGGACTTTGTCACTCTCTCAGGGACCGGGCTGGCGAACGCGTATTCGATGGACTCGGCCAATCCAGATGTCACCGTGCAGTCGTACGAATTCTCACTGGTGGTGACTAATGCGCCGAACGCGCCGGAAAACTTCACGAATCTTTCGATGGACACGCGGCACAGCCGCTACTGGGGACGCATCATCCAGTCCACGTACGTCAACGCGATGCTGCCACTTGTGCCGAGTGTTCAACCGCCACCGAACAACCGGCCCAAGGTGCTCGCGGCGACTAACCTGGCAGGCGGCACGGCGGACAATCCCGCGGCGTTGGGATTGAATGATTACAACAAGGGCTTGGACGCGCTCGTGCCGATTCAGGATGTGGAACTCATATGCGTGCCGGATCGGACAGATCAGGGAGTTCAACAAGCAGTGATTGCGCACTGCGAGAACCTTGGAGACCGCTTTGCCATCCTGGATACCGCCAGCGGGCTAAAACCGGATGGCTCTCAAGGCAGCCCGCTGATGACGCAATTGGCCTGGTGCCAGTCCCAGCGTGGGTTCGCCTCACTTTACTATCCTTGGATTCAGATCAATGACCCGAGCAGCAAGACCGGCAACGATGTGCTCTTAGTGCCTTCTTCGGGACACTTGGCGGGAATCTATGCTCGCGTAGATGCAAATCCGGGTGTTCACAAAGCGCCTGCCAATGAGTTCATCACCGACGCGATTGGGCTGGAAATTAACGTAGACGATGCCACTCAAGGGCAACTCAACATCGCAGGGCTTGACGTACACCGGGTGTTCCCCGGGGCGGTGCGCCCGATGGTTTGGGCGGCACGAACAACAGCACCACCGGACCAGGCGGCTTTCCGGTACAACTGTGTGCGCCGGTTGTTCATCTTTGTGGAGACCTCCTTGAAATTTGGGTTGCGTCCCTACGTGTTCCAACCTAACGATCTCACCTTGTTCAAGAAAGTCGATCGCACCATCACGGAATTTCTCACCCGTGTATGGCGCTCAGGCGCTTTATTCGGAGCTAAAGCCTCTGAAGCGTTCTACGTGAAGGTCGATGAAGAGTTGAATCCGCCGTCTACAAGGGCTTTGGGGCAATTGTTCATCGAAATCGGCATGGCCCCGGTACGCCCAGCAGAATTTGTCATCGTGAGAATCGGAATTTGGGACGGCGGCACGAGCGTCGCCGAATCTTAGGAGGGGAACATGCCACCGACAGGAGCACGCGTTGATCCATTTCGTAATTTCAACTTCCTCGTCGAAATTGACGGGGTCACCCAAGCGAGTTTCATTGGGTGCAAAGGACTTGATGCTACCACCGAAGTTATCGAGACACGAGAAGGCGGGGAGAACACGACGGTGAAGAAGCTGCCGGGCAAAACAACCTACACCGACATAACTCTCACATGGGGTATGAACCCATCCACGGAGTTATGGCAGTGGCGGCAGGACGTGATAGACGGAACGATAACCCGGCGAAACGGGTCAATTGTCATCTACGATCTCGCAAACAAAACAGAAGTGGCGCGTTGGAACTTCTTCAACGCTTGGCCGAGCAAGTGGGATGGGCCGGGTCTAGACGCCAAGGGCAACGACATCGCGATTGAAACTCTGGTGCTAGCGATCGAGGGAATCACGAGGGCGTAAATGCTGATTACGGAACACGAGTTCGAACTGCCGAAGGGCTATATCGATTCCGTCGGCACCTTGCATCGCAAGGGCTTGATGCGCCTGGCGACGGCGGCGGACGAGATTCTCCCTATGAAGGATCCTCGCGTACAGAATCTGCCTGCTTATCTAATCATCATTTTGCTCTCGCGCGTGGTAACCAGGATTGGGACTGTCACGCAGATCAATCCAGGAGTAATCGAGGGCCTTTTCAGCGAGGACCTCGCCTTCCTTCAAGAACTGTATAACCGCATAAACGGGTTGGGACCTCAGCGAACTGTCGTCCGGTGCCCGAAGTGCGCGGAGCAAATTGAGGCGGAGCTGCCGCGCGTGGGGGGGTTCTAGGCTACCCCTTAGAAGGGGTCTACAGGGAGGTAGCCTACCTCAGTTGCAAAGTTCATTGGACCCACGATGAGTTAGTGCAGCTTGATCACATGGAACGGCGCAAATGGGTGGAAGAAGTGACGAAACTGGAAAGGGACAGTGAGCCACAAGTTTGAAAAAACCGTCGTGACGCGAGGCGAGATGATCTCAGAGGATATGCGTCGGTTGGCCATGAGAAAAATTCCGATCGTCGAGTGGGCGACGCTTTTGCGTCCATTGATGGATCGCATGATTGCCCGGCCGAACGCAGCGCAAATCCGATTCAAACGCGTTGAATCGGCCCCTCAGGCGGAATCTCCAATGGAACCTGACGTCGAAACCGCAAGGGAAGTCTCGGAAGGAATCCCGTTGCCGAGCGGAGTGCAAGAGGGCCTGCGCGGGATTTTGGGGGGCGGAGTTGAAGCCGTCCGTGTGCACGATGACCGAGAAGCTGACTTGATCGCACGCTCGCATCACGCCAAGGCAGTAACTGTGGGAAGCGACGTGTTTTTTCGCGAAGGAATGCTTCGTCCCCAAGAGCCTCGTGGCCTTGCTCTTTTGGCGCACGAGGCAACTCACGTGGTTCAGGCGCTGCGTCCGGACGCTGCCTGGAGGCGCGCAACTCTGGGTGGAGTCCAAGCGGAGGAGACGGAAGCATTGGGGAGTGAGCGCGCCGTGCTGAATGCATCTCGGAATTTCAAGCCCGCGTTTGATACGCCGTCAGTTCCCCCGAGCCGGAATGGCGGGCGGTCTCATAAATTCCCGGCTCAATCACCGGTTTCCCGCCCCATGAAGTCAGACGTCGATGCGGCTCCGGTGGCCGCATCTCCCAAGGAAGCGCCGTCAGCCGGCGGAGGTCTCGAAGAAATGCGGCGGACATTATTTCGCGATTTGTTGAGCCACATCCGAACCGAATTTGAGCGAGGTGCTTGAGGACATGAGCCTCCCGCAACTGACGAAAGCCGCAATCCTCAACACCAACACCGGCGAGCGGATTTCGGTGATGTACAACCCGGAGCAATTCACCCTCGACCAAGGAAATAATTTCGCCGAGGTCGGGATACCCGGGCTGAACGCGCCACCCATTCAGTATGTACGGGGAAAGGGACGCACGCTGAGCATGGAGCTTTTTTTTGACAGCTACGAGATGGGTACCGATGTGCGTCAATTCACGGACAAGGTCGTAAGCCTTCTGGACAAAGTGCCCAACACAAGCGCACCTCCGATTCTTCTCTTCACCATGGGACAGTTCAGTTTTCGCTGCGTCTTGGTGGAGGCCGGACAAAAGTTCACCATGTTTGCCCGCGACGGTACGCCGGTGCGAAGCGTGATCACGGCGCGCTTTCATGAGTACGTTGATGTGCAAGTGCAAGTTCAAAGCGGCTTCTTTCTAGGCCCACCGACGATTCGAAACGTCATTCAGGGCCAGACCGTGAGTGCGATCTCATCTCAGACGCTGGGCGACCCGACGCGTTGGCGAGAAATCGCCAATGCCAACAAGATCGTCGATCCCTTTCATTTGCCAACGGGCGCGTCCCTGATTATTCCGGGAGTAACCAAGCGATGACATCGAGTTTCTATGCGCCGCGTTTTGACATACGCGTATCGGGAATCACGATCGCGGCGGATATTTCCGATCAGGTGACCAGCGTAGTCTACGACAGCTCACTGGACACAGCGGAAATGTTTAAGGTGGTTTTCAGAAACCCTGACAACCAATTCACCGACTCGCCGCTCTTCAACCCGGGCAAGTCGGTCGAGCTGTATATGGGTTACGGCCAGGAGCTACAGCCGATGATCCTGGGAGAAATCACGTCCGTAGAGCCGTCGTTCCCGGAAAATGGTTCCCCGACGATCACGATTTCGGGCTACGACAAATCGTATCGTCTGCGCCACAGCGATCCTGTGCCTCGGGACTTCAAGTACATGACCGATTCCATGATCGTGGCGCAGATTGCCTTGGAAAATGGATTGATCCCTATCGTCGATCCTTCACCGTGGTACCACAACCATATCAGTCAGACCGGAAGCGATTTTGCGTTCATGAGAGAGCGCGCCGTCGACAATCTATTCGACGTTTACGTCAACTGGGACAAGCTTTATTTTCAGTTTCCGAGGCAGGATCAGGCCTATGTACTCGAATGGGGGAAAAGCCTCTCCAGCTTTCAGCCCCGGTTGTCCACTGCGGCAATGGCCGGCTTGCAGGTGATCCGCGGCTACAACGAAGAACTGGCGCAGGCGGTAATCGGCATAGCAACTGGGGCGCTCCTGAACCTAGACGATATCGTAGAGAAACTTGGCCCCGCGACGCTCGAAATGTTGGCGTCGCTGGGCCGCCGCCTTGTTCACAAACAAAAGATTACTTCGCCGATCGATGCGCTAACGTTCGCCAAGTCACTTCTGCAAGACATCCTGCAGGGTCTCTACGAAGGTGCCGGCAGTTGCATCGGCATCCCGGATTTACGCGCGGGGAAGTTTGTGCAGATCGCCGGTGTCGGAAAGCGCTTCAGCGGCAGCTACAGGCTGCGCAAGGTGACGCATTCCATCAGCGACAACGGTTACACCACCGATTTTGAGATCACGCAGCGCAGCGGCGCTTCATTGCTGTCGCTGGTGCGGAAGCTGACTGACAGCGAGCAGACTCCCTCTCCGGACCGCGCCGCCAAATTCTATGGAGTCGCCATCGCGAAAGTGACGCAGGCGCCCCAAATTGCGCCCGATCCAGACCCGGCATCGAAACTCGGCGCACGCGTTAAGGTGTCGTTTCCATGGCTTTCGGATTCCACGGAGAGTTCTTGGGCGCGCGTTCTTACGCCCATGTCTGGAAGTGGCAAGGGAATGTACTTCATGCCGGATGAAGGCGACATGGTGATCGTTGCTTTCCTGGATGGCGAATTCTCCATGCCGGTGGTGCTGGGCAGCGTGTGGGACGGGACGGCGTTGCCACCGGTGTATCCTCCCGCCCTAAAGAATTCCGTCCGCATGATCAAGTCGCGGGCGGAGCATACCATCACATTTGACGATACAGATCTTCTTGAGAAGCTGGTGATCAAGTCGAAGTCGGGCCATACCATCACCATGGACGACAAGAAAGGTCTTGAGAAAATTACGATCCATCACGAAAGTGGCAGCGAGATCACCATGGATTCTCTGGGAAATATCTCCATCAGCGCCAACAACGACATCAGTATGACGGCAAAGGGAAATATCACGATGAGCGCAACAAACGTCAACGTGTCGGTTACGTCTGCGATGAACGTGAGCTAGAGGCAAGGCCATGTCGGCGGTCCTCACTACTAATTCGACTGTCCTCTGTGGCCCAACGCCGGTTCATGGCGGTGCTGTTGTAGTGAAGGGCAGCTCCAAACTGACGGTTTCATCGGCGGGTGTTCTGCTAAAAGACGGGATCAATATGCAGTCCATCTCATTAATCCAACCATGTAAGATTGTAGATACTAATACAGGAAATAAACATTGTTCAACAGTGCAGGCAGTGACCACTACGTTGGCCACGAAACTCAATGTCACTGGCAAGCCCGTAGTGTTAATGCCATTGACGGGCGGAACTGATGGAACAATTGGAGGAACACTTCAGACAGCCCTAACAGCCACCGCCAATCAGGCCAAGTTGACGGCGATTTGAGGAATTGAGATGCCGACTGATTTCTACGGACGAGGCGCAAGTTACCCGATGTCACTCAGCACCAAGGCGGGTGTGCGCGAATCCGCGAACCTTCAGAAGATCAACGAATCGATTCGAATCATTTTAGGGACACAATTTGGCGAGCGCGTGATGCGCCCGACGTTTGGATGCAATCTCAAAAGCCTCGTTTTTGCGCCCAACAATTCGGCCACCGCGGCGCTCGCTCGCCACTATGTTCAGGATGGGCTCAAGCAGTGGGAGCCACGAATCAACGTGCAGAACGTCAACGTAACCAGCGATAACCTCGGCGTAACCAACAGTAACATCGGCGGTGTTTTGCTCATTGAGGTCACTTACAGCATCAAAGCCACGCTGCAGATTGAATCGCTCATCTATCCATTTTTCCTGGAGCAGCAGCCATGACTCTCTTCGATCCCAATCGTGGGCGCATTCCCCCGCCGAATCTCGATGACCGCGTGTGGGCGGATTTGGTTAGCGATGCTCGTGGGCTGATCCCTAAGTACGCCCCCCAGTGGACGGATAACGGACCCACCGACATTGGAATCACGCTCATTGAACTTTTTGCCTGGATGGTGGAAGGACTGACCTACCGGCTGAATCAGGTCCCCGACAAAAACTACGTGGCTTTTCTGAATCTGCTAGGCATCACCCGGGATCCACCGGAGCCCGCGCGAGCACTGTTGACGTTTTCGGCGACCCCAAATCTTGTCACCGTGCCGAAAGGCACGCAAGCACAGACTGCGGGCAGCGAAACCGAGGCGCCGGTAACCTTTGAAACGGACAACGATGTTCAGATTTTGCCCGTCAACATGAAGTCCGCCGTGCAGGTCGGCAAGTTTACTTATACCAATGCATCGACCCTGTTTACTGTGCCCCCAGCCAGCGGCGAATTGATGTCGATTCTCGGCGGCCCTCCCCATCAGTCGGTGCAGCTGTGTTTCGGCTTTGACGCGGCAACCGCGCAGACCATCAATTTGATGGTGCGGCTTTTCAAGCCCTTGGATCCGGCTCTTGCCACAGTGAGTTGGGTGTTCTCAAGCGGGGCACTACAGCCATCCCAGTGGACTGCTATCCCTGTGACACCGCTTCAGGATGGCACGAACAACCTGCAGCAGGACGGCATCGTGCAACTCAACGTTCCCAACACCTGGGCCCCTCAGGCGCCAACAACTTGGACAGTGACGCCGCTATCCTCGTATAACGCGCTGACCATTCCCGCGCCGGAATCGGTGGGAATCGGTACTGGCGCTCCCTTTCAGGTCTATTCACTCGCCAACGGACCGCTGTTTCAGCGGCCGAACACGGACACACCCTACGATCACCTGATTGTGCAAGTAAATAGCGTGACCTGGTCGCAGGTCGATGATTTTCCAGATGGTCCAGGAACGTTCTACCGGGTCAATCCTGTCACCAGTGAAATCAGTTTTGGCAATTACGATACGTTGCAGGCCGTCGGCCATGGAAGTATTCCGGCTGTAGGCGACTTGATCGTTGCGACGACCTATAGATACGTGGCGGGCGGTCTTTCCGGAAATGTCGGAGGGGGCACAATCATCGCTATGCGCACGCCCGTGGCGGGAAGATACGGAACGCCGCGCGCCCCAACTATTGAGGAATCGCTACCGGGCGGTGACGGCGGAGGACTACGAATTTCTCGCTGCCGAATCAAGTACGGAATTGGCAACGGTGCGCTGCCTGCAGCCGCGAAGCGACTACACACAGGCATTCGGGGGACTGGACCGGTCTTCGGGCAATGTACACGTAATCATACTGCCGAATATTGGGCCGGCTCTTTCGGCAGCTCCACAGCCCACCGAAGAGCTAGTTCACGAAGTAGTCCAATATCTCGATCGTCGCCGCGACATAACTTCGCGACTCAATGTCACGGGCCCTCGATACCTTCCCATTGACGTCACGGTAGTAGCTTCCGTATGGCAGAAAGCCATCGACGGAGGACTCATCCAGGGTGCTAGCGATATTCAGACCTACATCGTGAAACAGATCACCAAGTACCTGCACCCAGTTGTAGGCGGGCTTGACGGAAAAGGGTGGCAGGTTGGGCAGAACGTGTTTATCGCCGACTTGTACAAGGCCATTACGCCTTCTGTTGACATCGGTTTTATTTCCAGTTTGCAAATCCAAGGGGCGGCTCCGCTTTACACGCCGCCGACGCGCCCGTTTGCTGCTTCTCCTCTTGGGTCATGGGTACGCTTGGCGGACTATGAGCTTGTCTGTTTGGGGACACCAAACGTTATGGTTACGGTCCAAGCAGGAGTGCAGTAACGGCGATGGCGAACAAGAGCACATATCTTCAATATCTGCCACCCGTTCTCTGGGCGAACGATCCACCGCCTCCTGCTTTCTCCCTCAGCACAATGCTGATGGTTTTCGAAAAGCTCCTGACCGGGATCGATGATGGGGTGACTATTTCCCAGGGAAGTCGAAGCTATGAGGCGATTCAGGACGTGATTGCCAGATTGTTTCGGCTCTACGATCCATGGACCACGCCTCCACAATTTCTCGACTGGCTTGCGCAATGGGTCGCGCTTCAGTTTCCCGCAACGTGGGACGAATATCAGCGAAGAAAGATCACTTCGGAGATAGTTCAAATCTATGCGCGCCGCGGCCTGAAAGACGGGCTGGATGATTTCCTTGATGTGTACGGGATCTCTTCGCGCAAGCCGCGTGTCGTGATCGATGATTGTGACAAGATTCTATTTGCTCAGCCACTGCCCGCACAATCCGCACCAATCTACACCCTGGTGTCACAAGAGCCCCTGATCGCTCCCCACTGCATTGCTCTTGGACCCGAAGGGAGCTTCTTTCTTGCTGATGAAGGCAACAACCAAGGCCTCAATCAAATCAATCCAGCAGTATGGAGAATTTCCTCGGGTGGACAATACGACTATGCCGGGCCGGGCGCGCACGCGCAGCCGCTAGGCCCTGCCACATTTCATCCCACCGCGCCGGTCGCCGTCACCGCCGACAATGCCTCTCCGTTTGGCATATATATTCTTGACGGGGGGCTCAACTTTATCCTCTATTATCTGACTTCGCCGAACTTCATCGACCCAGCGCCGCAAGTCGCAACGAGCCTCCAGTTGGGCGTTGCTTGGGGGATCGCCATGGCTTTGGATCTCAATGGTCACCCTTTGATCCTGGATCGAGGTGCAGTGCCGGGTTCGCCGAGCAACACCAAGATTGTGGACCTCACCATGGCAGGAACGCCGCCGGCCTTCGTTTCGGCGACAAATCATGCCCTGGCGCAGGTCGTCGAACCTTTGTCGTTCGCTGTCTTACAGAACGGCAATCTGGTCGTTGGGGACGGTCGCGATCAGACCACGGCTGTGCCTGCTGATCTCATTCTTGTTGATCGGACCAACCCCATGACGTGGGTTACTTCCAGTCTGCTGGGAACCGTACCTGCGGGACAGAATCCTCTAATCGCTCCGACCGCAGTTGTCCAGGAAGATCCTACTCATCTCCTCGTTGTAGACGCAGGCCTAAAGCCAATTGTTCCCGACGCACTCACGCCACTCAACTCCATCGTTGCCCAGCAGGCAGCAGTCTATCGTGTCGACCTTTCACAAAATCCGCCAGTAATTGCAGCAGCATCGGAAACGCGCCAACTGGTGTATCCGCGCGGCATGGTTATGACGACGGGCCGGATGCTCCATATTTGCGACTCTGGGTTGCCGGACGTCCAGGGGTTTTCAACGCGGGCGTGGCGGGCCACACCACGGCAGTTCTCCGTCG
>WNFC01011757.1_pt1 | contig 11427 bp, 10 predicted proteins | sample 5400541 | NCBI WGS metagenome assembly WNFC01 (sample SAMN13153342, study PRJNA577476) | soil metagenome | isolation source: 120 cm saprolite under Douglas fir tree site 2 hole 2 replicate 1 | place: USA:California | collected 2015-04-18
AAGCCGAAGCCCTCGAAGAGGGAGGGGAGGGTCAGCGCCAGCGCCCCGCCATACAGCGCGGGAAGATCTTCCGCCGGCACGTACCCGAGCACCTGAACGCCATCGCCGGCCGACGGCTGGTGGCCCGATCCGGCCAGCACCAGCCCTGCCGTCAGCCCGCTCCGCCGGGCGCCCTGGAAGGCGGCCAGCAGGACTGGCAGATTCTTCCGTGGATGCGCTCGCCCCAGGTACAGGAAATAGGCGGATGGGAGCCCGTAGCGATCTCGCACCCGAGCGAGCTCGGCGGTGGGCGGAGGCCGAAACGCATCGTCAACGCCGGAATGGATCACCGTGATCCGCTCCGCGGGCACCTGGTAGAAGCGGCGCAGGTCGTCGGCCGTCGCCTGCGAGACCGCGATCAGGCGGGCGGCCCGACGGGCCATGGAGCGGGTCATCCACTCCAGATACAGCCACGCCGATGGTCGATAGGCCGACGGGATGTGGCGGTGACCGACATCATGGATGGTGACCACCGCGGGCAGGTCCAGGAACAGGGGCAGCACATGGCTGGGCACGAAGACCACATCCGGCTGCTCGGCCCGCAGGGCGCGACGAAAGCGCCAGTGGGTCCACAGTCGCGGGAATGGCAGGAGGCGCCACTCGACGTTGGCGGGTGACCACGGGGGAAGCGACGCCGTGTTGGCGTAGAGTCGCATCGTGTGGCCGGGATTGGTGCCGGCCAGGTGCGTGATCATCTGGCGCGCATAGACTTCGGTCCCCGATGGATTCGCACGGACAGCCGGACTCGCGTCGAGAGCCAGTAACATCACCAGTCATGATGCGCGAGGCTGCCGCCGTCTCGCCAGACGCGGCGGCGGCGGTTCTGGACCGGGTCGCCATCGATCTCCTGTTCGCGGCGCCCCCTTTCACCGGCCTGGACCATCATGCCCTGCACATCCTGCGGGGACTGGCGGAGGTAGGGTGGCCGGTCGATGTGTGGGTGAGCCGCCAGGTCGCCCCGGCCATCGCGAACGACGCCCGGAGCCACCGGCTGGTGCCGTTTCCCACGCCGCCGCGGCCACTCCGGCTGGGATGGGAGCAATGGATGGTGCCCTGGCGCTTCGGTCGCCATCCGCGCGGCTATGGGCTGTTGCACGCGGTGACCGGGGTGGCGCCGGTCCTCTGCGATATCCCGCTGGTGGTGACGGTCCCGGATCTCACGTTTCGTTTGTCCCCCCAGGATCTCCATCCTCGAGCCCGCCTGTACTTCGGCACCCTGGTGCCGGCCGGCATCCGCCGGGCACGGCGGGTGATGGTGTCATCGGAAGCCGTGCGGCGGCAGGTCATCGACCTCTTTGGCGTCGATGCCGATCGGGTGACCGCCATCCCGCTGTGCGCGGAAGCGTTCTTTAAGCCGCCGCCTGCCGACGTGGTGGTGCAGACGCGCAAGCGCTACCGGCTGCCGGAACGGTACGTGCTTTCCGTTGGCACCATCGATTCCCGCAAGGACCTGACCCGGTTGCGCACTGCCTATGAGCTGCTGCCGCCCGACTGTGCGGACGTGGCCCTGGTGTTCGTGGGGCGCACTGCCTATGGGGCAGAAGGGCTGGCGCAGCGGCTGGGTCGCCAGCCCAAGCGGGGCCATGTGATCATGCTGGGGTACGTGCCGCGCGAAGACCTGCCGGCGCTGTACGCGGGAGCCTCCGCCTTTGTCTACCCGTCCCGCTACGAAGGCTTTGGGCTGCCGGTGCTGGAGGCTATGGCGTGCGGCGCTCCCGTGATCGTGTCGTCCGCCGGCGCTCTGGCGGAATTGGTGGGCGATGCCGGCGTGGTGCTCCAGAGCGCCGACCCGGCAGAGCTTACCCAGGCCATCGAGCGCCTGTTGCGCTTTGAGTCGGACCGCGACGCGCTGCGCCAGCGCGGCCTGGCCCGGGCTCGCCAGTACACGCCGCGGCGGCTGGGGGAAGCGACGGTGCGTGTGTACCAGGAGGCGCTGCGGGGGTGACGCGGATCGAGATCCTGGGAGTGCCAGTGGATGCGGTCACCGAGCCCGAAGCCCTGGAGTGGGCGGTGCAGGCCCTGGTTCATGGCGGCCCTCGCCAGGTGGCCACCGTCAACCCGGAGTTCGTGATGCGTGCCCGTCGCGATCCAGAGTTTGCGGCGGCGCTCCGGCGGGCCGACCTCTGCCTGCCGGACGGCGCCGGCCTCCTGTGGGCGGCCCGGCGCCAGCGGCAGTCGCTGCCATCCCGCATCGCTGGGGTCGACTTCGTGCGCGCCCTGGCCCGGGCCGGCGCGACCCGCGGCTGGCGTTTCTTCTTGCTCGGCGCAGAACCCGGCGTGGCCGAGGCGGCCGGGCTGGCTTTATGCCGTGAGTATCCCGGGCTGCAGGTAGCCGGCACCCTCGCCGGATCCCCCGATGCCGCCCTCGACCCGGTGACCGTGGGGGCGGTGCGCGGGTCGCGCGCCGACATCCTGCTGGTTGCCTACGGCGCTCCCGCCCAGGACCTGTGGATCGCCCGCAACCTGCCGGCCACCGGGGCGCGGCTGGCCATCGGAGTCGGTGGGGCGCTGGACTTCATCGCCGGTCGCACTCGCCGGGCGCCGCGCTGGATGCAGGATCGTGGCCTGGAGTGGCTGCACCGGCTGGCCCTGGAGCCCTGGCGCTGGCGGCGCATGCTAGCCCTGCCGCACTTCGTCATCCGGGTGCTGGTGCAACGCCGCCCGTCCACGACCTGATGGCGCGCGTCGACCTGCACCTGCACACCGAATACTCAAAGGACTCGATGAGCCGGCTGGCCGACGTGGCCGCCCGGGCCCGGCTGGCGGGCCTCACCCACCTGGCGGTCACCGATCACAACACCATCGAGGGCGCCCGCCGAATGCAGGATGTTTCCAGCCTGCCCGTTATAGTCGGGGAAGAGATCATGACCGTGGAGGGCGAGCTCATCGGGCTCTTCCTCAAGGAGCCTGTGCCGCCCGGAATGAGCGCCTCCGACACCGTGCGCGCGATCCGTCAGCAGGGGGGCCTCGTGTATCTGCCCCATCCTCGCGATCCATACCGGCATGGTCTGAGCGCGGCCGGCCTGACGGAGGTGCGCGACCAGGTCGACATCATCGAAGTCTTCAACAGCCGCTGCCTGCGTCCATCCTCGAACGCGGCGGCCCAGGCGCTGTCGGCGTCCATGCGCGCCGCGCGGTCGGCCGCCAGCGACGCCCACACCCTGCGCGAGATCGGTCGCTCATTCGTGGAAGGGCCCGACTTCCAGGACGGCGCCGGATTGCTGCGCTGCCTGGCCGCTGGACAGATGACCCAGCGCCGCTCCAGCCCCAGCATCCACCTCCTCAGCCGGGTGGCCGCCGTGCGACACCGGCTGGGCGGGCGCCCCGGCGCCTCGTGATGGCGTTCCGTCGCTGGCAAGACCTGGATAGCGGCGCGGTGCTGCGCATCCTGGTGTTCGTCGCCATCTTCAGCCTGGCGGCCCTGCCCCCGGTCGACCCGGACCTCTTCTGGCACCTCACCAACGGGCAGGTCATCCTCCAGTCCGGCTGGCCCCACACCGACCTCTACTCCTTCAGCGCGCCCGGCCATGCCTGGGTGATGCACGAATGGTTGGCGGATCTGGCCATGGCCCTGATCGTGCGTGTCGGTGGCCTGCCCCTGCTGGTCGCCCTCTTCGCCGGCCTGGTCACCATCACCGCCGCCTGCCTCTACTGGCTGCTCCGGCGCGGGGGCCTGCATCCGACCCTGGCCGCCATCCTGACCATGGCCGGCGCCCTGGCCGGCTCGACGGCCTGGGGGGCGCGCCCGCAAGTGCTGAACGTGACCTGCTTTGCCGTCCTCGCCTGTGGGCTGGTGCTGCACCGGGAGGGAAGGGTGCCAGCCTGGTGGGTGGCACCCTACCTGGGGGTGTGGGCCAACCTGCATTCCGGATTCCTGAGTGGCGTCATCCTGGTCTCCCTGTTCCTGGCCGGCGAAGGCGTGGAGGCGTGGCGCAGCCCGGATGGACGGGCACTCCGGCGGCTGCGCGGCCTGGCCCTGGCCGGCCTGGGCGGCCTGGCCCTCGCCTTCGTCAATCCGTATGGGTGGGATACGGTGCTCTTCCCGCTGGGCACGCTGTTCTCGCCATTGATTCAGAACAACATCCAGGAATGGGCGTCCCCCGACTTCCACTCCCTGGCTGGTCATTTGCTGGAGGGGATCCTCTTTGTGGTGCTCGCCGGCCTGGGGACCGGACGGGTGAAGGCGCGGCTGGCCGACTGGCTCTGGACCCTCGCTTTCCTCTACCTGGCGCTCTCCTCGCAACGCCACGTGCCGCTCTTCGTCCTGGCCGCCGCCCCCCTGATCGGACGCAGCGCCCAAGCCTTGCTCGCGGTGGGGGCCGAGATCTTGCCCCGGGTAGCGAAGGCACCCATGGAGCGCGCGGCGCTGATGGCCGCGCCCGTCGCGCCGGCCCGCAGCCGGGCCATGGCCCTGGTCAACGGAGCCATCCTGGTGGGGGTAGCCGCCGGCATGCTCGGCTATCGCGCGCTGCCGAACCTGCGGCCATCGCAGGAGGCCGCCTCCATCGCGGCGGCCTATCCGGTGGCCGGCGCCGACGCCCTGCTGCGAGAGGGCCGAGCGCTGCGCGTGCTCAACTACTACGACTACGGCGGCTACTTGATCTATCGCTTGTGGCCCTCGGGGAGCCACGTCTTCATCGACGGCCGGGTGGAGGTCTATGGGCCGGGGGTCTTCAGCGATTACCTGGCGGTGAGTTACGCGTCGCCTGGGTGGCATGACGTGGTGCAGCGGTACGCGCCGGACGCCATCGTGCTGCCCACCTGGCACCCGCTGGTGGGCGCGCTGTCCAAAGACCCAAACTGGCGGACACTCAGCGCCGACCGGGTGGCCACCGTCTTTGTCGTTAACGTGGCAGGGAGTCAATGAGTGGTCCCCTGTCTATCAGTGGCGTGCTGCCGGCCTTCAACGAAGAATCGAACCTGGAACGGGCGGTCAGTCGACTGGGTCAGGCGCTGGCGGCGTTCGCTGGGGAGTTCGAGATCATCGTCGTGGATGACGGCAGCCGGGACGGTTCGGCCGCGCTGCTCGCGGGGCTGCAGGCCCGGACGTCCTATCTGGTGGTGGTCCGGCACGACCGCAATCTCGGCTACGGCGCCGCCCTCCGCTCGGGGTTTGGGCGGGCCCGCTTCCCCTGGGTCTTCTTCATGGATGCCGACAACCAGTTCGATCCCTCGGAGATCGAGCTCTTGCTGGACCGCGGCGCCGAGGCCGACATGGTAATCGGCTATCGCTCGGTGCGACGGGACCCCTTCACTCGACGGCTGAACGCGTGGGCCTTCTTCACCCTGGTCCGGGTGCTCTTCGGGTACCTGGCGCGGGATGTCAATTGCGCCTTCAAGCTGATCCGGCACGAGCTCCTGGACGACCTGGCCCTGCGGTCGGCTGGCGCCCTGATCAACACCGAGCTGCTGGCCCTGGCCCGCCAGCGAGGGGCGCGCATCATCGAGGTCCCGGTTCACCACTTTCCGCGGACCGCGGGCACCCAGACCGGCGCCCGGCCGGCGGTGGTCCTGCGGGCCTTTCGGGAACTCATTGAATTGCGCCGGACCCTGGGAGGGCGCCCATGAGCGAGATCTCGATCGTCATCCCGGCCTACAACGAAGCGCGGCGCTTGCCCGCCACCCTGGACCGCATCGAGGCGCACCTCCGATCGCGGGGCATCGAGGCCGAAGTCATCGTGGTGGACGATGGCAGTACGGATCAGACCGCCGCCGTGGTCGGCAGCCACGCCCGCACGTGGCCGGCGCTGAAGCTGGTGTCGGCCCCGGTCAACGCCGGCAAGGGCCGGGCGGTCCAGCTGGGGATGGCGGCGGCCACCGGGCGCTATCGCGTGTTCAGTGACGCCGACCTGAGCGTGCCCATCGAGGACATCGAGCTCCTACTCAAGCCCCTGCAGAGCGGAGCCGGCGTGGCGATTGCGTCGCGAGGGCTGAAGGAGTCACAGATCGAGCTCCACCAACCCTGGTATCGGGAGACCATGGGCAAGATCTTCAACAGGCTGGTGCAGACCTTCGTGCTGGCCGGGATTCACGACACGCAGTGCGGCTTCAAGGCCTTCTCGGCGGAGGTGGCCACCAAAGTGTTCCCCCCGCTGCAGACCCGCGGGTTCGGATTCGACGTCGAGGTGCTCTACCGGGCGCGCGCCCTTGGCTACACCATCGTGGAGGTCCCCACCCGCTGGATCAACAGCCCCCAGAGCCGGGTCAACCCCATCTGGGACTCGTCGGCGATGTTCCTCGAGCTGCTCGCCATCCCGGCTCGAGTCCGCCGGCATCCGGGCTAAGCCAGGGGGAGGCGGCGAGGCACGAATCGGGCCGCCAGGCAGCGGGCGTACCAGCGGAGGTAGTGGGGGAGGAGCGCGAAGACGCGGAAGCGGCTCTGCCCCTTCGTCCGGTCCCGCCAGGTGGTCGGGAGTTCGGCCAGCCGCATCCCCAGCAGGTGGGCCTTCACGGTCAGCTCCAGCCCCAGCTCGAAGCCACCCGAGGATTCGATGGTGACCCGGTTCAGCAACCGGCGGCTGTACAGGCGGAAGTTGCTGGTGGCGTCGTGAATGGGCAGGGCGCCCAGCCGATACAGGGACAGCCCGGCGGCTCGCGACAGCAGCGCCTTCAGCCTCGGCCCCCCGACCTGGCGCCCGCCGCGCATGTAGCGCGAGGCACTGACCACGTCCGCCCCGGCGCGGGCCAGGGCCAGCATGCCGTCCACGGCTTCCGGCTCGTCCGACCCATCGGCCATCATGACCACCACATAGGGCGCCGTGGAGACGGCGAAGCCGGTCCGGATGGCATTCAGCACGCCCCGGCCCAGCTGGTTGGGCTGGAGCTGCACCTCGGGCATCTCGGCCTGTAGGGCCTTGACCGGCGGGACCGTCGTGTCGGCATCGAAGTCGTAGACGACCAACACCTGGCGGGGCCGCGCCGCCATCGAGGCACTCAGCTGGCGGAGCACCGAGGCGATGTTGTCGCCCTCGTTGTAGACCGGCAGGATGATGGAGACGACCGGGTCATCTCTACGCGGCGTCACCTAAATCCGGCCCACCGACAGCTCGCGGGCGATCCAGGGGATCACCTCGTCGAGCATCTCCGCGAGGGTGGTGGTAGCGGTGAAGCCCAGCAGGCGCTGCGCCTTGCGCACGTCCGGCACGCGGCGCGGCACGTCGTAGGGATAGGGCGGATCGTGGGCCAGCCGCAGCGCCCCGTTGCTGGTCCCCTTCGCCTTGCGCCAGATGACCTGGGCCAGGTCGGCCACCGTGGTGGACTGCGCCGTGGAGAGGTTGAAGTCTTCGTTCTTGGCCACCGCCGACTCCACGCAGAGCCGGATGCCGCGGGCCAGGTCGCCGCCATACGTGTAGTGCCGGACCTGGCTGCCGTCGCCCAGGATGTGGAGGGGATTCTGGCCCGCCAGGACCTTGTGGACCAGGTCGGGCACCACGTGGCTCAAGGCCAGCTTCACGTTGCCGCTCTGGATGTCGCTGTCGCGCAGGGCTCGACGCTCGCCGATCCCGACGCAGTTGAAGGGCCGGATGATCGTGTAGGGCAGCTGGTGCTGCTGCCAGGCCGCCCGGGCGAAGTACTCCGCGGCCAGCTTCTGGAATCCGTACGCCGAAATCGGCGGCGGGCTGGACAGCTCGGCCCCCTCGGGCGTGGGGAACGTGGTCGCCCGCTCGAAGACCATGCTGCTGGACAGGACGTTGATCTTCTGGAGACGGCCGTGCTGGAAGGCATGGATGGCGGCGTCGAACGCCGCCGCCACGATGCGCTCGTTCTCGGCCAGCAGGTCATAGGCGAACTCGTGGAAGTAGCTGATGCCGCCCACCATGGCGGCCGCCGCGATCAGCTGGTCGCAGTCGGCGGCCAGCTTGGTGAGCAGCCCGACGTCTTTCGCGTCGCCCTGGACGAGCTGATACCCCGGGTCATGGTCGTACGTTCTGGAGACCGGCCCGTACTTGCTGAAGTTGTCGACACCGATCACCTGGTGGCCGGCGCCCAGGAGTTCGGGGACCAGGTAGCCACCGATGAAGCCCGCCGATCCGGTGACCAGGATCTTCACAAGCGGATGCCGCGACCGAAGAGATCCCAGACGTCGACCACCTCGCGCCCATCCAGCTCGATGGTGCGATAGACGTGGTGCGGGGCGGCCACGATCAACACGTCGGCTTCCCGCAGCACCTCGTCCAGCGGCCGCAGGGTCGGGTCCTGGACATAGGGATCCGTGCACAGGACCCGCGCCCCCTTGAAGGTGGCCAGCTTCTTTAACTTATAACTGAGGGAGCTGCGCGCGTCGTCGGACTCGGCTTTGAACGCCATCCCGAGGATCCCGACGGTGCGGCCGTCCAGCGACCGGCGGTGGTTGAGGGTGTCGATGATATAGCCAGGCAGCCCCTCGTTGATCAGCATGGCCGAGTGGCCGAGCGGAAAGTGATCCGGGCAAAAGGCCGCCAGCTGCATGGTGTCCTTGAGCAGGCACGGACCCGCGGCGAAACCCGGACCCGGCAGGTCGGCCGCCCGGGGGTAGCCGTGGCGGACCGCCTGCAGCACCCGGCCATAGTCCACGTTGGCGCGATGGGCGATCTCGAAGAACTGGTTGGCGATGGCGAACTTCATGTATCGCCAGGCGTTGGTCAGCAGCTTGGCTAGCTCGGCCTCGGTGGGCGTGGTGCGCTGCGTCTCCACGTCCAGCTTGTCGAAGAGGGCGCGGGCCCGCTCGAAGGCCGAGTCGCTGCTGGCGCCGATCAGTTGCGGAAAGAGGCCGATTTCCTCCAGGGCGTGACCTTCCGCGATCCGTTCGGGACAGAAGACCACGTCCACCGGCCGGCCTCGGGCTTTGAGTCGCGCGTGGACGAAGTCGGTGGTTCCCGGATACACCGTGCTGCGCAGCACCAGCAGCGCCCCATCCCGCAGCTCGGGGGCCAGCTGGTCGACCACCCGGTCGAACACACGGGTGGACGGATTCAGGAATTCATCGATCGGCGTGCCGACCACGGTGACGACGGTGTCGGTGCGCCGCACGATCTCACTGGTGGTGCTGAAGTGGAGGCGGCCGCTGGCCAGCATCGAGACCAGCAGGCTGTCGGCCCCCGTTTCGCGAAAGGGCATCTGGCCGGCGCGCACCATCGCCATGCGGGCCTCATCGGTGTCGTAGATCCCGACGCGGCACCCGACCCGGGCGAAGGCCAGCGCCAACGGAAGACCCACGTGACCGCAGCCGCCCACCACCACCAGGTCGAGATCGGCCACCGGTTCGCGGTCGGGGGTCCGGCTCATGTCAATACAAGCCCCGTTCCGAAGGCCTTCTTGCGGCCGCTAACACGCAGTGGGAGCCGCGCCATCCTGCCGCAGCGTGATCAGCTCATACGGATCGATAGTCTCCCGGGCGCTGGCGTGCGCCCGGAGCCACGCGTCCAGTCGGGTCGATCCGGGGTGCGAACTCAGGTTCCAGGGCTCACCCGGTCCGTTGGGACCCAGGACCGCCAGCGTGACATGCGAGCGCTCGAGCTGGCAGATAACTGTCTGCTGGACGGCGTCCAGGTTGCTGAGCCCCGGCAGGTTTTCGAAGTAGACGGTGCCGGGGCGGCGGTCCGACAGGAAGTAGAGGGTCGTGTCATTGAAGAGGGCCAGGTCGTTGCGCTGCAGCCCGACGAAGAGGGGCTGCCCGGCCGGGACCTGCTGGTCGATGCGACGAACCAGCATGGCCAGCCGGTTGGTGGGCAGGTTGAGGTCCCGGATGGTCAGCCCACCGGCCGCCAGGGCCAGGCTGGCCAGCGCCACCACCGACATGGCCGCTTCCAGGCGGGGCTGGAGGGGGAGGCCGTGACGGCGCTGCTGAAGCAACAGCACCAGGAGCGCTCCAGTAGCCGGCCAGGCGGTCAGCGCGTGCGCGCCGTCGGCGCGGGTCCACACCCAGCCGAAGAGCAACACGCCCGTGATCAGGAACGCGAGCGCGGCGGCCATCTCTGGGCGGGGGAGCTTGCGGAGCCAGAGCGTGCGGACGGCCCAGATCCAGGTGAGGGCGAAGGCGCCGGCCATGACGGCCACCACCGGGCCCTCATGGCCCTGGCCGAGGGGGATGTGCCGGGCGCGGGCATACACCGTGACCGTGGACTGCACCAGTTGGACGTAGATGGGCGACGGCCCGGCCACCAGCACCACCGGACCCCAGAGGAGGGCGACGCCGAGGCCCGCGGTGGCGACATAGGCGAGCAGCGGGCCCGGGCGCCGCTCCAGGCGAGCGGCCAGGGCGTAGCCGGCCCCAAGACCCAGGCCGAGGGCGGCGCCCAGTTCGGGTCGGGCAAACGAGGCCAGCGCGGTGAGGGCCCCGGCGGCCAGCGCCCATCCGCGATGGGGCGTTAGCCCGAATCCACCGAGTCGAACTCGCATCTTGGGCGCGGAGGCGGCCGATCCGGGCGTCGTCTCCTGCGCGCGCTCGGTCACGCATCGACGGATGCCCTCCCTCGCGTGCTCGTCGCCTCCTTCGGCTCGGCGCGCCCCGCATCCCAATCTGCGTCGTCCGATCGGTGGATCCGGGCTTAGCTGGCCTCGGAGAAAGACGGCGAAGGCGCCCAGCAGGAGAAGATCCGCGAGCACCGCCGAGTTAAAGGCGGGAATGGAGAGCGCGACCAGCGCCAGTAGGCTGGTCATCAACAGCCGGAGCGCGCCGCGCACGCCCGTCACCGTGATCAGCGCGTAGGCGGTGCCGGCGAAGAGCAGGACGCTGGCGATGGCCAGCCCCCGCTCCACCAGGGCGTCGACCGCGATCACGCGGAACGCGGAGCCCAGGACCAGCATGTCGAGCGGCCCGTAGGTGGACCAGAAGTCGCGATAGGGGATCAGGCCGTGGGCGACCAGCGCCGCCTTGGTCAGCGTCAATCCTTCGTCAAACCGGTCGAGGGGCGCCGCCAGGAAGCGGGCCGCGACGGCGATGACGCACAGCCCGGCCATGGCGACGAGCAACGCGCGCGGCGGTCCGAAGGCAGGACTGGGCGACCGGACGAGCTGAGGGCGTCCGGCAGAATCGCGATTGGCTGCCAGGGCCACGCTATGTTCCTCCGATGACGCGATAGAGGCGCACGCCGTCGGCTTCGTATACCAACCTCAGAAACGGCTCCTGGCTCGGATCAAAGGTGCGATCCTGGCGCTCCTGCGGACCCCAGTAGAGGAGGGTGATGCCGTTGTCGTGGAAGAAGGATTGGAGCTGCACCGGCGGGGTGGTCGCCTGCAGCATGGCGTCGGCGGTCCGGATCTTGCCGAAGTAGTCGAGCGTCTCGGAGTAGTGGCCGACGTAGACGGGCAGGCCCGACCAGGCCGGAATGTACAGGCCGTCGCCCGGCGAGGACAGGACCCGGTCGGCCGGATGGTGGTGGGTCGACAGCCAGGTCATGGCCTGGACCT
>WNFC01031345.1_pt1 | contig 11427 bp, 9 predicted proteins | sample 5400541 | NCBI WGS metagenome assembly WNFC01 (sample SAMN13153342, study PRJNA577476) | soil metagenome | isolation source: 120 cm saprolite under Douglas fir tree site 2 hole 2 replicate 1 | place: USA:California | collected 2015-04-18
CGAATTTCGCCGGCGCTTCGATCGTCGGGATTCTTGAGCGCCCCGATTGCTTGACAGCTTCCAGCACGATCTTTTTCCAGCGATCTTCCTTCCCGCGAATGCGCTCGATCCGCACTTCCATGCGATCGGTGATCAGCGGGATGATCGACTGCGCCCCGAGCTCGGTGGCCTTCTGCAGCACGAGCTCGAATTTGTCGAGCTGAATGATCGCCATCGCCAGGTGGATGGCCGTTCTCGGTTCGCGGTTCGCGGTTTCGCGAAGGATCTGAATGGCGTCCGATTCATATCGGCCGAGGTAGTTCTTTCCGGTTGCGTCGAAGATCTCGACTTCCTCTCCTTCACGCACGCGCACGACCCGCGCGTGATGGCGTTCGTCGGGCGTGAGATCGACCGTTTCGCCGATCTCGATGGCGTCAGGTACGAAGAACCGGTGTCTCATTGCGGATCAGCGGCAGCAGAAACAGTACCGGAATGCTCAGAATCACCGTGAGCCAGAAATAGATTGGATAGCCGGCATACTGCGCGATGTAGCCGCTGGCGGCGCCGACGACCGTGCCGGTGAATCCGAAGGCCGCCGACAACACCGCGTATTCGGTGGCCGCGCGCTCGCGATCGCAGATCGACATCAGGTACGCGAGGAATGCCGCCGTGCCGACGCCGTATCCGAGATTCTCGACCACCGCGGCGGCATAGATCGCCCAGCGCCCCGCCTGAATCGTCGCCACGATTGCGTAGCCGAGGTTCGAGAGCGTCTGCGCGATGCCGAGCCAGAACAGTCCATTCCAAAGTCCGAATCTCGCGACGAACCATCCCCCGAGAATGACACCGATCACACTGACGACGACGCCGACCACGCTGGTGATCGTGCCGATCTCGGCGGCCGAGTATCCGCGGTCGACCCAATACGGCTTGATCATCGTCACGATCGCGAATTCGCCGAGGCGGTAGAGAAAGACGATCGTGATCAGGATTCCGGCGCGTGGCCGTCGAAGCCAATGCGCGAGATCCGCAAAGACGATCCCCTCGATCGTCGGGAAGCGTGATCGTGAAGATCAAAATCAGAATCGCGATGCCAGCCGCGGTTCCAAATGCGATCCCCCATCCCGCCCGCCCGGCGAGGGCCGCCAGCGCGCCGCCGCCCACCATCAGCGCGACGCGATAGGCGGTCACGCGGATCGAATTTACCGGCCCCAGCATCGCCGGCGAAGTCGCGCGAATCGTGAACGCGTCGACCGCGATGTCCTGCGTGGCGGATCCAATCGCCAGCATGGCCAGGCAGAAATAAAATAGTGTCGAAATAGGCATATGGTAAAATGCAATAGTAATTAGTGATAATGTGATCGCGACCAGAGCGCCTGCGATCCATCGGCGATACGTCCCGAATGTATCGATCAGCGGCGACCACAAAAACTTGAGGGTCCACGCAAGGCTGACGCTGCTTGCCAGTCCGATGGTCTTGAGCTCGATGTGCTCGAGCCGAAGATAGAGCGGGACCAGATCCTTGACGATTCCGAACGGTAAGCCTTCCGAAAAGTAGAGCACGGCAGCGATGCCGCCGAGAGTTAGAGCTGCGCGCCGGCTTTCAGGCAAGGCTTGATCCTTGCTCTTAATTCTCGCCGGAGGAGGTTCGTATGCGAAGGCTTTCTTTACTCGCGGCGGTGTTGCTCATCGCCGCCTGCAGCGGTAATAGCGGACTCGGCGATCTCGGTTCGATCTTCGGCCAGCCGCAGACTTCGAGCAGCAATCCGTCCAGTGTGCAGGCGACTGTGAACTTCGTCGACCCGACGAATCAGCGCATTGATGTGAGTGTCAATTACGTCAACAACCTGCGCAACTCGCAGGGGGGGAACCAGTCGATCTACTACGACAACCGCACGCGCGTGGTCTACAACGGAAACAACGGATACAGCCCGACCGATCTGGAGCGCGGCGATCAGATCAGCGTGAGCGGATCGAACGACAACGGACGGTTCCTGGCCGACACGATCACCGTCACGCGCAACATTCGCGGTTAGCGCGAATACACTGTCACAGGGAACTGCAGCCGGCCGACGGGAGTGTCGTAGTAGGCATTGCCTCGAATTCCGTAGCTGGCGCGGTTTCCCTGGACAACATCCTGCACTTCGCGCCAGATGGTGCGGATGTTGTCATAGGTGACGTGCGTCGTCAGGTGCACGTCGCCGATTCCGCGAGCGGGAATGTGCACGCCCTGATCGCTCCGGATGTTGTTGAGTACCGGATTGTTGTTGATCAGGAAATCGAAGTTGAAGTGATCGAGGCGAAGCTCCACCGAATTGGGGTTATCGACGCCGACCGTGAAATCGAAATCCATCGACGGCGGGATGCCGAGGTTCACGCGCGGGTTGACGCCGCGAAGGGAGTAGGTCGGATTGATGATGTGGAGGTTCGCCAGCGAGTTGCAGCCGCTCAACAAAATCAGTAGCGATCCGTAAATGAATGTGCGTCTCATGTTTCGTGCCTTTTGCAAACAACTGGCCCGAAAATGCGCGGTGGGGATGTGTTATGGTCTGCCGGTTGCAGACAGCCCCCTGATACGTGGTTGAGGTGAAGCGCTTGGGGATTTCGGCAATCATCGCCGCATACAACGAAGAAAAAACAATCGCTGAAGTCCTCACGGTACTGACGCGCAACCGGCTGATCGACGAGATCATCGTGGTCAGCGACGGATCGAGCGACGCCACCGTCGACATCGCGCGCTCCTTCGACGTGACCACCATCGCCCTGCGCGAGAATCGCGGCAAGGGCTACGCCATGCGGGTGGGGGTCGACTATGCCCGTCACGACATCCTGTTCTTCGTCGACGGCGACATGTTCAATCTGACCGACCATCACATTGCCGCGCTCGTCAGTCCGGTGCGGCGCGACGAATGCGACATGAACATCGGCGTTCGCAATCGGGGTCCGATCCGCAATTTCTTCCACCTGCAGATGAAGGTTGGGCCGGTGCTGTCGGGCATCCGCGTGATGAAGCGCGAGGTGTGGGACTGCGTGCCGGTGCGCTATCAGGAGCGGTTCAAGATCGAAGCGGCCCTCAACTTTTTCTGCTCGCAAGCCGGCTACCGCCAGCAGCAGACCACCGTCTACAACCTGGGACACCTCATCAAAGAGAGCAAACGCGGATTGTTCCCCGGCCTCTCGGCGCGCTGGGAAATGAGCCGCGAAGTCTTCCTGCTGCATTGGGACCTCTACGTCTTCGCGACGTGGCAGTCCGATATCGCCGAACAGCAGCGGACGCCGCTGCCGGTATCGGAGTACGATCTGTTCGAGTGACCGACTTCCCTGTCACCCCGAGCGTAAGCGAGGGGCCTGGGAGAAAGGGCGGCGCACTTCATGACGCCTCCCGCCCAGTTCCCTCGCTGACGCTCGGGATGACATGCCGGCGATTCTCGTTCCTTTTTCTCCTTCTTCTCGCCTGCGCGCCCCGCTCTCGATTTCTCGAACGCAGCGTCACCCTCGGCGATCATCAATATCGCTATCGCGTCTGGCTGCCGCCGCACTACACCAAGCTGCATCACTGGCCGGTGATTCTCTTTCTCCACGGCAGCGGCCAGCGCGGCGACGACAACGCGCGCCAGCTCACCGTCGGTCTCGGTCCGGCCCTCGACAAATTCGCGGACCGTTATCGATCCGTGATCGTGTTTCCACAATGCGGCTCCAATCAGGAGTGGTATGGCGACATGGAGCTGCAGGCCGCCGCCGCGCTCGAAGACGCGATCCGCGAGTTTCACGGCGATCGCCGCCGCGTTTATCTCACCGGAGTTTCCAGGGGCGGGGCGGGTGCGTGGTACATGGCGCGCCATCGCCGCCGCTTCGCGGCGGTCGTGCCGATCTGCGGCGAGGTCGCGCGCGATCCGACGGATCCGTTTCCGATCGAGCCGCCGCCCGACATCGCCCGCATCGTCGGCGCCCCCGATCCCTATGCTGTTCTCGCGGAAGCGATCGGGACTGCGCCGGTGTGGGCGTTTCACGGCACAGCGGATCCGGAAGTTCCGGTGACCGAATCGCGCAACATGGTCGCCGCACTGCGGCGCGGCGGCGGAGTGGTCAATTACACCGAATACCCGAATGTGGGACACGACTCATGGGATCTCGCTTACTCCGACCCTGCTCTGGTCCGGTGGCTCTTCCAACAGCGATTGCCTACCTTCCGTACTGTGAGAGCTCGGTAATGAAAACTTTCTGAAAGGTTCCCTTTGGGGATTCGAAATAGACAATGCCGCGAATGCTCACCGGCTCCGTCTCGCGCGCACCGCGGCCCCATGAGAACGCTTTGGCCCAGAACGTCACCACTCCGATGCTGTTAGGCGGGATCGGCTGGCGGAAATTGTAAAACGCGCGGCGCAGGCTGTATGCGCCGCCGGCGGGATTGATCGTTTGAATGTCGACTCGGATCAACGTGATCTCGTGCGGCGCGTTGTTCTGAACCGCGAGGTTGTACTTCACCTCCATCGGGCCGTACGGGTAGCCGAGGTCGCCAGGACCGACGACCTGCTCGAGACCGATAGCCGGCTCGGGAATCTTCGGCGTTTGTGAACTTGCGCAGGATGCAAATACCGTCGCGGTGATGATCAGAACTGCAAAGCGTCTCATTGCACACGGATTCTAGATCAGGACGGGTTTTTGCTTGAGAGAACCGCATGACCTCTGTGGACAGCATCGATCGCCTTTCGCCGGCCGAGGAGCCCGATGCTCCGGCGGTCGTCCTTCAAAACTGGCATCACCTCTTGTTTCTCCATTGGGAAATTCCGCCCGAGGAGCTGCAGCAACTCGTTCCGCCCGAGCTCACGATCGATACGTTCGAGGCCAAAGCATATGTCGGCCTGGTCCCGTTCACCCTGACCGGCGTGCGGCCGGTGTCGACGCCCCCCTTGCCGTGGATTTCGAACTTTCACGAGGTCAACGTTCGGACGTACGTGCATCGCGATGGCAATGACCCGGGCGTCTGGTTCTTCAGCCTGGATGCTTCCAGCTCGATTGCCGTGGCCGCCGCGCGTACAGCGTTCAAACTTCCGTATTTTCACTCGCAGATCGAATTCTTCGATTCGAAGGAGGCGGTGCCGAAAGTCGATTTCCTCTCGCAACGCGACGATCCCCGGGCCGCCAAACCGGCGAACCTGCGCGTGCGCTACGGCCCGGTGGAAGGGATCGTCACGCACGCCAGTCCCGGCACCATCGAGCATTTCCTGATCGAGCGCTACATCCTCTACACCACGGATGACGCGCATCATCTCCACCGAGCGCGAGTGCATCATCAACCCTATCCGGTGCGGCGCGCCGACGTCCTGGATCTCGAGGAAACCTTGATCTGGGCCGCCGGAATCCGGCGGGCGGACAGCAGTCCCTTGCGCCATTACGCCAGTGAGGTGAACGTCAGGGTATACCCACTCGAGCGCTGCGCTTGATCGGCGTCATCCTGAGCGTAGCGAAGGATCTTAGCGGACGAGGTCCTTCGCCGTCTCCGCGGCTCAGGATGACGGCCGTGTTTTGTTAGGATTCGTGGCTTGCGGTCCAAGACGAATTCGCTGCGCCATCGGCTCGAGTTCGAGAAGCTGGTCTCGTCGATTTCGACGAACTTCATCAATCTCCCGCCCGAGGAAATTGACGGCGGGATTCGAGAAGCGCTCGGCACCGTCGGTCGCTTCATCGGAGCAGACCGCACCTACGTCTATCTCTTTTCCGATGACCGAAGATTGGCCACGCTGGCGTACGAATGGTCGTCGACGGGCCGCTACCTGCCCGCCGGCCAACAATTCGAGCTCGCGTCCTTTCCGTGGACGATGCAGCGCCTGTCGAAATTTCAGCACGTCGCGGTCGACGTTGACGACATTCCGGCCGAGGCGGCCGCGGAACAAAAAGCTTACGAAGAGGCGGGAAATCAAGCGTTCGTTGTCGTTCCGATGGTTTACAACCGCGAGACCATCGGGGCCCTCGGCGGCGGAACCGCCACCAAGCGCGCGTGGTCCGAGGAAAGCGTCGGGTTGCTGCGGATCACCGGGGAGATTTTCATCAACGCGCTGCAGCGGAATCGCGTGGAGCGTGCTCTGCGCGACAGCGAGGCCCGCTATCGCCTGATGGCGGAGAACTCCACCGACATCATCTCGCGCACCACCACTTCCGGCATCATCCTTTACGCCTCCGATGCATGCCGCCGCCTGTTAGGCTACGACCCGTCGGAGCTCATCGGACGCTCGATCTACGAGTTGATGTCTGGCGATGATCGCGAGGAGACGCGGCATCTCTCCTTCATGATCAATGAGGTCACCCCGACAACGTACAGCTATCGCCTGTTGCGGAAAGACGGGACGGCTGTCTGGTTCGAGACCACCAGCCGCTCGGTGCGCAATCCTTCCACCAATGAAGTTGACGAATTCATCAGCGTCTCGCGCGACATTACCGAGCGCAAGCTGGTGGAGGGGCAGATCGAACATCAGGCGTATCACGACGCGCTCACCGGCCTGCCGAATCGCCGGCTGTTTCGCGATCGCCTGACGATCGCGCTGGCGCACGCGCGGCGTCTCGATACGCCGCTAGCGGTCGTTTTTCTCGATCTCGATCGATTCAAAGACGTCAACGACACGCTGGGGCACAGCTTCGGCGACGAGCTCTTGAAGGCCGTGGCGATCCGGCTGAAGACCGCTCTACGTCAGGAAGACTCCATCGCGCGGATGGGCGGCGATGAGTTCACCATCCTCATCGCGAATCTCAAAACGCCCGACGACGCGCTGAAGATCGGCCAGAAGATTCTCGATGTCGTCGCGCAGCCGATGCGCATCGAAGGAAACGAGGTCTTCATCACCACCAGCATCGGCATCGCGCTTTTTCCGAATGACGGCGACACGGCCGAAGCGCTGCTCAAAAATTCCGATCACGCGATGTATCGCGCGAAGGAAGCGGGGCCGAACCTGGTGCAGGTGGTCGGAATGGAAGCTTTGCTGCGGTGGAACCGTCCGGGCCACGATCCGATCGAGCCGACCGAGTTCATTCCGATCGCCGAGGAAACCCGGTTGATCGTGCCGATCGGAGACTGGGTCTTGCGCGAGGCCTGCCGGCAAGCCAAACGATGGCAGCAGACATATCCCGGCTTGAGGATGTCGGTGAATCTTTCGCCGCGGCAGTTTCAGAATCTCGATCTGTTGAAGATGATCACGGCGGCGCTCGTGGACTCCGAGATCGCGCCGCGCGATCTTCAGCTCGAGATCACCGAGAGCGCGGCCATGCAGAATTCCGAGCGCACCATCGCAACGCTGAATCGACTGAACGAGATGGGCGTGCAGCTCGCGCTCGACGATTTCGGCACCGGACACTCATCGCTGAGCTACCTGCGCCGTTTTCCGATCCACAGCGTAAAGATCGATCAGGAATTCATTCACGCCATCGATTGGAGCGCCGCCGACCGCGCAATCGTCTCGGCAATCATCGCGATGGCCCGCGGGCTCAATCTGCGCGTGGTGGCGGAAGGGGTGGAAACGGCTGCCGAGCTGGCGTTCCTCCGCTCGGCCGGATGCGACGAAGTGCAGGGATTTCTGCTCGGAAGGCCCGCGCCCGCATGAGTGCCGACGGAGAGCGGGCGTCTCGCCCGCAGCGGGCGCGCGTCTCGCGCGGCCGCCAATTAGTCGTCGGGCGAGACGCCCGACGACGGCGGCCGGGACGGCCACTCTCCGAGTCATACTTCGGCCACAATCACGTCCCAAACTTTCCATTCCTTCTCCTCGTCCAGTCCAAATTCTTGACCTTAATTGATGCTGGGGCGGTGACGACATGAAGCGCAACGTGGCATTTCCCATCCTCCTTTTTCTCCTCGCGCCGGCGGTTCGAGCGGCCGACAAGCTCACAATCGTCAAAGCGGGTCCGGTCGGCGAAATCGCCAGCCTCGCCGAGGCGAACGAAATTCGCGTCGTCTTCTCCGAGCCGATGGTGATCCTCGGCAAAATCCCTGCAGTCGTCACCGCTCCGTTTTTTCACATCTCACCGCCAGTCAACGGCACCTTCCGATGGTCGGGAACGACGACGCTGATCTTCACTCCCGATCCGAAAACGCCGCTGCCGTTCGCGACAACGTTCGAAGTAACAATCGGGTTCACAGCGAAGTCGGTCAGCGGCAAAACGCTCGATCACGCTTACAGCTTTTCTTTCACCACCCCGACGCTCCGACTGCTGAACACGAACTGGTCTCGGAAGGGTGGGCGTTTCGACGCGCCAGTCGTGATCGCTCTGCGCTTCAATCAGCCGGTCGCTGCCAGCGCGATCGGTCCGCACCTGCAGCTCCGGACAAGGCGACACGAGTTTCACGATCCGCCGCCGCCGGCGTCCGGTGATCTCGCGGCATTCGAGGCCAAGCGGGCGGCGGCGCGGGCGGCCGCGGACTCTGACGGCAGTCCGGTGCTGTCATTTTTTCCGACCGATTGGGACAAGAAACGTTTTCCGCCATCGCCGGATCTCGTTGTCGTCGAGACGAAACCGGGAGTTCCGCCCGACACATGGCTGCAGGTTTACCTCGACGATCAGCTCGTGCAGTCCGCGGGAAAAGTCGCGACCGGATATGCGCAATCGTTCACGATCCAACTAACGCCGACACAGTTCGTCGATCACATCTCTTGCAGGGCAGCCTGCAATCCCGAAACGTACAATCCGATCGTCTTCCGCGTGGCCGCGAAATGGGAACAGATTCGCGACGCCGTCAGCATCTCCGACATCACCGATCCCGCGCACGAAGTCCCGTTGAAGCCCGAGAAGCGCGAGGTTCCCGACTGGCGAAACGTCACGAACAACGTCAGCCTCGATGAGCTCGGTTACTCGATCCTTCCGGCGCACACGTACTCGTTGCGCGTCGATCCGAATCTCGAATCAGAAGACGGGCAGAAGCTGGGCTACACATTCACTGCGAACATCGAGTACTGGCACAAGCTCGCGTTCCTGAGCTTCGGCGACGGCCATGGCGTTTGGGAATCGAGCGGCGGGACTGTTTTGCCGTTCCATGCGCGAAATTTCCAGACCACGGCGCAGTGGCTGATGCCGCTCTCGATCGAGCAGATGATGCCGACGATGCTCGATCTCGAGAAGAACGGATTTCATCAGCCGCCGGCCGCGTCTCCGACCGAACGCAAACTCGCTCCGGTTCCAGACAAGATCCAATCCTACGGCCTCAATCTGAAACCCGCCCTTGGCGCGCACGGCAAGGGATTGGTGTGGGCGGCAGTGAAGGCCGGCGAGCCGATCCCGCGAGCAAAGCGGATGGTCGACGAATACGACGAACCCGACACGACCGCCACGCTCGTACAAGTCACCAATTTTGGAATATCGGTCAAAGACAGTCCGCAGAACACGATCGTGTTTGTGACGCGCCTCGATGACGCCGCGCCGGTCGCGGGCGCGAAGGTCTCGATCCGCACGACCGACAACAAGATTTTCTGGAGCGGCACGACGGACGAGCATGGACTCGCGGTCGCGCCTAACACCGATCTGCGCATCGAACGCAATAAGGTGAAGAAAGAAGGCGGTGAAGAAGAATACGAAAACGAATGGCAGGCAGTTCAGGATCTGCATTTCATCGTCACGGCCGAGAAAGACGGCGACATCGCGTACGCGGCCAGCAACTGGAATCGCGGGATCGAGCCGTGGGATTTCGGGACATCGTTTGATTTGACGGAAGCCATGCCGCTGCTGCGCGGCACGATCTTCACGGATCGCGGCGTCTACAAACTCGGCGAAGACGTACACCTGAAAGCGGTGCTGCGCAGCGATACGCCGGGCGGCATGCAGCTTCTGCAGCCGGGAACTGCGGTCGATGTGGTCGTGCGCGACAGTCACGACAAGGAAGTCGACAAGCGCACGGTGAAGCTCGGCGAGTGGAGCAGCGCCGAGTGGACCATGACCGTTCCGCCCGACGGAGTCCTCGGCGGCTATCGCATTCTCGGATCGGCCCAAGGGCAGCGGCTGCAGGTTTACGGAGGTTTTCTCGTCGCGGCGTATCGCCGTCCCGATTTTCGCGTCGACGCCACGCTCACCGCGCCCACTTCACTCGCGGGAACGAAGCTGACCGGCACGATCACCGCTCGCTATCTTTTCGGCGCGCCGATGGCGTCGCGGCCGGTGAAATGGACTTACTCGAAAACACCGGTCGGCGACGTGCCCTCCGTCATTCGCGATCGGTTTCCCGACGATCAATTCAGATTCCTCGGCCGCGATCCGGAAGAGAACAGAGCGACACAGACGATCGCGACCAGAGAAGAAAAACTCAACGCCAAAGGCGAGCTGAAACTCGATCTCGATACCGATCTCAAAGCCGGGTGGCCGTGGCGCTATCAACTGGAAGGCGATGTCACCGATGTTTCGCGCCAGCACATCGCCAATCGGGCGTCGTTCCGAGTCGATCCTGCGCCGTGGTACATCGGCGTCAAGACACCGCCGGGCGCTCGATGGCACTGCCACTGCCGGCGTCAACGTGACCGTCGATCTTCACCGCGTTCAGTGGAACAGCGTGCGGCAAGCGACAGGCAACGGTTTTTACAACTGGGAAACAACGCGCAAGGAAATTCCATCAGGAAACTGGACAGTCATGACCCAAACGCAGCCGGTGCCACTGCACATCCCTCTGCAATCGGGCGGTCAATACATCCTCATCGCGCATGCATCGGATGCGCAGGGCCGCTCCACGACCACGCGCGCTTGGTTCTACGCCCTCGGCCCGGGCTACACCGCGTGGGCGCGCTACGACTCCAACCGCATCGATCTCGTTCCGGAGAAGAAAACGTATCGCCCCGGCGAGACCGCCAGAATCATGATCAAGTCGCCGTGGGAGCGCGCGACTGCGCTGTTGACCACGGAGCGCGAAGGCGTCCGCACCTGGACTCCATTCGAGCTGACGTCGACGCAGCAGACCATCACCGTTCCGATCACCGAAAAGGAGATTCCTAATGTCTACGTGTCGGTGTTGCTCCTGAAAGGCCGCACAAAAGACGGGATCGAAGACGAAAGCGACCCCGGCAAACCCGCGTTCCGACTCGGCTACGTCGAGCTGAAGGTCGAAGACGCGACGAAGCGCCTGAAGGTAAGCGTAAAAACCGACCGCGAGGAATTCCGACCGGCGAGTAAGGCGAAAGTCGATGTGAATGTAAACGACGCAGCCGGGCAGCCGGTGCGGTCGGAGGTCACGCTGTGGGCGGTGGACTACGGCGTGCTATCGCTGACCGATTACCAGACGCCGGACGTGTTGCGATCGATCTACCTCGACAAGGCGCTGGAAGTCGTGAATGACGACTCGCGACAGAAGATCGTCAGCCGCCGCGTGCTGACACCGAAAGGGGCGACGCAGGGTGGGGGCGGGGGGCAGGACGCGGGACCGGGAATGCTGCGGAAGGATTTTCGCGTGCTGGCATTCTGGCTCGGCTCGATCACAACGGATTCACG
>WNFC01017837.1_pt1 | contig 11426 bp, 9 predicted proteins | sample 5400541 | NCBI WGS metagenome assembly WNFC01 (sample SAMN13153342, study PRJNA577476) | soil metagenome | isolation source: 120 cm saprolite under Douglas fir tree site 2 hole 2 replicate 1 | place: USA:California | collected 2015-04-18
CGCTCACGGTCACTCCGTGCTTCTCCAGATCCGCCTTGAGCGCCTCGTACGTGCCGGGCGCCACATTCAGGGCTAGGTGGTTGAGGTCATTGCCCGTCGTCAGGGGGGTATCACCCTGCTTCTTGAACAGTGCCACCCCTTGCGAACCGGCATGCAGAAACACCTGCCGGTCGTTCTCTCGGTAGACGCTCATACCCAGGATCTCGGTGTAGAACTTCTTGGCGCGCGCTACGTCAGTGACGTGCAGCACGAGATGGTCGATCCCGGTAGCCTCTATCATCTCTTGGCCCTCCTCGGCTCCCCCGAGCCTGCCTCGCCTGGGATATACGCCGCTCGCCGGGCCAAGTCTACACGCAAACGTATGGCCCTTGACACCTGAGGAACGGGGCGCTATGTCTTCGCGCGCGCAACGTCGCGCGACGACTGTTCCGTCTGGACTGACCGGGTTCGCCACGCGAAGAGGAGGGAATCGTGAAGCTCGTGATGTTCCAGATCGCCGGGAAGCCAAATGTGATGCCGGGGCTGCTCACCGACCGGGGCGTGGTGAGCATCGCCGACGCGGTCCCTTCGGGCGCCACGACTCAGTCGACGATGACGGGCATCATCGACAACTTCGACCAGCTGCGTCCGGCCCTGGAGCGGCTGACCCAAGAGGGCACGGCGATTCCGGCGTCCGACGTCCGGCTACGCCCGCCGCTGGCCCGGCCGGGCAAGATCCTGGCCTGCATCGCCAATTACTGGGAGCACGGCGCGCTCGAGGCTCGGCCGCTCAACATGTTTCTGAAGAGCTCGGACGCGGTGATCGGCCCCGGCGACACGATCGTGCTCCCGGAGTTCACCGAGCCGTGGATCTTCATGCACGAGGCCGAGCTGGCGCTCGTCATCAAGGGCCCGGCCAAGATGGTCAAGCGCGACAACTGGCGCAACGCCGTCTTCGGCTACACCGGCATGATCGACGTGTCGGCGCGCGGCGAGGGCCGGCGCACGTGGAAGGCCGGCAGCTGGCTCGGCAAGTCCTTCGACACGTTCGCCCCAATCGGCCCCTGCATCGCGACGATCGACGAGATCCCGAACCCCAACGATGTCCACGTCCAGTTCTGGGTGGACGGCCAGCTCCGGCACAACTACAACACGGACGACATGGAGCACCTGGTCCCGGAGCTCGTCGAGTTCGCGACGACGATCATGACACTCAACTCAGGTGACCTCATCGCGTGCGGGACGAACCACGAGGGCCTGGGGCCGCTGCAGAACGGCGAGGTCGTGGACTTCGAGATCCACGGTGTCGGGCGCATGCGCCTCAACGTCCGTGATCCGCTCAAGCGCACCTGGGAGAAGGGCATCTACATGGGTGCCGACTCGACCCATCCCGAGGCCGTCCAGCGCAACCGGCCTCCGGCTGCGCGTTGAGCCGCTCCGGTCTACCGCGCGTCGCCGCCGGCGAGTAGACCGCCCGCCTCGCGGATCTCACCCGGATCGAACGGCGGCTCGACGAGCAAGATCAGCCGCTCGACGCCGACGCGCTCGAGCGTCTGCCGAGCGCGCGAGTCCGGCCGGAGCCAGCGCTCGTCCAGTCCCGCGAACACCGTCACGATGAAGCGCGAGGCATCGCGTCCCGCGGCGGCGTGCTCGTCGCGCGCGAGACGCACGAGGTCGCCGAGCCGGGGGTGCATCGCCTGCGTGTTGAACCCGTCGGCGTGTCGGCCGGCGATGCCGGCCATCCGCGGGCCGAAGCCGCCGACGATGATCGGCGGCGCAGGCTCGGGCTTCAGAAACCCGGATTGCCCCGACCAGAGCCGGCGCATGAGCTCGATCGCCTCGGCGACCCGCCGGGCGCGCACCTCGTCCCGCTCGATGGACTGACCGAGCGCCTGCTGCTCGGCGGCATAGGGCGTCCGGCGACTGCCGCCGGCGCCGATCCCGAGGAGCAGCCGGCCGCCCGAGACGGCTTGAAGTGTCGCCGCCATGTTGGCCAGGACGCCGGGATGGCGGTTGGCCACGTTGAGCACGAGCGGTCCCAGGGCGATCCTTCTTGTGACCTCGGCGAGCGCCGTCAGGACGGTCCACGCCTCCGGCACGCCGGGCCCGGAGTCTCCGTCGGGATCCCGCAGGTGGTCCCAGGTCCAGAGACCGTCGAACCCCGCGTCCTCGGCGGCGAGGGCGGCGGCACGCATGTCACGGTAGCGGGCGCTCATCGGGATGAGAAGCAGGTCCGTTTTCATGATCGCTCTCCAGAGAGATCGTCCGCTACTTCCCTCGGGCGGTCCCAGCGTCGGGTACGTAGAGGGCCGCCAACCGTTCGCGAAAGCTCGGCGGAACGCGGGTGGGCCGGCCGTCCTCGGTCGCGAAGGCCCCGGTGACCTCGGCGGTCACGAGCAGGCGCTGAGTCCCCACATCGCGGATCTCCTGGACCCAGAAGGATCGTGCGCCCAGGATCTCACGGACGTACGTGACGATCTCGAGCAGCTCACCGGACCGGGCCGGCGCCAGATACTTCACCGACAGGTCGACCGCCAGAATGAGATAGCCCTGCCGCCGCATTTCCGGCAACGACAGCCCCAGCGCTTCCAGGGCCTCGATGCGGGCCACCTCGAGATAGTGGACGTATTGCGCGTGGTTCACGTGGCCGTACTGGTCCACTTCGTAGTGGCGCACCTTCAGCTGTAGCCTGGCCGGCTGGCCCATCGGTTCTCCTCTTCGTCGGCTCAACGCGAGAAGAGGCTCGGTCTCCGCCGCAGAGCGCCGGCCAGAGCGGGATGTCGTGCCACCTGCGGGTCCATCACTACGCCGGTGACATTACTCTACAGGGGGACGCGCCGCAGCCGCAGCGCGTTGCCGATGACCGACACCGAGCTCAGGCTCATCGCGGCGCTCGCGATGATCGGGCTCAGCAAGATGCCGAGCCAGGGATAGAGCACGCCGGCGGCGATCGGCACGCCGAGCGCGTTGTAGACGAAAGCGAAGAACAGGTTCTGGCGGATGTTGCGCATCGTCGCCTGGCTCAGCCGGCGCGCCCGCACGATGCCCCGCAGGTCACCCTTCACGAGTGTGACGTCGGCGCTCTGCATGGCGACGTCGGTGCCGGTGCCCATGGCGATGCCGACCGTGGCCTGAGCGAGCGCGGGGGCATCATTGACGCCGTCGCCGGCCATGGCCACCTTCCGGCCCTCCGCCTGCAAGCGCTTGACGACCGCGATCTTCTGCTCGGGCAGCACCTCAGCCTCGATCTCGGTGATGCCGAGCCTGCGCGCCACGGCTTCCGCCGTCGCGCGGCTGTCGCCCGTCAGCATCACGATCCGCAGTCTCGAGGCGCGCAGGAGCTCGAGCGCCTCGGGTGTCGACGCCTTGATCGGGTCGGCCACGCCGACGAGCCCGGCGGGGCTCCGGTCCACGGCGACGAACATGACGGTCTGACCCTCGCCACGCAGCTTCTCGGCCCGCTCGATGAGGCCGCCGAGCGTCACGCCGAGATCCTCCATCAGTCGTCGGTTGCCGAGAGCGACGGCGCGGCCGGACACGCGTCCGACGACCCCCTTGCCGGTGACTGATTTGAACTCCTCCGACGGCGCCACGGCAATCCCACGGGCGGTAGCCCCGGCGACGATCGCCGCCGCGAGCGGATGCTCGCTGCCGCGCTCGATTCCGGCCGCGAGCCCGAGTAGCTCCGTCTCCTCGAATCCGGCCGCGGGTTCGGCCGTGACGAGCTTTGGCTTGCCCTCGGTGAGCGTCCCCGTCTTGTCCACCACCAGGGTGTCGACCCGCTCCATCACCTCGAGCGCCTCGGCGTTCTTGATGAGCACGCCCGCGGCGGCGCCTCGGCCGGTGCCGACCATGATCGACATCGGGGTCGCGAGCCCGAGCGCGCACGGGCAGGCGATGATGAGCACGGCGACCGCGTTGACGATGGCGTAGGCGGCGCGCGGCTCGGGCCCAACGCTCGCCCAGACGATGGCCGACACGACCGCGACGAAGACGACGGCAGGCACGAACCAGGCGGCGACCAGGTCGGCGAGGCGCTGGATCGGCGCGCGGCTCCGCTGGGCCTCGCTCACCATCTGGACGATCTGGGCGAGGAGCGTCTCGCGGCCGACGCGCTCGGCTCGCATCACGAAGCCGCCGGTGCCGTTCACCGTGCCGCCGATGACGCGGTCCCCGGCCGTCTTCTCGACCGGGATCGCCTCGCCGGTCACCATCGACTCGTCGACGGCGCTCGTCCCCTCAACGAGGACACCGTCGACGGGCACTTTCTCGCCGGGTCGCACGCGGAGTCGATCGCCCACCTGGACTGCGTCGAGCGCGACGTCTTCCTCACCCCCGTCCGCGCGCACGCGGCGCGCGGTTCTCGGCGCCAGGCCGAGGAGTGCCCTGATGGCGCCGCTCGTCTGGCTTCGCGCGCGTAGCTCGAGCACCTGGCCGAGCAGCACGAGGACCGTGATGACCGCGGCGGCCTCGAAGTAGAGACCGACCTCCCCGTGCATCCGGAACGCCGCCGGAAAGAGCCCCGGCGCGAGGGTGGCCGCGACGCTGTAGGCGTACGCGAGCCCGGTGCCGAGCGCGATGAGCGTGAACATGTTCAGGCTGCGGTGCACGAGCGACTGCCAGCCGCGGACGAAGAACGGCCAGCCGCCCCACAGGACGACGGGTGTGGCCAGGACAAGCTGCGCCCACGCCGCGACGCGCGGCGAGACCAGGTGGCGCAGCGGCTGGCCGGGCAGCATGTCGCCCATCACCGAGGCGAGCAACGGCAGCGTCAGCACCGTGCTCACCCAGAAGCGCCGGGTCATGTTGCGAAGCTCGGGGTTCTCCTCTTCTACCGCGCTGATCGTCCTGGGCTCGAGCGCCATGCCGCAGATCGGGCAAGCTCCGGGCTCTGACCGGACGATCCGAGGATGCATCGGGCAGGTGTACTCGACACGGGCCACTGTCGGCGCCGTGGGCGCCAGGGGCTCCAGCGCCATCCCGCACTTCGGACACGAGCCCGGCACCTCCTGACGGACCTCCGGATGCATCGGGCACGTGTAGACGCGGCCGTCCACGGTCTGGGGCGCCCCGGCCGATGTACCGGCATACTCGGCACTGCCGCCGGCCGCCTCGCCGGGAGTCACGTGCATGCCGCACACGGGGTCTTTCACGCGCGCGCTGGCCCGTGGTCAGCTTCAGAGCGGCGATCGTCCTCAGTATGTCGGGAATGATCTCGTCCGGCCATCGAGGCAAGAGTACGCCCGATCGCTCCGATCTCAGTGGCCGCGATGGCCCGGGGCCACCAGGTCAACGAGCTCCTGCACAGTCCGGGCCTTCATAGCCCTTGCCCTTCTCGATCACGGCCCGATCCCGCACCATCGGGCTGACCATCACGGCCTGGCCGGCGGATAGTCGCGGCTGTAGGCGGGCAGCTTGAGGAAGTCGTCGGGCTTGTAGGTCCAGAACTGCGAGACCATCGGATAGGTTTGTAGGATTGTGTTGGTGAGCTTGCCGCCGACCCGCTCGACCTTGAGGATGTACACGTTCTGCGTCGGATTCCCCCATTCGTCGAGCTTGATGGGCCCGCGCGGGTCCTCGACGGTCTCGCTCGCCTTCCGGATGGCGGCCAGGAAGCGTTCGCGGTCCTCGACGCGCCCCTCCACGATCTTCGCCGCCTCGGCGACCCAGCGGCCCGCGCTGTACATCACCGCGGTGAAGTAAGCGGGCGTCCTGCCGACCTTGGCCTCGGCGAGCTTCATGTAGGTGCGGTTGGCCTGCGTGGCGAGCGTCGGGGCCCAGATGAGCGCGCCGACGGCGCCGACGGCCTCGTCGCCCAGGTTGCGGATCACGTGCTCGTCGGTCATGACGCCGCTGCCGATGAGGGGCAGTTTCCCTTTCAAGCCGTAGTCGGCGTACTGCTTGATGAAGCGCACCCCCTGGGCCGCGACGAACACGGCGCAGACCGCGTCCACATCCCGGCTGACCTGGGTGAGATACGGGGCGAAGTCCAGCGCGTTGAGCGGCACCCAGATCTTCTGCGTGACGCGGCCGCCCTGGTCCTCGAACACCCGTTGGAAGCCCCCGATCTGCTCGTGGCCGAACGGGTTGTCCATCGCGATCGCGGCGACCTTCTTGTACTTGAGCACCCGCGCGGCGTAGTCGCCGAGCGCGTGCATGGGCTGGCTCGCGGCGAAGTTCGTTCGGAGGATCCACTTCGACACGTTCTTCTTGGTCAGATCGTCGGGCGTCGTCAGGTACAGTGTCGGAAGCTGGTCGCGCTCGATCGGCGGGATCAGCCCGTAGCCGATGTTCGAAAGCAGCACGCCGGTGAGGATGTGCACGCGGTCCTGGGTGACGAGCTTGCGGTACTTCGCCTGCGCGACCGCCGGGTTGCCCTCGTCGTCCTCCTCGATCAGCTCGATCTTCCGGCCGGCCGTCTGGTAACCGATCTGCTCGAAGGCGAGCTTGATGCCTTCGAGCATGTCCTTGCCCGCCTGGGCGAAGATTCCGCTCAGCGGCGCCATGAAGCCCACCTTGATCGTCTCCGCCGCCGTCGCGGCTCCCGGGCCGGCGGCCATCGCCAGAGCCAGCACGAGCGACGCGAGCGCACTCTTCAGGAGCGATCGAATCCGGTCAGCCATGTGCGATCTCCTGTCGGTCTAGGCGTGCGCGCCGCGCGCGCGGAGGAGGGCGGCGATCCGGTCGGGCGATAGCGGCAGCTCGGCGATGGCGACGCCGAGCGGCGCCAGCGCGTCGGCCACGGCGTTCGCGATGGCGGCGCCGGCGCCCGAGCTTCCGCCTTCGCCCACGCCCTTCACGCCGAGGGGATTGAGCGGCGTCGGCGTCTCCTCGAGGATCTTCACGATCGTCGCCTCCGGCATCTCCATGGCCGTCGGCACCAGGTAGTCCATGAACGTGGTCGTGAGCGGCTGGGCCTGGTCGTCGTAGACCAGCTCCTCGAGGAGCGCGCCGCCGATCCCCTGGGCGAGGCCGCCCACGATCTGGCCCTCGACGATCATCGGGTTGATCGCGCGGCCGATGTCGTACGTCACGACGTACTTGCGGAGCGCGACGCGGCCAGTCGCGAGGTCGACCTCGACGACCGCCACGTGCGTACCGTAGGGATAGGTCATCTTCGGCGCCTCGAAGAAATGGGCGGCGTAGAGCCCGGGGTCCATCCCCGGTGGACCGGGCACCGCAGCGCGCGCGAGCTGTCTCAGCGTCACCGCGCGCTCGGGCAGGCCGCGAACGTGCACGGCGCCGCTCTCGAGCACGAGGTCGCCGGCGTGGGCCTCCATGAGCGACGCCGCCACCTGGAAGATCTTGTCGCGGACCTTGCGCGCCGCCTCGAGCGCGGCCGGAAGCGCGACCGCGGCGCCGCGGCTCGCGAAGCCGCCGATCCCGAATGGCACCCGAGCGCTGTCACCGTGGACGACGGTGACATCTTCGGCGGCCACCGAGAGCTCCTCGGCGACGACCTGGGCGAGCGTCGTCTCGATCCCCTGCCCGACGGCGGCGACGCCGGAATACACAACCACACGTCCCGAGCCGTCGACCTCGACGCGGGCGTATTCCCAGGGACCGAGCCCCGCCTTCTCCAGGACGCAGCCCAAGCCGATTCCGAGATAGCGGCCTTCCCCTCTCGCCCGCGTCTGCTCGGCGCGCACCGCCTTGTAGTCCGCCGCCGCCAGCGCCTGCTCGAACGCGGAGAGGTAATCACCGCAGTCGTAGACGGTGCGCTGGCCCAGGGAGGCGCCGCCAACCTCGTAGGGCATCTCGTCCGCGCCGATGAAATTGCGCCGACGGACGTCGGCCGGATCGAGCCCGAGCTCGGCCGCCACGCGGTCGATCAGCCGCTCGCGGACGAACGTGCCCTCGTACCGCCCGGGGCCGCGATAGGTGCCCGTCGGCGTCTTGTTGGTCATCACGCACAGCCCCTCGCACTCGTAGTTCGGAATGCGATAGGGGCCGGGCAGGAGCGCGATCGTCAGCTCGGGGACGACCTCCACGTCGTGGTACTGCTGCCGCGAGTGGTTCGTCGCCATCAGGTGCTCGCGCCGGTCCTCGATCCACTGCACCGGACGTCCCAGGCGCATGGCCGTCCAGGGCACGACGAAATCTTCGGGGTAGAACTCGCCGCGCACGCCGAAGCCGCCGCCCACTTCCAGCTCGATGAAGTGGATCAGGTGCTCGGGATAGCCGAGCAGGTCCGCCAGGACGCGCCGGTTGAAGTGGGGCACCTTGGCCACGCCCCACAGCGTGAGCACGCCCGTGCCCAGATCGTGGGCGGCGGTGAGCCCGCGTGTCTCCATCGGCACGCCGGTGTGGCGCTGGACCGCGAAGCGCTCGTGCACGCGCCGATCGGCGGCCGCCAGCGCGCCCGCCGCATCGCCGGCGCGCGTCGCCAGCCGCTCGACGACGTTACCGCCGGCGGCCGGGTGAAGCACTGGAACGCCCGGCTCGCTCGCGCGACGCGCGTCGGCGACGACGGGCAGGAGGTCCCAGTCGATCTCGACGAGCTCCAGCGCGTCCTCGGCGAGATACCGGCTGGCGGCGACCACGAAGGCAACCGGCTCGCCCACGTAGCGGACCGTTCCGGTGGCGAGCGGCGGTTGGAGGCACGCGGTGGCGCCGGCGCCGGACCGCTGCCCGAGCCGCACGGGAATGCGCCCGACCGCGCCGAGATCGTCGGCCGTGATCACCGCCACCACGCCCGGGAGCGCGCGGGCCGCGTCCCCGCGGATGGCTGCGATGCGCGCGTGGGGATGCGGCGAGCGCAGGATCGCGGCGTGCAGCAGGCCCGGCAGGCGCACGTCCGCCGCGTACTTGCCGCGCCCGGTCAGCAGCCGGAAGTCCTCCTTGCGCTTGATCGGCACGCCGACCACGCGCGGGCTCACCGCATTCATGGCTCGAGCTGGAGGATTCACGGATCGAGGTGGAAGACGCGCGCGGCGTTCTCGCCGAGGATCGCCGTCTCGCCGTCGCGATCGAGGCCGGCTTCGCGCACGACACGGACCGGATCGGGATCGCCCAGCCAGAAGGGATGGTCGCTGCCGAGCACGACGCGATCGTGGCCGACGAGACCGACCAGATAGCGGAGAGCCTCCGGTCGCTGGACGAGCGTGTCGTAGTGGAAGCGTCTGAGATAACTGCTCGGAAGCCCGGCGCCGTCCGCGCGGGCCTCGGGCCGGGCTCGGTGAGCACGGTCGAAGCGGCCGATGTGATAGGGCAGGAAGCCACCGCCGTGGACCAGAACCACAGAGAGCGCGGGAAACCGGTCGAGCGTACCGCCGAGGATGAGGCTGGCGGCGGCCAGCGTCGTCTCGAAGGGATAACCGACCAGGTTGTGCAGATAGTGCCGGCCGAACCGCTCGACCGCCTCGAGCAGATAGGGATGCAGCACGACCGGCGCCTCCAGGTCCGCCGCCGCCTTCCAGAACGGATCGAACGCGGCGTCGCCGAGCGGGCGGCCGAGCGCGTTCGGATCGATCATGGCGCCGCGCAGGCCGAGGTCTCGCACCGCGACCCGCAGCTCGTCGGCGGCGGCCGCGGGATCTTGTAAAGGCACCGTGGCGAGGCCCCGGTGCTCGCCCGGCGCTTCGTCGAGCGCGGCGGCGAGCGCCTCGTTCTGGAGCCGGCTCCACGCCGCCCCTTGCGCGGGCGGCAGCGAGTAGCCCGCGATGTCCATCAGCGGACCGAAGACCGCGGTGTCGATCCCCTGCTCGTCGAGGAACTTCACGTGGAGGTCGAGGGTGTGCAGAGCCGGGAGCAGCGGCCGCGTCGGCGGCTCGTCGCCGACCTGGAGCCGCACGCCGTCGCCCGGCAGCAGCCGCACGCCGTAGGTGTCCGGTCGGCGCCGCACCGTATCGAAGGCGCCGGGCGAGACGTAGTGGACGTGGACGTCGACGATCACGCCGCCGTCAGTCGAGCAACGCCTTCCGCTGCCCGCCGTCGAGCGTGATGATCGCCCCGTTCATGAAGCTCGCCCGGGGCGAGGCCACGAACACGGCCACGTTCGCGACTTCCTCGGGCGTGCAGATCCGTCCGAGCGGAATGCTGCGCTCGGCGCGCTGCTGGGCCTCGTCGACGCTGATCTTGCGCATGCGCGCGATGCCGCCGATCAGCTGGCCCCATCGCTCGGTGGCCACCGGCCCCGGGTTGATCGCGTTCACGAGGATGTTCTGCCGGCCGTACTGCTCGGCCAGCGCGACCGTCATGGCCAGATCGGCGGCGTTGGCCGCGCTCGGGGAGAGCTCGATCCCGATGGGCTTGACGCCGTCGTTGCCCACGATGTTGACGATGCGGCCGCCGCCCTGCCGCAGCATGTGCGGGATCACGGCCTTGATGCACCGGACGTAGCCCATGAACTTGAGCTGGAGCGCCTTCTGCCAGTCCTCTTCCGTCAGGTCGAGAATCTCGCCGCCCGGGGCCGCGCCCGCGTTGTTGACGAGGACGTCGATCCGCCCGAAGCGGGAGACCGTCGCGTCGACGATCCGCTGGACGTCGTCGGGCCGCGTGAGGTCACCCGCCACCCCGAACACTTCCGCTCCCGTCGCTTTGGCGAGCTCCTGGGCCGCCTCCTCGAGCGAGGCCTTGCTGCGCGCGCAGATCGCCACGCGAACGCCCTCCTGGGCGAGACCCCGCGCGACCGCCTTGCCGATGCCCTTGCTGCCCCCGGTGACCAGCGCCACCTGTCCCTTCAAACCGAGGTCCATTGCAGACTCTCCTTCATCCCCGGAGGATTTACGCCGGCGAGTCTATCAGAGTCCTATACTCGCCGCGCCCGCGGCCACAGCGGTCCGCGGCCCGTTCATCGCGGAAGTCGGTGACCGGGGAAAGGAGTCGAGATGGCGAAGTATCTCGAAGGCACCGAGCAGCAGAAGAGCCGCGCGTACTCGCCGGCTGTCGTCACCGAGGGCGGGCGCATCGTCTGGCTGGCCGGGCAGACCGCGACGGTCGACGGCGACGGCAAGGACATCTCCGGCAACTTCGAGGCCCAGACGCATCGCGTGTTCGCGCTGATCGACCAGACACTGCGGCGCGCCGGCGGCACGCTCGCGAATCTCGTCACGATGACGGTCTTCATCAAGGAGCCTCGGTACGGCGACCGCTTCGTCGAGCTCCGCAAGCAAAAGTTCCCGGACGGCAACTACCCGGGGAGCGCGCTCATCACCGTCACCAACTTTGCTCGCCCCGGCATGGAGATCGAGATCCAGGCCATCGCCGTCGTCGGGGATCGGGCCTGAAGCCCGGATCGTCCCGAATTCAAGACCCTAACGGCGTCTTCAGCAGTTGAACATCCTTCATCGAGACTTTGCCTCTTCCGTCGATGACCAAATTTAGTTTGATTAAGTCGGGTCGTTGGCCCTTCTTCAGATGAAAGGGGATCTCATAGGAACCCCAGTCGGTAGTGCCCGTGATGGCTTGGTTCAGACCCTTTGAGAAGAACTCCCCATGGCCCGGCA
>WNFC01008333.1_pt1 | contig 11424 bp, 11 predicted proteins | sample 5400541 | NCBI WGS metagenome assembly WNFC01 (sample SAMN13153342, study PRJNA577476) | soil metagenome | isolation source: 120 cm saprolite under Douglas fir tree site 2 hole 2 replicate 1 | place: USA:California | collected 2015-04-18
CAGGCATTCCAACATATGTTTCCCTCCTTCCTAATGAAGCGGCAGCCGTTTGCCTTGATGACGATTGCCTCCCTTCTGCGTCCTTCCCATCCACCAGTATCCTATCGCTGGAACGATGAAATCCTTACAACAATTTTTGAGTCTACTTCCCTTTCCTGCATTTTTCCCGAAAATTGCACAGGTTCATCCAGGAATTTTCTCGGAATCATCCGAAAAAATGTATCTCCATCCATCCGGGTAAACCGTAGGGCCCGATTTATCGCGGCCACCGCCGATTTATCGGCCCACTCTCGTCCATCACCCCAAAGGAAAAAGAGCCGAAAAAATATGTAAGAGAAATGACTCTCAGGTGATAAGATAGGAGATGAAAGAAAGGGAGATCACTATGCAAGAGATCGTCGTTGAGCTGGAACAACAGGGATTGCCTGGCGAACTTCAGCGACTCAAATTAGCGCTGCTTACCGATCAAAATGGCATGCTCACAGCAGCGCGTTTGCGCCTTGCCCGTATCGCGCAGGCACGAGGCGTAGATACCAATGCCATCGACGACGTGGTGCAGGAGACCCTGCTCGAAGCATGGAGCCACCTGGGCCGACTCTCCTCACCGGCAGGCTTTCATGCCTGGATTGATGAAATTTGCCGCAACGTCTGCCGCCGCTATGCCCGCAGCCGCCAGGCAAATCTGCTCCGGCATGTTCCATTTTCCGGATCTTACCAGTACAATGAATCCACGCCTGGTGAGGACGATGCCTCTCCCCTTGCTAATATACTTGACCCCTCTGCGCCTGATCCTCTCGAGGCGCTCAGCCGGCAGGAGCTGGATCTGCTGCTTGATCGTGCTCTTGGTTTGTTGCCTGAAGAAGCACGACAGGTGGTAGAGATGTGTCACCTGCTCGAGCTGCCTCATAGTGAGGTGGCAGAGCAACTGGGAATCCCCGTTGGCGCTCTATATACGCGACTGCACCGGGCGCGCCGTCACCTGCGCCAGGTGCTTAGTGGCCCGTTGCGCCACGAGGCCGCCGCCTTTGACCTGGCACTGGAACAACGCGACAACGGGGGATGGTTTGACACGCGCCTGTGGTGTTCGTGCTGTGGCCGTTACCGGCTCCAGGGCAGCTTTTTCGAGACTGAGCCGGGGGGGAACGTGAATCTCCATGTACGCTGTCCCGGCTGCGCACAGCGCTATGGCCTGGATACCGTTCACAGCATGGGCCTGGTGTCATTGGGGAGGCTGCGCTCGTTCCGACCCGCCTGGAAACGCACCGTGCAGGGATTGACAGAGCTGGTGCTGCTGGCACTCCATAAAGGCCATCGGCCTTGCCCGTGGTGCGGGAATCTTTCCTCCATCCAGGTGGCCGATGCAGAGACAGAAGTGGAGGACACTCCTCGCCTGGGACCGTACCGGTACTGGGTACGCTGGTCATGCGCGCACTGTGGAGGGCTTGTCTGTGCCCCCGGTGACTTACCTTCGGTCGACCAGGTGGTATACTGGTCTCACCCAGGGGCACGTCAATTTATGGCACAGCATCCCCACTGGCACAGCACGCCTGGCATGCCCCTCGAATATGCCGGGCAGCCAGCTCTCTCCTTTCAGCTCACTGACACGGGAAGCGCTGAGAGCCTGACCGTCCTGACTCACCGTCACACATTGCGCCTTCTCTCCACCTGATACTCTGTCAATCTTGATGTGATAGGTAGAAATGTAGGGGCGAGGCTTGCCCTCGCCCTGCTGGCCAGTTGGAAACAAAGGAACAGGTTCGTATGGCAGATGAAGACGCGCAGGTCGGCGAAGCGCAACCAGATCCGGCAGGCAGGAACAATGAGCTTGCTGCCACCATTCCCCCTTCTCACAAGGAAGCTCTCAGGGAGGTTGCTTTCCTGTTCCTGCGGCTAGGCTTCACCGCTTTTGGTGGTCCGGCCGCTCATATCGCGATGATGCGCGACGAAGTAGTGAAACGGCGTCAGTGGATCAGCGACGAGCGTTTCGTCGATCTGTGGGGAATATGCAACCTCGTTCCTGGCCCAACATCGACAGAACTGGCCATTTACCTGGGCTACCAGCGCGCCGGTTGGCCTGGCCTCATCGTTGGGGGCATATGTTTCATTGGCCCTGCGATGCTGATTGTTCTGGCGCTGGCATGGGCTTACGTCACCTTCGGTTCACTGCCGCAGGTGGCATGGTTGTTTTACGGGATCAAACCCGTTGTCGTGGCGATCATTGCCTACGCGCTATGGGGACTGTGTCGCACTGTGCTCAAAGGCATCTGGCCGGTCATCGTGGCGATCCTCGTCCTGGGCCTCTATTTGTTGGGAGTCAACGTTATCATCTTGCTTTTCGGCGGAGGTATCCTCTACGGGCTTGTCCGTATCGCTGGACGTTGGTATCGTGAGAAACGCGCACCGGCCAGACCGCCTCTTTCCTCTCTTGTAGGCCTACTCGCACTGCGCTGGCAAACATTGACCGTTCCATTCACCAGTCTCGCCCCTGCCGTTGTTCCATTCAGTTTACCAACGCTCTTTCTCACGTTCCTCAAAATCGGCGCGGTACTCTACGGCAGCGGATATGTCTTACTGGCGTTTCTTCGCAGCGATTTTGTGTTACATTTGCATTGGCTCACGGACCGCCAATTGCTCGATGCTGTTTCAATCGGTCAATTTACGCCAGGCCCTGTATTCACTACTGCAACCTTCATCGGCTACGTCGTAGGAGGTCTGCCTGGCGCATTGTTGGCAACGCTGGGCATTTTTCTGCCATCATTCCTGTTCATTGCGCTTGTCCACCCGGTGGCAGCACGGCTCAGGCGCTCACAATGGACCGCCCCATTACTCGATGGCGTTGATGTCGCAGCCCTGGCCTTGATGGCAGGAGTGCTAATCCAGTTGGGGCAAAACGCCCTGCTGGATATCCTTACCTGGGCCATCGCCGTGATTGCCTTTGTGATCCTTCTACGCTTCAAGATCAACTCCGCCTGGCTGATCCTGGCAGGCGCCGCTATCGGGCTGTTTCGCTTCTGGGCATTTGGAGGATAATTTCCTTACCGGGTGCAGTTCATTTTCTTGCGCGGAGCCCTGCGCCCCGATGATAAAATGTACCACCCAAGATCGGTCAGATATGTCATGCTGAGCGAAGCGAAGCATCTCTGTACCCCTCGAGCCAGACCCTTCGCTTTGCTCAGGGTGACACCATATCACCGAGCTTATTCGTTACACTTCATTATCGAGGATACCTGTCCCCCAGACAGGGTTCCAGGGCTTGCCCCTGCCAGGTCCCTGCTCGACGCAAAAAATGCATATCTTTTCCCTCTGCGCATTACAAGCATCAATCTCTCATCGATGTGATATACTCACTTGCAGACATGCTCATCGTATCAGCAATGTACGGGAGGGATGATGGTCGAAAAAGCGGCCCAGGCAATACCTGAACAGGTGATCCCGACCATTTCCAAGACCCTCGGCCTGTGGGAAGCCGGAGATCAACCCCTGCTGGAACAACTCCAGGCAGCTCTGCAAGATCGGCATATGCTGCTCTTTCTCGACAACTTCGAGCAGGTCATCACGGCGTGGCTCTTCTGGCTGAGGCGAGGCTACCCAGGTGAGGGGACCACCTTCCTGGAGCGCTGCACAGCCGCTGCCACCTCCCTGCGGGCGCAGGCGCTCTTCGCGGCTGTGGTGCTGGCATGGGGACTATCGCCGGGCAGCGCCACTGGTTGCGGAATTTGAGGACATGACCCAGGCACTAGAAGACCAGGCAGGCATAGCCTTCGCCCACATGGGACAAGGGTAGAAAATAAACGTACAAAAGAGAGACATTTGACCCCTTTTGTGGTAGTCTATCCCCCAGATAGAACCCTGTTCTAGCACCTCTTTAGGGAGAAACCATCGTGCAGATCACACGAGGCTATCGTACCGAACTGGACTTGAATAACCAGCAGATCACGGCCTGCAAGAAGCACGCCGGGGCTGCCCGCTATGCGTACAACTGGGGACTCAAGCGCAAGCAAGAGGTCTACCAGACCACGGGCCGGAGCATCAGCGCGATGGAGCTGCATCGGGAGTTGAACCAACTCAAGCAGTCCGAACTGCCCTGGATGTACGAATGCTCGAAGTGCGCTCCACAAGAGGCCCTGCGCGATTTGGATGTCGCCTACACCAATTTCTTTCGGCGCGTGCAACTCAAACAAGAGGGCAAGTGGAAAGGCCCGCCCGGGTATCCCAGCTTCAAAACGAAACGGCAAGGGCTGGGCAGTTTCAGACTGACCGGTTCTCTTCACGTCTACGAGCAAGCCATTGATCTGCCTCGTTTGGGCCGACTTCGCCTGAAAGAATGTGGGTATGTGCCCACGAGCGGAGTCAACGTGCTTTCCGCGACGGTTTCCGAGGAGGCCGGGCGGTGGTTTGTCTCCGTCCAGGTGGAAGAAGAGGTGCCTGATCCGCCTGCTGGAACGTCCGAGCCAATCGGAGTAGATGTGGGGATCAATCGGCTGGCCCAGTGCTCCGATGGTCGGGTGGTGGAGAATCCCAAAGCGCTGCGTTCTGAACTCACACGCCTCAAACGCCTGCATCGTCGTCTTTCACGCACAACCAAAGGCAGTAAGAATCGTGCCAAAGCTCGCATGAAGCTTGCCCGCAAGTATGCCCGCATCGCCCATGTCCGTCGAGATGCTCTGCACAAGGCTACCAGCCTGCTCACCCGCGCCGCTCTTTCCCCCGAAGAACGCGCTGCCCGCACAGCTGAGATTGCAGCTTCCTTACTAGAACCGAAAGCCAAGGTCAAACCAAGGAAGGGCAAGAAGACGAGGCCCTCGGAAACGCCTTCGTTGCCAGAACAGGTAGCGCGAAAGGTCAAACAGCAGCAGATCAAACAACGGCTCCGGCAGGCGACACCAGCCAACGCGCATGTGCGTCCGGCTCTGGTGGTACTGGAAGATCTCAATGTGGATGGTATGAAGCGCAACCGCAAGCTGGCTCTTTCCATCAGTGATGTGGGTCTGGGCGAGTTCCGCCGACAAATGGGTTATAAGACCACATGGCAGGGAGAAACGTTGCTCCTGGCTGATCGCTGGTTTCCTTCCACCAAGAGGTGTTCAAGGTGTGGCAACGTCAAAGAGGAGATGGACCTTTCTGAACGTATCTACATGTGCGAGAATCCAGCGTGTGGTCTGGTCATTGACCGGGATGTGAATGCTGCGCTGAACCTGGCAGCGTTGGCGAGGCCAGTAAACCAACCAGGTCCCTACCGGGAGTTCCTCGGGAAGGGTGAAACGCCTGTGGAGAGGGGAGCGCTGGCTGATCTGTTGCAAGACGGATCAGTGAAACTCCCCTCGGCGAAGCAGGAACCGGATACCAACTATGGCTTGTCCAGACATGGGTAGATTCCGGAGAACGGTCATCGATGACACGACCATCCAGCGGCCAGTATTGTTTTATGGAGCGACCAAAGTGTTCTGTGAGCATATGGGACTCTTCTACAAACGCAAGTATGGCCTGGATTTCCGCTGCGTTCGCTACCCATCCATTGTCGGACCCGGCATCAAAACGCCAGGAGTGGTGCAATATACCTCGTGGGTGATCGAAGAATGTGCCAGGGGGAAGTCTTTTATGGTATGGACGCGACCCGAGATTCGCTGCCCTGTACTTTACTTCAAGGACGTAGCGCGCGCAATCGTGGAGTTGGGACAGGCCCCACTGGGTAACATCAAGTCGGTAAATTACCTGCTGGCTGGTATTGAGCCTATTGCCAGTGCAGGGGAACTGGCCGGCATGGTGCGGTCCAGAATACCAGGCGCGCAGATCGATTTCCAGCCCAATCCAGCGCTGCAGCCCATCCTTGATAAGCTATCGGTACGCTTTGATGACAGGAGGGCGCGCCAGGAATGGGGCTGGCTCCCTCGGTACTCACAAGAGCAAATTGTGGACGATTTCTTGAACGAGATGAGGCTGCACCCACATCGATACGCTTGAGCAAATAGCAGTTCAACTGCATAATCGGAAAAGTTCATCGCACTAACGGGTCCTCCTCTCCCTTTAGGGCAGGAGCAGCACTCTCCCGCTGGTAAGCATTTGGACCCTCGTGGTATACTTATAATAAGAAAGAGTTCAAGCTTTTTCTCGCTTGAATGATACGTACTATCACCTACTGTCCGTATCATCTCACACTGCTACATCGAACGTACTCGAAAGTGAATCCAAGTGCGCCCTTTGTTCTACCTGCTTCGTCCCCGGATGCCTTTAGGCTATCGCCGTCCAGGTCTTATTCTAAGTCCACAGGCGATTTAAGGTGTCGTGGCAGCCACTGCCGACACCACCTGGTCCATTTGCCCAACCAGGCGAAGGGCTTCGTTATTGACGCGTCCTAATTTTGAGATAGCTGGTAAATGACCTGAAACCTTAGCCGCTTTTGCCCTCAAACATGAGCACTTGACCCGAATGGTGAGCAGCACAACCATTGACTGCCTACAAAACCGCTCCCTATCTAGGATACCGACATTGAACGTTGAAAATAAAAAAGGACCTTAAAGAAAAACGCCGGGAAAAATGTTGGAACCCCGCTCTTGCCAGAATGAGAATGCCTTGGTTGGAAGGCCCTGTTCCATAGGCTGGGTACGCTTTTGGGGTAAAATAGTGTAGATCAGAGGATATGTATGAGCTTTCTCGTGCAAGCAGAAGAAATGGAGGAACTGGATAATGACGGGAACGGAGAATTCCAAGCCGAACATAGGCTTTATCGGCATGGGGCATATGGGAAGTCATATGGTACCCAGGCTGCTGCGTGCTGGCTATCACCTGACTGTCTATGATCGCACGGCGGAGCGGGCACGGGCCATGGGCCAACTTGGGGCGCTGGCGGCCGAGACGCCCAGAGAGCTGGCTGCCAGCAGCGAAGTCATCATCTCCTGTGTCACGAATGACAGCGCTCTGGAAGCAGTCATGCTGGCACCAGATGGCGCGCTGGCGGGAGCGCATGCCTCGTCAGTGATCATAGATATGAGCACCGTTGCCCCACAGACATCGCGCCATCTTTTCCAGGCCGCGCGAGCAAAGGGCGTGCCGATGATCGACGCGGCCGTCTCTGGCAGCGTGCCTCAAGTCGAACAGGGAAGCCTGGTCATCTTTGTTGGTGGCGAGCGGGAGACGTATGAGCGCTGCAAACCCATTCTTGATGTGCTAGGAAAGCAGAGCATATATCTGGGCTCAAGCGGAAAAGGGACAACCATGAAGCTTGTGGTCAATCTGCTGCTGGGCCTGGGCAGGCAGGCTCTGGCGGAAGCGCTCGTGCTCGGAGAAAAGGCCGGGCTTGAAAGAGAACAACTCATCGATGTCCTCAAGCAGACAGCGGTTGTCTCTCCTCGTCAACAAGCCGATCTTGAGCACGCGCGGCAGCGGGAGTATCCAGCCGATTTTGCCCTGGCCTTGATGTACAAGGACTTTCATCTCGTTCTCGATGAGGCCTTTGAGGTATCCGCGCCTGTGCCAATGACGGCGGTAGCGCAGCAAATAGCCGCGGCTGCGATGCGCGGCGAGGGCGAAGAAGATGCTTCAGCCATCATCCAGTTTATGGAAGCCTTCGCTGGTATCTCTGGCTCATCCTGAGAATACGGGGCTCATGCAGCGTATCTTTCAGACTCTGCATTAAGGAGAGGCTTCAATAGGTACATCCCAAGGACGCGTGCTCCGAGAAATTGGCACAGCTATCTGGATGTCTTAGCCAGGAATACATGGGATCGATGTGTGCAACATCGCAGGACACTCGATATCAGGATGGCATTTTTCATGATCCTATGAGCAGGAGGGGTCGTTCTATGACTACCTTCTTCACAGAAGTCCGCCAGACGCTCGTTCCGCGTGGTGAGGTCAAGCACGGTCCGCTGCCTCCGCTGCTGGTCGCCATGACGCTCGTCACCGGTCTGGTCGATGCGTTTAGCTACCTGGTGCTTGGTCACGTCTTCGTCGCCAACATGACCGGCAATGTCGTGTTCCTGGCGTTTGCTCTGGCTGGCGCACCTGGCTTCTCGATCCTTGCCTCTCTGGTAGCGTTAGGTTCCTTTGTGCTCGGCTCCTTGGGCGGGGGCCTCCTTGGATCGCGCTTGGGTCAGCACCGGGGACGACTGCTCAGCATCGCCGCCGCGCTGCAAACGCTCTTGCTGAGTGCCTCGGTAGTTCTAGCCGCGCTTTCTGGCAATCTGGTACCACCAGGTGTAAGCTATGGCCTCATCATCGTGCTGGGCATCGCGATGGGGCTCCAGAACGCCACTGCTCGGAAGCTCGCTGTGCCCGACCTGACGACCACCGTCCTCACCTTGACCATCGTCGGCGTCTCTGCCGACAGTCATCTGGTGGGCGGAAGCGGATCGAGAGCAGGCCGCCGCTTGATTGCGGTGGCGGCCATGTTGGTGGGTGCCCTCGTCGGGAGTCTGCTGATCTTTCACGTGTCCATCGTCTCTCCGCTCGTGATCGCCCTCATCGTCATGGCGCTTATCGCAGGAACGACGCGCGTGCTTTCGCGCACGGACCCGGCCTGGGTCCGTGCCAGCTAGCCAGGCGAAGATGAGCAGGGCGGCAAAGGGAAAATGTGTCCTCAAGCAAGTTCGAGCACAGAGCACGCATGCTCCAGAAAGGAGGAGAATGCTACGATGAATGAGCACCAGCATCTCTGTTCTTTGACTCATATCTTGGCTCTCCGTCAGATTTGAAACATCATGTGCCGCTGACGGCACATGATGTTTCAGATTTGGTGAAAAAGCTCATCAGCAGGGTGACTGGCGAATCTTCATTCACTCCAGGAGCCACTTTTGAGAAACGTGCATTGCTCTGCACTATCCGAATCACTAAATCTGGCGGAGAGCCGGAAGCAAGACAAATCACTGCATGCTAGAAGAGCTGGGGTTGACTCTTCTGGATTGGTATTGAATTTACAGCCATCGAGTGCCGGAGACCGCTTCTGGAGCTATACTCTCAAGCGATGGCTCACTGCTGCTCACCATTCGGGTCAAGTGCTCATGTTTGAAGGCAAAAGCGGCTAAGGTTTCAGGTCATTTACCAATAGCCACCCAATGGTCGCCCACTTCAAACCGATCATTGGCAAGGTAAAAGGCCGGTTTTGCTTTCCGCTTCGTCTTGAATTTGGGATAGCCCCACTTCTTGCCTGTTTGAAGCCCTTCAAAGAAATTTTTGAAGGCGGACGCCACGTCCATGAAGGCCCCTTCTACGACCGACTTCGAGACATCATAGGTCCAGGGGAATTGGTGCTTACGGATAGCGTGGAACTGCTTTCTTGAGGGCTTTCGCATTTGGTTTCCCGCCAGCCTCATAGTGCTGTTTCCACTCGGCAAGAGCCCAATTGAAACAGAACCGTGCGGTCCCAGCGGCTTTCCTAAAGTATTGGGCTTGCTCAGGCGTTGGGTTCAGCCTGATCTTGTGTGCGCTTCCTCATCCGTGTTCCTCGAAAGCTGCAAGGCTCTGGCTAGCTCTTCATCCGTGTAATAGCGTCGGTTAGTGATCGTGCGTCTTGCTTTTAAAATGCCTTGGCGATCCCACCGTTGCAGGGTCTTGACCACCACACCGACGCGCTTCGCAAATTGTGATACAGTGTACATATGTGTAATTTAACACACCTTTTTTACACAAAATCAAGAACTAGCTATACCTCCAAGAAGTGGTCCCACCAGGGCAACACAGTAGTTGAGCGAAAGTGTGACGCCAGTAAGCCGGGCTACTCTTTCAGGCCCTGCCATCAGTGGAGGCAGGGCGATGCCCAGCGTGAAGACAAGCGCTGAGCTAGCGCCGAGCAATACAGCCCAGAAAGGCTCTAGCGTGGCAGGAGTGAATACCCATCCAATGATTGCCTTTCTTCTTGTCGGACATATGTTACACTCCCCGTTCGATTGGCTCTCTGAGCAAGGCACCACAGCATTCGTCAAACTGATCCCAAGATGGCAGAGCCACCGTACGCACTCACGGAAAGAGGTCTTGTTCTGCAAGTGCAGTAGCGCCATCGGAGTTGGGAAAGCCCAATTGTGCTAACCAGGCGCGGGTGGTTTTCTGGCTTGGGAGATCATCGCCTCTGATCGTGACATATTTCACTACTTCTCGTTGGCTCACTCGGCGTAGCTGCGCTACTGCCCCCGGCACTGGCGTACATGCCCGCAATACCGGAAGCGAGCCCATGACATTTTCTCGTATTCGTTGATAGCGCTTCCGATGGAGCTTCTGATATGCGACCACTTCCGGAAGATCAAAGATATCCCACCAGGTGATATCTTCCGGGACATCTAGCAGAGCAAGGCGGCAGGTCTCGCGAAAATAGTCCAAAAGCGCCGCAGGCTCACCCTCAGCAATCGTTCCATCGATGTCTACTGCGAACATACGCGTGCCCCTTTTGAATTTCCTGAATTACCAGAAGAAGGATAGCATATTTACGAGCTTAGAGCAATATTGCTGTCATAGACGATAACTATTGACAGCTTCCTCCGTAATACATGAAAATAGTTCTACGCAACTATGCTAAAAGAAAATATTTTGAAAGGCGGGAGTATCCCCATGTACGCCACAGCCCTCCACTGCTATTTCTGCGGGACAGACTTTCCTCTAACCAAACTCGGCTCCTGTCCCGTTTGTGCGCACTCTGGCCAGGAGAGCGCCCTGAATGAAACGCTGGGCGTGAAATATGACCTGGCCGCGCTCAGAAGGCTGCTTGACCGGGAAGAGCTGGCGCGTCGCCCAGCTGGCCTATGGCGCTATCACGAGCTGCTGCCGGTCGCCGACCCGGCCTTTCGCATCGACCTGGGAGCGGGCGGGACGCGCCTGGCTCGCCTGACCCGCCTGCCCGAGTGCGTTGCGGGCAACATGCTCTTCATGAAGGTAGAGGGCTCCAATCCCACCGGTTCGTTCAAAGATCGGCCTATCGGTGTAGCCGCGAGCACGGCCCTGGAACAGGGTGCTCGCGGCCTGGCCTGCCTTACCTCTGGCAATATCGGTTCGGCCATGGCTGCCGTGGCGGCCAAGGCTGGCGTTCCATCTCTCGTATTTTTGCTTGGCTCTGCTGGCCTGGCCGATCAAGGCGGCGCGGTCAACGTGGAAAAGTATGTACAGATCAGTGCATATGGGGCCAGAGTCCTCTCGCCTGTCGGCGACCTGGGGCAGCTCTATGCGCTGGCCGACCGCGTTGAGTCCGAACTGGGCTGGTCCTTTATGCATAACGTGCAGGCCTACCAGACCGATGGTGACAAGACCACTGCCTTTGAAATTTGTGAGCAGCTGGGCTGGCGGGCTCCCGCTGCTGTGTTTGTGCCAACCGGCACGGGAACGGACCTGTTCGGCATCTGGCAAGGCTTTGTGCTTTTTAAAGAGCTGGGGTTTATCGGCACGCTGCCCCGCATGTTTGCTGTGCAGCCTGCCGGGGCCGCTTCCCTGCTATCCGCCTGGGAG
>WNFC01008334.1_pt1 | contig 11423 bp, 13 predicted proteins | sample 5400541 | NCBI WGS metagenome assembly WNFC01 (sample SAMN13153342, study PRJNA577476) | soil metagenome | isolation source: 120 cm saprolite under Douglas fir tree site 2 hole 2 replicate 1 | place: USA:California | collected 2015-04-18
CGACTACGGTGACTACACGGGGCTGTCGTTCTTTGGCGGGATTGCCCACCCGGCGTGGGCCGACAATTCGAACAGCACTGGGAACAACCCGGACGGGCCCTTGCATGAGCTGGACATCTACACGGAAGCGGTTGCAGTGCCCTAGTGCTCAGTTCACCCTGGTTGCCAGAGGAGGAAGGAGTGATTTCTGCCCTCTTCCTGTAGCCGCCAGGCAGTATTGATGCACGTAGATAGGCCCAACACGAGGAATGAGTGTCACTGGAGAGGTGACGCTCATTCCTTCCTGAACCAGGAGACTGCATAGCAAGAGCACGGAATGGAGCAGAAGTGCTGCGGGGAGGTCCCGCTCTCAGGAACTACACGATTACCAGGGGACTCCTCCATCTGCCTCGAAAAATCCGCCTGTCGGCCCATCGGCAGGTAAGGTGGCAAAAGTCACCGGCAGCGTGGCACCCTGCTGAGGAGTAAGGAAGCCGTTTTGATCGTTTAAGTCCGTGGCAACGTATCCAGGGCTCACTGCATTGACTTTGATGTTCGTTTGACGTAACTCGCTGGCAAAGAAGACCGTGATGGCATTGACTGCCGTCTTAGACGAACAGTATGCCAGGAGCGGTGGCATCTGCGCATAAAAAGATTGGGGGTCGCTATTCAAGCTCAAGGACCCCACAGGACTCGACAGGTTGACAATGCGTCCTGCATCGGAGCGCCGCAGTAACGGGAGCATCGCCTTTGTCACGGCAAACACCCCAAACACATTCGTTTCGTATGTTTTTCTGAATACCTCGACATCAAGTTCGCTGGGCGGAACTCTTCCTTCTCTGAGAGAAATACCGGCATTATTCACTAACATGTCCAGTTTCCCGTAGGTTTCGTCGATGAAGCGAGCCGTTGAGTCAATCGTTGCCTGCTCGGTGACATCAAGGTGAACGGCGGAGGCTTCGATGCCTTCGGATTGCAGTCTCCTGGCTGCTTCGTCTCCCCTCGCTTGATCCCGTACGCCGATGAGAACGATGATGCCTTTCGCTCCTAATTGACGTGCAATCTCGAATCCGATTCCCTTATTTGCACCTGTGATCAGCGCAATCTTTTGAAAATCCAGCATAGCTGTCACTCCTTGTCTTGAACACAAAACGTACCTATCAAAAGTAATACTATGAGAGGCGCACGAGAGCGTACCTTCAAGAGCACACTTTCTTGCCATTGCACCCCACTCTGTAGCGCGGTATGATGACAATGTCAACATTGTAACATAAAATGTTTCTGTTGTCAACATTGTTTCTATTGACAACATTCCGATGGGAGAAGAGATGAACAGCCATGTAGATCGTCAGAAACCCAAACCCTATCATCATGGGGATTTGCGCAATGCATTGATTCAGGCCGGACTGGAGATGCTCTCGGAAGGTGGAGCAGCGGCTCTTGATCTCCGCAAAGTTGCGCGGGAGGCGGGTGTGAGCCATGCCGCACCGTATCGCCACTTTGCCGACAAACAGGCGCTGATCGCTGCGATCAACGAAGAGGGATTTCGCCGACTCGCTGAGCGGATCCAGTCGACGGTGCGAGAAGCTCCAGATGATTCGTTTGAGCAGTTGCAGGCAATTGCGAGGGCCTATGTCCAGTTCGCTCGGGAGCAACCCTGGCTGATGCGTGAAATGTTCAGCGGATTGACCGTCGAGCGTGAGGCTTTTCCAGACCTACAAGCAGCATCAAAAGCCGTTTTCATATGCTACGTTGAGGTGGTGAAGCGGGGTCAGGAGCGAGGAAGTATCATTGAGGGCGATCCATACGCACTGGCCGGCGTCCTGTGGTCTCTTCTCCACGGAGTTGCAATGCTCACGATTGAAAACCAGATGCGCCCATACACCGATGGGCCAGATGGCGCAAAGCGTGTGACCCGCTTTAGCGTGCAAATGCTCTACGAAGGTCTGGGTCGTTGAAAGTCCTTATTTTCGCACCTGCTGGGTATACCCCAGTTTCGGTCGCCAGAAGCTCTTGTGGATGTCGGACCAGAGCGTGCTGATTACGTGTAGCTCCTGTTTCACATAAGCTACATCGGGTGGCCTTTTGTTCACATCCATATCAAGCATGCTGGCGATAAGTGTTTCAAGTTTGTTCACCAGCACATCCACCATGCTCGTGGTGAGCGATCCGGGGTCGGAATGGCTTTGAGGGCTTTTGGGACGAAGTGGTAGAAAGCGAAACGGCGCGTCAGAGGGATCACTCGCCGTGAGTAATTGATGCAAAACGGCCCCTAAGCTGTAGATATCGGCACGCGGAGTGGTTTGTGCTTTGCCATACTGCTCTGGCGCGGCATATCCAAGCGAACCAAGGGCGACAGTGTCTTTGGCCTGTCCTGGCTTGAAGTACCGTGCGATCCCAAAATCGATTAAGTAGAGCTGTCCCGTGGGAGTGCGCATAATATTGGCAGGTTTGAGATCGCGAAAGACGATGGACGGTTGTTGTGAATGCAGGTAATCGAGGACTATACAGAGTTGGATCCCGATATCGAGTGCTTCGCTTAAGAGAAGGCGTCTTTTGGGCGCCTTGCTCTGGTATTCCTCAAGCGTTTCTCCTGCAATGAAGTCCATGACCAGATACCAATGTCCAGGGTTCTGAAAGTATTCATATAAGCGTGGCAAATTGGGATGATCCAGTTGCGATAACAAGCTGACTTCACGCTGAAAGGCGGTGGTTGCTTCAATCATCGCCTGTGAATGCAGCCCCAGTAGATTCACTTCCTTAATGGCAACGAGGCGATCTCCGCTCTGTGTGTCCGTAGCCTTGTAGACCGAACCGAAGCCACCTGCGCCAACCTGACTCAAGATGAAGTAACGATTCCTGAAGAGCGTATGGAGAAGTAGCTCTACTGGAAAAAATGGTTGCTGGGGGACCATAGCATTTGCTCCTTCACTCGCTCACGTGTGAAGATACAGTACAAGTCCTTGACAAAAGACACGTTTCACCCTATTAGTATAGTACATTATGTTGTTTCCAGGTTACTCTCCGCGTCATGAAATCGCCTGTTACATCGGCCCCGTCTACTTGTGGCTGCTAGAGAGAAGGAGAAGCGATGGAACGCAAAGCTCAATCCCATCAGGCCTTCTGGTGGCAACAAGGGGTTATTTACCAGATCTACCCACGCAGCTTCAAGGACAGCACTGGTGATGGAATTGGCGATCTCGCAGGCATCATCGCCAAACTCGATTACCTCACCTGGCTTGGCGTCGATGCCATCTGGATTTCGCCCATCTATCCCTCACCGATGGTCGATTTCGGCTACGACATAACCGATTTTACAGGCATAGATCCGATCTTCGGCGACCTTGCGACATTTGACACACTCATTGTACAGGCCCATCAGCGCAACCTCAAAGTGATCATGGATTATGTGCCTAACCATACCTCCGACCTGCATCCCTGGTTTCTCGAGTCACGTTCTTCGAGACATAATCCCAAGCGTGATTGGTATGTGTGGGCTGACCCCATGCCAGACGGTTCGCCCCCCAACAACTGGTTAGGAAGTTGGGGTGGTTCGGCGTGGGAATGGGATGACACCACGCGTCAATACTACCTGCATTCATACCACAAGACCATGCCTGACCTCAACTGGCGCAATCCAGCAGTCAAAAATGCGATGCTTGATGTGGTGCGCTTCTGGCTGGACCGCGGAGTGGACGGCATACGTATCGATTCGGCTCATCGTTTCATGAAAGATCCACAACTACGTGATAACCCACCCAACCCGAATCCAAAGGTGACTGCATACAAACTCCTGGGCGATTACGACGCTCAACTCCACCTCTATGATAAAGGGCATGCTGATATTCACACAGTCTATCGCGAACTGCGCACACTGCTTGATGCGTACAGCCTCCAGGCACCGCGGGTAGCGCTCGGTGAGATGCATATCTTTGACTGGCAAGAATGGGCCAGCTATTACGGAGCGCGGCTCGACGAACTCCACATGCCCCTCAATTTCGGCCTGATCGGTGTGCCGTGGAAGGCGAGATCTGTGCGTCAGCTTGTCGATGCAGTCGAGGCCGCTCTGCTGCCAGAGGCATGGCCAAACTATGTTCTCGGAAACCACGATGAACCACGCGTCGCGACCCGTCTCGGCTCAAGGCAGGCACGCGTCGGTATGATGCTACTGCTCACTCTACGCGGTACACCGACGCTGTACTACGGTGATGAAATTGGGATGCACAATGTTTCAATCCCCTCACAATACGTACAGGATCCATGGGAGAAGAATCTTCCTGGTATGGGCTTTGGCCGTGATCCAGAGCGCTCACCGATGCAATGGGACGATGGCCCCAATGCCGGGTTCTGCCCACCCGCTGCCGAACCCTGGCTTCCCATCCCCGATGACTACACGCAGGTCAACGTCGCTACCCAACGCAAGGACCAGCGCTCCATGCTCTCGCTGACTCGAGCACTTCTCAAGCTTCGTCGCGCGACTCAGGCTCTCACGCTGGGGAGTTACGTTCCTATCGAAGGTGTTCCTGAAGAGTGTTTTCTCTATGTACGCCAGCTCGGCAGACAGCGGCGCTTGATCGCTCTTAATTTTTCCAGCAGCGGGCAACAGATACAATTGTCTGAGATGGGCAGTGGCCGCGTCCTTGTCTCTACCCATCTCGATCGCGAGGAACCCGTTGATCTAGCTTCCTTCTACCTACGTGCCGACGAGGGCTGCGTTATCGAGCAACAAGATACAATGTGAATTATGCACTCTTGGAGGCAATGTAGTAGCTATTCATGATATCCGCCTCGACATGTTTCACCTCAAATTGAGTGAAACCAGCCTCGCGGAGCATCTGGCTGGCGACTTGCTCACCCCACATCGTCCCAAGCCCGACCCCATCTCCCGCCAACGAGACGGTCATGCAGTGATTGCACGAGATTGTGTAGAGAAACGGAGCCAGCGGATGCTTCATATTCTCCTCGAGCAAGCTTGATGCCCGGACATCGACCATCAGAAAGATACCCCCAGGCCGCAAAGCTTTCGCAATGCCCTTGAGGACTTCTGCCGGTCTGGCCTGGTCGTGGATAGAGTCAAAGGCCGTAATGAAATCGTAGTGATCTGGAGCATCTAAGCGCGAGACATCTCGCACCTCGAAGCGTGTATTGGTTAGTCCCAATCGCCTGCTTTCAGCTTGCGCGGCAGCGATACCATCCTGCGAGAAGTCATAACCGGCAAATCTGCTCCTGGGGAAGGTCTGGGCCATGAGATTGAGCGCGTGCCCGCTGCCGCAGCCAATATCAGCCACGTCAATGCCTGCCTGCAGTCGCTCCATCAGACCCGGGATGAGTGGCAGGGTCACCTGAAGCAGGCTGCTATCCACCACTTGTGTGCTCTCCTCGGCCATGAGTCGCTGGAAGTCTGGGAAGGAAGAATAAGGCACGCCGCCGCCCCTGGAGAAGCAGTCGACGATCTCCTCTTGCACATTGGCGAGCATGACGATGTACTGCGCCTGGAAGGCCAGGTTATTTGTCCCGGCATCGCGTGTGAGCCAGGCTGCGTGTTCATCCGGCAAGCGGTAGGTCCCTTGAGCGGGATCGTACTCAATGACGCGGCCAGTGACCAGCGCAGCCAGCCACTCACGCACATAGCGCTCATGTAAACCAGCTGCGCTGGCAATTTGCATACTGGTGGAAGGGGCCATACTGCTCATGGTATCGAACAGACGAGTTTTTTGACCGATACTCACCATCACTGACAACGCGGCATGATTTAATATGCCCAGCATGTGTTCTGCAAACGCGTCTGACTTTGCCTGATCGATGTTCTGTTGGTTGGTCATGTCTTTACCTCCATGATACGTTCCAGGGTCTGTGAATTATCTCGAAATATGCGATAATGCACCTGTTGTACAGGGCAGATGTTACACTTCTTCTGAATATGACGCAAGACCCTGTAGTGCTTCAACTAGCTCAAACTGTCACTGAAGGCAGGGAGAATCGTAGAAAAGGAGGAACGTAGTTAACCGACTCAAGACATGGTTGGCTCCTCGCAAAGCGCATGGCAAGGGCAGCATTTCTGGTGTATGAGCCTGAGCCGGTCTGGAACACCTTCTTCAGGGTTTAAAACTGTCAAGTGAAAACGAAAAGGAGCATATGATGAAATTTATTAACGTTCGTTTGCTGGTCAGAGATAGTGCGGCGGCGATCAGATTCTGGCGCGATGTGATGGGGTTACGCATGACGTTTGGTGACGAGGCGATGGGGTATGCCTACTTTGAAACGGATAGCGCCGGAGTGGAACTCATGACCCGCGAAGGATTTGCCGGTGCGCTTGGGGAGGCAGCGTCTACACCGACCCCGGCGGGGCGTCCGGCGGTACTCGTTTTCCGTGTGGATGATGTTGACGCCGCCTATGCTGATTTGGTCAGGCGCGGTGCGACAGCAGTCACCGGACCGCAGGATCGACCGGTGTGGGGAGCGCGTTCGGCCCATGTGAGCGATCCCGATGGCTATATCATTGAGATCTATAGTCCGCTTCCTGGAGCCGACGCGCCCACAGCCTGAGTACTCTAATGAAGATATGCAAACCATGTCTTGAGTCGGTTTGGAGCGTAAGAGCAAAAGAGAACAAGGAGTAAAAGATATGGGAAGATTTCCCCAGTGGTATTTGCATCAGTTGCATCAGTTGCATCACTTGTAACAGACTTTGCTGCTGAATCCCAGAGAATGAAGTGTTCTAAACCTGAGTTCGAGCGTAAATGTGTATGATACAGGGCGGAGAATTGCAGTCGCCGGCAATATTTGCATCAGTTGCATCAGTTGCATCACTTGTAACAGACTTTTTCGACGAATACCGAGGTGATCATTCCGTGGAGGTCTACCGGCGTCAGGCAAACTCCCTCCCGACGCTTCACTTTCTTCCGTCGGATCAGGCATCGAGCGGTGCATGGGGTCCAGGTCCCAGGCCGAGTAGCGCATGTGTATCGCCCATACAACGGTTCATGACAACGGTCAGCCCCGCTGCTTCGGCTATTTGCCGGGCCTCCTCCGAAACGATCCCCACCTGGAGCCACAGCACCTTTGCTCCGATCGCAATGGCTTGCCGTGCGATCTCAGGCGCTTCCTGGGCGGGTCGGAACACCTCCACCACGTCCACAGGCACGTCAATCTCAGCGAGCGAGCGGAATACGTGCTCGCCGAATAGCTCGCCACCTCGGGGATTCACAGGCAGGATCCGGTATCCCTGCCTTTGCAGGTAGCGTGGGACCTGATGTCCAGCCTTCGACTCATCAGCCGAAGCGCCAACCACCGCAATAGTCCTGGTTTTGGCGTAGATGTGCAGGAGTTGCTCCCGCTCAGAGGTTCCCATCATATCATCAACTCTCATTCTTCTTGACCCAATCGCCTTCTAAAGGATAGCCTGCCTGCTCCCAAGCCGCCAGACCGCCTGCAAAATGCAGCACATGGCTATAGCCGTTGCGCTCCAGGAGTTGGCCGAGGGCTGTACTCGCGATGCAATTCTCATCGGAACAGTACACCACAATCTCATCCTCTTTGTTAAGCGACTGTAGCGCCTCCCGCATGGTGGCGAAGTGAATAGAGCCAGGAATGTGCTTCGCCTGGAACGCCCATTCTGCCAGCGCCATCACCAGGCGGAAGTCCTCCTTGCGCTCCAACTTCTGCATCAACTCCTCGCGACTGATCGTTTTCATACCACACTCCTTTCTAATGCCTCGCGATCCCACTTCGCGAGCGTTGCCCCAGCTTCGTAGGTACTTTGGAAAAACTCCAGCAGCGCCTGGTCAGGTGAAGAAGCGTTCCGCACGTCATCATAGAGCAGCACGAATATTTCCATCTCAGGATTGTAGGACGCCGCAGCAGGGCGAATCGCCGCTGTCTTGAGTCCAGGCGGTTCCGGCGAGGTGTAGGAGTAGAAAGCCGGTATCGGGAAGCCGTCAGTGCCGGGCCAGAACCCACAACTGATCTCTTCATGCGATTCAGATTCCCGTGTCAATCGATCCGCACCTGGTCGTTCAGGTGCGCGCCGACCTGAGAAGACTGTCAGCGCCAGGTCGAAGCCCCCCCAGAAAAATTGAACGGGACTACTCTTGCCGAGAAAAGGCGAGCGATAGCGCTGCAAGACGGTGTCGGTCTGCACCAGAACACGCCAGAAGCGGTGGGCGTAAACGGGGTCGTAGGAGGCGTGTACCTCATCTTCATCACAGCGAATGGGATTGCGCACTTCGCTCGGCAACGTGTTGATCGTGACATCGATCCCCAGGGCATGCAAGCAGTCCATGAATTCCCGGTAAAATGCGGCAACGGAACGTGGGATTAGTGGCAGCGCTTTGGTAGTCCCGTCGCTCGTGAGAATGTAGAGGTGATGATCGATGAAATCAAAGTTGACGGCAAAGCTCCTGCCTTGATAGGGAATGGAAGAGGTCGTCAGCCCACGCGAGGTGACATACAACGTGACATGCCACCAATGGTTCACCGGAGGACTCAGCTCCATTCTTACCTTGCCCACGATCTGCGTCCACATATGAAGGGTATCAAGTGTCTCTTTCCATGCTTCATACGGCAACGATGGCCAGAGTTCTGCCGTTTCTCCTTCTGTCTTATATTTCGTGTCCATGGTTCCTCTCTGTCTGGTTATCTATTGTATCCATTGCTCTTCCCAATGTAATCGAGCGTGTATTTGTGGCTCGTAGAGGAAATTATACCATTTTAAGTTTGGGTTAGGTATTTGGAGAGCCAATTCCCAAAATGAGATGCGATTGCACTGTGAGGCTGCGTTCTATCAAAAATCGAAGGCTATCACCCCGATCATGTAGGTATAGGGGCTTTATGCAAGTCCCATAGGGGCGAGGGCGATGAGGATCGGGAAGGGAGTCTTTCATGGTCGTCCAATTGGCGTCAAGTTAGCGTGCTGCGCGGGAAGCGCCCCACCTCAGGGCGACCGCAAGGGTCCCCACGCCGCTCCACGCCACCCCCGCCCTTACAAAGACTACGAAGAGGGAATTGGCGGTTCCGTGTCTTTGTAAGGGCGGGAGCGGTGAGGATGAGGGGATGGGACCCTTGCGGTCGCCCTGGGGTGGGGCGCTTCCCGCACAGCACGCTAACTTGACGCCAATTGGGCATCCGCAAGGGATTCACCTGTCAAATAATGTTTGACGGACTAGAGTGGGCAAGGGCAGAGGTGAAAGCACGTCTTCATACCTGCCCAACTAGCGTTTCGCCTAGCGTTGTTACCCACTGCTCCAGGGCGGGCGCATCCATCTCCCGAGGGGGGATCAAGATGAGCCGGTGAACACCGAGTTCGGCAAAACGTTGCGCTGTTGCCTTGTCGAGTGGCACGCGGGGGGCTACGCTGATCTCCAGTTCGCCTAGCGAGGCTGGACGATGATAGCGTGTGGCGGCTTCACGCAGTTGGGCGAGCACACTGGCGGTCTCATCGAGGTCCAGCGCAAAGCCGTACCAGCCGTTGGCCTGCTCCACCGTTCGACGTAACACCGCGGGTGCTCTGCCACCTATGACGATGGGTGGTGTGGGCTGCTGCACGGGATGAGGGTAGGCCTGTACTTCCTGGAACGAGACGTAGCGGCCGTAATAGACTGGCTTTTCCTCGCTCCAGATGGCACGCATGGCCGCCAGGTATTCATCCGCGCGAGCGCCTCGTTCGCGGTAGGGCACGCCCAGCGCTTCGTACTCTGCCTCTGCCCACCCGACGCCAATTCCCACTATCAAGCGACCGCCGGAGAGCACATCCAGGCTGGCCAGTTCCTTCGCCAGGATGAGCGGCTGGTGCTGCGGGAGCAGCAGAATGCCTGTTCCCAGGCGAACGGTGCGCGTGTGCGCGGCCACGAAGGTGAGGGTGACCACCGGGTTCAACAGGTGGGTGGTCGCTGGAATGCGTGACGAGGACTCGGCGAGTATATGGTGCTCGCCCGCCCACAGCGAGTCGAACCCGGCAGTTTCGGCTGCCTGAGCGATGCGCACAAGTGCCTCTGGGTAGCTGGTTGCTCCCAAGTTGATGGAAGTCAACCCAAATTTCAGTTGATCTGGCATAGATCGTCTCCATTCAAGAAAGGTATCAGGTGGTTGATGGCATGGGTATCAGGTCAAGCGGGGACTCGCCACGCAGGAAGCGCGCGACGTTGGCCATCGCCATCTGTAATGCCCGCTCGATAGCAGCACGGCTGCCGCCGGCCACGTGTGGGGTGACAATCACCTGGGGCAAGTCCGCGAAGGGATTGCCTCCTGGGCGCTCGTTGTACAGCACGTCAAGCGCCGCTCCGCCGAGTTTGCCACTTACGATAGCGAGGCGGAGGGCTGCTTCGTCGAGTAACTCACCGCGTGAAGTGTTGACCAGATACGCTCCCGCCGGCATTTTTGCCAGCTCGGCCTCGCCAATCAGTCCCCGGGTGGCCCCGGTCAGTGGAAGGTGCAGGCTGACGATTGTGGAGGATGCAAGCAGGTCGTCGAGCGAGGCATAGCGCACTCCGAACTGCTGTTCGGTCGCGGGATCCACGGCATGGCGGGCCGTGTACAGCAAACGCGACTCGAAAGGCGCCAACCGCTGGGCAAGGGCGCGGCCGATGTTGCCAAATCCGACGAGGCCGACCGTCGTGTTGGCCAGTTCGCCAATTCCGGCCTGGAACAGCTCCACCGTCGGCCAGCTGCCCTGGCGCGTAGCAGACTCGGCGGCTGCGAACCGCTTGAGCAGCGCCAGCATCAATAGAATGGTATGCTCGGCTACCGCCACTGCATTTGCGCCCGGCGTATACGCCGCCACGATCCCGGCTGCTTGCAGCGCTTCGAGGTCGAGGTTGTCGTAGCCAACGCCGACGCGCTGGACGAAGCGCACACGTGGCACGAAGGAGAGCAGGCGCGCATCCACTTTCCGTTGGACGACGAGCAGGATCTCGGTCTCCGCTGCATGCCGAGCGAGGTCCTCCTCACTGTAGCCAGGGACTATATTCAGGTCGGCACCAGCAGGAAACATTAGCCGAAAGCGCTCGACAAGGGGAGGCGGGGTTGGGTCGATCAGCAGTACCTTGGACAAGAGCAACCTCCTTCATCATGGCAGGCCAAACAGCGATTACGTGTGCTTTCACGATGAGAGCTCGGGTTCGCGGGAATGGGCTACGAACCGTACAGTGATAAAGGTACGAGAAATAGGATGGGTTGTCAATAGTTGGGAATCATTGACAACTGGCTTTAAACGGCCTATCTTAAACACAATATTTTCCTTTAGATCATTCTACCAAAACTGCGGCAAGAGGGCCATTGCTTTCAAGCATGTAGGTGAATTGCCGCCCGCCCGCAGGCGCTACAAACGGTTGACATACGTTTTCTCTTGGACTATGGTAGAGCATATGAAAACATTTGAGTACAGACTGTACGTGAAGAAGGAACAATCCCGTTTGCTCATGGCTTGCCTGGCTGAGTCTCGCCATATT
>WNFC01008336.1_pt1 | contig 11423 bp, 11 predicted proteins | sample 5400541 | NCBI WGS metagenome assembly WNFC01 (sample SAMN13153342, study PRJNA577476) | soil metagenome | isolation source: 120 cm saprolite under Douglas fir tree site 2 hole 2 replicate 1 | place: USA:California | collected 2015-04-18
TCAAGTACAGGAGGGAGCGGCAGTTGGAGCGCGCGCTGAACCAGCTGAGCGATCACTTCATCATCTGCGGCTACGGCCGCATCGGGACGCAGATCGTCGCCGAGTTCGAAGAGCACAAGGTCCCCTACGCGGTCATCGATCAGACCGAGGAGGCGCTGCTCCGGCTGCGCAACGAGGACCGGCTGCACGTCGAGGGCGACGCGTCCAGCGAGGAGGTCCTGAAGCTCGCCGGCATCGAGCGAGCGCGCGGCCTCATCTCGGCGGTCGACTCCGACGAGCGGGCCGTCTACATCACGCTCGCCGCGCGAGCCCTCAAGCCGGACCTGTACTTGATCTCGCGAGCGGGCCGGCCCGAATCGATCCGCCGGCTGGAGCTCGCGGGCGCCAACCGGATCATCTCCCCTTACCAGATGGCCGGGCACAGGATGGCCGAGCTCGCGGTGCGTCCTGCGCTGGTCGATGTTCTCGACACCCTCCACCACGGCATGTCCGAGATCGCGGTCGAGGAGATGCTGGTGAAGCAGGGCATGGCGGCGGTGGGCAAGACGATCTCAGAGGCCGGGCTCCTCAGTGCCAACGCGGCAAAGCTTCTTGCCCTGCGACGCGTCGACGGCTCGGTGCACGTCAACCCGGGCGCCGACATGCGCCTGGAGGAGGGCGATCTCCTGATCGCGCTGGGCTCGGAAGACCAGCTCTACGCGTCGGCGGCGATGCTCAAGTAGCCCTCTACAGTTGAAGACGTGAAGGCTCTCGGACGCCGGCCCGAGCTCGTCGCGCTCGGCTCGGTTCTGATCGGCGTGGTCCTTGTGGTGGGCAAGCTCGTCGTCGGGCTGCTCACCGGCAGCCTCGGGATCATCAGCGAGGCGGTCCACTCGCTGCTGGACCTTGCCGCCAGCGGGTTCACGCTCGTGGCGGTGCGAACGGCGCGCAAGCCCGCCGACACGGAGCACCCCTACGGCCACGGCCGGGCGGAGAACCTGGCCGCATTCGCCGAGGGCGTCCTGCTCCTGATCACGGCCGCCGGCATCGCATACGAGGCCATCCACAGGCTGACGACAGGCGGTGCCGCCGTCAACGCGGCCGGCTACGCGTTCGCACTTCTAATCGCCACGTTCTTCATCGAGCTCGGACGTGCTGCCGTGCTCCGCAGGGTCGGCCGCGAGGCGAGCAGTGACGCCCTGCTGGCCGACGCGACCAACCGCTGGTCGGACGTGCTCGCCACCGTCGGCGTGCTGGCCGGGCTGGCGGGCGTGAGGATGGGATTCGCATGGGCTGACTCGGCGGCAGCCCTCCTGGTGGCCGCTATCATCGCGCGGGCAGCCAGCCGCGTGGCATGGCGTTCAGGCGACATCCTGATCGATCGCGCGCCGGTCGGCGCCGAGCGCAAGCTGCGCGCCGCCATCGCCGCCGTGAGCGGCGTTCGCGAGGTCCGTTCCGTGCGCGTGCGCCGATCAGGTCCCGCACTGCTCGGCGACGCGAGCATCGCCACCGCGCGAATGCTCCCACTTGAAGCGGCGGGCGGCCTCGTCGACGAGGTCAAGCGGGCAGCGAGGTCCGCGCTGCCGGAGCTCGACCTGACTGTGCTCGTCGAGGGCCAGTCAGAGCCGAGCGACCTGGTCGAGCGCGTGCATGCAGCGGCCGCTCGCAACGGCGGGGTGCGCGACCTGCACAACGTGACAGTCGAGCGTGAAAGCGACGGATCACTCCACCTCACCATGCACGCGAAGCTTCCCGGCGACATGACCCTTGCCTCGGCGTCGCAAGCCAGCGCCCAACTCGAGAAGACACTCCGCGCTGAGCTGCCTGACGCCACTCGCATCGACATCCATCTCGAGCCAATGGAGCCCCGGGTGGTAACCGGCGAGGATGTCACGCAGCGACGCGCATTGCTCGCGGCGCGGATTCGAGAAGTGGTCGAATCGCACCCTGCGGTCAAACGCTGTGTCGATGTCGAGCTGAGCGATCGTCACAACCGAATCCATGCACATGTCGTCGCAGAGCTGGCGGGTGACGTGAGCCTCGAGCAGGCGCACCAGGTCGAGACCGAGCTGGAGGAGATGATCCGCCGAGCGCTGCCGGAGGTGCACGAGGTCACCGCCAGGGCGACGGCGTGAGGCCGGGACGGCCAGACGACCTGCCGGCCGTGCTCGGGCTCATGCGCGGCGAGGTGCGCGAGGGCCGGCAGGACTGCGTGCCAGGTGAATCCCTCCTCCAGAGAATGCTGGCCGGCTTCGATTGGGAGGCGCGCTCCCGGATGATCGAGGGCCGCTCCGGGCTCGACGGGGCCGCTCTCGTCGCCGGCCGGTCGACGCCAGACGGAGTCGTCACCCAGGTGTCAGTCGCAGCCGCTCGGGCCGACCTGAGACGCGACCTGCTGAAATGGGGATTCGGCCTTTCGAAGGCGTCTGGCGCGGTTGCCGCGCAGGTTTGGACCGGGCGCGGTCATACCGACGGGTTGGCTCAGCTGGGCGCCGAGCTGGTTCGGCCGTGGTGGCGAATGGACCTGAACATCTCCGACTGGCTGCCGAAGGCGCAGCCAGTAGCTGGATACGAGCTGCGAGACGGGACCCGGGTCGGCCCGGGCGGCTGGTCTGACGTCCACAATCGCTCGTTCGCAGACCATTGGCGCTTCTCGCCGCGCCAGGAGGTCGAGCTGGTCACCGGGCGCCCGCCCCATCTGTCGCTGATGGCGACTACCAAGGACGGCGCGCCCGCGGCGGTGACGCTCGCCCATGTCGAGTCGTACCTCGAAGACCCGCGCGCCCAGCCCGTGGGAATCGTGAGCTCGGTCGGCACCGTCCCCGAGCACCGTCGCAAAGGGCTTGCCACCTGGTTGGTGGCGGAGGCGCTTTGCCGGCTCCGAGCCGAGGGGGCGAGATCCTCATCGCTGTACGTCGACGGCTGGAATCACACCCGGGCGTTCGATGCCTACGGCAAGCTCGGTTTCGCTTTGGCGTTCGAGTCCGAGGTCTGGGAGGCTAACCTTCGGTGACTATGCGGTTCCTGGGGGCGCTGACCGCCTTCGTGATCCTGGTCGCGGCGGCGTGCAGCCCTCAGCCGTCGCCGTCCATTGGATCCGCACACGCGCGAGCGAGCAACATCAGCCCTCCTACGCCGTTGCTCGCAACCGCCATCTCTCAAGCCACGCACATCGGCAAGGCTGGATCGGCAACGCAGGTCGACCTGAGCCTCGGCCTCAAGGTGAGGCAGCCCGACCAGCTGGCCAGGCTCATCGCGTCGGGCCAGACGGTCACGCCCGATCAGTACGCAGCCCGGTTCGGCCCTGATCCTGCCGCCGTCAAGGCCGCGGTTCGGTCGCTGACATCGGCAGGCTTGGAGGCGACCTGGAATCCGGGGTCCGCCCTCATCGCCGTAGCCGGCCCCGCGCCATTGGTGGACACGATCTTCAAGGTCGACATCGAGGAGTACCGGCTCGCCAACGGCACCACGTTTTATGCATCGCTGGACGCACCGTTCCTGCCACCGGAAATCGCCGCCGCCGTGACCAGTATCACCGGCCTCGACAACTTCCGGCGGGATCGCACATATGCGATCCGTCCGGGGGGAATGACGCCCACCGACATGATCGCCTTCTACAACCTGAAGCCACTCCGCGACAGTGGGCTCGACGGCTCCGGCATCACCATCGTCCTGCCGGAGATCGACGACCTGCCGAGCCTAAGCGACCTCAACAAGTTCGCGACCAAGTTCGGCCTGCCGGCCTACGACCCTCTGGTGACAATCAAGCGCGATCCCTCGTGGGGCACGCCTGAAAAACCGCAGGGCGAGTCCGTCCTCGACCTCGAGGTCATCCATGAGATCGCCCCCGCGGCGAAGATGGTGGTCTACCTGTCGGCGCCGGACTTCGCGCATGCTGACCGCGCTTTCGACCAGTTGGTCAACGACCACCTGGGCTCGGTCATCTCCGAGAGCCTCGGCGCGTGCGAACCGGAGACCCCGCTGGGGCATCGCGACACATATGCGAACATCCAGGATCGTTCGGTCGCATTGGGGATGTCGCATTTCATCGCGAGCGGCGACAACGGTGCTTTCACATGCGGCGTGGACCTACCACCCGCGGCGAGCTTCCCGTCGACGCTCGCCAACGTGACCTCCGTGGGCGGGACCACGGTTTTCGAATCGGTGCAGGGCATCTACTTCAAAGAGGCCGCATGGGGCGGCCCCGTCGGCGAGACCGGCTCGGGCGGCGGCGCCAGCCAGTTCTATCCGATCCCCGATTACCAGAAGTCTGTCGGCGAGGCGGCAGGCCACGGGTTCAGGCAGGTGCCCGACGTCGCCGCCGACGCGGACCCGAGCAGCGGGTTCGCGATCGTGTTCCTGGGCCAGGACGGTGAGGCCGGCGGGACGTCGGCTGCAGCGCCGCTGTGGGCTGCGACTGTCGCGCTGATCGATCAGGACCTGAAGCGCAAGGGCCTGCGCGAGACTGGATTCGCGAACCCCGCCATCTACTGGATGGGGGCAAACGCTACGAAGCTGCCCGCCAATCCGTTCCACGACGTGAAGTTCGGCAACAACCTCGGCTTCGATGCCACAACCGGCTGGGACTTCGCGACCGGGTGGGGAAGCATGGACGCCGCCGCGCTCGACGCCGCCTGGATCCTCTACATAAAAGGAGGGGGAGCGTGACGGACGAGGTAAAGCCGCGAGCGCGCGGCACGCCGAAGACTCCGGTTCCCGAACCGGCCGCTGGACCCCCGCTGGTTTCGTGCCCGCACTGCGGGTCGATGGTCCCGGCAGGCGAGTATTGCGGCCACTGCGGCGCGCATCTGACCAAGGGCAACGCCAGCCGCCGGAACGCATTCGCGGCGGTGCCTTCCGAGCCGGTCGTTCACCTGTCTATCGTGACCACGCTCTTCCCGCACCTTCCTCATCGCCGCGGAGGCGCGTTCCGTTGGGCGCTGTTCGCGGGCAGCACAGTCGTGGTGATCCTCGCCGCGCTGCACCTGTTCGCCCCCGCAGCCGTCGCCGCGGTTTTCCTGCTGCCCGTCCTGTACCTGCTCTACCTGTACGAGGTAGAGATCTACGAGTCCGAGCCGTGGCTGTTGATCGGTGCCACGATGATCACGGGCGCGGTTCTCGGCTTCGCGTTCACATCCCTGAGCGGTGGAACGGTGTCCAGCCTGCAGATCAGCGGCGACGCGGGGGGCACCCTCCTGTTTGCCGGGGTGGTCTTACCGATTGTGGCCCAGGGCTTGATGCTGGTGGGACCCCTCTTCCTTTACTTCTATCGAAGCGGTCTGCGAGAACCTCTTGACGGGCTCACGTTTGGCGCAGCTTCCGCGCTCGGGTTCACACTCACCACGACCCTGACGGCCATCTGGCCGATACTCGAAGGGCCGCTCGTAGGCACCGGCTCACCGCTCGACTGGGCGCTCCGACTGCTGAACGTTGGGATCCTCCTGATGCTCATCAATGCGACCACCACCTCGCTGGTGACCGCATCCGTGTGGCTGCATCGCTACGACCTCCGTCGCGCGGGGCGAGGATGGGAGGCGACCGTGCTGGCGACGGTAGCGATCGCCATCGGCGCTCAGCTCATCCTTGGGGTCCTGTCCGTGATCGTTCCGGACCTTGTGCTCCAGGTCGGCATCCGAGCCGTGGCCGTTGCCGCCCTGCTCATGTATGTGAGGCTCGTCATCCATCAGGCGCTGCTCGCCGAGGGCGCCGGCCATGAGATCGGCCCCGACGCCGCTTGCCCTGAATGTCACCGGATCGTTCCCACCATGCTCTTCTGCCCTTCTTGTGGCGTCGCGCGAGCGGCGGCGAAGCAGACTCGGATGCATTCCGAAGGAACCATCTAGGTGGCGATGCAGGCCCGCTTCTGCGGCGTATGCGGCGGGCAGGTCCCGCTGGGCGCGCCGTTCTGCGGACGCTGCGGCTCTCCACAGGCACCACTTCCGGTGGCGACGACACCGGCGTACGCCTACCCGGCCGCACCGGCACGCCAGGCGACGGGCGTCCGCCGGGCTGGGGGCTCGCAGATCGCTGTCGCGGCGGGGCTTCTGATCATCCTTGCCGCGGTGACAGTGGGGGTCAGCTCATTTGTCGCCTCGCAAGTGATCGGCGGCACCCACAAGACATGCACCTCGAACTGCGGCGCCAGGATCGTCACGCCTCTGGCCGCGCCGGCAACTTTCAAGAGCTCGGCCTACGGATACGCGGTCGAATATGACCCCGATTGGACCGTGCGCTCACAGGACGCACAGGGGGTCGTCCTCGCCACGAAGCTCGGCCAGCTGCAGGTTTCCGGCACGAAGTCAGGCCTTCCGGTCGACCAGGTCATGGCGTCTGTGGTCAGCGCGCTGCCGTCATCGACGTGGCAGGACGTCGCGCACGTTTCGGACCTCAAGGGTGCGCACATCGGCGACCAGGATGGGATGGGTGCGGTGTACTCGGCGAATCTGTTGGGTGCGAACGCGACCGCCTCCAAGGTGCGGTTCTTCGTCGTCGTCGCCAGCAAAGGGGGCGTCACCATCGCCATATTCGGTGCCGATCCCGCCGACCCCAAGAATTCACCGAACGGAATTCCAGAGGACCAGGAGTTCGACTCTTTGCTCCAGGAGTTCCAGTGGGCGACCGGCTAAACCCTTTCGAGGGCTAGGCGCGCGCCGAAACCCAGCAGCACGACGCCCGTCACGCGCTGCATCCACTGACGCACTCGTGGCGCCGTGATGAAATCGCGAACGCGGGTGATCAGCAGGCCGTACACGATCATCCAGGTCCATCCGGTGACGGCGAATATCAAGCCGAGCTCGAACAATCGCGGCAAGACAGCCTGACCAGGCGCCACGAACTGCGGCAGAAAAGTCACGAAGAACACGCCGAGCTTCGGGTTTGCGATGGCGGATAGAAACCCTTGCCTGAAGATGGAGTGAGCCGGCGCCGGCGGAGGCGCGTTGGCGAGCAGGTCGGCCGGACGGTGGCGCGACTCCAGCAGCGTGCGCACGCCGAGGTAGGCAAGGTACACCGCCCCAACGAGCTTGAGGACGAAGAGCAGCTCGCCGGATGCCCTCAACAGCGCCGAGAGTCCAACCGCGGTGCCGGTGACCCAGATCGACAGCGCGAGCGCGATGCCGGTCGTCGTCAACACGACGCCGCGGCGGCCGTGGGCAAGCGCGTTCTTGGTCACCACCGCCATGTCGGGCCCTGGCGTCACCGCAAGGAGCAACGAGACGCCGATGAATGCGAGCAGAAGGGTGTCCACTACTGGTCCCCTGGTAGGTCGAAACTGATCTCGTAGACGCCGCCCGTCAGCTTTGCCTGATGAATCCAGCCCATCTTGCGCAGCAACCCGAGCATCTGCTGATTCTCGGGCAGGACGATGAGCGTGAACATCTTGATGCCGTGCTCGCGCGCGACCTTGCCCAGGATGGCTAGCAGCGCGCTCCCCAACCCGCGCCGCTGGAACTCGTCGATCACCGCGACGGCGGTCTCGGCCACGTCGGATCCAGCGGCGCGGTCGTAGCGCGCGACGCCGACGATGCGCTCTTTGCCGCCGGGCTTGTGCGTGGTCGCGACGATGGCGAAGCGATCGTTGTAGTCGACCACGGCCAGCCGGTGGGCGAGGGCATCGGGGAGGCGCTTCAGGGGCGAGAAGAATCGGAAATAGACCGTGCGCTCCGACATCGCCGCCACCGCCTCGATCAGCAGCGGCTCGTCATCGGGGACGATCGGCCGGACGTGAATCTTGGTTCCGTCGGTCAGCTCCAGGATGCGGGGCTCGAAACCTGGCTCAGCCATAACGCACCAAGGTACGGGAACCGGCCGCTACGATCGCGCGGTGAGGCGGTGGCGCAATCTCGGCATCGCTGCGGGGGCGGCTGCCGCGGCGTTGTTCGCGGCCTTCGACGTTTACCAGTGGCTGGCCGCATACGCGTCGGATCGCTTTCACAACGACTTCACCTTCTATTACGCGGCGGCGAGAATCGGCGCTACGCACGGGTGGCAGTCGATCTACGACCTGGGCCTGCAGCAAGCACAGCTGAACGCAATGGGATCGGGCATCGGGGTCGCCCAGCTGGCTCGGTACATCAGCCCGCCTCCGGTCGCGTGGCTCGCGCTTCCGTTCACTCTGCTCCCGTACCCCATCGCTTACTGGACCTGGAGCTCGCTCCTGCTGATCGCACTCATAGGAACCTGGTACCTGGCGGCCCCAGGAGCTGGCCGGCTGCGGTTGATTCATCTCCTGGCGGCTCTCGCCTGGGTGCCCGTGATCTACGGCCTGCAGCTCGGCCAGCCGGGAATCTTCGTTGCGCTGGGTGTGGCGGGTTCGTATGCACTCCTCCGATCGGGAAGGTCTTTCGAGGCAGGCCTCGCGCTCGGGACCATCGTGCTCAAACCCCAGCTCGGATTCCTGGTGCCGATCGCGCTGCTGGTCGCGGGCCGCTATCGCGCTTTCGCCGGTGCCGTGGTCGCGATCGGCCTCCTGGCCATCGCTTCTGCCATCAACGTCGGTCCCGCCGGCATCTCTGCTTACGAGCAGAGGCTGAGCTTTGCGGCTGGCGTGGCGACCAATCGAGAGCTGACGTTGGCGCCGTACATCGGAGACCTCACGGTCACCCGGGCCGTGCAGGCGGCCATCGCTTTCTGGGCGCTCGCCCTCGTGTATCGATTCCGCAATCGATCTGTGGAGTGGATCTACGTGCCCGCGATCATCGGCGGTATCGCGGCGAGCCCATACCTGCACATCGACGACCTGGTGATGCTCGGCCTCGCGGGGTGGATGTACCTCCGCATCCGCGAGCGCCCCGCGTGGTCATGGGCGTTCGTGCTTGCGATGTTCATCGCCATCGAGGGGATCACAGAGTGGGGACCGCTGCCGCTGCTTGCCGGCGAGATCGCGGTGCTGGGGCTGCTCTCAGTCGCGGCGCTGAAACATCACGACGGCGATGCCGAGCATCACCGCGCCGAAAGCGAGCACGATGCCGGCCTCCAGCGGGATGGGGAGCACCTGGCCGTTGATCGTCAAACCGAATCGCTCGACAAGCGCGCTGGGCCGGCCTGAGTCCGAAAGCACAACTCGTCGCAGTGGATCGATCCCGTACGAGGCGGGGTCGAGCCGCGTCAGCACCGTCATCCAGGCGGGCAGGTTGGTCAGCGGAAATAGGGCGCCCGAGAGGAAGAACATGGGCATCATCAGGAAGTTCATTACCACCTGAAACCCCTGCAGCGATTTCATCATCGACGCGAGCGCGACGCCGAACGATGAAAGCCCGAACGCGAGCAGCGCCGCGAGCGGGATCACCTCGACGATCGTGAGAAGGCTGAGCTTGACGCCAACCAACGGCGCGAGCACCAGGAGGATGAGCCCCTGGATCATGGCTTGCGTGGTGCTGCCGAGCGCTTTGCCGATGGCGACGGCAGATCGGTCTATGGGCGCCACCAGGACCTCTTTCAGAAACCCGAACTCCCGATCCCAAACGATCGACATCGCGCCGAAGATCGCGGAGAAGAGGATCGCCATCCCGACGATGCCCGGAAAAACGAACTGGATGTAGCTGAATCCGCCCGCAGCGCCAAAGACCGTGCCGCGGCCCAGGGCTGAGCCCAGCCCGGACCCGAACACGATGAGGAACAGCAGCGGCTGCGCGAGTGACGCCACCAAGCGCCAGCGGTCGCGCCAGTAACGGAGTATGTCGCGGTACCAGATGATGTAGATCGCACGCAGGCTGGCCATGCGCGTGTCCGCGGGCGCGAAGGTCGTGGTTGCGGACGCAGTCGCTGTCGCGGTCATCGCCGGCGACCCATCCAGCGACTTGCCATTGCGCGCATCTGGTCCTTGGTGCCCGCCTCCTCGTCTCGAATGGCGTGGCCGGTGAGCTTGAGGAAGACGTCATCGAGGCTCGGCCGCCTCAGCGTGACCGTGTCCACCGGCGCCGTCAGGTCGCGCACCAGGCGCGGAACGAAGACCTTGGCGTCGGGCACCTCCATCCGCAAGCTGCCGTTGTCGCGGACTGGCGTGATACCGAGCAGCTTCTCGATCTCGGCCGCCGCATCGTCGGACTTGCTCGACGTGATGGTGACGACGTCGCCGCCGACCATCGCCTTCAGCTCGTCCGGCGTGCCGAGGGCGACGATCTTGCCGCGGTCGATGATGGCGATGCGATCGCAGAACTCAGCCTCGTCCATGTAGTGCGTGGTCATGAAGATCGTGATGCCCTTCGTGTCCCGCAGCTCGTTGAGGTGAGTCCAGATGCTCTGGCGGGTCTGCGGATCAAGTCCGAGCGTGGGCTCGTCGAGGAACAGGATCTGCGGCTGGTGAAGCATCCCCCGCGCGATCTCGAGACGGCGCTTCATCCCGCCTGAATACGTCCTCACCTGCGAGCGGGCTCGATCCGTGAGCTGGAGCAGCGCCAGCATCTCGTCGATGCGCTTGCGGCGCTCGCTGGTCGGAACGCCATAGAGCCAGGCGTGGAACTCGAGGTTCTCGCGACCGGTGAGCACGTCATCGAGGGACGGGTCCTGGAAGACGAGACCGATGCGCTGCCGGACCCGAGCCGGGTCCTGGACAACGTCGATGCCGGCCACCTTCGCTGAGCCCGCGGAAGGCGTAAGTAGCGTGCACAGGATCGAAATCGTCGTCGACTTGCCTGCACCGTTCGGGCCCAGGAATCCAAATATCTCGCCGTGCCCGACCGCAAGATCGATCCCTCGCACGGCTTCGACTTGCCCATATCGCTTGACGAGGCCACTGGCCTGAATGACCGCTTCGGAGCTGCTCATGCACTCAACCTACGCGCGTTTTCGCTGAGCCGTCGGAGCATACCCGTGAGCTGCTCGACCTCTTTGTCGGTGAAACCCTCGAGCAGCTGCCGATTCACGCTTTCAAAGGTCGGAGCGGCTTTCTTGGCGATCGCGAGGCCCGTGGCGGTGAGCTCGATCGAAATCAATCGCCGGTCGCCGATACCTACCTTCCTGACCACCACACCTTTCGCCTCGAGCCGGTCGATGAGGCGAGTCATCCCGGCGCCGTCAGTCCCCAGACGCGCCGCAACCTGAAATGGGCTCGGCTTCTTTTTGCGCTCCCAGGCGCGCAGAAGCCTGGCCAGGGTGGCTTGCTGCGCGGTGATGCCGTGTGAAGAGAGCTTGCGCTCGAGCGCTGTTCGCATCTCGCGCGCGGCCTGGAAGACCAGCGTGGCGATAGTTTCACCCCCGTCGCCGGCAACTGCTCTCTCGACGTCAACAACTCCCATTTCAACGCCAGAATACTTGTCTAGACAGTAATTGTCAAGACAGTTACTCGCCGTGCCGGCCGGCGCCCTCACTGAAACGCTGTGCGCCTGCCTGCGATTCTCCGGAACGGACCACCTCGATGCCGCCGCGATACTCAGCTCGCATCGCCTCGTCCATGCTCATCGACCACTGGGCCAGGACGCTGCGCCGATCCGCTCGAAGGGCTCCCT
>WNFC01042712.1_pt1 | contig 11423 bp, 10 predicted proteins | sample 5400541 | NCBI WGS metagenome assembly WNFC01 (sample SAMN13153342, study PRJNA577476) | soil metagenome | isolation source: 120 cm saprolite under Douglas fir tree site 2 hole 2 replicate 1 | place: USA:California | collected 2015-04-18
CGGCCCGGCAGCGGCGCGTGCCACGGGCGGAGTGTGGGCTGCCGTTGCGGTTGGCGACGCGCAGAACCGGCAGTTGGCGTTGCACCTGGACCCGCGTTCACGGCAAGCGCTCGTGGCGGCTGGGATCAGCACCTTGTCGCTAACCCAGGAGGCGCCGGCGCTCGTGCGCGCGTGGCATGACCAGCAGCCCGTTGCAACCAGCCATCCCGAGAGCTGGGGCGCTGATTTGCGGGCTATCGCCGATGCAGTGGGCGGGGTGCGCGCCGCCCTCATTTCACCGCTGATCGCGAGCGGTCGCGCCTATGGCCTGTTCGTCGTGCTGGCCGATCGCGTCTCACCGTTTGTCGACGATGACCTGGCGGTGCTGGCGGTGCTGGCTGAGCAAGCCGCGCTTGCGATCGAAGGACTGCGCTTGCTGGAGGACAACGCCCGCGAGCGGACGACCCTCGGCGCGGTGATGGCCAGCATGCAGGACGGACTGCTGGTCATGGACGAGGCAGATCTCATCAGGTACTGCAACGCGCGAGTCGACGAGCTGCTGGGCACAGCGTCTGGCGCACTTCTAGGCCGGACCCTGGAATCAGCACTGACGGCCTTCGGCTCGCGTGTGGTTGATTTCGATTCGGTGAGCGTCGCATTGCGCAAGACGCTGAGATGTTCAGATGCGCTGCCGCCGCTGGAAATGTCCATGGTCGGCCCGCCACGGCGCGACGTGCTGCTCCAGTCGTTCGCCGTAGCCGATGCAGCCGGGACACGACGCGGAACCGGCATCGTTCTGCGCGATGTCACCGCGGAGCGCGACCTCGTGCGGACGAAGGACGAGCTGGTCTCAGTCGTGAGCCACGAGCTGCGCACGCCGCTCGCATCGGTCGTTGGTTTCGCCGAATTGCTGCGCACTCGCGATCTGAAAGAGGCCCAACGCCAGCAATTCCTGACGGTGATCGAGGAGGAAGGTCGGCGACTGACCGCGCTGATCAACGATTTCCTCGACCTCCAGCGCATGGAGAGCGGCCGCCAGCAGATCAGCCCACGGCCCGAAGAGCTTGCAGCTCTGCTGGAGCGCGCCGCGGCGGCCGCCGGCGAAGACCCACTCTGTCCGATTCGGATCGAGATCGAGAACTGGCTGCCCGCGGTTCGGGTGGATGCCGACCGGCTGCTGCAGGTCCTCAGTAACTTGCTGTCAAATGCGCGCAAGTACTCGCCTCATGGCGGGACGGTCCACGTCGCGGCCAGGCGGGCGGACGGTCAGGTGACGGTGTCCGTCCAGGATGAAGGCCTGGGCATCCCACCGGATGCCCAGGCACACCTGTTCCAGAAGTTCTATCGAGTTGACAACTCGGATCGGCGCCAGATCAAAGGCACCGGCCTCGGCCTGACAATCAGTCGCAAGATCGTCGAGGCTCACGGCGGGCGCATCTGGGCTGAGTCGGCGGGGCTTGCGCAAGGAAGTCGCTTCTCCTTCACATTGCCAGTTGCGGAGGTGCCGCTAACCAGCGGTGACGTGCTCATCGTGGAGGATGATTCCGGTTTTGCCCGACTCATGGCGGCCGAGATGGCTGGCTACGGGCTGACCGCGGTGTCGGTCTCCACGGTGGAGGATGCGCTGGCGCAGGTTGACCGGGAGCGGCCACGCGCGGTGGTCCTCGACTTGCTGCTGCCCGGTGCTGAAGGCGAGGTATTCCTACGTCGGTTGCGGCGCGCGGGCCTACAGGACATACCTGTGATTGTCGTGACGGTCAAGGACTTGAGCGTCGAAGAACGCACCGCGCTCGACGATCTCGGCGTCATCACGGTGCTGCGCAAGAGCGCCGGTGTCGCGGCGGCGGCCAGCGAGGTTGTCCGAGAAGTCATCACACCGCGCGTGGCAGTCGGTGTCGGTGCAGGAGGAACTAGCGGATGACGACAGTGTTGATCGCGGACGACGAGCCGAGCCTGCGACTCCTGGTCAGCGCCACGATCGCGACTGACGAGTACGACGTCGTGGAAGCTGTCGACGGTGACGAGGCCTGGGAGCTGCTCCGCAAACATCGGCCCACGGTGGCACTGTTGGACGTGCAGATGCCTGGCCGAACCGGGCTGGACCTCACCCACGCGATTCGCGGTGACCCGGAGTTGTCCAGGACGTTTGTGGTGCTGCTGACATCCAAAGCGCAGCAAGCGGACATCCAGGCGGGTCTCGCGGCGGGTGCCGACCGCTACCTGACCAAGCCGTTTTCGCCACTCGAGCTCCTGACGGTCGTCGAGCAAGCGGTGGGCACGCCGTGACGCAGCCGGCGGCGCCAGAAGCGGATGCCCAGGCTCTGCTGTTTGCGCGCGACGTGGCCCGACTCAACCGCTTGCGGCGGGCGTACGAGCGCCTTGTTCCCGCGCACCTCGACCCCGAAGCGCCTGGCATCGGCGATGCGTTCGTCCGGGAGAGCACCGCGCTGTTCACCGACCTGCGCCACTTCACACGACTCATGGAGGGCTTTGCCGACGATCCGGTTCCGGTCCTGCGCGTCGTCAACGAGCACCTTGCGGTCGCGGTGGCTGCGGTCACCCGCTGCGGCGGCGTGGTGGAAAAGTTCGTCGGCGATGGACTACTCGCGACATTCGGCGCACGCTCCGATCAACCAGACCACCGCGAACGGGCAGTCGCCGCGGCGCTTGGAGTGATTGGCGCTAACGAAGCGCTCAATCGCCGGCGTAGCGCGGAGTGGGGCTTCCGTCTCGATGTTGGCGCGGGTGTCGCCAGCGGCCGGATCGTTCTCGGGCTGCTGGGTCCGCCCGAACGCGCGGAGCTTGGCATCCTGGGCGATGCCGTCAATGTTGCGGCGCGACTGGTGGCGCGCGCTCACCCTGGCGAGGTGCTCCTGGCGGGCAGTGTGTATCGGGGGCTGACCGGCTCCGTGCGGGCTGATCTGCTCGGTCGCCGCGCCGTGCGCGGCCGCGCCGGAAGGATCGACCTGTACCGTGTCTCCATTAAGGCGGCTTGAACTGCTCGGCGCCATCTGCCTCACGTTCGCCCTGACGGGATGTTCAGGACAGTCTGCCTCGCCCGCTCCAGCTGATCCCTTCGCCACCGTCGCCCAGCAGGCGGACGCGGCCTACACGCAGGGCATGGACCTGTACGAGCAAGGCCGCACCCGCGATGCGCTGGATGCATTCCAACGGGCCCGTCTGCTGAGCCCCAGCGACGATCCGCGTATCGATGACATGATCCAGCGTCTGAGTGCGGCGCTCACGCCCACACCGCGTCCGCTGCCGCCGACGCAAATACCCAAAGTGACACCAGTTCCAAACACCCCGGTACCGACGGCGGCGCCGACCGTGATTCACGCGCCACAACCACTTGCGCCGATTCCAGTGCCAACGCCGCCGCCCGCGCCAGGACCAACTCTCGTTCCAGAGCCAACCGCGGCTCCACTCCCAACTCCAGCTCCACTCCCAATTCCCGTCCCAGCTCCAACTCGTTCGAGCGTCACGGCGGTGACCACTCTGGTCTCCGCCGGGCCGGCCGCTCTGGACACGCTCGACGCGACCGATCAGCTTTTCATTGCCGACCGGTCTGGCCTGGTCTGGACCGTGGTGCACGGCCAACCCGCGCTCGAACGCCCGTACACCGTTTCGGGAACTCCGGTTGGATTGGCCGCTGATCCCGCCACCGGGCGACTGTACGTGGCCGTGCGCGGGCAACCCCCGGCGGTGGTGGTGCTCGATGCCGCCACTGGTCAGCAGCTGGCCAGTGCACCGTTGCCAGGCAACCCGGGTGACGTGCGCCTGGACTCGAGTCTCGGGTTGCTATTTGTGCTGGTGCCGGACCATGAGGCCCTCGTGACCCTCGATGTGCGCGACCTGAAAGTCGTTGGCTCGACGTCGGGGCTGGCGCAGGTGACGGGCATCGCTCTGGACGAAAACACACACATGCTGTATCTGAGCCAGCTGAACGGTCAGCTAGCAGTCGTCGACGGCCAAACGGGCACCGTTGCCGAACAACTGAGCCTGACCGGGGATGGCCTGTCGGGAATCGCTTTTGCGTACGGGCGCGTGCTCGCCGTAAATTCGCCCGGCCGGGAGTTGGTCGAGATCAATGTCTCGACTGCTGAGGTCAGCCGTATGTCGCTCGCGGCTGAGCCTGAGTCCATCGTCGTTGGCCCACAGAGCGGTGCGGTGTACGTGCTCGACCGCGCCACGAACGCGATCGTGAAGCTGGACCCCGGCGACGGCTCGGAGCTTGGTCGCGCGTCCGTCGGCGACGGAGCCGCCGCCTCAGCGTCTCGGCTGCAGCCAGACGCGCTCTGGCTGCGCCCGCGGATGGTGGTCAGTGCCATCGGTGAGCGCATCTACGTGATCGACCCGCAAGCGGCGATGCTCGCCGTAGTGTCGCTGTACCAGTAGCGCGATCCCAATCGCTACGCCTGCTGCGACGAGTGAGCCAAACTCCAGCCATGCTTGGGGGACAAGCTGCGCCTGGCGCGCGGCAAGTGTCTGGTCAAGTTGGACATTGCTGACGAAATCGGTGGTCCGCAGCGACGCGGCGGCGTCGTCGTCCACCTGCGATACGGCAACGAATACGAACAAGGCGACAATTACGGCCAACCAGGCAGTGAGTTGAGCCCGGGAGCGAAGCCTTCGACTGGCCATAGACACTATCCGGTCAGATGGATCACGGTGATGCCACCGCTCGCGCCGAACGTCCATATATTGGCCGACAGACCACCCGCGATGGGCCAGTTCGCCAGGTACTGGCCCGCGAACTCCTGGCAGCCAGATCCCCCCGTAGTCCTGACGCACCACACGTAGAACGCCCCCCATGCCTGAATGTTGAACGTCATGCCGTTGCTACCGTCCACCAGCGGCAAGATCATGACGCACCCGGGCTGCCCCTGACTCCATTGATTCGAAGGATCAGTCCCAGACACGCACGCGCCCGAGCTGGCGACCTGCTGGCTGATCTGTGGCACGCTGTTGCCGGTTTGGCCAACGATGACGGCCGGCGTGGCGGAGGTCGCGCCGCAATTGCTGCCGTCGCTCGTGCTGATCTTCTGGCCCTTGATGTAATAGATCGTCCCATCGGCCGCCTGGTTCGCAACAAAGGCGGGTGGTGCGCCCGCCGCCGGAGTGACGAGCAGTTGACTGGTCGTGACGTTGGGGTTACCCCCCACCACCGGCAATGACGCCGGGGTTGCTGCGAGAACGCCCGGCGTCGTCGTCACCACGACGGGAGTTTGGGTGGCGAGCTGCAAGGCGTCAAAGCCGGTGCCGCCACCGCCACCGCACACGATCAACGGGGCATTGCGTGTGTCAGCACCAGTCAAAATGCCAATCTGGGCAGTGGCGTGCCCGTCGGCGTCGAGTGTGGAGATGTTGAGCATGCCGAGCAGATAGGTTTGGAACGAGACGCGCTTGTCCACGTGCACGCCACTCGCCGCGCTGGGAATAGCGGATGCCGTGCCGGCTGGACAGGATGGACCGGAGGTGTTGGCGATCGTGCCGATCGCGCTGACGCCATCAGTTGCGACGAAATACGCGCACAGCGCCATAGGCGCGAGGCCAAACGCGTTGGCCTGAGCGTAGCTTGTGATCGCGGAGGCGATCGCGCTCACCGGCGTGGTCGCGCCAGCTGTGCGAAGTTCGCGAGCGCCCGCCAGGGCGGCCGCGTCCGCGGCGAGTTGGGTCGTGCGGCGCTGCACGTAGATGTTGCCACCGTCGAGCACCAGCGCCACCAGGGCGACCAGCCCGAAAACGCCGAATCCGAAGACCATGAGAATCTGGGCCGGTGCCCGCCGAGTGGTGCGTCGATGCACGGGCTGCTTCACTCGATGTATGCCCGGGCGGTCGTCGTGAGCGCCGGCAGCGGCGCCATCCCCGCGTTAGCGGCCATGGACAGCACGCCGTCAAAGAGCGGATTAAATACGAACGTGTACGTCAAGGCCACCTGGACGTAACCGTCACTCGCTGCCAGGCGTGCGGGTAGCACACACGCGGGTTGCAGCGGCAGTGGGCACGTCACGGACGACACGCTGCCCGAGCCACACGCCTGACCAAGGCCCTGACTCCGGACGCAAGACTGGTCGGCCACGGTCACGACGATCTGGTCCGTCAGTGGGTTCGTGCTCCCGGCGACGAGCGTGTAGTTATTGAATGCCGCAATGGATGCGGTCGACGGACTCCTGGGCAGGGCGGCTACGTGCGCCAGTTCGCGTGAACAGCGGCAGCACGAGCGCGAACTCGACGAGTGCCTGTCCGCACCAGCGGCCGCTGGCGCGCCGGTGACCACGCATCAGAACACGACCATCCGGGCGTCCGCCTGGACGGTGACCTGATTCAATCCAAGACCCATCGCCCCAGTGAGGAACCCGATAAACAGCGAAACGCCACCACTTGCTCGAACGTGCACCTGGGCACCTTGAAGCGCCGACAGACCTGATGCCCGCGCGGCTCCAATGCTCGAATAAATGGGACTGCCGGCCGCGGGCGTGACCTCGATCGTCAACGTCCAGGTGCCCCCGCTACACGCCTGACCTGCAGTCGGCGTCGCGCTGCATCCCCCGAGCGCCGGATCAGAGGCAGCGATAAGCCGGCCAAGGACCGTCGCGTCATCAATGGTCGGATCGAGGTGCACCGGTGGTCGCCAGCGTTGGCCAGATCGGGCCCATGATCACCACGCACAGCGCCGGAAAGATGAAGATGGCCAGCGGAAAAATCATCTTCAGCTGCAGTTGTGCAGCCTTTTCTTCGGCGCGTTGCCGGCGCAACACGCGCATCTGCTCGGCCTGGAGGCCCAGGACTTTGGTGACGCTGACGCCCAACTGGTCGGCCTGCATGATCGCGCCGACGAAGTTGTTGAGGTCCGGTACGCGCGTGCGCAGCGACATGTCCTTGAGCGCGTCTCGGCGCGCGCGCCCAACGCGCATTTCGGCCAGCACCCGCGCGAACTCCAGTGCCAGCGCGTCACTGCGCTTGTCCACCAATCGCTGAATCGCCGAGTCGAAGCCCAGCCCAGCCTCAACGCTGATCACCAGCAGATCAAGCGCATCGGGCAACGAACGCTGGATCTGCTGCTGGCGAGTGCGGGTCTTGCTGCGCAGCAGCAGGTCCGGGGCAAACCAGCCAAAGAGCGCACCGAACATGCCGAACGGAATCGCGTAGCCAGCCTGGCCACCAATGCTGAGCAGAAAGAACAACGTGCCGCCGAGCACCAGTCCGGCGAACGCTTTGGTGCCCAGATAATCGGCTGGCGTCCAGTGGTACGGATTGCCAGCCAGGGCCAGCTTCTGCCGGATCGCGTCCGGGCCCTGCTCCGCTGCCGGCGCCGCCGAGGCGCGCGCCCGACGCTGCTGGAAGCGCTCGAGTGCACGGGCCAGCCTGCGGATCAACGGCCGCAGGATTCGTTCGGTGAATGGCTGCTGCAGGTCGAGCTCCTCGAGGCTGCGCCGGCCCGTGCTCAATTGCTTGAGCCGGTCGGCCACCGGATCTGAATCGCGCCGAGCGATCCGCTGGCCGAAAATGATCAGTGCCAGACCCAGAACGCCGGTGCTGGCGAGCAGGAGCGGACCCATCTACACCTCGATGGCGACGAGTTTGCGCATGACCAGCATGCCTGTGCCAATGCCGAATGCCGCGCAGAACGGCAGAACCAACCATGGTCCGGGGCTGAACAGTTTGGCCATGTAGCCCGGCGCCACCAGCATCAGGATCCCGCCGATTGCCACCGGCAGTCCCGACAGGATGTATCCCGACATGCGTCCCTGCGCAGACATCGTGCGGATCTCGCCGTGCAGCTTCACACGCTCGCGGATGGTGCTGGCGATCGAGTCAAGAATGCGTGATAGATTGCCGCCAATCTCGAACTGCACCAGAATCGCGGTGACCAGCAGGTCCAGGTCTTCGCTGTTGACGCGGCGCACCAGGTGCACGAGCGCTGACTGAGGTCCGACGCCCAGACCAATTTCACGCACCACTCGCTGGAACTCCTCCGAGACGGGCGGCGCGGCTTCGCGCGAGATCATCTCCATCGACTGCACCAGGCTCAGGCCCGACCGCAACGAATTGCTCATCAGGGCAATGGTGTCGGCCAACTGGTCGTTGAACGCCTTCAGCCGACCCGCCTGCCGACGGCCCACCCAGACTTTAGGCAGGAACCAGCCGACCGTGCCCCACAGGGCCGCCACCAGGTGCGCGCCGGAGATGAAAAACGCCAGCGCGCCAATGATCACCGCCGCCGATACCTGGAGGATGAGGAACTCGCCGACCGTCAAGCGCACATTGGCGCGGGCCAACTCCGTCTGGAGTGCCGCGGCGAATGTCCGACCCGACACCGAAGCCTCGAGCCGGTTGGCCAGCAGCTGGGTGACATGGACCGACGCCGCTTGCTTCCGCTCTTCATCGCTCAGCTCGAACGGTCGCGCACCGTAGCGCCGCAGGCGCACATCCAGCCAGCGCATATCCGTGCTGACAATGCGCGGCAGGCCAATGACCAGCGAGATGCCTGCCCCGGCCGACAGAATGGCGAGCAACACCTCAACCGACATGCTCAGCGCCCAGCGATCGGCACACCGGGCGGTGGCGCAAGGTTGTACTTCTCGCGCATGTAGTTGAAATTGACGACCAGGTTGTTGTCGGCCAGCTCTTCGTCAGACGGCGCCCGAAGCACCATTTCGATGTTGCTGTCGCGATAAAACGTCGCCGCGTCCTTGAGCCACTTCAGGACCAGCGCCTCTTCCGGCTTGACCACGAAGATGATGCTGGCCTGGTCCAAAGCCGGTGCGCCTTTGCCGTTCGCGTCCCCCGCTGGCGGCACCAGCGCGCCGTCCGCCGCGTAGGTGCCGATCTCCTGGATGCGTAGATCCTGGAGCATGATGCGCGTCTGCAGGTATGGAATCGGGTTCGCCCGCACCTGATCGCGTTGGTCTGTCGTCAGACCCTGTGGCGCATCTATGGTCGTGTACAGCAAGTCGACCCGATCGCCCGCCCGCAGGGCGTTTACACGCGCCACCGAGAACTCATTGCCGGTGAACGACACCGGCATCACGTACATGACTTTGCCTCGCTCGATGCCGTACGACGGCGTGCTGCGACCGGCGAGCGGGCCCAGCTTGCGGGTATTGATGACCTCGCCTTTGAGCACGCCTTCGGGGGTGAACTTCCCGGCAACGTCCTCCACCCGCGTGGCCGCGCCAACCTGCATCAGCTGGTCCGGAATGACCTGCACCGCGAGCATCGCCGTGGCGATCTCGCTCCGCGGCGGAATGTCGACCGCGGCGACGATCACTTGCGTGGTCGGCAGCGAGGCTTTCACTCGCTCGGCGTCCGCGACCTGCGTGTACACCACCACGCCGACGAACAGCGACAGGATCACGCCAATCGCCGTGAGGATGTAGCCGACGCGTTTGGGTCTCACTCTGCGGCCATGCTCCGTTCGTTACCTGGCGTTTGCACTTTGCATACCCCCGGGTCTGTCTACCGGGTCATCATTCGGAGCGCATCGTGGGCCGAAGGTAGATACCCATATACCCCCATTCGGAGGATGGCGACTCACCCGCGGTGGGGTGACAATTCCCCGGGTGGGAGCGCGTGCTCTTTCTATGCTGGCACTCACCAGCGCCGCCGTTTTCGGCATCGGCGTCCTGGCGGAGTCGGGCCCCAGCCCCGAACCCGCCTATGCGCCGATCGGCGCCGCATTGATCGTGGGCGCGCTGCTGACCGCCCGCGGCAGGCCCGCGGGCGCACTCACGTCCTTCATCATCGTCCCCGCGCTGGTCGCCTACGTGCGCTTCGGCGCCGCCGCCGTGCCAGCCGTCGCGTACGCCAGCCTGGTCGCCAATCTGGTGCACGGCGTCCGTGGCAGAGCGCTGGCTGTCGCCCTCGTGCTCGACGCACTCGCGTTCGCGGACGCATGCCTGCTGGCGCGTAGCTTCACGGCGGAACCGTTGCTGGGGGCCAGCGCATTTGTCGTTGGTTTCGTCGGGCTGCGATTCGGACTGAGGCTGCTGAGCTCCCACGCCGGCATGCCGCCGGCCCAAGACCGTCGCGCCGAGCAACCCGGCGTCCTGATTCCGCTGGCACTCGCGCCTCTTGGTGCGCTGCCACTCATGACCGGCGCGCGGCTCGGCGACGGGGCGCTGCTGCTGACCCTTGCCGCCGTACTCTCACTGCTCGTACCGGTGCGCGAGGCGGCGCTCCTGGCGGCCGCCCGCGCCGAAGCCCAAACGGAACGGGACCACCTGGCACGTGCGAACGCGCTGCACGACGAGCTGGTGCATCTGATCACCCACGAGCTCAAGAATCCGCTGACCATCGTCCGCATCTACACGCAACTCGGGCAGCGGGCGCTGAACAGCGGCTCCACCAACCAGCTCGCCGAGTGCTTGGCGGGCATCGGGCAGGCCGAACGAACGCTCGAGCACCTCGTCGACAACATGCTCGACATCAGCAAGCTCGAGCAGGATGACGCCCTGCCACCCGCCGAGCGGTTGCAGGTGGCGGATATGGCCTATCAGGTTGTCGCCGAGCTGGAGCCGTTAGCCGAACAAAAGCAGCAAACGCTGGTCGTGGACGCACCCCACGACCTACCCAGCATTTCAGCGTCGCCGGTACTGCTTCGCGAAGCGCTCAGCAACCTGCTCAGCAACGCCGTGAAGTACACGCCCGAGGGTGGCCGAGTGGTGGTGTCGATGCGCGTTGGGGACGAGCCGAACTCACTGCAATTGGCGGTCGCCGACACGGGGATTGGGCTGAGCGAAGCCGACCTCGCGCGCTTGTTCACCAAGTTCTTCCGCAGCTCGGATCCACGCGTCGCCAAAGAGCGCGGGACAGGTCTAGGTCTGGCGCTGACACACGCCATCGTCCATCGCATGGGCGGCAAACTCACGGCGGTCAGCGAGTTGAACCGCGGCACAACCTTCCGTCTGCAGCTGCCCATTTCCACAGGAGGGTCGACCAGAGATGTGGTCGCCTCTAGACGCCACCCAGCTCCGCGCCCGGTTTAGCCGGCACTTCCCCAGCGTGGACGCCACCCAGCTCCGCGCCCGGTTTAGCCGGCACTTCCTCAGCGTGGACGCCACACGCCTGGGCGCGCGGTTTAGCGGACACGTTCGCATCGTCGGTCTCGCCTACCTGGGCGGCGGCGGGCTGGCAGCGTTCTGTCTGGTGGCACTGCTGCTGTTCACCCCCGCGACGGAAGTGGTCAAAGAAGTGCTGAGCCTGCCGCTGCAACAACTCTTCGACCAGCCGCTGCCGGCCGTGGCCGGGCCCGCGCCGGCGCCTGTCGTGGCGGCCCTCGTCAAGCCCGTGCCAACGCCTGGGGCAGTCGTCGCTCCAGACGACGACGTCCTTCCGGTGTTAGTGGCCACGCCGATTGATGCAGTTGCGCCGCTGGCTCCGACGCCGCGCCCTCAGCCCGACGTGGTAGTCCCCGAATTTGCGCCGACGCCGACGCCAGA
>WNFC01008338.1_pt1 | contig 11422 bp, 9 predicted proteins | sample 5400541 | NCBI WGS metagenome assembly WNFC01 (sample SAMN13153342, study PRJNA577476) | soil metagenome | isolation source: 120 cm saprolite under Douglas fir tree site 2 hole 2 replicate 1 | place: USA:California | collected 2015-04-18
CGCCGGATCCAGCCACAGATCGCCGCGGCCGCCTCGGTCTCACCGGTGACAGCGAACGTCCACGGCGCCCGATAGAAGTGGTAGCCCTCGCGCGGATCGCCGATGGACCCGTCGTCATTGACCTGACCCAGGAGCCAGTCGAGACCCTTCTGGCGTGCAGCTCGGTAGGCCTGCAGTCGCGCACTCTTCAGTGGGCTGGAAATCGTCGTTGCCATGGAACGTCCTCCTGGGAAAGATGGAAACGGCGGGCAGAGGCTCAGAACGCCAGCGCCCGCCGCGGATTGTCGATCAGTAGCGCCCGCACCTCGGCTTCCGTCAGGCCTTCCTGGCAGAGCAGTGGGACGAATGTCTTGAGCAGGTAGTCGTAGCCGTGACCGCCGTTCCAGTGCAGCTGCGAATTGCCACAGATATCCATCGAGAGCAGCACCTGGTCGAGATGCCCAGCCCGCACGACCTCAACCACGTTCCGCGCTCGTTGCTCCTCGGGTTGGGTCCCGGCGCTCGCAGGTCGGCCGACATGATCGATCTGGACAAAGACCCCTGTCGCCGCAACCGCCAGGACATCGCGCGCGTGGCGTCGCTCGCCAAGATGACCGATGATGATTCGCTCTGGCGGCACACCCTCTTCTCGAAGCAGCGCTACCTGCTCGAGGGCGAGGTCTCCAAAATGCGTGGTATGTGTGCTGATGGTGACACCGACCGCTCGCTGGGCGCGCGCGGCCGCGCGGAAGACCCGCTCTTCAACTGGCGTGATGCGGAAGCGCTCGGTGCCCAGCTCGCCGATGACACCGGGACGCACGTCGGTACCGTCGACTCCATCCGAAAACTCACGAATCAGTCGATCGGCCAGCTGATTGGTGTCCAGCTCGTGTACCAGCGCGGGATAGACCCGCTCGCGGTACCAGCCGCAGCCCATCACGACGTGGAGTCCGGTCGCTTCCGCGAGCCGGCGCAGGCCTGCCGGGTTGCGGCCGATACCTTCCGGAGTGACGTCGACTACGGCCGAACCGCCGGCGCTGCGATAGACCGCCAGCTCCTCGGCAAGCAGCTCCTCGTCGTCGATGATGCCGTTGTAGTCTCGTCGGCCGCCCCATTCCCACAGATCACAGAAGGTGTGTTCGTGCATCATCGTCGTACCGAGCGCGGCGGGCTGGATCGACCCCAACACTGTCTGGATCTGCATGGCGGCGCTCAGACGGGCTGAGGTACGCCGCGCAGCAGCAAGGGCGCGACTGCCTCGATCGTCGGGCGGAACGACTCGAGCACGTCGGCAAACGTCGCAACCAGGCGATCGATTTCGGCGTCGGTGGTGACCGTCGACACCGCGAGCAGCCCAGAAGTCTTGATGCCGCGGGTCAGCAGCGCAAGCTGGAGCAAACGCAGCAGCTCTGCAGCGTTGGCAGCCTGCTGTCGGTCCGATTTGACCGAAGACGGCGCGTCGATGCTCACCAGCGATGCGGCCGACGTGACCTCGAGACCGATGCCCAGCCGCTCACCGACGTGCTGGAGTCCCGCGTGCAGCCGACTGCCGCCTTTCGCCAGCTGGGCGAAGGCGTCGGAGGTGAGCAGCTCGATGGCCGCCACGCCTGCCGCGGCGGTCAATGGGTTGCCGTTGAAGGTGCCGGCGTGGGCCACTGCTGGTGGGTCACCGTGGGCGAACACGCGCATGACGTCGGCTCGACCGCCAAACGCGCCGACAGGCAAGCCACCGCCGATGATCTTGGCCATAGCGGTGAGGTCCGGCAGGACGCCGAATCGCTCCTGCGCGCCTCCGGCCGAAACCCGCAGCGAGATCACCTCGTCGAAGATCAACAGCACGCCGTTATCGCGCGTCACCTGGCGCAGCGCCTCGAGGTAGCCGGGGGTCGGGAGCCCAAGTGAAGGCCGGGTCAGGATAGGCGTTACCACCACGGCAGCGAGCTCGTCGCGATGGGCGCGGATGATCGTCGCCGCGGACTCCGCATCGTTGAACGCGGCCAGGAGCACATTGTCGGCCGCGTTGCGCGGTACTCCGCCCGTTGCCGGCACTGGCCGCGGATCGGACGAGGAGGCAGCCAGATTCAACTCGACGCCCTCGTACGTCCCGTGATACGCGCCGTCCATCTTCAGGATGCGGTCGCGACCGGTGAACGCCCGAGCAGCTTTGAGCGCGTGCATGTTGGCTTCGGTACCGGAGTTGCAGAACCGCACTAGCTCCAGCGAAGGCACACGCGCACAGAGCAACCTGGCCAGCTTCAGCAGGCTGGCATTGGGCGCGTTCCACGCCGTCCCGCGCTTTGCTTGCTCGTCGATGGCCTTGGTGATGGCCGGGTGAGCGTATCCATGAATCAGCGAGGTCGAATTGAAAGTGAAATCCAGCAGCTCGTTGCCATCGACGTCGACCAGGGTGGTGCCGTGCCCGGCATCCATATATGACGGATACGGCTGAAAATGGGTGCCGCTGCGCGTATCGCCACCCGGCAACAACGCCTGCGCCTCGACGTCCAGCGCTCGAGAGCGGGGCGTGCGCGCTCGGTACAGATCCTCTGCCTGTTGTCGCAGGGAGCTGAGCGTCGGCCCGTTCGTCAACGCCATCAGTGTACTCTGACCTTGCAGGTCTGCATAGAAGGTTTACTCCAATCCGGGGGTTCAGTCCCAGTACAGCGTGACCCCGACCATGCTGTGGTGCCTAGGTGTAATTCGCGCCGCGGCCGCGACTACGCTGCTCACCTCGCTCGACCGCCTTGACCACCTCGCGCAGATCGCGCACGTACGCCGCCACGAATGGCTCGTGCCCGGGCGATTGCATGAACCGAATACCAGGAAATGGCACCGAATCCCGCGAAACAAGCCAGCCGCGGTCTTCCAGACCGTCGGCGATGGCAAAGATGTCCAATGTCCGCGACGTGTACACAAATACTGTCATCGCCGGCTGGCCCAGCACTTCCAGGCCTGGGGTCGCGTTGATGTCTGCTTGGAACTGGCGGATGTAGCGCATCGTCTGGCCGACCAGGCGTAGATACCCATCGCGACCGAGGTATTTCAGCACCGCCCAGGCGGCGGCAATCACACCTCCGGGCCGGGTGCCGGCCATCGTCGGCGTGTGATACCAGCCGGCCGGGCGCCGCGGCGGACCGAAATCGAACGGCTGATACTGATAGATCTCTTCGTCGCGTGACAGAATCATCGACGCGCCTTTGGCCGCGTACCCGAACTTGTGCAGGTCGGCCGAAATACTCGTAACCCCCGGCACCCGGAAGTCGAACCGCGTCAGCGGATAGCCGAGTTGCTCGACGAAGGGCAGGAAGTACCCGCCGACGCATGAGTCGACATGGAAGTTGAGGTCGCGCTCGGCGGCGATCGCGGCCATCTCGGGAATGGGGTCGACCATGCCGAGGATGAGACTCGGCGCCGAGCCTACGAGCAGGACAGTGTTGTCATTGACGGCGGCCCGATAGGCGTCGAGGTCCACCTGCCAGGTGTCACCGTGCAGCGGTGTCGGCACGATCGTCAGGCCAAAGTAGTGCGCGGCTTTCCAGAATGCGGGGTGCGCCGACTCCGGCAACACCATCTCCGGCTGGGTCACCTCCGGACGCCGGACCCTGGCCCGGTCGCGGGCCGATTTGACCGCCAGCAGAATGCTCTCCGAGCCGCCCGAGGTGATATTGCCGAATGGTCGCTCGGCGTGCATCAGATCCGCCGTCATCGCGACCACCTCGCGCTCGAAGCGATCGAGGCTGGGGAACAGGCCCGAGTACAACGCATTGCCGGTGAAGAACCGGGTGTATGCCTCCAGTGCTACCTCGAGCACGTCGTCACCCGCCGGATAGGAGACGCCGGCCGCGAGCCGTTCCTTCCAGCGGGCGTCACCCTGGCTGGCCTCGGCCAGCTCCGTGCGCAGCTCGTCGGCCGACAGACCGGCGGTAGGAAACGCGAGTTGCTCAGTCGCTGAGACGGCCATACCGATTCCTCCTTGCGGATGCTGATTCAGCGCGGTTCACAGAACCCGCCCAGCCCGAGCAGCAGTGCGGCCGTCCGGTGCGAGACTGACCTGACCGTTGACAATCACGTACGCGATTCCGGTTGGATACCGACCGCCAGAGCGTTCGTCGCCATCGTCCTGCACGCGCGCCGGATCGAAAACCGTCACGTCGGCCGCGAAGCCAGGACGGAGCAAACCGCGGTCCCATAATCCGAGCCGCCGCGCCGGCTCACCCGTCATCTTGTGTACCGCCGCCTCCAGCGACAGCACCCCTCGCTCGCGCACATAGTGGCCGAGGACACGGGGAAACGTCCCGAATGATTTCTGCATCTCCGGTCGACCAAGCGGCCCGTCGAGCGCCACGGTGATGCCGTCGGTAACCGGAATGCCGAGCGGATGCGATAGCAGGAGGTCAACGTCCGGGGCCGACTTCGAGGTCGGCGCCACCCAGATTTGTCCATCGTCTTCCGCAAGCAGCGCCAGGGCCGCGTCGACGGGCGGCTGCTCGCGCGCGCTGGCCAGTTCGGCAATGCTACGGCCGACCCACTCGCTGTGCGCGGGCAAGCCGACCCGCACGATGAGCTCATCGGCCCAGTGCGGCCGCAGCCCGGCGACGCCCGCTTCAAGCTCACCCCGAATTACTGCGCGTTGCTCCCGGTCGGCCAGTCGCGCCAGCAGGTCCGACGTCCCGCCGGCGCGCGCCCAGCCTGGCACGTACTGGCTCATCGGCCCGCCACCACGCAGCCACGGCGTCACGTCGAAGCACACCTCGGAGCCGCGTTCGCGCGCCGCTTCGAGAAGCCCCAGGATTTGCTGCGCCGTCCCCCACTGCTCGCGTCCGGCCGGGTACAAGTGCGAGATGAACGCTGGAACCGACGCGTGGTCCGTGATTTCGAGAGCCTCATTAAGTGCCGTCGGCAACCCGGCGCTGTAATTGCGCATGTGGGTGTGGTATCCAAGCCCTGAGCCGCCGAGTACGTCGACGAGCGTCGTCAGTTCGGCCGTCGACGCATAGCAGCCAGGCGTGTACGTCAGGCCACTGGAAAGTCCAACCGCACCGTCGCCCAGCGCCCGCTCGAGCAACTGGCACATCAGTGCGAGGTCGGCCGCTGATGCCGGCCGATCGGCCTGGCCCAGTACGGCCACGCGCAGCGTTGTGTGGCCGACCAGCGTCAGAAGGTTGATCGCCGGTGCCGCGTGCTTCAGCCGCTGACGATACTCGGCCATGCTCGACCAATCCCAGTCGTACCCATCGTGCGAAAACATCAACCCATCGCGCCGGTAACTAGCCCGCTTCTCGACGCCCACCGGTGCCGCCGAGAAGCCGCAGTTGCCCACCAGTTGCGTGGTAATTCCCTGGCGAATCGCACTCTCCGCCCGCGGGTCCGCCAGCAGCGAGACGTCCGAGTGGGAGTGAAAATCCACGAATCCGGGCGCAACCACCAGGCCCTCGGCCTCCACGACCACTCGAGCATCGGTCGTCACAGCCGTGCCCCCTGACGCCTCCGCGCCAGACCTGGACAGCACACCGATAGCTGCGATTCTGTCGCCCACAACGCCAATGTCCGCACGGAACCAGGGCCCGGCGGTGCCGTCGACGATCCGACCGCCGCGAAGGAGAAGGTCGTACATCGAACTGATCGACCGCCGCTCAGACGGCCCGCGGCCCCAGCGCGGTGCGCAAGCTATCGCTCAGCGTATTGAGGCCGAGGATCGTGATCGTGATCACCAGACCTGGAAACAGTCCGAGCCATGGCGCCTGCACCAGGAAATTACGGCCGTTGTTCAGCATGGTGCCCCAGGAGGGCGCCGGCGGTCGGCTGCCCAGCCCGAGAAAGCTGAATGCGGCTTCGAGCAGGACGGCCTCGCCCATCATCAAGGCCGTTTGCACCAGCAGCACCGGCACGACGTTCGGCAGAATGTGGCGACTAATAATCCGGACGGTCCTGGCGCCCAGCACCCGCGCGGCCATGACGTACTCCTCGCCCCGCTGGGTCAGTACCGCCACGCGGGTCAGCCTGCCGAGGGTCGGTACGTTGATGATCGCCACGGCGATGGCGACGTTCAGGATGTTGCTGCCCAGGACCGCCACCAGCCCGATGCCGAGCAAGATGCTCGGGAATGCGAAGATCGTGTCGAACAGACGACCGATCGCGCCGTCGAGTGCGCCGCCGGCGTACCCCGCCGCCAGGCCGAGCGGCACGGCGACGACCAGAGCCACCAGGGCCGAGACGAATGAGACCGTCAGGGAGATCCGCGCACCAAACAGAATCCGCGACAGAACATCGCGGCCCAGATCGTCAGTGCCAAACAGATGCCCAGCCGACGGCGCGGCCAGCGGCAGGCCGGTGGCGATCTTAAGCGGGTCATAGGGCGCCAGGCGCGGCGCCAGCACCGCGACCACTACAAGCGCACCCAGGATGAGCAGGCCGAGCCGACCACCGGACTGGCTAAGCAACCGCCGCAGCGCGCGGCGTGTCACTCCCTGGCTCGGGCGGCTGCCGATCGACGGGATAGCCAGGGCGGAGCCCGTGCCGGCCTGCGCAGACGACACTGCCATCAGGACACGAGCGCGACCGGTGATCCGCTGGCCAGTCGACGAGACGAATCAGCGCCCATATCGAATCCGCGGGTCGAGCACGGCATAGCTCACATCGGCCAGGACGTTGATGATGATGAACGTCTGGACAAACAACAGCATGGTGGCTTGAACGATCTGATAGTCCTGATTATTGATCGCGTCCAGGATGAGGCTGCCGAGCCCCGGCCAGCCAAATATGGCCTCAGTGATCACCGCACCACCGAGCAAATAGCCGAACTGGATCGCCATCATCGTCACCACCGGCAACAGCGCGATGCGCAGCATGTGGCGCCCGACGACAAGTCGTTCGGTCAGGCCCTTTGCCGTCGCCGTGCGGACAAAATCGGCGTGCGCAATGTCCAGGATTGAGGCCTTCAGGAACCGAATCAAGACCGCCGTGCCATACAGCCCGAGAGTCACCGACGGCAGGATCAACAACTTGACCGATCCAATTGGATCGGCGGTGACACTCACGAACCCAGAGGCGGGTAACCAGTGCAGGTCCACCGCGAAAAACAGCACGAGCAGGATACCAAGCCAAAAGGTCGGTGTCGCTAGCGCCACGCTAGTAAGGACCGCCACTAGCCGGCTCATGGGATGCCCTGGCCGGACCGCGCTGAAGATACCGAGCGGCACGCCGAACAACAACATGACCAACAACGCCCCGACCGCCAGGTGGGCGGTGGCCGGCACCCGCTGCATGATGAGCTGCGAAACGGGCCGATTGGTGGCGTACGACGTTCCGAAATCGCCAGTCGCCAATCGGTTGATCCACGTCACGTACTGCACCACAATCGGCTGATCCAGGCCGAAGTTGTGCCGTAGCGCGGCTACCTGCTCAGGCGTCGCGCGCTGCCCAGCCATAGTCACCGCCGGATCGCCTGGCACGAAGCGAATGAAGACGAAAACGAAAATGCTGGTCAGGAGGACAACGGGAATCGCCTGAAGAAGGCGCCCAGCAACGTAAGCCAGCATTGCTCAGGGCTTCCTCGCCGCGGCGCCTACCCCGTGAGTTTCACGTTACCGAGCGAAATCACCTGGTCAATCGGCTTGCGGAAGTCCTGGACCCGTTTGCTGAGGCCGTCGAACGTGACCCAGAACGCCAGGATCAGGACCCAGCTCTGGTCAGCTAGCATTTCCTGAATCTGGTCATAAACCGGCTTGCGCACGTTCCGGTCGATTGACGTGGTGCCCTGCAACACGAGATTCTTGTAGTCCTCGAAGAACGGTTGCGTTTGCAAATTCGCCTTATTGTTCGCGAGACGCATTGGCGAGCTATTACTGATTTCGGTGGCCGGATCGAAGCCGCCGTCGCCTAGCCCATATGCCTGAATGTCGTAGTTGCCGGCGAAGTAGTCCTCGTAGAAAGGGCCTTGTTCCTTCGGCGTAATGTTGAGCGTGATCCCGATCTGCGCCAGACTCTGTGCCCACACCTGGGCCATGGCTTGCGAACCCGGCAGCACGCTTTCGCTGATACTGATCGACGTTTCGAAGCCACCACCGACGCCTGCCTCGTTCAGCAAAGACTTCGCCTTGTCCAGATCGAACGTGTACGTTGTCGCCGCTGTCTGGTCGTACCAGAAGCTGTCCGGCAGATACCGTGCTTGCGTGGTCGGTCCGGTGCTGTAGTACGCCAGCTTGTTGATGGTTTCGCGGTCGAGGCTGTAGTTCAAGGCCTGGCGAACCAGTTTGTTGTCGAACGGCGGATGCGCGAGGTTGAGCACGTTTGCGTACCACGTCCCGCCGGGCGGGTAATTGGAGATCTGCAGCGACGGGTCGTTTTGCAGGCGGACCGCATCCGACAATGCCAGCGCGTTGACCGCGTCGACGCTGCCACTCTGCAAGTTTGCTAGCCGAGCCTGCGGATCGCCGATGATCTTGACAGTCACGCTTGAAAGGTACGGTTGGGGTTGATTCCAATAGCTGTCGAAAGCCTGCATTACGAGTTTGTCGCCGGAGCTGTAACTGACGAATTTGAACGGCCCGCTGCCCACTGGGTTGGTGGCGACGTCAGCCATCGCCTCCTTGGGAATGATGTACAGCTTGCTCAGATCGATGAGCTTGACCGGATACACGGTCGAATAGTTCAGCCGCGCCGTGTATGGATCGATAACATCGACACTCGCGACCGAGTTGTTGAACACGTCGTACAGATAGTGGCCGATGGACTTGTCCTTGGCACGATCGATGTTGTCGACGATATCCTGCGCAACCATCTCACGGCCGTTGTGGAATTTGACGCCTCGTTTCAGCTTGATGGTCAGCGTCTGATCCGTTTCCTGCCAAGACTCAGCCAGTTGTGGATTCGGTGTTTGCGCGTCGGGCCCGAAGTAATCCACCAGGCGATTGAAAATCTGCTCGGTGACGTATCGGAGCGGGACGATCTGGAAGTAGGGATCGAACTTGATGTCTCCCGTGCCAGCCGCCACCAGGTCGCCAGAGCGTTGGTCGGCGGGCGCGGCTGCCTGCAGAACAGTGCCAAATGAGGGGGCAGCACTGGCAACGGACGAGCTTGCAATGCCAAGCACGCCAAGCGCGCCGACAGCGAAAAGTCCACCCCGGAGCACCTGCCGGCGGGTAAGCAGTGGGAGCGGTGTGACTGGTGTAGCGTCCATTACTCTCTCCATCCTGTGACGGTCGGGTGCGATCCGCCATTGTCAGGCTTCGGTGCCACTGCCGACCACCTCGTGCGGGCGGTCTTTCCCCTGGTTCAGAACTCGCTTGATTAAGATGGGCGTGAGATCAACTGTAGTGCTTTCGTTCTCTAAGCTTGCAGGTGTCCATCATTCCTGACCCGTCGACCGGTGTCAAGCGTCGCCCATTTCAGCGCCCTCGCCCAGCGCGACTGCCTGGTCGCCTGCTGAGCACGGGCAGAGCACCTAGCTCTGGCCGTGACCGTGAAGAGTCTGGAGCCAACGTAACCGCTGGATGCTTTCAATCGTGACGGACAAGTGCTGGTGCTTATGGGTGCGTCGCGGCCGCATCATGCAGGAATATGCCACCGGGCGCGCGCCCTGAGACGATATTGCGAGTTGACCCTTACTGTGCAGGCCATCCGAGCGCGTTGAAGACTGCGACGGGGTCCAGATAGTCCCGCCAGTGCGTCACTTTGCGGTCCTTGATGGTGATCACTGAGACGAAGTGGTTGTCGTAGGTCCGCCCGGTTTGGACTGCCTGCCCATGCACCGCGTACTCAAGCACAATCACCGACGCCTCACGATCCCGGTGAACGGCCAGTTCGTCCGCGCTCCGCAGGACGATGTTGCTGCCGTAGCCGCGGTAGAGCTCGGCCACGGCCCGGCGTCCCTCAACCCGTCGCGGGTATCCGGGAACGGAAATCACGTAGTCGAAGATTACGTCGTCGGCCAGGAGATTGAAGAAGTGCCCGCCGTCAACGAAGCCTGCCAGTCCTTTCTCGATGATTCGGAAGAAGGGGTCCAGCGCCGCGTAGTCGCCGAATTCGTCGATGGGCGTGGTCACTTGGCTGCCTGGAGGGTCCATGCGTCGGCGTCGATGTCGTTGTGGGTGACGGGTATGCCGATCACGTCCGCGATGATATCGGCGACGCCGCTGACCGTGAGCGATTGAGGGCCGGGCGGCACGCTGGCCAGAAATGTGTGGCTATAGTAGTGCGGCGCTTAGCGCGAAAGCGCCCAGGTCCTCCTGCGTCACCCACGCCGCACCGACCGCTGGATCCGACCATGTCCGCACACGCCACAAGACTCCGCCCACGTCCACGTACAGCATTTCTCGAACGAGGCTAGCGGCTGCACCGAGGTCCTCGAGCGACTGCCAGGACGTGCCGTCGTCAGCATTGAACCAGGTGCGCGACTGCCACAACTCACCGTCTTCATTAGTGAAAACGTCCTCGCTGAGGAGCAGGTACGCGCTGCCGGAGACGTACCTCGGTAATTCCAGAGTGAGGACTTCTGGCGTGGTCTGTGGTGGAACCGCGTCGTGCACGCCACTCACGTCACCGCTATTCACCACCAGTGACGGCACCGGCACGAACACGGGCGCTGGCGGCACGAAGCCGGCCGGCGCGGGCAACTGACGCACACGGTCCGAGGCCAGCGGCGCTGGGCCCGGCCCGGCCGACTGACCTATCGGCGAATGTGGCGGACCAACTGGACCCACGTGCACAGGCTCGGGTGTTCGCGTCGGGGTGGGTAGTGGGGTGTGCGTCGGCGCGGGTGTTCTGGTAGGCGTTCGCGTTGGTAAGGGGGTGATCGTGGGCGGGTTGCTAGGGGTCGCCGTAAGGCCACCGAGATCGGAGCCGCCGGGTTGATCGGAGATGATCAGCACCGCGTTGGCGCCCGGTGCACCGGAGGCGCTGACGACGACCGTGTTGTCGCCAGGCAGCATCGCCTGCGACGCATCCAGGTTGCGTTCTTCGTTGTCGCGGATACGGGTTGCCAGGAATGAGTGGCCGTTGACGAGCACCTGCAGGTCGCGGACGCCAGGGTTGCCGTTGACGAGCAACATCTGGCTTTCAGCAGCCGGAACAGTCGTGATCGTTTCCGAGACGGTGACACCGCCGCCAGGAATCAGCAGGTCTACCATGAATGGGTCGCAGGTGGCCGCGTTCCCGGCTACGTCGCTCACTTTCAGGCTGAGCTGCGCGGTCTGAGTCTGGTTAATCTTGGTGGCCACGATGACTTGCTGGTCCGTTGTGCCCCTGGCGTAGATGGGCACGGAGACCCCCATATTCGTCGAGACAAGGACCACGACGGAGGCCAGTCCACTACCTCGGTCCTGCACGGTGATCTGCAGGTAGCGCTGTCCATTGGTTGTGCCGGTGCCGGTCAACTGACAGGACGGCGCGATGGCATCCCGTGCCGGCGTCGACGTTGCGGTGGGCGTCGGCGTGGCGCTGGCTG
>WNFC01008340.1_pt1 | contig 11422 bp, 10 predicted proteins | sample 5400541 | NCBI WGS metagenome assembly WNFC01 (sample SAMN13153342, study PRJNA577476) | soil metagenome | isolation source: 120 cm saprolite under Douglas fir tree site 2 hole 2 replicate 1 | place: USA:California | collected 2015-04-18
GCGCGGTAGAGCGCGACAATGATCGCCAGCCCAACCGCTACTTCTGCGGCGGCTACCGTGATAATGAAGAAGACGAAAACTTGCCCGTTATAGTTGGGCGTGCCGCTCGCCGGATCGACATGGAATCGAGAAAACGCGACGAGCGAGAGGTTGGCTGCGTTCAACATCAACTCCAGCGCCATCAAGATGATGATGATGTTGCGCCGCAACATCACGCCAGCAAAACCAATCGTAAAAAGCACGCCGCTGACAATGAGATAATCCCCCAGTGTCGCCATTTTATCGCAGCTCGCGTTTGCTTAGCACGACCACGCCGATGGTAGCGACCAGTACGACGACGCCGATGATCTGGAACGGCAGATTGTAGTTCGCGAAAAGTAAACGGCCGATGTTGTGTACGTCGTCGATTGTCGATCTTGCCAGCGGGGGAAAATTTCGATGGGCCAATTTGAATCTGCTGACAACGGAGAAAATTTGGATGAGGAAGACAAGCGCGACGACGATTCCGCCGGCCGACGCGACCCAGTTGATCCTTCGCAGCCCTTCCGTGCGCAAATCGAGCAGCATGATAATAAAAAGAAACAACACCATGATTGCGCCGGCGTACACGAGTACCTGAATGATGCCGATGAAGTAAGCATCGAGCGACATGAAGAGCGCGGCCAACCCGAGAAACGAAACCACAAGATTGAGCGCGCTCGCGACCGGATTGCGATTAATGATGACGCCCGCGCCGAAAACCAGCATCAGCAGGGCGAAAATCCAGAACAGAAATTGCGACATGGATGGTTACCGGAGTGATGGAGTAGTGGAGTAATGGAGTGATGGAGGAATTGAGTGAGGGCACTCGAATACTCCAGCACGCCCATACTCCATTGATTTCACTTCTTCTCGTTCCATTTCAAAACGACGCCATGCATTACTCCACCGATCTCGAGCAATTTGTCTTTGTGGTGCACCATCTCTTCGCGCGTGAATCCGGTGATGGCGTAATCTTTGCGCAAAAAAATCGCCTGCTCGGGACAAACCTCCTCGCACATGCCGCAGAAAATGCAGCGGACCATATCGATATCAAATTCCTCTGGATATTTTTCGACTTTGGCGAATCGATCGGTCGCCGGAATTTCGCCGGCAATGATTTTGATGGCGCGCGGCGGACAAATGAATTCACAGAGCTGACAAGCGACACAGCGCACTCGGCCATCCGCATCACGTACGAGCGCGGGCGCGCCGCGATAATGTTCTGGCAATTGCGCGTCGCACTTTTCTTCCGGGTATTGCATGGTCACTTTCGTCCGGCCGAAGATCATGTTTTTGAAATGCTTGATTGTGATCAGTAGGCCGGCGGCAATGGCGGGCAGGTACAGGCGCTCCCGCCAGTTCAGCTTTGGTCGTGGAACCGTAATCGCCATGATTAGAAGCGCCCGCCAAACACACCAAATGACACGAAAAATCTAGTAAATCCGATCTGAAATTTTTTTAGCGCCATTTCGTGTGTTAGCGGATGAACGCCAAAATTCCGGCAACAATGAAAATGTTAACGAGCGCGATTTCGAAAAAGAACAGCCAGCCAAGGCGCATCAGTTGGTCGTAGCGAAACCGTGGCAACGTCCAGCGCACCCACATGAAGAAAAACAAAAAAGCGGCCACCTTTGCAAAAAAAACTGCAATGTTGATCAAGCCGAAGATCCACCCGTGCGACCCGTCAGGAATTCCCGGCAAATGCCAGCCGCCGAAAAATAATGTAACGACGATGGCCGAGCCCGTAATCATGGCTGCGTATTCGCCCAGAAAAAAGAGGGCGAATTTCATCGACGAATACTCCGTGTGATAACCGCCGGCGAGCTCCTGTTCGGCCTCGGGCAAATCGAACGGCAGACGGTTGGTTTCGGCGAAGACGGCGATCACGAAAACAAAAAATGAAATGAGCATTGGAATAGCGAGGAGCCATTTTCCAAGGTTCGTCCAATCGCCGACGAACGGTGCGATCATCCAGCCGTGTTCGATTTGATACTGGACGACACTCGTTAGGCGCAGATTGCCAACGATCAAAAAAATCGGGATCACAGCGAGCCCGAGTGACAGTTCATAGGATATCATTTGTGAGCTGGAGCGGATGCCACCCAGAAATGGATACTTGGAATTCGACGCCCACCCGGCCAGGACGATGCCGTAAACTCCTAACGAGGCGATGGCGAATACGTAGAGAATGCCCACGTTTATGTCGGCGATAACCATCGGCACGCCAAAAAGTGTGCTTCCAAATGGGACAACCGCGATGGTGATGATCGCTGGCACCATAGCTAGACACGGCGCGAGCCAGTAATAAAACGTGTTCACTGTCGCGGGCGTGAAATCTTCTTTAAAGATGAACTTGGCGGCATCGGCGATCGGTTGAAATAATCCGGCCGGCCCGACGCGATTTGGCCCGAGACGATCCTGGATCAGTGCGCTGACGCGGCGTTCCGCGTAAACGGCGTAGGACACCATCGGCAAGATCACCAGGAAAATGACGCCAACGATTTTGAGCAGCGAAGTGACAATGTAAAAGCCGTCCATGTCGATCCTATTTTGGGCCTCGTCCGGCTTCGGCGGCTTTCTCGAGTTTTTCTTCGTCAGACGGCTCGGGAGGTGGCGCCGGGGATTCGTCCACTTGCATTACGTGCACGCCGAGATCGCCAATTTTGCTCAAGCTCAATCCGGCGAACGCCGGGACCGATTCGCTCATTTGTCGAAAGACGTCCTCAATCGACGAGATCGCCTTGCCTCCGTCCAACGCGTGCAGCAGTTCGCTCAAAATTTCCCAATCGTCGCGCGAGTTTCCCGGTCCGCGGACCGCGCGGTTCAATCGTTGCAGCCGGCCTTTGCCATTGATCATCGAGCCTCGTTTTTCCGCAAAACCAAAAGCTGGGAGGACAGCGGTCGCGCATTCGGTGGTCTCGTTCGACAAAATATCCATGACGACGAATGCTGGCAGTTGTGAAAGCTGCTCGCTCGAAACGCCAAACGCAGTCGGCTTTTCTCCGAGCGCGACCAGCGCTTTGACTTGACCTGATTCCACGGCTTCAACGATGGCCGGTAATTTTGTTCCGGGATCAGAAGCCAGTTCGAGAATCAATCGCGCGCCGTTTGCGTTTGGATTGCGATCTTCGCTGAGCAGCACATCGTCTCCGGGCCCGTGGCAGGGTACAATGTCGATCCACTGAACGCCGAGCAATTTTGAGATTTGCGCGGTGAGCCAAAGTTCCTCATTCGTCATTCGGCCGGAGGCGATGATCGCAATTTCCCAGCCGGAGAAATGCCGCAATTGGAGCGCCGCATCGGTGATGGTCGTTTTCCAATCCGCGGCGATCAGTTTGCCGTTCGAAAAAATGCGCGGCTCGAGCAAGCGTTTCTCTGATTCGAGGTAAGCGAAATTGAGCCGGCCATAATCGCACATCCAGCAGGAGTTCACTGCGTCGTTTTCACGCGGTGTTTGGCGATAAATGATATCTTCGCGCGTGCCGACGATCGTGTTGCAACCGGTCGCGCAACTTGTGCAAATGCTTTTCGTTTCTTTTAAAAACCAAACCCGCATCTTGAAACGGAAGTCGGTCGAGGTAAGCGCGCCGACCGGACAAATATCGACGGTGTTGAGCGAGTAGTTGTTTTCCAGCCGTTTTCCCGGATGCGCGGTGAGCACGGTGTGACTGCCGCGATCAATGAAACCAAGCACATCGTCGTGCGCGATTTCCTGGCAAAAGCGAATGCAGCGCGAGCAAAGAATGCAGCGCTCGTCGTCCAGCGTGACGCGTGGGCCGAGCTGCACATTTTTTGGTTTCTTCACCTTGTTTTCGAGAAAACGCGAGGCCGCGGTCCCGTACTCGACGCTGAATTCCTGCAAAAGGCATTCGCCGGCTTGATCGCAAATGGGACAATCGAGCGGATGATTGATGAGCAAAAACTCCATCACGCCGCGCTGGCACTCCTTGACCAGCGGCGAATTTGTCCGTACGCCCATACTGTCGGTGATATCCTGGGCACAGGAGATTTGTGGACGCGCCATCCAATTGATCACTGGTTTCCCGTCGGGGCCGAGCTCCGGTTTGCGATCCGGGCCCATTTTCGGCATGCCGATCTCGATCAAACACATCCGGCAATTGCCCGGTGAGCTGAGCTTCTTGTGGTAGCAATAACGCGGCACGTAGCTCCCCGCTTGTTCACACGCCTCGATCACGCGTGTGCCTTTTGGAAACCGACGCCACACGCCATCGATCTGGACGTTGAGCAAAGGCACCGGAGTCTCTCGCGAGTTGCTCATCAGTAAGAACTAAATCGTTCCGGCGGTGCCGGCTTTTTCCCAACCAGGATCGTGGGCGAGGGGAGTAGTGGGAATCTGTTCCTGCTCGATTAATTCTTCCGGTGTGAATTCCGGCGGGAGCGGGGGTGGCACAGGTTTCCCCGCGCGCGCGGCGAATTCTTCGGGAAATTTTTCAACGAAACTCTGTGTCGGCCACGCGCATGCTTCGCCGAACGCGCAGATGGTTCGTCCGGCAATGTTGTCGCCGATTGTTTTCAATGTCTTCGGATCTTCCGTTACTCCGCCGCCGGCCAGCATGCGGTCTGTGATTTTTTTCATCCAAAGCGAACCTTCGCGGCAAGGTGTGCATTGGCCGCACGATTCGTGCGCATAAAATTCGTTAATGTTATTGAGCGCCCAAACCATGTCGCGTGAATCGTCCAGTACGATGACGCCTCCGGAGCCGGCCATGGAACCGGCGGCCGCCAGTGAATCAAAATCCATCGGGATCTCATCGATCGAGATCTCGCGTTCGATTGTCGATCCATCGGATCGTCGATCTTTAATTTTGAATCGCTCATCCGCACGCAAAACTTTCGCCGAGCTTCCGCCCGGGATGACCGCTTTCAATCGGCGTCCAAGTTTGAAGCCGCCAGCCATGTCGTAAATCAGCTGGCCCATAGTCACGGCGCCCACTTCAATTTCGAAATAACCCGGGCGTTGGACGTCGCCGCTCACGCAAATGATGCGCGTGCCGGTGTTGTTAGGCCGGCCAAGCTGCGCGTATTTCGCGCCGCCCATCGCGATGATGTGCTTCACGTGGCAAAGCGTCTCCACGTTGTTGACGATCGTTGGACACATATACAGTCCGAGCACGGCCGGAAAATACGGTGGCTTGATCCGCGGATAACCGCGCTTTCCTTCGAGAGACTCGATCAATCCGGTTTCTTCGCCGCAAATGTAAGCGCCCGCGCCGCGATGAATGTAAACTTCGCAATCGAAATCGGTGCCGAGAATGTTTGTGCCCAGAAAATTGTGCGCTCGCGCCTCTTCAATGGCGCGTTCGAGGATTTTCGCACCCTCGGGAAATTCGCCTCTTGTATATACATATGCCGTCCGGGCGTTCAGAGCGAAACACGAGATTAGAATTCCTTCCAGCAGTTGATGTGGATCTTCGTGAATGATGTAGCGATCCTTGAAAGTTCCGGGTTCCGATTCATCGGCGTTGCAAATCAGATATACCGGCTTCTTCTCATCGGGTTTGACGAAGCTCCACTTTACGCCGCACGGAAATCCGGCGCCGCCACGCCCGCGGAGTCCCGACGTTTTTACTTCGTTCACGATCTCGGCCCGTGACATCGTGACTGCTTTTTGCAATTCCTCGTAACCGCCATCCTCCAGGTAGGTGTCGATGTCGATCTTCCAGCCGGGCCGGCCGACGTTTTTGAAAATCAGCCGATGTTCGAGCGGATGAGGCCATTGCGGATTGCGGAAAAAGCCAGTCCGGCTCGGACTGGATTGCGGATTGCGGAGAAGATCTACGACTGAATTCGGACCGACATTTTCGTGCAGCTCTTCGCCGATCATGCAAACCGGCGCCGTCCCGCAACTCGCCAGGCATTCGACAAATTCGACGCTGTAATTTCCGTCCGGACTCCCGGAAATCGGCGTGTGCATTCTCTCTTTTTCGATCTTGCGGACGATCCCGGTGACTGCGCAAAACTTGTCCATCAATTCATAACTTCCCGCCATCGCGCAGCTGAGCGTCCGGCAAACGCGGATGTGTGTTTTGCCGGCGCGCTGCTCACGAAACATCGGGTAAAAACTCACGAGCTCGAAAATATTGATCGCCTCAAGTCCCAGCTTCTTCGCGATCCAAGTCACAGCTTCATCGCTGATGAACCCGAAATGTTGCTGCCAAAGATGGAGCAGCGGCATGGCAGCGCTGCGTTGTCGATCTTGCGGGTAGCGGGCGATCGCCTCGTCCATTTTCCGCTCTAACTCGGCGGGAACGCGTGTGCTCGTCGAGTCCACGGGAAGGAAAAATTAATCGGACAACGTGCTTTGCTTGTCCGTTACTTTGTCGTCTTTGAAAACGACCGTCACCGTGTCTTGGCCCTGGCGGTAAACGTATGTCGTCTTCTTCATCACAATAAAATCCTTGTTGTCAATGGTCGTGGGCGGGCCAAGAATCGATTCCACCTGTTTCTTCGACATTCCCTCCGTCACTTCATCGACATTGGCTTTGGTTAAGCGTCTGCCGACGCAGGAAACACCGAGCACGAGCAGGAGCACGAGGACGAATCGCGAGATTGATCGGAAGATCGACCCACTTCGCACCAAAGGCAGCCGGTTGAAACAACAGCTAGCCGCGGCGAGCTCCTTCTGTTTGTAATTTTCGCGCAATGCTTGGTCTCGATTGAAGAAGCTGCCTTGTTTCACAAGGTTCGGCGACATGTTCATCTGTCGCATTCGCCCATGACAAAGTCCAGACTTCCAAGCACGGCCGGAACGTCGCTCACCATGCAACCAGGAAGAAGCTCCGGCAAGATACTTAGGTTTACGAAGGACGGTGCGCGGATTTTCAGTCGGTGCGGCACGCCACCGCCCTTACTGTTGATGTAAAAGCCGAGCTCGCCCTTTGGATTTTCGGCCGCGAAATAAACGTCGCCAGGTGGCGCCTTCAATCCTTCGGTCACGACGATGAAGTGATGGATCAGCTCCTCCATTTTCGTCATGACATGTGATTTCGGCGGCGTCATGTTTTTCCAATCGGCGACGTTGATCGGCCCGCTCGGTAACTTGTCGATTACTTGGCGCAGGATGCGCGCGCTTTGCCGCATCTCTTCGATGCGAACCAGGTAGCGATCGTAGCAATCGCCCGCGCTGCCGACGACCACATCGAAATCGTAGTTCTCGTAATCGAGGTACGGATGCTTGCGTCGCAGGTCGTGTTCAACGCCGCTGCCGCGCAAATTTGGGCCGGACAGCGCGTAGGCAATTGCCCGCTCTCTCGCGATCACCCCGATGTCCTTCGTTCGATCAACAAAGATGCGATTGCGCGTAAGTAGATGGTCGCATTCATTGAGCTGCGGCTCGAATTCATCGAGAAACTTTTTGAGCCGAGGAATGAAAGTTTCGGGCAAATCGCGAATTTGTCCGCCGACCCGGGTGTATGAGGTCGTGAAACGCGCGCCGGTCAACAGTTCAAATAGATCGTAAAGTTTTTCGCGCTCCGTGAATGTGTAGAGAAAGACCGTCATCGCGCCGAGATCGAGCGCCATCGCGCCGACCCCGAGCAAATGCGAAGAGATCCGCGCGGTCTCGCAGCAAATGACCCGGATCGCCTTCCCGCGGGGCGGAATGTCCCAGCCCATCAATTTTTCGACGGCCAGAGCGTAAGCGACGTTATTGGCCAGCGGCGCGATGTAATCGAGCCGGTCGGTGTACGGCACGAACTGATTGTATTGCATGTTCTCGGCGATCTTTTCGTCGCCGCGATGCAAGAAACCGACATCGGGCATGGCTTTAACAATAATCTCGCCGTCGAGCTCGAGCACGAGTCGCAAAACCCCGTGCGTCGCCGGGTGCGACGGCCCCATGTTAAGCACCATTTTCTCCCCAATGTCGTCATCGCCCTGGCGCAGCTTCGCATCTTCCGTGACGACTCGCGTCACCGGATCAGGCGATTCAATCTCGCGCACGGTGAAGGCCATGGGTCATCTATGCTCGCGAGTGAGCCACTGCGCGCAAGCGCAAATTGATATCGCACTCGCGTCTGGGAAGCGCAGGCCGCTGGCCTGTAGCAGTCGGCCGCTGCGTCGACTGCATTTTTGCGCCGTGCTCAAATCCACTTTCGTCTCCGGATTCGCGGCAAGCTGCCGCGAATTATAGGTCAGCAGCCTCTGCTCCCCAGAAACAGCATCGCGCTCGCGTTCGTGAAAGAAGGCGGTTAACTAAAACGCGTATGCCCAAAAAAATCGCGCTGCTGTTTGCCGGACAAGGGGCGCAAGTCGTCGGAATGGGAAAAGATTTGGCGGAGCAATTTGCGGCAGCGGCGGATCTATTTCGGCGAGCCGATGAAATTCTTGGTCGGAAGCTAAGTCAGATCGCGTGGAGCGGTCCGATCGAGGAGTTGACAAAGACGTCGAATTGTCAACCGGCTCTTTTTGTTCATGGGCTGGCATGCTTGGCGATCTTGCGTGAGCTGGCCGGTGAATTTCCTATTGAAGGCGCGGCCGGCCTCTCGTTAGGCGAAATGACGGCGCATGCGGCGGCGGGCACTTTTGATTTTGTGAGTGGCCTGAAACTCGTGCAGCGCCGCAGCGAACTGATGGATGAAGCATGCAAGAAAACGTCGGGTGGAATGGCGGCAATGATTGGCGCTGATGAAAATGTCGTGCGGCAATTGGCCGCCAACGAAGACGTGGATGTCGCAAACATCAACGCGCCGGGGCAAATCGTCATTTCGGGTGAGCTGGCGAAAGTGGAGGCCGCGGTCGGCGTGGCAAGAGAGTACGGCATCCGGCGAGCGACGATGCTGAAGGTGGCTGGCGCGTATCATTCGCGTTTAATGGAAAGCGCATACGAGAAAATCGGGACGGCGCTCGTCGAGGTATCGATGCGAAAGCCACGCTTTCCGGTTGTCAGCAACGTGACGGGTCAGGAAGTGAGAACGCCGGAGGAAGTTCGGCGCGCATTGCAAAGTCAGATCACGAGCACGGTGCGCTGGGTCGATTGCATGGAACGGCTTGTCGACCTTGGATCCGAATTGTTTATCGAGCTCGGGCCGGGCGGCGTTCTGGCCGGTTTGTTAAGGCGTACTTGCAAAGATGTGGATGTCATTTCAGTGAGCGATGCCAAATCGGCGAAGGCTGCTTCTGAAAAGTTTCGCGACATACCTTAGCGGCTTTGTCTTTCACAACCGTAAGCTGGTCTGGATTGGTGTCCGTGGCTCGTTTAATCTTCCGGCGCTATTTCTTCAAGTTTGCTTGGCGTTCTCGGTTGCCTTTGCTTGCCCTTCTGTTAAAGGGATTGCTCGATGGCTATTCCAGAGTTTGTCTCCGGCTCCAGATTAATGCTCATCGCACCGCATCCCGATGATGAGGCGCTCGCGTGCAGTATTATTTTGCAACGCGCAGTCCAAGCAGGAACCGCCATTCGTGTGATTTATGCCACCGATGGCGACGACAACCCCTGGCCGCAACGCGTGCTCGAGCGGAAATGGCGACTGAATGCGGCCGATCGCAAACGTTGGGGAAATTTACGACGCTCCGAAGCCTTGGCGGCGCTGCGGGTGCTTGGCGTACACCCACGGGACGCCCAATTCCTGGCATTGCCTGATCAAGGCCTAACGAATTTGCTCAAAAGCGATTGTCGATCCATGCTGGCGCGTCTCTCCCGAGTCATCCACGCTTGGTCGCCCACTCATCTTTTGGTGCCGTCGATTGCCGATACTCATCCGGATCACAATGCGCTTGCCGTTATGCTTCGCCTGGTGCTGGAGGAGGATTTTGAATCGCACCTCTCAGTATGGAGCTACGCCATTCATGGGAAGAGCATCGCGTTTTTTGGTCGCGCCCAGGAACTTCGACAGTCGCAGACTGAAGAAGCGACCAAGCTCAAGGCGATCCTTTGTCATAAGACACAAATCAAATTGTCGCGCCGGCGCTTCCTCGCCTACGCCGCGCGGGCCGAGCGATTGCTTAAGCTTGGTTCAAGCGAGGCGACCGCCGCCGACGGCTCGATTCGTTCGATCACGAGAAGAACAGACATCCTTCACCTGAACCTGCGGCTTTCCCCAAAATTTGCCCGCACTGGCGAGACGGCAGTGTTCCTGTTGGGCCGCGGCACGGCAGGTTCCTTGCAGTGCTTAAAAGGCCGCCTGCCAGTCCACTCGTGTAAGATCGAGATGTCAGATTGCTCGGACGGACAAGGCTACGGCGCTGCTCACTACCGTGGAAACACGTTCGCCGGCGAGTTCGTAATTCCTATCGATATCTTTTCTCCTGTTCACGCTCTTTTCGTTAAACTCGAGCGGCGCTCGCTGTTTTTTGACGAGGCCGGGTGGCTCGAGGTTCCGTCGGCAGTACATGTTCGGCAAGACGCACCGCCGATCGCGGCCGAGCCGGCACTCGCGATTCGTTAGGCAATTTTCTTGAAACCTTGCGCCGCGCGCTCGTTGCCGTAGTCTGCAAACGTGACTCTTGCCCAACGTGTCGATGAAGATTTGAAGCAAGCGATGCGCGAGAAAAACGCCACCAAGCTTGGTGTTCTGCGCATGCTCAAGTCAGCATTGAAATATTCGGCCATCGAAAAATCCGGCGCCGAAGGCGAGCTGAACGACAGCGAAGCGGCACAGGTGATTCGCAAACAGGTGAGGCAGCGCCAGGATTCCATCGAAAGCTTCGAAAAGGGCGGCCGCGCCGAGCTCGCTGCGAAGGAGAAGAACGAATTGTTGATCTTGCAGTCCTATTTGCCGCAACCGATGACCGCTGAAGAAATCGCAAAAGTTGTCCGCGAAACAATTGCGGAAGTCGGTGCCACTTCCAAAGCGCAGATGGGCGCAGTCATGAAAGCGCTCCAATCCACAGCGGCCGGCCGCGCCGACGGCAAGACGCTGAGCCAGGAAGTGCAAAAGCAGTTAGGAAGTTAAAAGGTTAAAAAGGTGAAAGGTTACAAGGGTGGAGTCATCGAACGCTCTGATCCCGTTTTAACCTTGTAACTTTTTTAACGATGTAACGATTCAACATGCTGAGCGCCATCATTGTCGCAGCCGGCGGCAGTCGCCGCATGGGTTTCGACAAGTTGTTCGCGCCGATCGCGGGCAAATCAGTGCTTGCTCATTCTGTCGGCGTATTTGAGAGCGCCGATTCCGTCACTGAAATCATCCTAGTCGCGCGCCAAGATCGGCATCGCGAAGTTGAAAAGATTTTGAGCGGCGAAAATTTCAAGAAGGTTCGATCGATTGTTGCAGGCGGCGAACGCCGGCAAGATTCTGTCGGCGCCGGCCTGGAAAAATTGAATGAAAACGCGCGCTATGTTGCGGTGCATGACGCAGCGCGTCCGCTCATTACATCGCAGCAGATCGAGCGAGTTTACGAAGTCTCCCGCACGCACGGGGCGGCGGCCTCGGCCGAGCCG
>WNFC01008341.1_pt1 | contig 11422 bp, 8 predicted proteins | sample 5400541 | NCBI WGS metagenome assembly WNFC01 (sample SAMN13153342, study PRJNA577476) | soil metagenome | isolation source: 120 cm saprolite under Douglas fir tree site 2 hole 2 replicate 1 | place: USA:California | collected 2015-04-18
GCGCGAAGCCGACAATGTTGTTCCGCCAAAAAATTGTCTTGAGCTTGCCGAGATCAGACTCCGGCAAATAGGCGCCAGCGTTAACGGGCCGATAATCGACACCGCCAATTTCCAGCGGCAACGAATCGGCTTGCGGCGTGACTAGCAGATTTGCGCCCAGACTGCGAAACTCGCGCGCCAGCCGGTCGCCAACGTCCAGCGAAACGCTTAGCGCCGCAGTAGCAACAGCCATTCCCAAAGCGAGCGCCGCCCCGGTCAGGAGCTTGTGCCGCGGTCGGCGGCTGAAGGAATCGGCAACGAGTCGTATAAACATTCTGTTGCTCAGGAAAATCGTGGCACAACCATTTTTGGCTGTGCGCGCCAAGCGCGATCATCCTTACATATTTAGCGCGACAAACGACGAGGAGTCTCCTCTACTTGGGGACCTCGGAAGCCGCCTGCATCAGCGAACTCACATCCATCACAAGGTCGCCGCCCTCCACCCGCGCCGGCACGCCGATCGGATTGCACCCGCCCTGCTCGCCAATCGACGGCACATAGATCGCCGAGCCGCAGTGCCGGCATACCACGTTTTGCCCATCTTGCCGGTAACCTTCCGCCCCACAAATCCGGCACGCATCGAGCGCCGTGCCGTACCCATTCGACCTTTTTATGATCATGAAGCGCAACGTTTGTCCCCCGACGTCCACGGTGAACAAATGCAGGTTCGCATCCTGAATCTCACTCAGCGGAACGCGCACTTCATTGCCAACCTCCGCAATCGCCCGCGAAGCCGGCGGCGACGAATTCGCGCGCGTATAAATAAAATCCGCCGTCAGCACCAAAATTACGGTCAGGCACGCGATGGTCGACGTCATCATCCAGCGTCGCGCCCTCCGGTTCTGCGACTCCAGCAGCCGCCGTTCCGCGTCCCCCACAGCTTCCTTCGCCGATTTCTCGTGCGAAGCCGACTGCCATTCCCGCAAAATCAGCAGCATCGCCGCGCCGAAAACAAACACAAAGAAAAACAGCTCATTGCGCACGATAGGGCCAATCAGCGCCATCTCCTGCTTGCTCGAAGGCAGCCAGCGCGCCTCGCTGAGCTCGTGCAACCCGGTCAGCGCCAATTGAAACGCGACGAGCATCAAGATCGCGCTGGTTACCGCGAAAAACCGGGGCAACGGCACCCGCAGCGTGCCTTTGAAGAAGAAAACTCCCACAGCCACCGCTGCCGCGATGCCGAGTATCGTCCCAATCCACGTCTGCAAGCCTTCGGTGGACATCTCCACGGCGCGCAAAATCAGTGCCAACTCCACGCCTTCCCGCACCACCATCAAAAAGACAAACAGAAAAATCCCCAAACCCGCCGCGCGGCCGGCGCGCACCGCGTAGGACTCCACTTTTTGCTCGATATCTTTTTTCAGGTGCCGCGCAACGCGATTCATCCAAACGATCATCGTAACCACGAAGAAGGCGGCCAGGAGGTACATCAAACCTTCAAACCCGTCTTCGCTGATGCGCCATTGTTGCAAGGCAATAGCAATGCCCAGGCTCAACGCGGTGGCTGCCGCTACGCCATACCAGGCAAAGCGCGCCAGGTGCGCGCGGCCCGTACGGGACAGATAAACCAGGATGATACCGACCACGAGGGCAGCTTCCACACCTTCACGGAGAGCGATGAGAAAGGCAGCGAGCAAGGCGACTCCAGTTGAAAATGATTTGCAACTACAAACCCCAGTTTACCCGCCCGTCCCCGCCGCGGTCAAGCCGCTCTCTACGCTCATTTCCTCGCGTAGAATGAGGATGTCCCGAGCCAGTCATCCATGACCCCAGCACCTTTTCGCCAAGCTGCGTCGCTTGTTTTGTCCCTGCTGCTTTGCCTCTCAGCTCCCGCGCAGCAGCCGCAGCTCTCCTCCGCCGCCCCCAACGCCATCGTCCGGCCGGACCCCAAACGCGCGCAAAAGCTGGTTGAGCGCGGAGAGAAAGCCGAAGCCGACGGCCGCTTTGACGAGGCCCTGCTGGCCTACGACGAAGCGGCTCGCTTCGCGCCGCAGAACCTCGCGCTGTTCGGCCGGGGCGCCGCGCTGCGCTCCAGGCTCATCCGCGAACATGTGGACAAGGCTGAGCAACTGGCGCTGGCCGGCAAGCTCCCGCAAGCGAAAGAAGAGCTCAGCGCCGCGATGCGCATTGACCCCACCAACAAAATTGTGGCCGAGCGCTACGCGCAGATGGAATCGATGCGGGATGACGAGCCGCCTCCGGCCACCACGGAAATTTCCGGGCTGCCGCGCCTAAAACCGCAAAGCGGGCGGCGCACCTTTGACTTTCACGGTGATACGCGCAGTGCTTACGCGCAAGTAGCACAGGCCTTTGACGTCGAAGCTGCCTTCGACCCTGACGTGGTTTCGCGCCCGGTGCGCATGCAGCTCGACAATGTGGATTTCAACACCACGCTCTCGATCCTGGGTTCGACGACGGGGACCTTCTGGACTCCGCTGAACGCCACCTTGCTGTTTGTGGCCCCGGACACCCTGGAAAAACGCCGCCAGCTCCGCTTGCAGGCCGAGCAAACCTTTCTGCTGCCCTCTTCGGCGAGCCCGGAAGAAATGACGGAAGTGTTGCGCATGCTCCGCGAGATTACCGGAGCAACACACATCGACCTGGACAGCCGCAGCCACACCATCACCATGCGCGACGCTCCCGAGCAACTGGCGTTGGCCGCCGAGCTGATTCGCCAGGTCGATCGCGCGCGCGGCGAGGTTATGCTCGAAATCGAACTGCTCGAGGTGGATCGCAACAAGGCCCAGCAGCTCGGCATCAGGCCGCCTTCCTCCGCGCAGGCGTTTCTAATTAGCCCCAGCGACATCCGTTCGCTGCAGAAAGCTTCCGACCTCAACAATGCCCTCACCATTCTGGGGCAGCTTCTCAGCGCCAAGGGACTTTCCAGCATCCCGGGGTTTACTCTGCTCGGCGGAGGTTACACTACGTTTTTGCTGACGCTTCCCGGCGTCGCCGCTAATTTCTCCGATGCGCTCAGCCTCGTACAAAGTGGCCGCCAGGTCCTGCTGCGCGCACAAGACGGCAAACCCGCGACCTTCTTTGTCGGCGATCACTTCCCGGTCACCCTCTCTCTCTTGTCAGGCAGCCTGGGCGCCGCCACCAGTGCCACGACTAACAAAACTTCATTCTTTGGCGTGCCAAGTTCCACAACGTTTCCGGAAACCTCATTCGCGGCCGGCAACAATCCGGTGGCACTGGCGGCGATTGATTTCAACTTTGATGGTCTGCCCGACCTGGCGGTGGCCAATCAAGGCGACAATACGATCAGCATTTTGCTTAATCAGAACAACGGAAATTTCGCGCCCGCCACCAATTCGCCGTTCGCTCTGGCTAAGACTGAGACTGCGCCTTCCGCCATCGCTGCCGGCATTTTCGGGAACTCCGTCACCAGCGCCTCCGGCGTGGCGACGCCCACTGCCGATCTGGTCGTCGCCAATTCCACCTCCAACAACGTAACTGTCCTGCTTGGCAACGGCGACGGCACCTTTCAGGAAGCTGCGGGCTCTCCCTATCGCGTTGGAAACAATCCCAGTTCCGTGGTCGTGGCGGATTTCAACGGCGACGGCAATCCTGATTTTGCGGTGGCCAATCAGGGTGATAACACGATCTCGGTCTTCAAAGGCGACGGCAAAGGCGGATTTACGGAATTTCCCGGCTCGCCCTTCGCTCTGAACAACACCTCCACCGTCTCCGAAAAACGGCCGGTGGCAATGGTAACCGCCAATTTCCGCCGTGCGACCAATTCGACGAACAACAGCCCCGAAATCGACCTCGCGGTGGTAAATCGATCCACCAACAATGTCGCCATTTTGCTGAGCTCCGTGGACGCCAACTCCAACATTACTTTTACCGAGGCGGCCAACTCTCCCATCGCCGTGGGCCAATCCCCGGTGGCCATCGCCACAGGTGACCTGAATGGCGACGCGGTCCCAGACCTTGCTGTCGTCAACCAGGGCGACAATTCCGTTTCCATCCTCCTCGGAAGCAGCAACCTCAATGCCACCTTCGCCGCCGCCTCGGGATCTCCACTGCCCACTGCCGCAACGCCGGCAGGCATCGTCATTGCCAACTTCACAGGAGGCAACTTTCCGGCACTCGCGGTCACCAACAAGGGCCAGGGCACGCTGGGAATCTATCTGGGCCTTGGCGCGGGCACATTTTCCAATCGCATTGAAATTGCCACGCCCGCGAGTCCCAGCGCCATCGTCAGCGCCATCCTAACGTCCACCTCGCTACCCGACGTCGCGCTCACCGCCTTGGGCTCGACGCCAAATCAGGGCGTCGTCACCGTGATTCAGGACTCAGCATCTTTCGCCACCGGTACAAACACAGGTAGCGCGCAAACTCCTTACCCCGCTTCGGAGTTCATCGACCTCGGCGTGAAAGTAAAGGCCACCCCAACGCTGCACGCGCACCACGAAGTTACCCTGCAGCTCGAATTTGAAATCCGCGCGCTGTCTGGTGCGAATCTCAACGGCATCCCGGTTATTTCCAACCGCACGCTGACGCAATCCGTCCGCGTCAAGGACGACGAAACCACCCTCATTGGCGGATTATTGGACAACGAAGAAACACGTTCGCTGGTCGGCCTTCCGGGCTTCGCCAACCTTCCCGGACTCGGCTACGCTTTCGGCACCAAGAACAATACATCGAATAATACGGAGCTGCTGATTCTCATCACGCCGCGCAGGCTTCGCGATCCGGTCCGCAACGCCCGCAGCATCTTCGCCGGCCGCGGGGACACTACCGTTGGCCGCGGCGCCATACGAGGCAATGCACCGCAACAGTTGCCGCAAGCGCCACCGCAGCCCTAACGCGCGCTAGGGCAGCGGCTCAAACACCACAATCGGTTGATACGTGCGAGGCACCACGGCTTCGGCAATGGCAATCAAGCTGTTTTGCTGGCTGAAAACGCGCAGACGCGGCGGCCGTGGTTCGCCGCCATCCAACTGCGTCGTGGCACCAGGCGGAGGCTCAACACGGCCCGGCTGCACTTGCGCCAGCATCACATTGAATTTCGTTCCGTGCCGCACGCGCCGCTCGACAATCGGCAGCACATTCACGCGCGGAAAATTCGGCAGCAAATTCTCTAGCCGGATGATGTAGTCGGCGAATTTGCCCGCACGCGTCGCTTCCGCCAGCTCTTCGAGCTTCACTGCCTGCTCGAGCGAAAATTCCCCTACCGCCGTGCGCTCGATTTCCGCAAGATGCGCTCCGCATCCCAGCTTCTCTCCCATTTCATGCGCCAGCGAGCGGACATACGTCCCGGACGAACACTCGATAACGAACCGGGCGACGCTGCCCTCAATCTCGTTCAACTTGAACTCAAACAATTCAACCTCGACCGATTTTAGTTCGACCGGCTGTTTCTTGCGGGCCAGCTCGTACGCCGGCCGCCCTTTCACCTTCTTCGCCGAAAAGGCTGGCGGAGTTTGTTGAAACCGCCCGATGCGTTCGCTGGCTAGTTTCTCCAGCACAGACTTGTCGAGTGCAGGCGCGGCGTCCGGTCCTTGCGCCTCCCCGTCGGAATCGTACGTGTCCGTCGCAAACCCAAAGCGAAATCCTGCGGTGTATCGCTTGCGGCGTCCGGCGTAAAACTGCACCAGCCGTGTGGCGCGCCCCAACAGCAGTACAAGCACGCCCGTCGCCAGCGGATCGAGCGTGCCAAGATGCCCGATCTGCCGAAAGCCCGCAAGGTGCCGCACCGCGTCCACAACGTCGTGCGATGTCTTTCCCTTTGGCTTGTCAATTACCAAAGCGCCATCGAAGAGCGCCGGTTGCGGCTGTTTTGGCATGAAATCAGGGGTTGGAAATTAGAACTCAGAGATTAGAAGAAGGCTTGTCCTTCTTCATCTGCTTCAGGAGTTGCTCGATCCGTTCGACGTGCTCCTGCGAAAGGTCCAGCGTGAAGTGCAGCTCCGGCAAGCGACGCAACTGCAGACGCTCGATGAGCTCGCTCCGAATGAAGCCCGACGCATGCTCTAGCGCCTTGATGGCGTCCGCCTGTTCTTTGCTGCTGCCCAGCATGCTCACGAACACGCGCGCATGCCTCATGTCCGGCTGCACGCGCACTTCGCTGACCACCACCGTGCCTTCCAGCCGCGGGTCCTTCAGCTCCCCGGCCAGCATGGCATTGATTTCGTGCGCAATTTCCTCGCCCACACGTTCATGACGGTGATTTGTAGGACTCATCGCAAGCCTTTAAATCATTTCCACGACGTGATTCACCAGGACCGGACCCAGCAGCCGGTCCGCTTCCCTTAGCACCAACTGCAGCGACTCCTCCACGTGCTGTTCGGCTGTGGACAGCGTAACCACGCCGATGATCGAGCGCTGCCACACCTCCTGATATTCCATCTCCGCCACTGCGACGTTGAAATGCCGCCGCAGCCGGTCTTTCAAGCTGCGCACGATCTGCCGCTTGTCCTTCAGCGAATGTGCGTCCGGAATGTGCAGCTCGAGGGTAAGTAGACCGACCGGCATGAGCGGCTCCGCGGGACGGGTGTGCAGTTATTTGCGCGACGCGGGTGCGGTGCTCTGCGCTGCGGCTTCCGCCGCGCTTAGCTTCGTCACCTGGAAGCATTCCAGTATATCGCCGACCTTCACGTCGTTGAAATTCGCGATCCCGGCCCCGCACTCGAAGCCCGTGCGCACTTCGCTGGCGTCATCCTTGAAGCGCTTCAGCGAGCTCAGCTTCGACGTGTACACGATCGCTCCGTCGCGCACCACGCGTACCTGCGCGTCGCGCTTGAGCACGCCGTCCACAACGTAGCAGCCCGCCACCGTTCCCGCGCCCTTGACGCGGAATGTATTGCGCACTTCCGCGCGGCCCACGTACGTCTCCTGGATCACCGGCTCCAGCAGGCCTTCCATCGCCTTCTTAATCTCGTCGGAGACTTCGTAGATGATGGTGTGCGTGCGAATGTCCACGTGCTCTTGTTGCGCCAGGTCCATGGCCTTGCGGTCCGGCCGCACGCCAAACGCAATCACGATCGCGCCCGATGCCGACGCCAGCAGGATATCGTTTTCCGTCACTGCTCCGACGCCCGAGCCGATAATCTTCAGCTTCACCTGATCCGTCGAAAGCTTCGGCAGCATTTCGCTGAGCACTTCCACCGAGCCCTGCACGTCGGCCTTGATCACAATTCCCAATTCCTTGACGTCGCCCGACTTCAACTGCTCGTGCAATTGATCGAGCGTGATGCGCGCTCCGGAAGTGCGCGCCATTGCCGCGTCGCGCTGCTTGCCTTGCCGGTATTCGACAATGTGCCGCGCCTTCGCTTCGTCGGTCACCTGGAAGTTGTCGCCCGCTTCCGGCACGCCCTGCAAACCCAGCACTTCCACGGGCGTGGACGGCGGTGCATCCTTCACGGTGCGCCCGTGATCGTCAAACATGGCCCGCACTTTGCCAAACACCGCTCCGCAAATAAAGAAATCACCGGGCCGCAGGGTTCCATTTTGCACAAGAATCGTCGCAACCGGCCCGCGGCCTTTGTCGACGCGCGATTCCAGCACCGTGCCGGTCGCCGGCGCATCCGGATTCGCCTTCAGCTCGCGCAGGTCCGCCACGAGCAGCAAAGTTTCCAGCAACTTCTCAATCCCGGTTTTTTGTTTCGCCGAAACTTCCACGAATTCCGTGTCCCCACCCCATTCCGCCGGCAGCAACCCATTGTCCGCAAGCTGGCGCTTCACGCGCTCTGGTTGTGCTTCCGGTTTATCAATCTTGTTGATCGCCACCACGATCGCCACGTTCGCCGCTTTGGCGTGATCGATCGCTTCTTTCGTCTGCGGCATGACTCCGTCGTCGGCAGCCACCACCAGCACCACAATGTCCGTCACCTTCGCGCCTCGCGCGCGCATGCGCGTGAACGCTTCGTGGCCCGGCGTATCGATGAACACCACGCTGCGATTGTTCACCTGCACTTTATACGCGCCGATGTGTTGCGTGATGCCGCCTGCTTCGCCTGCCGCCACGTCTTCGCTGCGAATCGCGTCCAGCAAGCTCGTCTTGCCGTGGTCCACGTGTCCCATCACCGTCACCACCGGTGGCCGCGGCTTCAGACTCTCCTTGGTCTCTTCCTTGGCAACCTCCAGCACCATCTCTTCTTCCAGGGAGACCACGCTGACCACACCGCTGAACGCTTCCGCCAGCGTCGTCGCCGTCGGCACGTCCAGCGCCTGGTTGATGCTGGCAAACACGCCGCGATCCAGCAGCGTCTTCAGTAAATCCCTCGCGCGCACATCCAGCTTCTCTGCTAGCTCGCGAATGGTGATGCCCTCAGTAATCGTCACATCGCGCGGCGCACGCGGCTCCGGCGGCGCAATTACCGCCGCTGCTGCTCGACCTGCTCCCGGACGCTGCCTCGTCGGGTGTAGCTTGCGCTCGCCCTCGATCTCTCGCTTGTCCAGCACCGGACGCTGTCGCTGCGTCGGCCTCCGCGTATAGAGCGGCTTGCCGGGCTCAGCCTTCGGTGGCACTTTGTCCAGCGGCAGCGGCGGCAACATCCCGGGACGCCCCGGCGCGCGCGGCCCAGGACGCGTGCCCGCGGACACCCCGCCGCGTCGCTGCTCAAATGTTCTTGGCTGCCCTGCAGGTCCGCCGCCAGAAGACCCTCCGGATCCACCCGGCCGCGAAGGATACGATCGCCCGCCTTGCCCCGCTGGCATCGGACGCATCGGCTGACCCGGACGCGGTCCGCCTTGCCGCTGACCTCCCGCGCCTGTGCCCGGAAGCGGTCCGCGATTCCCGCCGGTCGGCATCGGCGGACGCGCCGGAGCCGCGGGACGTGCGGCTGCGCCAGGCGCCGCCGCTGCTGGCCGCACCGCCGATGGTTGCCTGCCGGTGCCGTGACCAGGACGTGACGCAGGAGTCCCCGCCGCCGGCCGTTGCGCCGGAGCACCAGTTGGAGCAGAAGTTGTTGGAGCCGAAGATACAGCTGCAGGCCGTGCAGCCGGTGCCGCAGGACGAATCGCAGTCGCCGCAGGTGCGCTCGCGGGAGGTGCGCTCGGGGCAGGTTTCGCCGCAGGAACCGTAGTCGCAGGAGCCGCTGCGCTTGCAGGAGGAGCCGCAACCGCAGGTGTCGCCGGGAAACCAGCAACCGGCGCTGCCGTTCCAGCTATGGCCGCCGGCGCCGCAGGTGTCACAGGCTTCAGTGGCGCAACCGCAGGCGTTGTAGGCGCCGCAGGCGCAGCCGCCGGACGCATCCGCGCCGCTTTCGCCGCCGCATCCTTCGCGTCCTTGTCCGCCTTGGCCTTCGCTTCTGCCGCTGCTTCCGCGTCCGCCACTCCCTGGAGATGTTTGCGCACCTTCTCCGCAACATCCGCGGGAATGGAGCTTGAGTGCGTCTTCCTTTCCGTGACGCCGTATCCGGCCAGCAGGTCAATAATGGCTTTTGCCTTGACCTCCAGCTCGCGCGCCAGCTCGTTAATTCGGACTTGGTTTACGTCTGACATGCTTATTAAGACTTTGCCTCTTCCGGCCGCTCCGCGTTGTTCTTGTCTGCCGCGGACTCAACCTCTTCTACATTTTCGTTTTTCGCTTCAGATTCTTGCTCGGCTTCCGGAGCTTGCTCGCCTTGGTGAGCCGCTTCGACGGCTTCCTCAGGTGCTTCCACCACGCCTGCTTCCGAAGTCTGCTCGCTTTGGTGAGCCGGCGCGCTCGCTTCCCCCGTCGTAGCCGTTTCTTCCGCGGCGCTTTGCTCTGTTCCAGCGTCTTCCGCAAGCGCGTCGGTATTCTCCACCGCCTCGCCCGCCGTCGCCGCCGCTTCGCCGCCACCTTCGTAGAAGCGATTCACCGCCTGATAAATCTTGTCCACCATCTTCTCGCCGATGCCCGGAATCTCCATCAACTGCTCCGGCGTCATCCCCGCGAGCTTCTCGACATTGGTGATTCCCGCGGCCTCGATTTTCTCGATGGTCTTCGGACCCACGCCCGCCAATGCAGTCAACGGCGTCGTCGGCGCGGTCAGCGCCGTCATCTGCTCTTCGATCTCGCGCCGCTTTTCTTCCTCGCTCTTGATGTCGATGTCCCAGCCGATCAGCTTGCTGGCCAGCCGGACGTTCTGCCCCTTCTTGCCAATGGCCAGCGAAAGCTGCGAATCCTCCACGATCACTTCCAGCTTCTTTGTTTCCGGATCGACGATCTGTACGCGCGTCACTTTCGCCGGGCTCAACGCCTTTTGCGCGAACGCCACCGTCTCTTCGCTGTACGGAATGATGTCGATCTTTTCCCCGCGCAGCTCGCGAATAATGGACTGCACGCGCATGCCCTTCATGCCCACGCACGCGCCTACCGGATCCACATCTTTATCGCGGCTCATCACCGCGACCTTCGTCCGCTCGCCCGCTTCCCGCGCCGCAAAGCGAATCTGCACCGTGCCGTCGTAAATCTCCGGCACTTCCATCTCGAACAGCCGCTGCACCAGGCTCGCGTCTCCGCGCGAAACAATCACCTGCGGGCCCTTCGCCGCGCGGTCCACCATCTTGATTACCACGCGCAGCCGCTCGCCGATGTTGTACGTCTCCAGCTTCGATTGCTCGCGCTTCGGCAGCCGCGCTTCCGTCCGCCCCATATCTACTATCAGGTCCGGCCCTTCCGCGCGCTTCACAATCACCGTCACCAACTCGCCCACGCGGGTGTGATACTCGTTGTAAATCGTGTCGCGCTCGGCTTCGCGCACTTTCTGCAGGATCACCTGCTTCGCCGTTTGCGCCGCAATCCGCCCCAGCACATCGATGGGCTTTGTGGTAAGAATCTCCGTGCCGATCTCCGCGCCTGGGTTCTTTTTCTTGGCCTCCGCCAGCGCGATCTCGTTTTTCGGGTCGGTAACTTCCTCCACCACCGTCAGCACCGAAAACACGTCCACTTGGCCCGTTTCCGCGTTGAATTTCCCGCGCAGGTTCTCTTCCGTCTTGTAATATTTCCGCGCCGCCACCACCATTGCGTCTTCAATCGCAGACACCACGATTTCCGGCTCGATATGCTTCTCGCGGCTAAGCATCTCAATCTGTTGATAAAGCAAATTCGCCATTGCAGTTCCTAAACTCTTCTCCGTGACCTTTGTGCTCCGACCTGTGTGGTCTCTGTGTTAAGCTTTTTCCGTTCCTAAAACTCCACCACCAAATTCGCCTTCCGAATCCCCTCCAGCGGTATCTCCACTACCTGCGGCTCTTTCCCCTTCAACTCTATCCGCACTTTCCCGTCCGCGAATCCCGCCAACCTTCCCTCAAAAAATTTCGCCTCCCCAATCGGCTCGCTCGTCGAAATCTTCGCCAGCCGCCCAGTGAACCGCTCGAAGTCTCCCGGCTTCTTCAGCGCCCGGTCCAGCCCCGGAGAACTAATCTCCAGGATGTATCCCGCCGGCCCGTCAATTAACTCTTCCAC
>WNFC01008344.1_pt1 | contig 11419 bp, 10 predicted proteins | sample 5400541 | NCBI WGS metagenome assembly WNFC01 (sample SAMN13153342, study PRJNA577476) | soil metagenome | isolation source: 120 cm saprolite under Douglas fir tree site 2 hole 2 replicate 1 | place: USA:California | collected 2015-04-18
TGATCGTGGGTAGCGCGCTCGGCGTCGTGGTCGGCGCGATGCTGCTTTTTTATCCGAACGCGGAAAGCATGCTCGAAAGATTCGCAAACCAGTGGGTGTCGCCCCGCCGCGCGACCCGGAGCTGGGACGACATGCACATGAACCTGGACGCACTGGTCGAGGCTTATCCCAAGGCCGCCGGCTGGATCATCGCCTGCACTTCGGCAGCGGCAGTGATCTACGCAATCATCATGCTGGCGCGCTACTACTGAAACGAGAGAGGGCGGATCGCGAATCTCCGGGCGCGGCCGCCCTCGGGGGCTCAGCCCGGCCCGCGAGCCTTTCCGTGAAGCCCAAGACGGTTGCGATACTGGAGAGCCGGCTTGGCCGACAGCTCGCCGACCTCGTCGCAAAACACGGAGGGCGGCCGATGCTCGCTCCGGCGCTCGCGGAGGTGCCGGACGTCGACGACGCCACGATCAGGCGGCTGGTCGATGGGCTCGAGTCGCGCCCGCCCAAAGCGGTGATTTTTCAGACCGGAGTCGGCACGCAGGCGCTTTTTGCCGCGACAGATTCGCTGGGAATGACGCCGAAGCTTCTCGGCCTGCTGGCGAGCTGCGTGGTAGTCGCGCGCGGGCCCAAGCCCACCGCGGCGCTTCGCTCGCGCCAAGTGCGCATCGATCGCAGCGCCAAGGAGCCCTATACGACCGTCGAGGTGCTTGAGTCGCTCGAGGACCTGTCGTTCCGGGGCGAATGCGTCGTGGTGCAGCGCTACGGCGAGACCAACGTGGAGCTGGAAAAGGCGCTGCGGGGAAAGGGCGCGGAAGTCGTGGAAATACCCACTTACCGCTGGGCGCTCCCCGCGAATACCGGACCGCTCGCGGGGCTGATAGCCGCGCTCGAGCGCGCGCAGGTCGATGCGACCGTGTTCACTAGCGCGTCGCAGGCGCACAACCTGTTCGCGCTCGCGAAAGAACTCGGCAGAGAGGGCCCGCTCGCCGCCAACTTGAGCCGGACGCTCGTAGCGTCCATCGGTCCGGTGTGCAGCGCCGCGCTGCGGGAGCACGGCGTGAAAATCGCCCTGGAGGCGAAGCCGCCCAAGCTCGGCCCGCTGGTGGCGGCGCTCGACCGGGCCCTGTCGAGCTAGTACAATGCGCGACCTTCCACGCATAGCCGCGATTCAATGTCCCGCTCGATCCGCAATCTCGCGATCATCGCCCACGTCGATCACGGCAAGACGACGCTGGTCGACAAGCTCCTGCACCAGTCGGGCACGTTCGCCGCGCACCAGCACGTCGCCGAGCGCGTCATGGATTCGAACGATCTCGAGCGCGAGCGCGGCATCACCATCCTCGCGAAGAACACCGCGGTCGATTACGAGGGCGTGCACATCAACATCGTCGACACGCCCGGCCATGCGGACTTCGGCGGCGAGGTCGAGCGGTCCCTGTCGATGGTGGACGGCGTGCTGCTCCTCGTCGACGCGGTGGAGGGCCCGATGCCGCAGACGCGCTTCGTCACTCGCAAGGCGCTCGCCCTCGGCCTGAATCCGGTCCTGGTGGTGAACAAGATCGACCGTCCCGGCGCGCGGCCCGACTGGGTGGTCAACGCCACTTTCGACATGATGGACAAGCTAGGCGCCTCGGAGCACCAGCTCGACTTTCCCGTGGTCTACGCTTCGGCGCTACTGGGCACCGCTACGCTCGACCTGTCGAGGCCGGGAGCGGACATGCGGCCGCTTTTCCGGACGATCATCGAGCGCGTTCAGGCGCCGAAGGGCGACCCCGACGGCGCGCTGCAATTGCAGATCAGCAACATCGATTACTCGAGCTACGTGGGGCGCATCGGCATCGGGCGCATCGCCCGGGGACGGCTCAGGCCCGCTCAGGAGGTCCTGGTGTTGCACGAGGGTCGCGAGCCCGCGAAGGCCAAGGTCGGCCAGGTCATGGGTTTTCGCGGCCTGGAAAGAATCCCGATGGACGAGGCGTCGGTAGGCGACATCGTGCTCGTGACCGGGGTGGAGGAGACCGCGATCGGGGTCACTCTCGCCGACCCGCTCGCTCCCGAGGCGCTGCCGATGCTCCGCGTCGACGAGCCCACGCTCACCATGAACTTCCAGGTCAACACCTCGCCCTTCGCCGGGCAGGAAGGGCGCTTCGTCACCAGCCGGCAGCTGAGGGAACGCCTGTTCCGCGAGCTGCAAGGCAACGTCGCCTTGCGCGTGGAGGAGACAGCCGACGCCGACGTGTTCCTCGTCTCGGGGCGCGGCGAGCTGCACCTCACGATTCTCCTGGAGAACATGCGCCGCGAAGGCTACGAGCTGGCGGTGTCGCGCCCGCGGGTCGTCACGAAGGAAGTCGGCGGCGCGATGCACGAGCCCTTCGAGGTCCTCACGGTCGACGTCGAGGAGCAGTACCAGGGCCCGGTGATGGAAGCGCTCGGCGGACGGCGCGCCGATCTGCTCGACATGATGCCGGACGGCCGCGGCCGGGTGCGGCTCGACTACCGGATTCCAGCGCGCGGATTGATCGGCTTCCAGTCGGAATTCCTCAACCTCACGCGCGGCAACGGCCTCATCAGCCACGTGTTCGACGAATACGGCCCGATGAAGGCCGAGATCCCCTCGCGGCGCAACGGCGTGCTGGTCTCGGGCGAGCAGGGCGAGGCGGTCGCCTACGCGCTGTGGAAGCTCCAGGAGCGCGGGCGCATGCTGGTGAGCCCCGGCGAGCGCGTCTACGAAGGCATGGTGATCGGCGTGCACAGCCGCGACAACGATCTCGTCGTCAACCCGATCCGCGAGAAGCACCTCACCAACATCCGCGCCGCGGGGAAGGACGAGGCGATCCTGTTGACGCCTCCCATCAAGCTGACGCTCGAGCTCGCAGTGGAGTTCATCGACGACGACGAGCTGATCGAGATCACCCCGCGTTCGATCCGCGTGCGCAAGCGCTACCTCTACGACCACGAGCGCCGGCGCGCTGCGCGCGCCGAGCCCGCCCCTCAGGCCATTTCGTAGCGCTTCACCGCCTTCTCGTCCCAGGCCACTCCGGTTCCCGGACGATCCGGAATCACCACCGCTCCGTCTTCGATCGCCAGAGGCTCGGCGAGGATTGCGCTAGCCCAGTCCACGTACTCAAGGAAATGGCAGGTCGGCGTCACCGCGAGCAGGTGTGCGCTCGTCTCGGGGAAGAGATGCGAGGACATCGGCACGCCGCGCTCGGCCGCGAGGCCTGCGGCGCGCCGCCAGCCGGTGACCCCGCCGATCCTTTCGAGATCGGGCATCACCAGATCGCAGGCCTTTGCGGCGAGCGCCTCGGCCATCTGCTCGGGGAGCGAGAAGTTCTCGCCGATCTGTACCGGCGTCCGGAGCTCGCGGGCGAGCTCGGCGCATCCTCGGAAGTCGTCGTGGCGGATCGGCTCCTCGATCCAGGCGATGCCTTCGGAATCGATCGCGCGGCCGCGCTCGAGGGCCTCGGCGAGGGACAGCGCCTGGTTGAAGTCGACCATCAGCTCGACGCTGTCGGGAAGACGCTTGCGCGCCGCGCGCACAGCGGCGAGGTCGGCCGCGAGCGTCGGGTGGCCGAGGCGCAGCTTCACTGCGCGGAATCCTCCTTCGAGGAGCCTTTCCGCTTCGTCGGCAACGGCCCCGGGGGCCATCAGCCCGAGGCCGTTGCTGTTGTAGGCGCGGATGCGGCGCGGCGCGCCGCCGAGCAGCGTGACCAAGGGCTTGCCCGCCGCGACCGCGAGCGCGTCCCAGCAGGCGACGTCGAAACCGGACATCGCCATGCGCACGATACCCTGCACCCCGATCAGCTTGAAACGGCGCGCGAGCTTCGCCCAGAGATCGGCGGGGACGACGCGATCGCCCTTCACGCTACGCTCGACCTCGCCGAGCACCGTCGCGATCGCTGGCGCCACTGCACTCAGATAGCAGAAAAGATAGGAACGGCCGGTGACGCCTTCCTCGGTCTCGAGGTCGATGAGGAGGCTCGCCGCGCTGCGCAGCGTTCCCGCGCTGGTGCCGAGCGGCAGTTTCAGCGGCACCTCGACGCCGGTCGCTCGGATGCGGCGCACGGTGAGCCGCGGCTCGCTCACGCGGGCTTTCCGCCCTCGGCGTACAGCGAGAGGATGTCCCACACGGCGCGGTTCGCCGGGGTCGGAACGCCGGCCACGGCGCCGAGCTGCACCACGCCGCCGGAGAGCCACTCGACTTCCAGCCGATTGCCGCGCTGAAGGTCGTGCGCCATGGAGGCGATCATGTCGTCGGGAAGCCCGTCGGCGCGGGCGAGGCAGGCGTCGGCATAGTCGGCGGGAAGCGCGATGCCCCGCGCGCGCCCGACCGCGACGACTTCGCGCATGATCTCGAGCAGGAAAGCGCGGGCGCGCGGATTCTTCCGGATCGGTCCTATGCTTGTACGCATCGAAGCGGTGGTCGCGGACAATCCGACCAGAAACACGTATTTCTCCCAAATCGCGCGGCGCACGTCGCTGGAGAGCTCCGAGGTCACGCCCGACTTGAGCAGCGCTTCGTGGAGGAAACGCGCGCGCTCGGAGGGCCTGCCGTCGTATTCTCCGAGAGCCACGCGCTGCATCGCGCCCGTCTGGAGGATCACGCCTGGGCGCGCGATGGTCGTGCCGACGTAGCACACGCCGCCCATCACCGGCGCATCGCCCAGCTCGCGGCGCAGGATGTCGTCCTTGATCACGCCGTTTTGCAGCGAGAGCACCCCGGTGCCGGGCTTGAGGAGCGGCTTGATCTGCAGGATCGCAGCCTCGGTATCCCACAGCTTCACCGAAAGGATGACGAGATCGACGGTCCCTAGCGACGCGGGGTCGCCGGTGGCGCGGACCGCCGGAATGCGGATGTCGCCGTGCACGTCGCTTTCGATGACGAGGCCCTGCTCGCGCATCGCGACGAGATGCGCGCCGCGCGCGATGAAGCTCACGTCGTAGCCGGCGTGCGCGAGCCGTCCGCCGAAGAATCCGCCCACTCCGCCCGAACCCATCATTGCGATCTTCATCGCCCGAATGGTAACCTGCCTCGTCCGAGGCAAAGGGGGAATCATGAAGGCCCTCGTTTTTCGCATCGCCGCGCTCGTAGCGCTGGCGTTTTGCGCGGCCGGGCCGCAGGCCGCGTTCGCACAATCCTGGCCTGCCAAGCCGGTGAAACTCGTCGTTCCGTATCCGCCGGGCGGCTCGACCGATCCCATGGCGCGCATGATCGGCGCGAAGCTCTCCGATTCCCTGGGCCAGCCGTTCGTCGTCGAGAACCGTTCCGGCGCGTCCGGAACGATCGGTACCGCTTTCGTCGCCAAGTCGCCGGCCGACGGCTACACGTTCATCTTCGTGTTCGATTATCACGCGGTGAATCCCTTCCTGATCCCGAACCTGCCGTTCGATACCGTGAAGGATCTTGCGCCGGTGATGCTGATCGGCACCGCGCCGATGGCGATCGCGACAGGCGTCACGAAGCCTTACAAGAGCTTCACGGATGTGGTGGCCGCGGCCAAGGCGAAACCCGGCACGGTGAGCATAGGCTCGGTGGGCAACGGCAGCCTCGGGCACTTGACTATGGTCCTGGTGCAGCAGGCCTCCGGCATCAGGCTCATTCACATACCCTACAAAGGCGGCGGACCGATGACGGCGGACGCGGTCGGCGGCCAGATCGATCTCGCCATCGGCTCGGTGGCGGTGATCACCCCGCACGTGAATGGCGGAAAGCTTCGCGCCGTCGCGGTCACCGGCGACACGCGCTCGCGCGCGTTGCCCGACGTGCCCGCGCTCGCCGAGCAGGGCCTGCCGGGATTTTCCGCGCTTGCGTGGTGGGCGGTCTTCGCTCCCGCCGGCGTGCCCAAGCCGATCATGGACAAGTTTCACGCCGAGCTCGTCAAGGCGTTCAACCTGCCCGACGTGCGCAAGCTGCTCACCGAAACGCTCGGGATAGACCTCGTCGTCGGCTCCCCCGAGGGACTGGTGCAATGGCTCGATACCCAGATGCAGCGCTGGGGCAAGGTCGTTCGCGAGAACGACATTCGAGCCGACTGAGATGCGGCGGGTTTTCTTGGCCGCGGCGCTTGCGGGGGCGCTTTCGGCGCCTACGGTTGCCCAGGATTACCCCGGCAAGCCGGTGCGGCTTCTGATCGGCTTCCCCCCAGGCGGCAACGTCGACGTCGTGGGCCGGATCGTCGCGCAGAAGATGAGCGAAGGGTTCGGCCAGCAGGTTCTTCCGGAGAACCGCACCGGGGCGGGCTCGATCATCGCCAACGAGCACGTCGCCAAATCCACCGCGGACGGCTACACTCTGCTGGTCGTGAGCGGCGCCTTCGTGACGCAGGCGGCGACCATGAAGAAGCTCCCCTACGATCCGGTTCGGGATTTTTCCTTCGTCTCGACCTTGGTGACGTACCCGCTGGTGTTCTCGGTTCGCTCCGATTCGCGTTTCCGAACCCTGGACGAATTCATCGGCTTCGTGAAAAACAATCCCGGAAAGGTGAACTATCCCTCGCCGGGGATGGGGACGCTCTACCACCTCGCGGGCGAGTTGTTCGTTTCGATGGCGCGAATCGACATGCAGCACGTGCCGTTCCGCGGCGGCTCTGAGCCCCTGACCGAGGTGCTCTCCGGCCGCATGGAGCTGCTCATCGACGCGCTCACCAATTCGTACCCGCATATCCAGGGCGGCAAGTTCAGACCGCTCGCGGTTACGTCGCTTGCGCGCTCGGCTTCGCTTCCCAACGTGCCGACCGTCGCGCAGAGCGTGCCGGGCTACGAGGCAAGCTCCTTTCTCGGCATAGCCGGTCCGCCGGGCATGCCGGGCGCCGTCGTCGAGCGAGCCAACCGGGAAGTGCGACGCGTGGTCGCGCTGCCCGAGATCGCGCAACGGTTCGCCGAGTGGGGCGGCACGCCGAGCGCGAGCAGCCCGGAAGGAATGCGCCGCCACGTCCAGTCCGAGATCGAAAAATGGAAACGGGTGGTCGAGACGAGAAAGATCGAGTTGCCGTGATCAAAGCAAATTCGCTTCTGCCCACGGCGCTTCTCCTGCTCACCCTGGTTTGCTCCGGAGCGGCGGCGCAAACCGGATACCCGGCGAAGCCGGTGCGCTTCATCGTGCCCTCCGCGGCCGGCGGCGGCACGGACATCATCGCGCGCGCCCTCGCGCAGAAGCTCTCCGAATCGCTCGGCCAGCAGTTCGTCGTGGACAATCGCCCGGGCGCCGGCCAGATGATAGGCATCGAGATGGCCGCCAAATCCCCCGCTGACGGGCACACGATCCTGATGGCCGCGAGCACACTCGCGATCAATCCGATCATGTACAAGAAGCTGTCTTACGATCCGCTGCGCGATTTTGCGCCGATCACGCAGGCGGCCTCGCTCGCGAACGTGCTCGTGGTGCACCCCTCGCTGCCGGTGAAATCGGTCGCGGAATTGATCGCGTACGCCAAACAACGCCCGGGCCAGCTCAATTTCGCATCGGCGGGCGTCGGCACCTCGCCGCAGATGTCGATCGAGCTCTTCAAGAGCATGGCGGGAATCGACATGGTCCACATCCCCTACAAGGGAACCAGTCCCGGCGTGGTGGATCTCCTGGCCGGGCAGGTGTCGGTGATGGCGCCGAACCTGCTCACCGCGCTGCCGCACATCAAGGCGGGGAAGCTGCGCGCGCTCGCGGTGACGAGCGCGAAACGAAGCGAGGGATTGCCGGAGGTTCCGACGATCGCCGAATCCGGGCTCCCGGGTTACGATTCGACCCAGTGGTACGGAGTTCTCGCGCCGGCGGGAACCTCGCGCGGGATCGTCGTACACCTGCACGACGAGATCGTGCGCGCCCTGCGCGCACCCGAGGTGATGCAACGGCTGGCGGCGGACGGAGCGGAGCCCGTCGGCAGCAGTCCCGAGGAGTTCGCAGCGTTCATCAAGTCGGAGATCGACAAATGGGCGAGAGTGGCAAGCGCCGCCGGAATCCGCGCCGAATGAATTTGCGCTGCTGTCTGTTCGCTTTCCTCGCGGGGATGGGCTGCAGCGCGTTCGCCGAGGGTTATCCGGAGCGCCCGGTCCGCCTGGTCGTTCCTCAGGCGGCAGGGAGCGCGACCGACACCGTGGCGCGCATCCTCGCCGCCGAGCTGCCGAACCAACTCGGACAGCCCGTGGTCGTCGAGAACAAGCCGGGGGGCGCGCTGACGATCGGGCTGGACTTCACCGCGAAGTCCGCGCCCGACGGCTACACGATCGGCATGGGGCCGGTGGGAGCGCTCGCGATCACGCGCCACATGGTGGCGAAGCTTCCCTACGACATCGAACGGGATTTCCAGCCGATCGCGCTCGTGACCCGCGGGCACCTGTTGCTCGCCGTCTCGCCCTCGCTCCCGGTGGACTCGGTGCAGGAGCTGATCGAATACGCGCGCAAGAACCCGGGCAAGCTCATGAACGCGTCCTCGAGCAACGGCTCGCCGGGACACGTGGGCGGCGAGCTCTTCAAATACATGACCGGCACCGAGATCGTGCACATACCCTACAAGGGCGGGGCGATGGCCATCAACGACCTGATCGCCGGCCACGTGCAGCTGATGTTCGAAAGCCTCAACTCGATCTCCACCCACGCGCGCTCGGGCAAGGTCAAGGCGCTCGCCGTGAGCGGCCCGCGGCGCTCACCGGGCTTTCCGAACCTGCCGACGATCGCGGAGGCGGGAGTCCCTGGCTACGACGCGAGTACCTGGAGCGGCGTGATCGGACCTGCGGGAATGGCGAGGCCCATCGTCGACAAGCTGAATTCCTCGATCAACAAGGCGATCGTCTCCCCTATGTTCAAGACGAGGTTCGGCGAGATCGGGGACGAGCCGGCGGGCGGCACCCCCGAGGAGTTCGCGGAAGTGATTCGCAGGGATTCGGCGAAGTGGGCCGAAGTCGTGAAGCGCTCCGGGGCGAAGATCGATTGAAAAATCCTGTAGTCCGTTCTGCGCTTCGTGCGTTCATTTACGAATCGGCCGCTTCGCGCATGTCACAATTTGTGACAATTGGTTACTCCGGTACCAAGGGGTCTTTGCTAGCATGCGGCTGTCGAACGAAACGGAAGGGGCGATCATGAGTCGGATCAAAGCGGCCTTGATCTTGAGCGCAGTCCTGCTGGGCGGAGTGGCCAGCGCCCCAGCGTTGGCATGGCACCACGGGCGCGTGCACTTCGGCGTCGTCATCGGCGCTCCGTTCTATCCCTGGTACTACCCTCCGTACTACTACTATCCACCCGCGTACTACTATCCGCCCGCAGTGCCGGCCGTGCCGCCGACATATGTCGAACAGGGCGGCGCGCAATCGGCGCCGTCGCAGTCCTCCTATTGGTACTACTGCGCCGAATCCAAGACCTATTATCCGTATGTCAAGGAATGCCCCGGAGGCTGGCAGCGGGTAACGCCGCAGCCGGCGCCCGGCGGTTGATACAGGTTGCCTCGATCATGAAACTACTGAGATTTTCTCCGCTGCTCTTGGGAGTGCTGCTGCTCGGCGCGTGCGTGAGCATGCCCAAAGGCCCCAGCGTGATGGTGTTGCCCGGCACGGGCAAGAGCTTCGACCAGTTCCGCTACGACGATGTCGAGTGCCGTCAATTCGCCGACGTGCAAGTTGGGGGCGCCTCGCCTTCGGACATAGCCGCCGACAGCGCCGCGAAGAGCGCGGTGGTGGGCACCGTAGTAGGCGCCGCCGCAGGCGCCGCGCTCGGCGGGCGAAGCGGTGCGGCGACGGGGGCCGGCGGTGGGCTTCTCATCGGTTCTGCCGCCGGGGCAGGCGCCGGAGAAACCTCCGCGTACGGACTCCAGCGGCGCTACGACTACGCCTACATCCAGTGCATGTATGCAAAGGGCCACAAGGTTCCCGTGTCCGGTCACCTGACCTCCGCACCGGCCGCTCCCAGCTACGCTCCACCGCCGCCTCCCCCTCCGCCCCCGCGCTGAGTGGGCGCGGGCATCAAGCCGGAGTAAGGCGCCCTAGGGCGGATTCAGGCGGCTGCCGCCATCGCTCCGGCGTTGTCGCGCAGCAGCTTGGAGAACTCCTCCGCGGGCTGCGGCTTGCGGAAAAAGTATCCCTGGAACTCGTGGCATCCGTGCTCGGTGAGAAAATCGAGCTGCTCTTGGGTTTCCACTCCCTCCGCGATCACCTTCAGCCGCAGGCTGTGAGCCATCGCGATGATCGCCTGGGTGATCGCGACGTCGTCCGGATCCTGTGGTATGTCCTTGATGAACGAGCGGTCGATCTTGATGCAGTCGAACGGGAACCGCTTGATGGACGCGAGGGACGAGTAACCCGTGCCGAAGTCGTCGATCGCGAGACGGATGCCCATCGACTTGATTCCGTCGAGAATCTTCTTCGAGCTCTGGGTGTCCCGCATCACCATGCTCTCGGTGATTTCGAGCTCGAGGCAGTTCGGTTTGAGCGCACTTTCGCTCAAGGCCCGCTCGATCTCGCGCAGCAGATGCTTGTCCTCGAACTGCCGCGCCGACAGGTTCACCGACACCGTCAACGGGGCCGCAACGCGGCTCTGTAGGGTCTGGTTGTACGCGCACCCGATTCTGAGCACCCAGGCTCCGATCGGAACGATCAGCCCCGAGTCCTCTGCGTGCCCGATGAACTCCAGGGGAGGAAGCAATCCGAGCTCGGGATGCTGCCACCGGATCAGCGCCTCCATGCCCGTGATCCGGCCGGTATTGATCTCGACCTTGGGTTCGTAGTGAAGGATGAATTCGTTTCGCTCCAGAGCGCCCTGCAACCGGGTTTCCTTGGCGATCCTGGCGGACAGGTGATCGTTCATTTCCCCTGAATAGAACAGATAGTTGTTTTTGCCCTGTTCCTTGGCGCGGTAGGTGGCGATGTCGGCGTTCTTCAGGAGATTCGCGAAGTCCGCGCCGTCGTTCGGATACAGGCTGACTCCGATGCTCGCGGTCAGGTGGCAGGTCTCGCCTTCGAGCATGAACGGCCAGCGCAGGGCATGGAGGATCTTCTGGGCGACGCTCACTACGTCGCTCGGCTCGGCAAAGTCCTCGATGAGCGCGACGAATTCGTCACCGCCGAAACGCGCGATGGTGTCGCTTTCCCTCAGGCACATTCTCAGACGCGACGCAGCTTCCTGGAGCAGCCGGTCGCCGAACGGGTGGCCGAGCGTATCGTTGATGAACTTGAAGCGATCGAGATCGAGGAACAGCAAGGCCATCGTCTTGCGGTAGCGCTGCGCGTTGTTGAGCGCGTGGGCGAAGCGCTGGTTGAACATGTAGCGGTTGGGCAATCCCGTCAGGGTGTCGTGCGTCGCGACGTACAGGAGGTTCTCCTCGGCTTGCTTCCGGGCCATGAACTGGCCGATCTGGCTGCCGATCACGCGCACCATCTGCAGCAGCGACGGATCGGGATTGCGGATCTCGCGGCTGAAGAATTCCAGCACCGCGAGGGTGACGTTGCCCGC
>WNFC01008348.1_pt1 | contig 11415 bp, 11 predicted proteins | sample 5400541 | NCBI WGS metagenome assembly WNFC01 (sample SAMN13153342, study PRJNA577476) | soil metagenome | isolation source: 120 cm saprolite under Douglas fir tree site 2 hole 2 replicate 1 | place: USA:California | collected 2015-04-18
GCGACCCGGCTGAACGGTCAAGCAGCTAAAGAAGAAGTGTCGGCACTATGGCGAGGGGGCTGGATGCCGGAAAATATTTCTGGCGTTCCGGCAGGGAGAAGTGTTTTTCACTTGACATCCCCTTTAATAGGACTTCTGGGAAGACCGTAATGGGAATTGCCGGATCGCGTCATCGTTGGCAATCAAACTTTGCGAGACTTCGGAAACCGTGGCGTAGATTAGTGGCTCCAGTAACAGAATATGTCGCACAGGAACTTTGGTCTTCCGTATCTAAGCAAACAAACCTCAAAAACCAAGCTTGCTCGCCAATTGATTGCCACGCGCCTTACGCAGAGCAACAAGCGGGAGGCGAAAGGGGCGCCGCCATTGCCACTATCGATTCGAGCGCCACGGCGAGATAACCTTTGTCGCGGTTGTGGCAAAACGATTCAGGACGGGCGTACGAACTGTGCTCGTTGCGCGGTTGATGACGCTACCAAGAACATGCTTGATGCCGCGCACATCGGACGTCAAACGGCAAATAGTCCTGAAGCCCAAGTAAAGCGCGCCAATACTCAACGTGAGAACGCTGTCGCGCAGCATTCGTGGAAGCCATCGGACCAGCCCACATGGCTGACCGAAAAGTTCTATGCTGAGAAAGTTCAGCCGCTTCTCGCTCCGATGTCAGCATCCGCTATCGCTCGACAAATCTCCGTCTCGCGCTGGTACGCTGGCCGCATCCGCGAGGGCTACCGCCCGCATCCACGACATTGGCAGGCGCTGGCGGAACTCGTGGGAGTGGGGAAAGCTGAGTGAGAATACCGATTCCTATACCCCCGACCTCTACCGTGTCAATTTTGTGGTTAGGAACCTAAAGCATCAGTCGCTCTGTATAGTGGAGAATTTTCGACGAATAAGGCCGAGATAACCTTTGTCGCGGGTGTGGAAAAACGATCCAAGACGGGCGTATGAACTGTGCGAATTGCGCTGTTGATAATGCGACCACAAATATGGTAGCCGCCGCGCTGGTTGGGCGGCAAACGGCGCAGAGTCCTGAAGCCCAGCTAAAGCGTGCGAATACTCAACGTAAGAACGCTCTAGCACAGCATGCTTGGAAGCCGTCCGAGAATCCCCCATGGCTTACTGACAAATTTTATTCTGCAAAGGTTCAGCCACTTCTCGCCGCGCTGTCGGCATCCGCTATCGCGCAACGAATCTCGGTTTCGCGCTGGTACGCCGGACGCATCCGCGAGGGCTACCGACCGCACCCGAGGCACTGGCGGGCGCTGGCGCGGCTGGTGAATGTTTCGGGCAGTGTGATTTTGAAGCGCTAACCGCGCGTTGCTGGTGCAGCACCCGGATTGCCGGGGTGACGTCTCACTCGTAAACCGCACGCAAGGTATGGCCAGATTTTCACGCTTGCGGAATCGCTCTGCCGGGTTGGAGCTCGGTTCAATCCATTTCTCGAAGTGCGAGACGAAGCTCTCCTGACCTCGTGCAAACCGATAATTCAAGCCACTCGTCGTGGCTGATCGTCATTGCCAGCGAGCGATCTTGGCTAATGATTTGCAAGCCCCACACGAAGAACAGGCCAAGCCTCTCGATTCAGCCTGTGTTTATGCAGGTCCGAGCGCTTCGACATGCGCTTTACCCGCGTCGTTCCATACGAAAACTAACATTTACAAACGTGAATATACGCCGTATGTCGAGCGATTTGGTGGGGGAATGGCGGAAGGGTGGAGCAGCGGGCGGCGGAGTGTGGGGCAGCGTCGAAGTAGTCCAACCCGCTTTCCGCGTCTCGTTCTGTGCCGGTGAATTTGTAGCGATTTCGAAACGCTATGTTAAATGAGCACGCGCCAACCTGCGTCATAACTGTAGCAGTCGCATCATAAGCATACGCGAGTCCTGCGCTTACTACTGTGTCGGTTTCATGGCCGTGTCTCTGGGCTCCTCAAAGACAAATCCATCCTGAGCACCCCAAAACCCGCTCCGCTTACCATCAAGGATGTAGTCAACGATCGCGTCGGTATCGGCGGACGGAGGCACTGCAATGGCGATCAGATTGCCGTCTTGCCCAAGGAGAACATCGAGATCCAAGAGCCTGTGTATCAACTCGTCTTTCTTTGTCGAGTCGTGAAGCAGAATCCGGTAGACGCTGTACCCGCTTCGCTGCACCACCTCCTTGAACTCTAAGTACCCCAGTGGGTTGTCACGGGTGCTGATCGTGTCTCCATAGGCAACGTTACGAAGGTAGAACGGAATGCTCGCCACCGCACACACCGAGCACTCCGGGTTCAGAGGCTTACAAAGCAGTACCTCAGCATCTCTCGACGGCGGATACCCCTCTGCGTCTTTTTCAATGTCGAATCGAACCTCGACGACTAAACCTTCCTGCGAGGAGCTCATCACTGACCTCAATCCTTCTTGAATCTTAATGTGGCAATCCTTGCACACGATTCTGTTGCTCGGGGACTGGCTGTTGCCCCCCTTTGAAAGCGGCGGATCGTGATGCCGCTGCAGCTGATTGCTAGGAGGAGTTTGGCCCTTCTGATTCTGGACCTTTTGCAAGCAAAGGTCGATCTGCGATATACGCCAGACAAAATAGAACGTGGTCGCCGAGCTAACCGCCTGCGGATTATCGAAGATGCTGCCCAAGCTCATGGAAGCGCGTACAACGGCACCAAGGTTGGAGTCGTGTGTCCTGTTTTAATAGTCCGTTCGACTTGAGCAGACTTTCGCGGGAGTGCACACTGACGTTGCTGTTTAGGTATTCGCCTAGTATCGAAGGGGTCTGGAATCCATTTCTGGGTCTTTCGCCAGAAGCGATGCCCCATGATGAGCGCAAACCCGCCTTTACTGCACGTGCCATGGAATACTTGCTCAGCCATGACGCTGAGGCTGAAGCTATGGGACGCCGCGGACGGAAGGCGGCCTGCGAGCTGTACAACTGGAATAGTGAAGAGCGCGTACTCCTTAAGTTCTACTCTGAGTTGCTCGAGACGGATGCTTCTGGAAGAAAAGAGAGCGAACAGATGTCGAGGGCGGTTGCGAATCCTCAAAGTCAGTACCAGGGCCAAGTCCTGGGTGCAGCGCCATATTCATAGCATCCGATGTCGTAGCCTTTGCCAACGGGCCGGGCGCCCCCTGCGAAATCCGTCCTAGGCGCGTAGAGCGTCGTTCCTGAGTTAACGGCAGGACTTGCAGCTTGCAGCCTGTAATTGCCCAGTGCCGTTCCCGTATAGCGGAGAAACTTGGGATCGCTGCTGATATTGCCGTTTACCGTACCGCCGTCCACAACGTAGGTTCCATCACCGTTCTTGAAGGTTAGGTTGTTGTCGTATTTGTTATTTGGACCGGTCGTGCCGCTGTCGTCACGGAAGCCATAGTCGTTGTTATAGGCAAAGATGTTGTTGGTAACGACCGTATTGTTGTCGGAGCCTCCGCCAGAATTGCCCACTACCAACCCGCTCGCCCCATTCTTCAGAGACGTATTACTTGTGACGACTACATTGGTTGCCGCATGGTAAAGGTGGATACCGTAGTCCCTGGCGTTGATTATGAGGTTATTGACGATTCGTCCGTGCGGATTCGCGTGATAGAGCCCGTGAACGGTAACGTAGCCCGGGCACTGGGCGGAGTTGACCAAACCAATATCGTGAACAAAGTTCCCGATCATCTCGTTGTTCGTTGCCGAGTAATTGCCGTGCATAATTCCAGCTCCACCCAAGTCGCATGTTGCGGAAGTTGGACCTGCGACATCGTGGACATGGTTGCCGATGTAGCGCACAAACGATCCATCGTTGTACAGGCCTATACGCCCAACCGAGGTCAATTCAAATCCTATGGTGTCAACGTAATTCCCGTAATTATGCCAGGTGCTGTGGTCCACCCGGTTGCCAATGATCTTCGCTCCCCATTTCACGTCAGATATGTACCTGATTCGCGCCGACGACGTGCCGCTGGCGCTAGTGGTGATGTACCCCGTATACATTCCGGAAGCGACGTGAACAGTGGCGCCTGGGCCGATCATCGTAGCCGCGTGCGCGATTGTCGCCCATGGATGAGCCGCGGAGCCATTGTTGGAGTCGCGGCCGGTTGGCGCGACGTAGTACTGACCAGCCGTACTACTCGTAACAGAAACGGTCGCGCTGGCGCTCTCGTAAGTATCCGCCACGCTCTGAGCACAGATCACTCCGATGCGGGCTAGTAAGAAGATTAGACAGGCAAGTTTGCCAACATTGGATAACATCGATCCCCTTCCCCTTAATTAATTTGAGGTTGTGGCGCAACCCGAGGATGTGGCGCAGGCACGGTGGCGGTACAGTCCAAACATTGTCCATTGCGCGTCCGCTTATTGAACAGATCTCTGAAGTACATGCGGTTTTCTTGGCTGGGTTCTCGCAATGCTGGGCGGAAGTCCACATGACAGTGTGGTTGCTGCCGATCGCGGAAACCGGATCGCTCAACCTTAAACACAGCGGGGAAACCATAGAGAGCCTGGCTCTCGGGCTTCGCTGCTTTCTAACGGAATTGCTTCACGAATCGTGAGCTCAACATGTCGCGAAACCTCAATGCGGTGCTCTACGGAATCTTGGCTGCTATGTTGCCGTTTAACGTCGGCATGCACGGGCTGGTATCTACGGATGGCCGTGCGCGAGCGGATGGGCAAAACTACTACATCTCGCCTCAGGGAAATGATCGCAATGATGGCTCTTTGAAACATCCTTGGATGACGATTATCCGCAAGCAAAGCCTGACTAAAAAACTGACGGTCGTCCTGGACGAGCACGCGCGACTCCGACGGCCGCCGAAGTACGTCACAGAACTGCAGCAGGAATTTATGGGACTGGTGAACGCGTCGAGCGTCATTCCCGAGGCCTGCTCCACGATCGCGCAGTTCGTTGAATCAAATTGGCTGCCCTTCGTCCAGGAGCAGCGTGCGTCATCCACGGTCACCGCGTACAAGTTCTACTGGACGCACCTGCTGAAGCCGTACGCAGGCAGAACGGATGCTCCACCAGATCGGTCGTCATCACCCAACCATGAAAAACGCCACGCTGCACAAACTTCGCAGCATCCTGTCCGGGATCTTTAAGCGCGCGATCGGCCAAGGCTTGCGTCCCGGACACAACCCCATCCGCGAAGTTACGCCGCCGAAAGGTCTGCCCTCTGGAGAGACATACGCTTACACGCTGGAGGAGATTCGGCAAATTCTGGGAGTGATCACGGACGAGATCACGCGGGTGATCATCGCCCTCGCGGGCTACGTTGGGCTGTCGAAAAGCGAAATCCAAGGCCTGACGTGGGAAGGCTATGACACGGAGAAGGGCGAGATCAAAGTGATCTCCGGGGTCGTCAACGGCAAACGAGGGGATCCAAAGACGAAGGCCCGCAAAGCCAACGTGCCTGTCCGTCTGTACCCGAGTTGCTGGACTTGTACAGGATGCGCCTCGGCAATCCCACGACCGGCGTAATGTTTGCGACGGCGATCGGCACTCCGCTCGACTTGCACAACGTTTTCGCCCGCCGAATTGATCCTGTTCTCAATGCGTGCGAACAGTGTGGCAAGGTCAAGGCAAAACACCGGCGCGAGAACCACGAATTTCGCCGGCGTCAGGACCTGGTCGAGTGGCACGGCTGGCACGCTTTTCGGCGAGGCCTCGGGAGCAACCTCAATGATCTCGGTGTCTCCGACCTAACGATACAGCGGATCCTACGCCACAGCAATGTGACGACCACGCGGAAGAGTTACATCCACCACCGAGAGCACCAGGTGACGGCTGCTATGGGGCAGCTCGAAGTAGGGATCGAAGCGGAGAGCAGGAGGGCGGAAACGGCGCACTTCGAAGCTCAGAATCACAACGCGGAAACGGTCAACTGACGCGGGTTTCAGAGGCCGATTTCCTTAATAAAAACTAATAAACATCGCCCGTTGTGCCAGCGACGGCTAAGTCATTGAAAACTCTGGTGAGCGCGGCAGGATTTCGAACCTGCGACCCATGCCTTAAAAGAGCGGGCGATCTCGGACCTGCCGCGCATATTCAATCACTTACAGTTACGCAGAGCCCCGTAAATCGGGCAACAGGGCGACTGATCGGGTCTTAATCGTCATATTAATAAACATTCGTCTTCGGCACGACCTTGCGCAGCCGAGGTACCCGTTCCTCGGCGCTCAACTTGTCAATACGCTCGTCTGAGGCCGAGGTCTTGTCAGCTATCGTATACATCGTACCAATTCGACCCGGATTTCCCACCTCCGACTTGCCAACCACCTGTCCGCAATCCCGGCCGTCACTTCCCACAAGCCCGTTTCTGGATAGCTTCCGGTTTGCCAACCATTCGAGCAAAAAAGCCCTTTCGTGGTGGAATATGACACTCGGCGCAGGACCCGTAAAGCTGCATCTCATTGAACCTCATCCATTTACTGCTATGCGACTCTTTGATGAGCGCAGCCCTTCATCGATTTTGCGCTCTAACCGCTTAACCGCCTTAATAACTCATGAGGTATCGAGAAAAGTTATGCTAGCGGGGTTAGCTTAGCTAACGCTTTGTACAAATTTCGCGGGATGCAGACGTCGTTTGCGTCCGAATTGCGCAACTCTTCGATTTCAATGAGAAGATTCCGCCCAGTGCCCATCGAACGAGCGATTGGTCGGCCAATCGGAAACTGACCGCTACAGGCAGAGTTAACCATGCCGATACCAGCAGGGGGTTACGCATCTGACCCGTCATTCGCTAACGGATGAAGTTGCAGGAAGGCAGCTGCGGCGTCGCGGGCACGTCCCGCGATTCCGCGAGGGTTCGGTCGCTCGGTGACGCCGAGCAACAGGCTAACCATCAAATCGCGCCAAAGCAGCCTGGCGAACTGCTCGGCAAGTTCGGCAGGACGCCCTGTGAGCAGTCCGGACGCCTGGGGCCGATCGAGAGTGCTCAACAGCTTCGATCCAACTCATTGGTTGCAAACCGGATATCGTCAAGACGTTGCTTGGGAGCCATTGATCGAACGGCCAGAAGCACGATGCAGATGCTCACGGCGGTCCGCATGGTGCCCACGATGCGCAGAGCAGCGCCGGGCTTAGAGATCAAGACGTGACCGCCGAATCGAATGCAGCGATTCGGCCCGCAAGTCGTTTAAAAAAACATAGGTACGAGCAGACTGCCCCAGACCCCAATCCTGTCAAACAAAGTCCGATGAGCGAAGCGGGCAAAATGATCTGTCTGGGAAAAAAGCGTTTCACTCCACCGGCTCTGCGCCCCAGTCAGGCATCACACACGCATTAATGCAATTTTCCGGGCTTACCAGGTCCCCTGCGATTTTTGTGATGCCCGATCCGTCTGCATTCATCACAAAAATGTCTGTACTCTGCAATGAATCTCCCCCTTGGAAAGCGATCTTCTTCCCATCCGGTGAATAAGTCGGAAAGACCGATACCAGTTCCCCCGGAGTCAGTTGTCTGACTCCACCACCATTTACATTCATCACAAAAACCTGGCTCGGCCGGGGTGTGTTTTGCTGACTGTAGAAAACGACATGCCTGCCGTTCGGCGAGACATCTGGGCCGCCGGCTTCGATCGGAGCGTTCGTCAACCGCCTCTTGTTTGAGCCATGGAGATTCATGATCCAGATCGCCGAAACCAGACCTCCCTCCCGACTTCCAAACAAGATATGTCTCCCGTCCGGCGTAAATGTGGGTTGGTAAACCTCCCACGGGCTCCTCGTTACATCTCGAATCTCTCCTGAGCCATTGGATGCCATTAAGCTAATCGCTTCCAGGATGCCCTCAGTGCGCAAGAACACGAGCCGACGCCCGTCGGGCGACCAGCGGGGGAATAGTTTGTCGGTCCCGTCAATATTCGTTAGTTGCCTGAAGCCAGTTCCGTCCGCGTTGATCGCGTAGAGCTCAAGGCTGCCGGTCATGTCATGCGAGAACACGATCTGTTTTCCGTCTGGCGAGTAGTCCTGAAACCATGAGGAGTTACTGGTCGGCGGTAGATTCGTGACCTGAAATAGGCCGCTGCCGTCCGGGTTGATCGTGTAGAGCTGGAAGGTCCCACTCAAATCTGCAACGAAAGTAATACGGCCATTCTTGCCTGCAAAGGTAGCGCTGGCGGGAGCGCTGAAAAGAATCAACGTGAGTCCAGCCATGAAGCAACTCGACAAGAACGCATGACGTGATGATGACTGCATAATTCCTCCTTTAATGTACGTCCATGGCGGAACAAACTCCCAGGATCCCGCTAATTTAATTTGTTGCCACACCCCACTGCGGTAACAGCCCTCCTTCTTCGATCTCCTTTAATCGGCGCTTTGCCGCTCCCCTGCCCGGTCCGTGGATTCTGTTGTCGAGAGATCTGTGTGTCCTTGCTGAAGGCCGCAATGTGAGCAGCTTCTTGCTACTACTCCCATCGGCTTTCATGATGACGATGCTGGAACTCGAAAAGTCAGGAGCGTCGCGCTCAAAAACGAGGGCATCGCCCTGTGGCGACCAGGAAGGACTGAAATCGTGTGGTCCTGCGAAATAATCGTCCCCGTTTCTTGTGAGCCGATGCAGTAAATGTCTCTCGGCACCAACGACCCAGATCTCTTCGTTTTGCGGATTACCGCAATGCGTCGAAAATGCAAGTTTCTTCCCGTCAGGCGACCAGTCCGGCATGTGCGCCCATAATGCTGCTGGCGTGATACGGCGTTGACCTGACAGAGAATCACCACCGAGGTAAATCGCGCAGACGATCCCTTCCAGGCCAACGCCTTGAAATTCGAGCGATCCGTTAGTAGAGTATTTTGGGCGCCATTCCGTAATCCCAAGCTCGAAGTTCGTAATCGCGGTCAGGCCCCCGCCGGTCACATCGATCTGATAAAGCGCACAAGTATCCGGCAGATCCAGCCGGCAACGTGTGAAAATCACCGCGCTGCCGTCTGGGGTGAAGCTCGGCCCCTCGTTGTGGAAGTCGGGCTCCGCCAGAAGCACATGCTGATTACTGCCATCCGCGTTCATCAGCCAGAGCTGGCCGAGAAAATCAGGCGGCCTGAATTCATTAAAAACGATCTGTTTCCCATCGGGTGACCAGGATTGCCAGAACGCCCCGCTGTCAGGCCCGAGGTTGGTAAGCTGTCTCACATCACTTCCATCCGGATTCATCGTAAAAATATCCGGCCCTTGTACAAATGCAATGCGACCATTCTTACCCGGGAAAGTGGCGTTGGCTCGGCCCACCCCTAGGATCAGAAACGCAAGTAGGGTCAAAGCTAGGAGAGTGGTTCTGGGGTTCATATTTCTTCCTCCGCTGTAGGCGACTGGGCACGTGGGGAAGACCTGGGGTTGCGAGGTCGCCGACTATCTAGCGTGGCAACAGCCTGGCCATTTCCGGCTGTGTCTTGCGGCAGATCATGATCAGCAGCCATGGCTGCGTCAAGCCAACTTCTGCTGAACTTTGTGTGAATCTGTAAGTAGAGCAAATTGTCCGGGTTACGCGAAATGGTGAACTTGTCTCCAGGTACCTCAAGAAGTGCTAGACTTGCCGGAACGCGCTTGGGGGATAGGGACGTGGCAGTTGCAGGCCAGCGGCAAGGCAGACTCTCCTTCGGTACCTTCGAAGTTGACCGTGAGTCCGGCGAACTCTTGAAGCGAGGTTCGCCACTTCGAGTGCAAGAGAAGCCCTTTCAACTTCTTCTCCTCCTTCTGGAACATCCCGGAGAGATCGTCTTACGAGAGGATTTGCAGGGACGACTGTGGCCTAATGGTACTTACGTCGACTTTGACAAGGGACTGAACACTGCCGTCAAGAAGTTGCGTTATGCACTTGGAGATTCACCAGATAAGCCTGTTTTCATTGAAACGATACCCCGCCGGGGCTACCGCTTTATTGCTCCGGTTTCCGGCAATGGTATTGGGACAGGTGATTCGCTAGCCGCTGGGACGACCTTTCCGACTTCGACTGGCGAGGCAGAATCCATTGGCGGCCGCTCGGAAAAGGGTTTCCATTCCAGCAATCAGGCGACCGGCAGCCGGAAATACTGGTACTCGTTGTTTGCTGCTCTTGTCCTGTTTGCTTCGCTACTTCTGGTCAAATACAACAAATTCGCTCGCAAGCCTGTGCTGGATCTTCAGAACACCGAACTCACAGAGTTGACAAACAATGGGAAGGTCCGGGAGATGGCGATATCTCCCGATGGACTGAGTTTGGCCTATGCCAGGGATGAAGGATTAGAACAGAGCCTATGGCTCAAGCGAATAAATTCTGAAACCGAAACGCAACTTCTCACGGCAGACACCGTGAACTTCAGTGGCATGGAATTCTCTCCTGATGGGCATTTCCTCTATTTCGTCCGCTCTGAGAAGAGCAATCCGGTCTTCAGCTACTTGTGCAGAATTCCCGCGGAGGGAGGCGGTGTCGAACAATTGATTCGGGATGCAGACACTCCGGTCAGTTTCTCGCCCGATGCCACGCGGCTTGTTTACACTCGCGGATACCCGCGTCGCAAAATCTTCGAAGTACGCGTCGCAAATGTGGATGGAACTGGTGATCACCTGCTGGCCACAGTCGCAGGAAACGAGGTTTTTGACAGCGGACCCACGTGGTCGCCCAAGAACGACAGCATAGCCGTTTCCGCGCACCTGACCGGACAAAGACGTCGTTTCGCGCTGTATCTCATTTCCCTATCGAAGGCAACCCAGACTGAACTGTACAGTTCTGTGGGGGCGATTGGACGCCCGTTGTGGATCGAGGGCGGGCGTGAACTTATTGTCACCCTGGAAGATCTCAACTCGCATCGGGGACAGCTTTGGACAGTTTCCACTTCGTCGGGAGAAGCACACCGCTTCACGAACGACCTGACTGATTACGGCTCCGCCGTCGATCTGACCTCAGACGGCAAGCGGCTGGCAGTAATCGCAAATAGCGCGGTATCTAATCTATGGATTGCCGGAGCCAGCGATCTCTCTCACCCTTCCCAGGTCACGTCCGGAGAGCCGACGTTGTACCAGGTGCGCGAGCTTTCGGATGGACGTTTGATAGCCATGGGTACGGGCGCTTGGATCATGAAGAAGGATGGCACTAACAGAGTGCCTGTCAGGTCTTTAAATAATCCGGAATGGATTGAGCCATGCGGGCGTTTTCTGCTGGCTGTGACGAGCACAAATGGTGAGAAAGTTTTGACCAGACTGGCGCACGACGGTTCGAGCGAAACGGCATTAACGAGTGGAGACGTCTTGTCTCCTGCCTGCTCGCCGGACGGACAGTTTGCCTACTACATGAACGCTGTTCATCCTGAAAAAATTCGCAAAATCTCCGTAGTTGACGGATCGATTTCGGAAATCGCCGACGTACTAGGTGACACACTATTCGGGAACATCGTCGTTTCCCCCGATGGGAAGTACCTTGCCTATCCTTATCAGCAGTACTCTCCTCCCGTTGTGGAGCTGGCGGTGATTTCGT